>Ga0307513_10004506_pt1 | contig 18579 bp, 23 predicted proteins | sample 15_EM_MG_FD_202174 | JGI IMG/M metagenome (GOLD analysis project Ga0307513, IMG submission 202174) | Populus trichocarpa ectomycorrhiza microbial communities from riparian zone in the Pacific Northwest, United States - 15_EM | ecosystem: Host-associated > Plants > Roots > Unclassified | place...
ACGGCCCGGGGCATGCCCGGACCGTCGATCGAACCGCGCCCCCCTCCGGGGTCGCTGACGGCCCGGGGCATGCCCGGACCGTCGAGCTCGGCGAGGCGCTCGCGCAGGTCCTGCGCGGCCGCTCCCCACACGTCGTCGAGCACCGTGTGGCGCTCGGCGAGCGCGGCGGCGGGGACGCCGAGCAGGCCCGCCGCGCCGGGCCGGAGCTGCGCGCCGACCGAGCGGCCGGGCCGCGACACGTCGCGCACGTAGGCGCAGGCGCGGGCGCCGCCGATGATCGCGTGGCCGATCGCGGTCGGGTGGTCGTCGTCGGGGCGCGCGAACAGCCGCAGCGGCTCGTCGAGCCGGATCACCACGTGCATCGCGCCCGTCGGCAGCACGAGCTCGCGGCCACCGGGTACGGGATCGCCGGCCTCGCAGGCCCACAGCCGATCGACGAACGGCGCGAGCTCGCGGCGAGGGAGGCGCTGCAGCATGGCCGGGCTCAGGGCTGCGGCGCGCGGGCCCAGCGGGTGACGACCTCGTCCTCGCCGCAGCGCGCGGCGTAGTCGGCCGCGAAGCTGCGCGCCTCGGCGGCGCGGCCGTCCATGACGAGCTGCTTGGTCAGCTCGCGCGCGTCGCCCAGCTCGCAGCGATCGTCGACCGCGCGCTGGAGGTCGGCGATCCGCGCGCGGCGCTGGTCGGCGATCTGCGCGAGCTCCTGGCGCATCGCGTCGCGGCGATCGACCCGCGGGCGCGGCGCCAGCGCCGACAGCCAGGTCAGCGCGACGAAGCCGAACGCGATCGCGAAGCCGGCCAGCACCAGGCGGTTGCGCTGCCGGTGGATCAGCGGCGCGGCGACCAGCCCGGTCGTGCGCCGGTCGATCGCGGCCCAGTCGGCGCCCGGCACCGCGAGCTTGAGCTCGTTGGCGGCGCGCCGCGCGTCATCGAGCGCCGCGGGATCGACGCGGACCTCGTCGTCGACGCCGGTCGCGAGCTGGCTGCGGACGTGCGGCCGCAGCTCGTCGTAGCCGGCGACGTTGTCGCCGCGCCGGGCGAGCTCGTGGCGCGCGCGGTCGAGGCTGCGCCAGATCTCGGGGAAGTCGTCGTACGCGTCGCGCATCGCGCGCCAGGCGTCGGGCCGCGCGGCCTGGCCGAGCAAGCGCGCGCGCTCGCACGACGCGATCAGCGCTTCGCCGATCAGGATCGCGCCGACCGCGCGATCTCGTTCGTCGAGCGTTGCCGCCGCGTCGCGATACATCGCTCTGCAGTGTTCGGGATCCTGGCGAGCCTGGCAAGCGAGGATTACCGACAGTCACTCTCCGACGAGTACGAGAACCCGATGTCGCGCTTGGCGACGAGCTCGATCGCGTAGAACCCGAGCGGCTCGATCTCGTAGTCGGTGCAGAGTGTTCGGTACTTGCCGGCGTGGTGACAGCTCTGGCCTGGAAAACTGCACTCCACGCGCTTGGGCAAGAAGAACGCGATCGCGATGGCGATCATGACCGCGACGTGGGTCCCGCGCGTCGACATGCTCGGGTGGCGCATGCACTACAGCCTCAGCGACGAGCAGGCGCCGAGCAAGCAGCCGGCCGCGACGTCGGCCGCGGTGATCGCGATCCCGGTCGCGATCGATCCGCCGTACGAGTACTCCTGGATCTGCGAGGCGGCGAGCGAGAGCACGATCAGGTCGGCCACGGTCGCGCCGATCAGCAGCGGCAGGCTGACCGACGGCTTCTTGACCAGGGCGGCGGTCGTGACGCAGCCGGTGCTGGCCACGGTTCCGCCGAGCGCGAAGGCGATCGCGAGCGCGGGCAGCGCGTGCTTCATGGGCCGAGTATTACCCAGCTTGCATCCCGCGGGTGACGAGCCCCGCCGCCTCGCGCGCTGGCAACTGCGCGACACGACAAGCGATGCGCGGTGGCATTCCGGCTGCACTGAGGGTGGCCCATGCAAAACACCACGCGGCCCCCGGTTGTTGTCCTCGAGTCGATCAACCCCGAGCTCCTGTTCCAGGTGAGCGGAGGCTGCGGAAAGAAGTGCCCGCCGCCCGCGCCGGCGCCGGCCGCGGCCGCCGCCCCGGTCATGCAGGTGCTGCAGATGCCGTCGCTGCCCCAGCCGCAGCCGATCCAGCAGCAGGCGCTGCCGCCGCAGCCGAGCGGCCCCGAGGTCTCGACCTCCGTCAGCATCAACGGCCAGGTGCAGGGCTGACCCTCGACATCGACGGCGTCAGCGACCGTAGTTGGTCTTCTGGATCTTCGCGGTGTCGTTGCTGATGAAGTAGTAGCTGTCGACCGCGCTGTCACCGTCGAGGTTGCAGTGCGCGAGGATGTAGAACCAGTTCATCGCGGGGGCGGTGTAGCCGAACGACGCCGACGCGATCGCGCCGCCCGGCTGACCCGAGATGCCGGCGATCACGACGTAGCCGCAGCGCGCCGAGCTCTCCGGCGTCCGGACCTTGAGCGTCAACCAGGTCGCGGGCAGCGCGCCCAGCATCTGCGCGCCCGGCGTCGGCGTCGCGGGGAACGTCGCGGTCTCGCTCGTGCCGGTCGCCAGGTACCGGCCGTTCTCGATCGCGTATTGCTCTTCGCGGATCTTGAGCTCGGCGAAGAACGCGTTGACCTCGGCGTCGCCCTTGGCGCGCCGCGAGTCGCTCGTGAAGTTCGGCAGCGCCACCGCCGCGAGCATCGCGACGATCGCGACCACGATCATCAGCTCGAGCAGGGTGAACCCGGACTGCGAACGTTGCGCGCGGTGCATCCCACCAGTATCGGACGTCGCACGGCCCCCGGAGAGACCTGGCGGGATGTGGCTCGGGGTGCGACGGGGTAGTCGACGTGACGCGGGGCGCCGCCGGCGCCCTGGAGCCGTCAGCGCGACGCGCGTGCGGCGCTCGCCGGCGCCTCCTCGGCATGGGCGCGGGCTTGCTTCTCGCTCACCGCCGCGATCTCCGGAATCGTCTGAGCCGCGACCCGCCCCATGGCGATCGACAGCGCGGCCGCGAGGCCCTCGGGGGTCTGGGCCTTGAGCGGCTCGGTCTCCTCGAGCTGGCGCGTCCACAGCGCCGCGCCGGACCTGGCGTCGGTGAGCCGGAGCTCGAGCACGATGCGCCCGAGCCACGCGGTCTTCGACTGGTCGACTTCTTCGATCGCGAGCACCCGGCCGGACAGCAGCACCGGCGCGTCGGGCGTCAGCTCGCGGACCACCGCGCGGAACTTGCCGCTGCGCTCGAGCGCCTGTTCGAGGTAGTTGCCGACCATCACGCCGGGCGCGCTGCTCCAGCGCTGGTACTGGTAGTAGTCGAACCGGAACGGCGTCGTGCGATAGACGATGCGATCGTCGTCGTACGCGGGGTCGGTGTTCAGCGACTCGAGCACGATCACGGCCTCGCCGCCCGGCGTCGCCGGCGCGCTCGGCGCGAGCGTGTAGTAGCGGATTTCGGGTGGCTTGCCGCCGCACGCCGCGGTGGCGAGCACGAGCGCGCAGATCCAGGGACGCATCATGGAAACTTCCTCTCCGACGGATCGTTCGAGAACAGCAGGCGCGACGGGCGCTGGCGCAGGTCGCGGCCGAGCTCCTTGAAGCTGCGGCTGGCCTCGCGCAGATCGAACACCATCGCGCGCAGCGGGCCCTCGTTGGCGCCGAGCAGCTTGCGCAGGTCGCGGACCACGCCGCCGGCGTCGACGAACAGCTGGGTCGCCTGGCCGGCGACCAGCGTGTGGGTGCCCGTGAGCAGCTCGTTGGCGCCGCTCGCGGTCTGGTTGATCGCCGCGAGCGTGCCGCGCAGCGCGACGCGGTTCTCGTCGACCATCGCCTTGAGCGATCCCGACATCTCCGCGAGGTTGGTGGCGGCGACCCGGGCCGGCTCGGTGACCGCGATCAGGTTGTCGGTCAGCGTGCTCGCGCGGTCCATCACGCCGCCGGCGCGCGTCATGACCTCGCCGGTGCGCTTCATCAGATCGGTGGTCTGATCGACGATGGTCTGGGCCTGCTTCTCGAGCTTGTCGAGCACGCCGACGCCGACCGCGATCTGCGAGCCGGGCGCCAGCGCCGGGCTGGCCGACGTGCCGTCGCGCAGGTCGATGACCTTCAGGCCGGTGATGCCCGCGTACTGCAGCATCGCGCGGGTGTCGGCGTGGATCGGCGTGTCGCGCTTGATCTTGATGACGACCGAGACCTTGCGGATGTCCTCGCGCGCGACCGCGATCGACTTCACGCCGCCGACCTTGATGCCGTTCATGAACACCTCGGCGCCGGACTCGAGGCCGATCACCGAGCTGTCGAACACGATGCGGTACTCGTCGTGGCGCTCCCAGAACCGCATGCCGCCGAACACGACCAGCACCAGGCCGAGCAGGCCCAGGGTGATCGCGGTGAAGATTCCGACGCGGAGCTTTTGCGCTTGGGCCTGCATGAGTCCTCTAGGTCGCCGCGCGCGCCGGGCTGGCGTGCTTGTCAGCGACACGGTGGAAGAAGCCGTAGATCTCGGGATCCGTGTTGCGCTCGAGCTCTTCGATCGTGCCCTGCGCCGCGATCCCGCCGTGCGCGAACATCACGGCGCGATCGGCGATCGTCCGGATGCTCTCGAGCTCGTGGGTGACGACGACGAGCGTGACGCCGAGCGTGGCGCGGAACCGCAGCAGGGTCTCGTCGATGCCGGCGGCGACCACCGGGTCGAGGCCGGCCGAGGGCTCGTCGCAGAACATGATCTCGGGGTCGAGGATCGACGCGCGGGCGAGCGCGGCGCGCTTGCGCTGGCCGCCCGACAGCTGGCCCGGCATGCGGTGCTCCATGCCGGGCAGGCCGACGACCGCGAGCCGCATGCGCACCATCTCGCAGATCAGCGGGTTGGGCAGCTTGGTCAGCTCGCGCAGCGGCAGCGCGATGTTGTCCTCGACCGTCATCGAGCCGAACAGCGCGTCCTGCTGGAACGCGGTGCCGGTCCGGCGCAGCAGGCGGTTGCGCTCGTCGAGCGGCAGCGCGTACATCGACTGGCCGAACACGACCACTTCGCCGGCGAGCGGCGGGTGCAGCCCGATGATCGTGCGCAGCAGGGTCGACTTGCCGCAGCCCGAGCCGCCGAGCAAGACGACGATCTCGCCGCGCCGGATCGTCAGGTTGACGTGCTCGAGGATCGGCTTGTCGTAGCCGACCGACAGGTCCTTGCACTCGAGGATGACCTCGCCGGCGGTCGAGGTCTCGCCCGCGGCGTGCGCCTCGCCCGCGGTGCGGCGCTCGGCGACCCGATGATGCTCGTCGGCGATGCGCTGCTCGCCGGCGGTGGGCGGACGGGCGTCGTCGCGCGCCTCGCGGCGATCCTGGCGCGCCATGCCGGTCATCCGTGCCTCGCGAACGTCGTGATCGTCGCGAACACCGCGTCGACCAGGATGATGAAGAACACGCTGATCACCACGGTCCGCGTCGTCGCGGTGCCGACGCTGCCGGCGTCGCCGCTGGCGTTCATCCCGAGGTAGCTGCCCGACAGCCCGATGATCCACGAGAACACCAGGCTCTTGCCCAGGCCGTGCACGAAGTCGAACAGCTGGACGCGGTCGACGATGCGCGCCCAGAACGTCGCCGGCGACATGTCGAGCTGGCCCCAGGCGACCAGCATGCCGCCGCCGATGCCGATGAAGATGCCCATCAGCGTCAGCGCCGGCCCGGCGATCGTGATCGCGACCATGCGCGGCACGATCAGGAAGCGCACCGGGTTGATGCCCATCGTCGACAGCGCGTCGATCTCCGAGCGCACCTGCATCGTGCCGAGCTCGGCGGCGATCGCGGCGCCGGTGCGCCCGGTGATGATCACGGCGGTCATCAGCGGCACGAGCTCGCGCACCATCGACATGCCGATCATGTCGGCGACGAACACGCCGGCGCCGAAGCGCTGGAGCTGGACCGCGCCCTGGAAGCCCATCGTCATGCCGGTCAGGAACGACAGCAGCGCGACGATGAAGATCGCGTCGAACCCCATGGTCTCGATGTGGTGGCGCAGCGCGCCGGCCGGCATCTTGACGCGATTGCCGAGCACGCGGCCGAGCTGGCGGACGGTCTCGGCGGCGAGCTTGCCGAACGCGCGCATCCCGGCGCCGAGCTCGAGGACGCGCTCGCCGAGCCACTCGAGCGAGCCGGGGATCTCGATCGGCTCGGGCCGCGCCGCGCCGGCCTCGGGGAGCAGCGCCAGCGCCGCGCGGTGCTGGTCGTGCAGCTTGGCGAGATCGAGGCGCTTGCCGCTGTGCTCGAGCAGCCGGCCGATCAGCGAGACGACCGCGACGCCCGACGAGTCGATCCGGCCGGCGTCGCTGAAGTCGAGCACGACCTTGCGGACGTCGCGGCGCTTGGCGACCGTGCGCAGCCGGTTGTAGAGCGCGCGTGCCGTCGGCACCATGAGGTCGCCGCGCAGGTGGACGACCGCGGAGCGACCTTCCCGCTCGACGGTCGTTTCAGTGGGCGGCATCGGGCTCCTGCTCGTGCAAGATCCGAGATCAGCGCCATCTATCTGAAAGCGTTATGGGCGCCGTGCGACGGTGCCACACCAGGCGGCTGGGTCACAGCACGCCGCGCATTGGCGCTCGGCCGCGGCGCCTCGGAGGTTTCCGAGGTCGCCGAGTGTCTCCGGATATCCCCGGATATCCCGAGATGTCCCCGGATGTCCCCGGATGTCCCCGGATGTCCCCGGATGTCAGTGATGCGCGGGGTCGTGCACGACGATGTCGGTGACGCCGGCGGTGGTGAGCGCGCCGCGCAGATCTTTCCAGTCGCCTTCGCGCGCGTCGCCGGTGATCACGACGTCCGCGCCGGGGGTCGCCGCGCAGGCCGCGGCGGCCTCGTCGCGCAGCATCGGCTTGCCGCCGACCGTGATGCCGCTCGCCGCGACGCGGATCGCGCAGCGCTTGGGGCCGGTCAGCCCCTGCGCCGAGCCGGGGCCGGAGCCGGGACCCGCGCCCTCGCCGGATCCGGGACCCGCGCCACCGAGGCCAAAGCCATGGCCGCACCGGAGGTACATCGCGGCGGCGACGGCGGCGGCGAGCATCATCGTCCACACCAGCAAGCGGCGCCGGATGCGCCGGCGGTCGAGCTGCTTGGCGACGTCGCGCGAGAGCTGCGGATCGATCCGCGACGGCGTCATGGCGCACCTCGCGGCGCCGGTGCGGGCGCGATCGCCGCGGGATCCAGCAGCACGGCGAGCCCGCGCTGCTCCGACAGGCAGCGTTCGAGGTCGTGGTGCAGCCCGTCGTACAGCGCGTGGGGCAGATCGGCGAGTGGGATCGCGGGGGCCATGATGACGAGGTAGCGCGACAGCTCGGTCACGCCCAGGTGGAGCGCGGCGATCCGGCAGATCCGCAGCTCGGCCGAGCGATCGCCCAGGTAGGTCACGGCGAGGTCCGGATCGCGGCTGGGCTCGAGCAGCGGCGTATCGAGCGCGATCCGCGCGCCGTCGACCTCGATCGCCTCGATCGTCGCCGCCTTGGTGATCCGCACCACCAGCGGCGCGCGGGCCGCGATCGAGGCGTCGAGCTCGGCGAGCGCGCGCTGGCGCAGCGCCGCGACCGCGGGGGGCGGCGCCGGCGGCGTCACCACCGGTGGCGCGGGCACCGGCGCGGCGGCGCGCTGCACGGCGGCGGCGCGGATCAGCGCGGCGAACACGACGATGAACAGCACGTCGAACAGCGACGTCAGGTCGGGCGGCCGGCGGACATGCCGCCGCGGCCTCACGCCGATTCTCGCCGCGTGCGCCGCCGGGCGTCCCACGCCTCGAGGTTCTTCTCGGCGGCGTCGACCCAGGCGGTCAACCTCATGCTGAAGCTCGCGGACAGGAGGATGCTGCACGCCAGGCCGGCGACCGTGGTCCAGACCTTGAGCGCGAGCGGGCCGAGCAGCTTGGTCAGATCGCTACCGGTGTACGCGAGTGACAGGCCGAGCCCCAGCACGGTGCCGAGCAGGCCGAGCTGGCGCAGCAGATCGGTCCAGAACGCGAGCGCCGGCTCGAGCCGCTGCGCGCGCATCTGCCAGCTGCGGACCTGCTTTTGCGCCCACGCCGGGTCGCGCGACGCGAGGATCGCGTGCGACTCGTCGCGGATCACCTGGCCCTCGAGCGACGACGGCGGCTTGGGCTCGGCCGCGCCGTCCTCGGCCACGATGCCGTCGCCCAGGTAGTCGGTCAGCGCCCGGACCCAGCCGAGCTCGCGGTGGACGTGCAGCCAGCCGGCGAGGAACACCAGCACGATGAACCCGCACAGCAGGATCGTGAGGCCCCAACCCTGGACGAACGGCTCCATCGCCCGGGCAGCATACCGCGGGTCGATCGCCTCGCGAGGCGCGCGGCTGCATCCCGGGGTCGGCGGCCTGTAACCCGGATCGGCGCACTCCGGATCGCACGATCCTCGTCGCCCCAACCACTTACGCGTGGCACGCGGGCTGCTCATCAGGTCGACACACCACAAAGGACACCTGCCATGTCGAACCTCCTCAAGCCCCTCGACCCCGAAGCCCTCAACGCCGTCACCGGTGGCACGTCGACCAAGACGTCGTCGACCAAGGCCGCCATCGGCGGCTCGTCCAGCGACGCCCTGCTGCAGCAGCTGACGAGCCTGTCGAGCACCATCAAGGAGATCGGCAACACGGCCAGCAAGACCGGGTTCTCGACCACCGAGGTGCTGATGCTCGGCCTGCTGCTGAACCAGCGCAGCCAGGTCAACGTGTTCGTTCGCCGCCCGTACTGGTGAACGCGGCGCGCGTGCGGGATGGTACCCGCATGAGAGCGATCGTGATCAGCAAGCCCGGCGGCCCGGACGTCCTCACGCTCGTCGACCGGCCGGCGCCGGAGCCAGGGCGGGGCGAGGTCCGCGTCCGCGTGCGCGCCACGGCGATCAACCGCGCCGATCTGCTGCAGCGCATGGGTGCGTACCCCGCGCCGGCCGACTCGCCGCCCGATATTCCGGGCCTCGAGTTCGCCGGCGAGGTCGACGCCTTGGGCGACGGCGTGCAGCGCCTCGCGGTCGGCGATCGCGTGTTCGGCCTGGTCGGCGGCGGCGCCTACGCCGAGCAACTGGTCACGCACGAGCGCGCGGTCGCCAAGATCCCCGACGGCCTGTCGTTCGAGCACGCCGCGGCGGTCCCCGAGGCGTTCATCACGGCGCACGACGCGATGGTCGGCCAGGCCGGCCTGCGCGGCGGCGAGACCTTGCTGGTCCATGCGGTGGGCAGTGGTGTCGGCACCGCGGCCGTCCAGCTCGGTCGCGCGCTCGGCGTGTTCGTGATCGGCACCGCGCGCACCGCCGACAAGCTCGCGCGCGCCAAGGCGCTGGGCATGAACGCCGGCGTGGTCGCCGATCAGGGCCGGTTCGCCGACGCGGTGCGCGCGCACGGCGAGCCCAACGTCGTGCTCGAGCTGATCGGCGGGCCGTACCTCGACGAGGACATCCGCGCCGTCGGCGTGCTCGGGCGCATCGTCCTGGTCGGCCTGCTCGCCGGCGGTCGCAACGAGATCGACCTCGCCGGCATCCTGCGCAAGCGGCTCCGCGTGTTCGGCACGATGCTGCGGTCGCGGCCGCTCGAAGAGAAGCTCGCCGCGATGCGCACGTTCGAGGCGCAGGTCGTGCCGCTGCTCGCGCGCGGCCTGATCGCGCCGGTGATCGACACGGTGATGGACCTCGACGCCGCGGCGGCGGCGCACACGCGGATGGCGAGCAACGCCGGGTTTGGCAAGATCGTCTTGCGCGTGTGACCAAACACCAAAGGCCACGAGCGCGTGGCTCGTGGCCTTGGTGACGACGAACGACGGTCGCTAGCGACGGCCGCGGTCGCGATCGCGATCATGATCGCGGTCGTCGCTCGAGCGAGACCCGCGGTTCACCGGGGGCGGGGGCGCCGAGCGCGTGCCGCGGTTGACCGGGGCGGGCGCCGAGCGCGTGCCGCGGTTCACCTCGACCGGCCGCTGGTACGACCGCGTGCCCGGGTTGACGCGCTCGCGCGACACCGGCTCGGGGCGGTACACGTTGCCGCGCGAGCCGTGGTTGATCCGCTCGGCCGGCCGGTAGCGCGCGCGGTTGTTGCGGACCACGTAGCCATGCGGCCGGTAGTGCGCGTACGCATACGGGCGATCGATGCGGAGCACGGCGACCGGCGGGCGGTCGTAGTAGCTCCAGCCCGCGGCGTAGTTGTTCGAGCGGTACCAACCGTTGTTGTAGTACCGCCAGTAGAAGCCGTCGGTGTAGAACACCGGCTCATCGTAGTCGGCGACGACCTGCACACCTGGGCTGACCGTCACGAGGTCGGGCGAGCTGACGTAGACGTCGCTGCTCGCGTACCCGGGGCTGCTCGTGTAAGTGGCCCGATAACCGACGTCACCCGTGGCGTAGCAGCCACCGAACGTCGCAGCGGCCGCGATCAGCAAGCCCGATAGGATAGTTCCACGCATTTCGATTCCTCCGTACAGGTCACGATGAGCATGCAGCATGCCAGGGTCAATGACCCGCGAAATCATGGGAACTTCGTCGTGGACCACGCGCGTTCGTGCGCAGTGGAGGCGTGGCGAAAGCGTCACACGCCCGCGCAAGTGCCGGTAGCGAGGGCTGCGTCCGCACGTTGTGCAGGATCTGCTCACCGCCTCAGGAATCGTCGTGCGGACGTGGACGCTCAGTGCGGAATCCCGGTGCGCTGCGCGTTGCCGCCCCAGCTCGACCAGCCCGTGATCGTCGGATCGTTGGTGTTGATCGCGACCAGCTTGCCGTCCTCGGTGCCAACGTAGATCCAGCCGTCGGCGACGACCGGCTGCGAGCGGATCGGGCTGCCGACCGGGTAGCTCGCGGTCGACTTGCCCGACTTCGGATCGAGCCGCAGCACCTCGCCGTTCAGCGTGCCGAGCAAGACGTGGTTGCCGGCGGCGAGCGGCGCGGTGCCGAGCGAGCCGCCCTGCGCGATGTTGCCGGCCAGCTTGTACCGCCAGACCACCGTGCCGGTCTCGTTGTCGGTCGCGATCACCTCGTCGCCCATCGTGTTGACGTTCTTGTCGGCGAGGTGGACGACGCGCGAGCCCTGGAAGCCTTGCATCGATGACACGCTGTTGACGCCGATGTTGTTGTAGGCGGCGTCGGGCGCGGCGGCGGCGGGCGCGCCGCTCGAGAACCCGTTGCTGGCGTCCTGGCTCTTCGACGACGCGTTGTACTGGGTCTTGCTCTGCGCCTTCTTGTCGATGTAGCCGGCGGCCTTCGGGGCGCCCTTCCACCGGGTCTTGGGCTCGTTGTGATCGGCGCGGATCACCATCTCGACCGCCGGCGCATCTGTCTCGCCCGCGGCGCTGCGCCGCGTGTAGTACATCTGCTCGACGCCGTGGTCGTCGAACTGCACGACCGGCGCCGAGGTCGCCGCGGCCTTCATCGCGTAGCGGACCTTGCCGGTGGCCTGCTCGAGCTTGATCATCGTGCCGCTGAACGTCGTCACGTAGACGAAGTCGCCGGCCGCGACCGGCGCCGACATCACGTCGCTGTCGAGCCACAGCTGCCACTGCACCTTGCCGGTCTTGAGGTCGAACGCGGCGAGCGCGTGGTTGGCGCCCGGCGGCGCCGGCTTGTCGCCCTCGGCGGTGGTCTGCGGATACGACGCGAACACGCGGCCCTTGGCGATGGTCGGCGCGCTGGTCAGCGGATCGCCCAGCCAGTACGACCACAGGTGCTTGCCGCTGCGCGCGTCGACCGCGAAGATCGTGCACGACTCGGTGTTGACCACGCAGACCTGATCCTCGCAGGCCGGGCTCGACGGGCCGTCGTCGTGCAGATCGATGCCCCACAGCGGCTTGCCGGTGCCGGCCTCGTAGGCGAACAGCTCCTTGCCCTGGAAGCCGCCCGACACGATGACCTTGTGGTCGTACACCGTCGGCGTGGTGATCGTCGCGTGGCTCGCGAACTGGACCTCGAAGCCGCTGGTGGTCCGGACCGAGCGCGGCGTCGCGATCCTGGCGACCGAGCCGGGGCGAAACCGCGACGACGGCCGGCCGTGCTCGGTGCTGTTCATCGCGAGCACCGCGGCGGTGACGATCTCGCCTTGCGGCTTGTCGTCCTCGGCGGGCTTGGCCGGGGCGGCGGTGGTCGTCGGTGCCGCGCTCGTCGCGCCGGGAGGCGCCACCTTTGGGGGCGTCCGCTCGACCGGCGCGGCCGAGGAGCAACTGGCGAGGAGGCCGGCGGTCAAGCCGGCCGCGATCTGAGCCTGGGTCCATACACGCATGCGTCGTCCTCCGGGTCGGTGCAACGCACGACCAGAGGTCCGGATCTGGTGCGATCCGGGGCCGGCGTCAGGCGTAGGACACGCGCGGCCGCGATCCGTTGGCTGCACGGTCGTCGTCTGACAAAGGCCTTACACGACACGCGACGCGCGCGCCGAGCCGAGCCGAGCCGAGCCGAGCGAGGCGATCTTCTTCCGTACCAGGCGCAGCCGGCGTTCCTCGCCGGCAAGCCGATCGACAGGATCCGGCGACCTTTGGTCGACGGATCCTGACTACAGGATCTCGATCCACAGCTCGTTGCGGCGCAGCACCGGCAGGGTCGCCGGCGAGTCGAACGCCGCGAACGACACGCTGCCGCGCGCGACGAGGCCGCTGTCGACCAGGCGCTGCAACAGCGCGCGCTCGTTGCGCGCGATGTTGTCGCGCGTGAACCGGCCGCGGAACGGCAGCACGGCGATGCGGTGCGCGGGGACCTCGCGCAGCTCGATGCCGGCGTGCTGCGGCGCGGGCAGCGATTCGATCGTGCGGTCGGGCGGCATCACGAACGAGATCTCGTAGACGCCGTTGCGCATCGCGGTGAGGACCGGCGTGGTGCGCGCGAGGATCTCGCCGGTGGCGTTCGCGCCGTACAGGAAGCACGCGAGCCGGCTGTAGCCGCGGTCGAGCGCGGCCTCGAGCCCCGGCTCGGCGACGGCGGCGCGGGCCTCGACGCGCGCGGCGTAGTGGCGCAGCTCGAGGTCGCCGAGCTCGCCCTCGCGGTGGAACGCCGGCTCGAGGGTGAACCAGCGCGCCAGCTCGACGCGCAGCGCGCCGATCGCGAGCGCGGTCAGGCCGCCAGCGAGCATGCCGGTCTGCCGCGAGGTCACGCGGCCGATCGCGTAGCCGGTGGCCGCGGGCAGCGCGGCGAGGCCGGCCCACAGCGTGGCCCGGCGCCAGCCGATGCGGCTGCGGGCGACGGTGGCGCGTCCGGCGGCGCGGCCGGAGGTTGGAAACGTTGGATCGGAGGTCGGATCGAAGGCCGTCGGCTCGGCGCCGGCGACGTTCGCGAAGAGATCGTCGACAAGCGGCTGCATGACGTCTCAGGCAGCAAGCGGTATGCCGGGCGGCGCGAGGTGGGCGACGGACGCGGCGCGGCGTCGAGGGCGGAAGCCCGCGGGATCCGTGGGCGGTGTGGCGCGCCGGCGACGAAGCGGGCGAGGGCGCGCGCCGCGACCTGAACGCTCTGGGCAGGAGCGTGCAGATCACCGTGCGGCGTGCGGTCACGCTCGGTGCGACGATCGCCGGCGGCGCCGGTGGTGATCAGTAGTAGCGAATGATCGGATCGGCGGTCCACGGCGGGCTGACCGCGACCGGTTGCTGCTGCTGCTGGTTGCGCTGCATCAGCATCATCAGCATGAACATCTCTTGCTGGTTGAAGCCGCCGCCGTTGTTCGACTGGCCGGCCAGCGAGTGGATCGAGTCGAGGATGCCGGTCAGCGCGGTGAGGATCTGATCGTTGGTGGCGGCCGCCGGCGCGGCGATCCCTCCGCTGACCTGGGCGAGGGCAGCGAGGTCGATGGTCTGGAGCTGGTCTGGGGTCGACATGGGGTGGTGTCCTTGGTCGGAGACGTCGACCAGGCACTACAGCAGCGGACGTGCCACGTCCGGTCCGCGTGCGATCTCAAGGAGATCAGCCGCCGACGACGAGAGGCGACGCGCGTAGACGTCTACCGCAGGAGGCACGCGCGCGGAGGCGAGTCCCCACCCGCGGCTCGGCTATCGGCGTAGCAGGTTGCGCACGGCGCCGGTCCACTCGACGGCGTTCTGCGCGGCGGCGCGAAACAGCCGGTACATCGGGTGCTGCAGCGCCTCGCCGACCGGCGGCGTGGTGGGCGTGACGTTGGGCAGCGCGATCTCGATCGACATCACGCCGCCGCCGACCTCGATCGTGCGATCGGGCGAGATCTGCGCGAGCAGCGCTGCCATGCCGGCGTTCGAGCCGAGCACCTCGCAGCGGAAGCGCTCGACGCCGCGCTCGGCCGCGGCGGCGATCAGGCGCAGGAACAGCAAGCGGCCGAGGCCCTGGTGCTGGACCTCGTCGGCGACCGCGATCGCGGCCTCGGCGGTGTTCGGCGGATCGGCCAGCCGGATGAAGCGTCCGATGCCCAGGCCGAGCGGCAGCGCGTCGGGATCCGCCTCGTCGCCGCGCACGGCGCCGATCGCGAGGTGGCTCTCGTGGTCGATGTCGCACAGGTAGCGCAGCTCGTCGTCGGACAGCGACGACTTCGGCGCGAGGAAGCGCGCGTAGCGCGAGGCCGGCGACAGCCGCTCGAAGCCGGCGCGGAGCACGTCCTTGTCGTCGGGCCGGAGCAGCCGGAGGCGAACCGGCGTGCCGTCGCGGAGCGTCGCCTGTTCGACGTAGTCGAGCGAGAAGAACCGCGGCTCGCTCATGGCATTCCACGATCATCATACCCGGCAAGCGACCCGAGCGCGTGACGCGACGAATCAGCGCGTGCGCCGGCGACGGTTGTTCATCGCAGCCGCGCGCTGGGCGCGCGATGACCTACACTCGCGGCGTGGCGGACCGCGCGCAGGCCAGCACCAAGCGGGCACGGCCGACGGCCCGGCCGTCAGCGGCCCCGCATGGGGGCGCGGTTCCATCGAGGCCGGGGCGCGCGCGGGCGGGCGCCGGGGACGCGCGGGCGGCGCTCGCGACGGTCGCCGCCGACATCACGGCGTGCCGCCGGTGCGCGCGGCTGGTGCGGTGCTGCGAGGCGGCGGGGCAGGCGCCACCGCGGCGGTTCGTCGGCCAGGACTACTGGGGGCGGCCGGTGCCGGGGTTCGGCGATCCGGCGGCGCGCCTGCTGGTCGTCGGGCTCGCGCCGGCGGCGCACGGCGGCAACCGGACCGGCCGCGTGTTCACCGGTGACCGCTCGGGTGACTGGCTGTACGGCGCGCTGCACCGCGCCGGGTTCGCCAACCAGGCGACGTCGACCGGGCGCGACGACGGCCTCGCGCTGTCGGGCGCGTACGTCGCGTGCGTCGTGCGCTGCGCGCCGCCGGGCAACAAGCCGGCGCCGAGCGAGCGTGATCGCTGCGTCGGCTACCTCGCGCGCGAGCTCGAGCTGCTCGCGCAGGTTCGCGCGATCGTCGCGCTCGGCGCGTTCGCCTGGGACGGCGTGCTGCGGGCCGCGGCGGCGCGTCGCCACCCGATCGCGCGGCCGCGGCCGACGTTCGGGCATGGCGCCGAGGCGTCGCTCGGGCCGTGGCGCCTGCTCGCCTCGTACCACGTGAGCCAGCAGAACACGTTCACCGGCCGGCTGACCGAGCCGATGCTCGACGCCGTGTTCGCCCGCGCCCGCGCGGCCTGCGCCGCCTGACCGCGCCTGCGATCGGCCGGGAGCGAGACGCGAGATCGATCCGCGGCGCGGGCTCGTGCGTAGGAGCTGGTGTGACCCGCGCGCCGGCGACTCGCAGCTACCGTAGCTCCTTGCGGATCACCAGCCGCAGCCCCGACCACACGGCGTCGATCGCGCAGACCTTGTTGTCGACCAGGCCGGTCGGCAGCGCGACCTCGCGCACCGTGTCCTCGGTGATGTCGGTCGCGACCTTGGACGCCTTCTTGGGCCACGCGATCCACAGGCCGGCGTTGGGCTGCATCCGCGGGCGGCACGCCGCGATTCGCGCCACCAGATCTGCGCGCCGGGTCACGAACACCACGAGCACGTCGAACCGCGTCTTGCCGGCGAGGGTCCTCGCCACATGGACGCCGGGCGGCAGCGCGCCGAGCTCGACACCGTCGGGCGCGCCGAGCACCGCGAGCTCGTGCGCTTCTTTGATCCCCAACTTCTTCGGCAGTGGAGTGCCCGAGTAACCAGCGCTTGCCATGCCGGAAATGATCGCGCTGTCGCGCGCGTCTCACCAGGGAGCCTTCGGATGATTTCCATGCAATCCGTCACCTTCGAATCACCGATCGGAATCGATTTCGCCGGGACCTGCGATCTGGCGATCTGGTGCAAGTTGCTCCACGACAAGGGCTGGTCGGGCGCGCGCATCGGGCGAGCCATCGCCAAGAGCGAAGGCTACGTCAACAACCTGATCCGCGTGGTCGAGCGCGCGTCGCCGTCGGTGATGCTGCGCTGGCGCGCCGAGCAGAGCGGCCTGCTCGACCACGTGTGCGCGACCGACTGGCTCGTCGCGCTCTGCATGTCGCCGCACGCCGCCCAGGACGAGGAGCTGCAGCGCCGGATCGCGACGCGGCCAGGCGGCGCCGAGCCGCGCGGCGCCACGCCCGAGCCGCCGCGCGAGCCCGCCGAGCCGCGCATGGCCGCGGTGCCCGACGAGCCGCCGCACGAGCGCACCGAGCCGCGGAGCGAGCCCCGGGTCGAGCCGCCGCACGAGCGCACCGAGCCGCGCATGGCCGCGGTGCCCCGCCAGCACGACGCGGGCTAGGTAGCTGGTGTTCGACAAGACATCCGGTCGTTGACCTGGTCGTACCTGGTCGTTGACGTGGACCTTGACGGCGACGGCGGCGTGGACGTCGGCGTCTCCCGTCTGGGATCACAACATCTTCGTGAGCATCGCGCCAACACTACCTACCTAGCGATCCACCGTCGGGGCGCGCCGCGTCGCCTCGAGCTCCTCGCCCGCCGGCTCGGTCCATCGCATCGCCTTGCGGGCGCGCCGGGCCAGCGCCTCGGGGAGGGCCTCACGCGAGGCGGCGTCGAACGCGTCGGCGAGCTCGGCACCGGTGTCGAAGCGAGCGTCGCGAGCCTTGGCGAGCGCGAGCTGCAGGAACGCCTCGACGTCGGGCGAGATCGCCGCGAACGCCGACGGCCGCAGCGGCATGATGTGGACGACGGCGTAGAGCAGCGCCGGCGTGTCGCGCGCGACGAACGGCACGCGGCCGGTCAGGCAGCGATAGATCACGGCGCCGAGCGCGTAGAGGTCCGCGCGGTGATCGACCGCCTCGCCGCGCGCCTGCTCGGGCGCCATGTACGCCGGCGTGCCGATCGCGCCGCCGCGGGTCAGCGTCCCCGAGCTGTCGCCGAGCAGCGCGACGCCGAAGTCGAGGACCTTCCACGTTCCGGCGTCGGTGCGGAACAGGTTGTGCGGCTTGAGGTCGCGGTGGACGATGCCGGCCCCGCGCGCGCGATCGATCACGTCGGCGATCGCGCGCACGAGCGCGGCCAGCGGCGCGCCGGTGTACGGCCCGGCGCGCAACAGCTCGCCGAGCGTCTGGCCGCGCAGGCGCTCCATCGCGAGGAACGGCAGCGGGTCGTCGGGGGTCGACGCCTCGAGCACGCGGACGACGTGCGGCGAGTCGATCGCGCCGGCGATCCGGACCTCGCGCAGGAAGCGCTCGACATGGCGCGGGTCGCCGAGCAGCTCGCGGCGCAGCAGCTTCACCGCCGCGGCGTCGCCGGTCACGACGTGGCTGGCCTCGTAGACCTCGCCCATCGCGCCGCGGCCCAGCACGCTGGCGAGCTCCCACGCGCCGACGACGTGGCCCGAGAATCGTCCGGGCCCGCCGATCTGGAGCGCGCGATCGAGGTCCTGGCGCATCTCGGCGACCTGGGCGTCGTGCTGGGCGGCGAGCCGGGTCGCGCGCTGCAGCTGATCGATCGCGCGCAGCGAGGTCTTGCGCGTCATCCGCGCGAGGAAGAAGCAGATGCCGTAGGCCTGCTGCAGGATCAGCTGGCCGGCGATCTGCGCCTCGATCGCGCAGTCGCGCCGCACCGGATACACGCCGGGGTCCTCGATCGCGCCGGCGATCACGAGCGCGGCGACCACCGCGTGTGATCCGGCGGCGAGCACGTAGACCGCCACGGCGCTGGTCACGTGCTCGGTGCGGCAGAAGAAGAACACGCCGAGCGCGACCACGAGCGGCGCCGCCGAGAACACGCCGACGTAGAGGATGCCGAGCTGGCCGCACACGATCGCGGCGAGCGCGAGCACGTCGAGCCGCGCGACGTTGGTGCGCGCCCGGGCGCGCAGCTCGCGGTCGATCCACAGGCTGCCGAGCACGGCGAGCGCGAGGCTGGTGAGCAGCGCGGCGGCGATCCGCCGGTCGCCCGGCACGGCGAGCACGCCGAGCACCGCGCCGCCGGCCACGATCCAGCCGAGCCGCAAGAACATGCGCGTGCGCTCGACCTCCTCGTCGCGCAGCGCGTCGGCCGCGGAGGTCAGGGTCGTCGCCGCGGCGCGCTCCACGCGTGCAGCATAGCGGCCGCTCGGCGCCGCCGGGTGACGACTTCGTAACACCGCACCGGCGCCGCGCCCACCGAGGACCGCCGACCGAAGACCGACGACCGAAGACCGAAGACCGACGACCGAAGACCGCCCACCGAAGACCGACGACCGAGGACCGCCGACCGAAGACCGACGGCCGAGGACCGCCG
>Ga0307513_10004507_pt1 | contig 18572 bp, 17 predicted proteins | sample 15_EM_MG_FD_202174 | JGI IMG/M metagenome (GOLD analysis project Ga0307513, IMG submission 202174) | Populus trichocarpa ectomycorrhiza microbial communities from riparian zone in the Pacific Northwest, United States - 15_EM | ecosystem: Host-associated > Plants > Roots > Unclassified | place...
CCTCGCCTTCCTCGCTTCGGTCCAGATCGAGGATCTCGTCGTCTCGCAGATCGATGTCACCTTTGTCAAAGACCTGATCGGGTGTAGGTTTGTTGTGACCAACGCCGGAGAGTAGCGACTTGGAGGAAGTCACGGCGGTCGAAAAGAAGGAGGAAGCGTGCTCTATGATAGACTTTGGGCGGGCTCTGGGTCTGGATGCGAGCAGGTAGGTGTTCTTCGCCCAGTTCTCAGGGGAGTTGGAGAATTCGGGAGGGTATGAGAACGTTATGGATATGTGTTGAGTTTCCCTGTCGTAGGAGAACTGAGGAAGGGGGTGGGAGAATTCATTTGGAAAGGGATAGGAGATTGGACGTCTGTGACGGAGGACGAGCCCTTCTCCTGGTATGTGGACTTGTGTTCAACCCAAACCGCACAGTCCCAAAGTGCGCATGGACCAGGCTCACCATCGACATCTACGGCGTGTCCAGAGGCGCGAGAGCAAAGTGCGCCGGTGGAATCGATGAAGAATACCTGATTAGATATGACGTATGGAGGGTAAATCTCCTTTGAATGGAAACTTGTCGGGCGGGTAGATGAGGACACTTACTTGGTTATCTGCGTCCGGGGACCGAAGAGCTGGAGGTGGGACGGAGGTGGTCGCGTCGGTGAGTGACAAAGGTGAAATAGGAGGATGGACGCGCGGACTGACGTACTCTCTACGAGAGATTGCTCCTTGGCAGGCCAGAGAGCGAGAGGAGAGCTGTCCCTCGTTTCGTTCTCGTAAATCTCGAGGAGACGGCCCGTTGCGACGGATCTTATTGAGAAATAACCGGTGGGGAAACCGAGGGACTCGGTATCGACATGAGGTGCGTTCATTTTGTTCAAGGTGGGCGGACGGAAACTGGCACGTGGTTGAAGCGAGCCAACCATGTACTAGCTTACCGTGTTGGGATAAACTGAATTTTTTTTTAAAAAAAAAGTGGTTGAAGCGCGCATGCCAACTTGGCAAGGGCTTTATTCGGGAGCGGCAATCTTGGCCTCACCTTGTCTCTGCAGGGAGGATGTCCAAGAAAGCTGGGCAAGGGCACGCTCTCCCCCAAGAGGTCCTTATAACGGCCTCTCTCCCTCCTCGCTGTCATACTGACGACCTGTAACAATGCTCCCAACATGTCTTTTCGCAATTCTCTTTCTCTCTCACGAAGCCGCTGCATTTCCGGCCTTAGACTCCACCTCGGTCGCGACCTGGACCAAAAGCTTAAATCCCCTCGGATGGAGATCGTCCGCCCGCCGCGATGATCCCGAACAGAACCTAGCGAAGCGACAAGGTCAGGGGGACGGAACCGATTTCGATCGGAATCCGGATGGTTCGGCTTTTCTGTGGATGCTAGAGGATACTTATGAGGGTGAAACTTTCTTCGAGTGAGGGGCTGGTTTGAGATGAAGTTTTACTGTGGTGTTCTGATCGTTGACCGTTACTCACATTCAGTCGCTGGAATTTCTTCACCGGTCGTGATCCAACAAAGTAAGCTAACTGCCATTGCCTCATCCTGCGCCGAATTTTTGCTTAGCACCTTTTCATCCAGTGGAATGGTCAAGTGAGTCAAGCCAAGGTCTACCATAACCTCTGTCGTGCTCAAGCGTGTTCCCCAAGCTATGTCGATCGAAACACGTCCATCCAATCCGGCCTCATCTATACCAGGGAGGACGGAAAGGTTATTATGAAAGGAGACGATTATACCTGGCTAGAACGCGGGGTTCACCGTCCAAGGCATGCCTGTTCATTCCGAAAACTTGTTATCCCAATTCGTAATTCTTTGCCTTCTTAGTGTCCGGATATCGAGTTTGGCACAATACAACATGGGGTTGTTCATCCTGGATCTCGATAAAGTCCCGTGGGGTTGCGGTAAGGTTACTACCATGTCTTCCAGAGATACCTAATCCTCAGTTGATACATCCAGCCACTTGGCCCGCGTATTGGTATGCACGTGCGTTCGGATACACGTAAACACGGGAACACTGACCATACTGACCAATTGGCCCAGGCTTCTCGGCAACGGCCCGTGGCCAACTGTGAGAATGGTCCCTTCCTGGCTCCGTTCCACCTAATCTCACAGAATGATTTGCAGTACGGAGAGGTTGACATTATTGAAGGTGTACATGATAATGAGCATAACCAAGTTGCCTATCATACCGCCCCAAGTGTGCCCCCAATGACCTGTCACCACCCTTACCCTCTAACGCAACCGTAGATTGTCTACTCGACCCAAGCGTGAATGTGACAGGCACCATGCACGTATGTCTCCCCAGTATTTCGTACGCTTCCTTCCTCTAATGCTGTTCTCTCTAGACGCTGAACGGCCAACCGAACCTCGTCTGCGACGCATACGTCAATTCCAACTCGGGCTGTGCGTTTACCGACTGGAGTCGCGCGACCTATGGGCCCTACTTCGATTCTCAGGGCGGAGGTGTGTTCGCGACCAAGTGGGACGAACACGAAATATCTACTTGTAAGAACCCCTCCTTCCTCTTCCCCCCAGCTAGGATTGTAGGATTCTGATCACCGTGAAATGCGCACAACTCAGGGTCGTTCTATCGAGCCGCGATATCACAAGATATCCTTGCAGGTACACCAAACCCGACTCATTGGGGTACACCCTCAGCGAAACTCTTGCCGACGAACTGCAACCCGCTCAGCAATTTCTTCATCAACATGTCCATCATTTTTGGTATCCTTATACCATGGGAGGTCTTAATGCGTTTCTGACACGGCTCTTGATAGACATCACGTTCTGCGGGGATTGGGCAGGGAACTCGTATGCGACTTCCGGGTGTCCGGGCACCTGTGCGGAACGGTTACAGGACCCAGGGAACTTCGAGGTTGGTGGACTACGTTGGGTTATCTGCTACGAAGCTGACCAAGACCTAGAATGCGACCTGGATCATCAATGACCTGAAGGTTTATCGGAAACAACCAATGTACGGAACTGTTGATACAAACTTTGCCCGGATTTTATTACCGACTTGGACATCCTTCGTGCCGGTCGTTGTGCTGTGGCTCGCACTGGTTACCCTCCGATGATCCCCTAACCAGAAAGCGGTACTGGGCGGCTCCTAATATCACCCTCGACATACTTTACGAGTGAGCTGGATCATGATACTATGTGTAGACTAGCATTATACAAGGGGAATGTGATTCTACGATCAGCGCTTACAATACTAGTTGCGACTTCGTATCATCTCCCTCGTCCTGGCCTCTGTCCGACATAGCTAGCATATCCTCCTTCCGTTTCTTTGGGTCAGGCCTTTTCTCTGTCCTTACGGTGAAGAGCCATTCATCCCGCTTCAGCACCCCCCCTCCAACTCCCGAGCCCGGCAACCCAGGCCAACTGTCGCAATGTCAATCAGGGTCGACACTGCAGAAGATTCCAAACCTGGCTTACTCCACGGCGCACCCGTTCATGTGGGTTTCTCACCCCACTGCCACCCGAATGCCCAAAGAAGGACTCCCGTTTTGCCGATCGACGCTCGACCAAGGAGAAGTACCAGGACGTGCTGGAGGAAAACGATCGCCTTCACGAGGAGATCAAGAACCTCTTACAAGCAGCAGAAGCAGGCTGTCTCTTCGCTCGTCAACCCATTGCGGATCTCCAGGCCAAGCACAATGCTAAGAAGAAGGATAAGCACAAGCGTAGCAGCACAAAGGCAGAATGGCTCACAAGTGAGGCCAACAGGGCAAGGATGGCGGAGGAGAAAGCAGAGCGTGAAAAGAAGGAAGCAGAAGAGAAGGTGGTGAAGGAGCAAAAAGAGGCAGAGGCGCGGAAGTGGTAAGGATTGCGGAACAATCGAGCCGTTTCCGGGAGGTTCACGGGGCTAGTGACGGGGAAGAGGAATAAGGATGACTTGAAAGACATCTCGAAAACCCTCTCGCTGATCGCATCAACCGTCGCCTGGACGAGTTTCTGGAGCTTCAGGGCGACGAACGATTCAAATGGTTTGACGACCGGATCGAACCACTCGTAACGAGCGTTCGGGGCGATGTCGAGGGCTACACGGAATTGTCATCAGAACCTAGAGAACGTGGTATCCCGGCAGCGGGTTGTCGAAACTCGTCATCAGAGTCGGGGGTGACGATGGGTCATGGAAAGCTCCGTGATCTCAATAGGTGGATGTGGGGGTGGTGCCTGAAGATCTGACCACTTGTGCCAGTCGGATCAGAACCAGACTCGTCTGAACTGTAAGTCGGTGTCCACAGAATGTCCTCCGACGAACCTGATGAATCCACCACTGTGTCTGATCAAAGGTCGAGGTTAACGTTTGTGGATGTTGTTTGTAGATATGAGGGCAGGAGGAAGGCGTTTGTGGACGTCAACCGGGGCCACGGTTTTCTCGCGATCCCAGGCACTCAATGTTTGACACTCGAGTGTTCATTCCCCCGATGTCGTCGTGTTGTTTGATCAGCCTCGGGCTGATATCCTTCTCGGCGCGTTGTGGGTCCACGATGGGGTTTCCACGTTGCGACAATGGGGCGCGATCCGGCTTCACCAAACAAAATCGGTCCCGGGTGTTTGACCGTGGTCTGCAGGCTGTCACTGGCTGCATTGGCAGCATGGGGGTGCATCTACGGGCATTGATAATCGGTCAACGCCCCGAGGGTGAGTTACGGGAGTGGCGGCGTCAGTGCGCGGTTCCTCGGGTCTCAGACGTCGGATGTCCGAACTGGCCACTGTGTGCTGGGTACGCGTGAAGGATTCTTGCCTGCGTGAGTCATATGGCTCCTTAAAATACCCTGAACCCGCTGCGGGCTGGGTATCACGGGACCGACCTCATCATGCTGATTTGCAGCGTCCACACACGCGCGAATCCCGTTTGTCCGGTGGTGTGCCGCACAGGGCTGACATACATCGTGTCTTACCCCCTGTACCCATGTTTAACACCATCCTAGCTCTTTTACGGTGGCCGGTAGCGAGCTAACGGTAACATCTTTTGTTCCTCAGCACTTTTAGGCTGGCCTCAACTCAAACAGGGCTCCGGCCAGGCCCCACATCTACGGCATAGGGCTATGTCCCTCCTCCAGCCCCACGATCGACAAAATTGCTCTTTTATCATTGCCGTCATGCTTTCAGCCACAGGCTATGATTTCCGGGTTTGTGGGTCTACACCCGTCTTTTGGTACGGCAACAATAGGACGTGATTCGGCGGGGGCAAACCCAAACGACACTAAACCTTGCACTACGAAGTTGTCTGTGAGTAACACACTTCAAGCACTTGGATAAACGTTCCGTGTGAGTTCAGGCATTTGCCTGTGGGATGTAAATACCGACTGTCAGTCTGCGGATATACTGTTGGCCCAGGTGGGAGTCAACGATCAGCCGAAGGTCCATTCGTGAAACAGCACCGCCAATCACAGTCGCTCAGCGTAGTGTGTATGGGTCGGCTATCCCGTCGGTCTCGGGCGGATTCATGGGACGATGTTATTGATCTACTGCACGTCACATGGCATTGATACGGGGCTGACAGGCTTTACATTTGTCGATGGTACCAGAACATGGGACGCAGCTTTACGCAACGGGGGATATCATTTGGATTTTGTTTAACTAAAGCTGCCCGGGGCCGAAGATCCCGGAATTTATCTTTGTAGCTAGATGAAAAGTCTGAGGTGGCGTGGAATCGGGATAGATTTCAGTCTATAACAAGCTGCCGCTCAGATTATTTAAGCATGGGTTCCAGTTTACCGTTATGCGCAGTGGCTCTCATGCCGATAAGTATCCGAATACGGGTAACCTCTAGTTCCACATAAGCTACTGTACTCGCACGACCAAAGCGGCATCAAAACTTACCTAATCAATTCAGTTTTGGCTGTAACGATGACGGATGACCGGTGACCACCAGATTGGTCGTGCAGGTACAGTACCTTTACATAGAATCACTCCCGACTGAACATGTCTAATTCGCCCGGTACCGACAGGTCTGAGAACACGTTGGCGTTGTCCCTCGACCTTAAGACTCCCTCTCTTCTTCGTTGATCTCCCTCCGACGGTCTGGAGTCCAGCTGCGCTCACCTCACCCCTTCAATTTCCTACCTGCCATCATGAATGACAATAACGTTAGTGCCGCGGAACTGCTGGACAGCATTGACCTGGCACGAGACGATCCGCAAATCGTCCGGACCATCTCTTCGATCCTCAAAGCCCGCGACTACCCCCAACTATCCTCGAGCTTTCATGCCAGCGCGGATACGCAACCTCCCCCAGAAAAAGCGGTCAAATTTGTGAACGCTCTTGATAAGGCATGCGTTCTGTAGCCACAACGTGGGTCACGCCGAACTCACACCATCCACCTTCAGGCGCTGGGATATGATGATGGCGTTCCAGAAACCAAGAGCAAGCTCCACCGAGCGTTGAGGGAGACGTGTGCGGACGTCGGGATCTTGCCATTGTCATATTACTTGGATGACTCCCAGATCAAGAAGCTCAATGACGTTCCCTTCGCTTCCAGAGGGTACTCGGACGTTTGGCGTGGGTTATACAAGGGAGAGAATGTATCGATTAAAGCGTTCAGGGTGTATACGACCGACAACATAAAGTCCTTGACCAAGGTTTTTAACTTGTTCCGCGGTGGTGACATGGAATGATGACTAACTGCTTCCGGTTTTACGTCAGGTATGGTGCAAGGAGATTGTGGTTTGCCGGAATCTCTCCCACCCCAACATCCTCTCGTTCCTTGGAGTTAGTTCTACCGAATCTCACCCACTCTGCATCGTGTCAAAGTGGATGCCGAATGGAAACATCTCAGAATTTCTCAAACGTGACGGCCAATTCAACCGCCGACCATTGGTAGGGCTCAACGACGACTCTTCTATGAAGTTCTCACACGTGGCCCCCCCTCCCTCAGCTTATAGACATTGTCCGTGGGTTGAACTACCTTCACTCGCACAATGTGTTACACGGCGACCTGAAAGGTGTAGGTGTGAACTCGATAAAATCGTGTTTTCTCACGTCACTCACGGAACATGCATAGCCAAACATCCTCATTGACAACAACAGGAACGCAGTCCTGTGCGATTTTGGACTGGCGTCCATAACTGCTGACGCGGAGTCGCCACATGCCTCGGCCTCGACCACGAACAGCGCCGGGTCCGTTAGGTGGATGGCTCCGGAGCGGCTGGGCATAACCGACGGAAATTCCGAGCCGGCACCTGATGCGCTTAGGGTGACGAAAGAGTCTGACATGTATTCCCTCGCCATGGTAGTCATCGAGGTCCGTCCACCGCCCCGGCACCCGGTGCTGAGTCTCACAGAGATACGGCACTTTGTATCAGATATTCACAGGAAACGCTCCGTTCTCGGGCACCCGGAATGCCGGCGTGATACTCAAACTTGCCCGAAAGAAGCGCCCGAATAAACCGGACGGGGCCGCTCACCTCGGCCTGACCGATCCCATCTGGGAAACCGTCCAGACATGTTGGGAGACCCGGCCGTCCGATCGACTCACCGTTGCTCAGGTCCTCGAGGTGTGGGAGAAAGAGATCAATGGTGGAGACCAGCCTGTGGGGGAACCCTCTGAACGGAGAGCCTCGCGGCAGAGTCCGTTTCTCTTTCGCCTCCCGCCTCTCCCTCAGCTGATTGGTCTGGCCCTAGATAGAGGCACCCCCTGGTGGAAATTCGTATGTGGTGGATCAGAGAAGCAATATGCCGAATGATTGTTCAATATCACGGTTGTACCCGGGGCGAATGGATGGTATAATTTCAGATATGCAGGGCGGTCAGGTAAAAATGCACATGTACGGATACGGATACAGCTACTAGTTGCACATATAAGTAGGGACAATTGCGCAACCGGGGGAGGCAACAGCCCGTGGCCGACTGTAAGAATGGTCCCTTCCTGACTCCGCCCCACCTAGTCTCACGGAATGGTTCGCAGTACGGAGAGGTTGACATTTTTGAAGGTGTACATGATAACGAGCATAACCAAGTTGCCTATCATACCGCCCCAAGTATGCCCCCAATGACCTATCGCCACCCTAACCCTCTAACGCAACTGTAGATTGTCTACTCGACCCAAGCGCAAATATGACAGGCACCATTCATGCATGTCTCCCCAGTATTTCGTACGCTCCCTTCCTCGAATACTGCTCCATCTAGACGCTGAACGGCCAACCGAACCTCGTCTGCGACGCAAACGTTAATTCCAACTCGGGCTGTTCATTCACCGAATGGAGTCGCGCGACCTACGGACCCACTTCGATGCTCAGGGCGGAGGTGTGGCTGCGACCAAATGGGACGAACGCGAAATATCCACCTGTAAGAACCCCTCCCCTCACCCTCCCCCCGGCTAGGGTTGTAGAATTCTGATCACCGTGAAATGCGTACAACTCGGGGTCGTTCTATCGAATTGCGATACCACAAGATATCCTTGCAGGTACACCAAACCCGACCCATTAGGGTACACCTTCGGCGAGACTACTGCAACCCGCTCAGCCAGTTCTTCATCAACATGTCCATCATTTCCGGTATCCTTAAATCACGGGAGGCCTTAATGTGCCTCTGACATGGTTCTCTGATAGACATCACGTTCTGCGGGGATTGGGCAGGGAACTCGTATGCAACTTCTGAGTGTCCGGGAACCTGTGCGGAACGATTACAGGATCCAGGGAACTTCGAGGTTGGTGGACCACGTTGGGCCATCCGGCACGAAGCTGACCGAGATCTAGAATGCGACCTGGATCATCAATGACCTGAAGGTTTATCGGAAACAACCAATGTACGGAACTTTTGATACAAACTCTGCCCGGATTATATCACCGACTTGGATATCCTTCGTGCCGGTCGTTGTTCTGTGGCTTGCAGTGGTCACCCTCCGATGATTCCCTAACCTGAAAGCGATACTAGACAACTCCTAATATCACCCTCGACATACTTCACGAGTGGGCTGGGTTATGATATCATCTGTAGGCTAGCATTATACTGTGTTTCCGCCAGTTGTGCAGTTACAACGGCGATCGACTTCTACCTCCCGAAAGATCGGCGTTCGGAAAATAGTTTTGCAGAGGTTTGCTCCCCTGGACATGAGGTTTAGCACTTGGATTTTTCACGATTTAACATCAAACCTGGAAGGAGATAATGCCGAGTTGCACGTCTGGAGCCCTTGGCCGCGCGTGAGCATCGTTCGTCACACCTTCGTCGCCGTCGCGCTCTGAACCTGGGTCAGGCAAAAATGGTAAGACTGTCTGCGGATGCAAATGCCGGAGACTTGTCCAGGCGACGGTTGATGCGATCAGCGAGAGGGCTTGCGCGGCATGTCTTTCAAGTCGTCCTTGCGCCTCTTCCCCGTCACTAGCCCCGTGAACCTCCTGGAAACGGCTCGATTGTTCCGTAATCCTTACCGCTTTCGCACCTCTGCTTCCTTTTGCTCCACCACCACCTTCTCTTCTGCTTTCTCCTCCGCCTCCCTTGCCCTGTTGGTCTCACTCGTGAGTTATTCTGCCTTTGTGTTGCTACGCTTGTGCTATCCTTCTTCCTAGCATTGTGCTCGACCTGGAGATCTGTGATGTGTTGACGAGCGAAGAGACGGTCTGCTTCTCCTGCTTGCAGGAGGTTCTCGAGCTTTGCCTGGTTGCTATGGAGGATCTTGACCTCCTCGCGAAGCCGATCGTTTTCATCCAGCACGTCCTGGTACTTCTCCTCGGTCGAGCGTCGACCGGCAAAACGGCGGTCCTTCTTTGGGCGTTCGGGTGGCGGTGGGGTGAGAAACCCACATGAACGGGTGCGCTGGGAGCAAGGGCCAAGTTTGGAATCTTCCGCAGCGTCGACCCTGGTTGACAATGCGACAGTTGGCGTGGGTTGCCGGACTCGGGATTTGGAGGGGGGCCTTCACCTGGGAAGATAAACTCGGGGTCAAACCCCACTCCTTCAGCGGTCACATATTCAATGACGGTGACCAGCTGGAGGTTGTTGCTCTGTAGCTTGGCCGTGTTTGGTATCGCGTGAGGTACGAGACACTTCATCTGATCAACCTTTCGGGACCCAGTCCGCAACCCTTTCTCATCAGGGTTCAAGACTAGGGTACAGGGTATACCGCTTGAAGAATGAGCCCCGCCAGTGTTTTGACGGACCCCCAGTACCGGCCCAGGCCGGCCAGAGTTGGACAACTTCGGAGTCAATGTATTCTTGTCAACAGGCCGCCCTTGGATGCTGAGGAAAATTGACCAGTCAACGGCTTTCTGCTCCTGGGCCGGGGTCAGTTTCCGTAGATGCGTGCGCACAAGCTTCTTTGGTTCGGCTTTTTTGAGGTAACGTCTCCGGAGCGTGTCGTAAGGGACATCGTACTCGCGTGCAATTGCCTTCAAGTTTATGGACTTCGATGGGCCCCTCGATATTGAAGCGAGCGCCCGGTTCAAACTCATTTCTTTTGCATCCTCGGTGTCGGCGATGTCCGTGGTGTCGGCCGGTTTCCTAGGGCCGTTGGGATTTTTTCGTGTCGGCGAGGGTGAATCCCAGAAAATGACGGAGTAGAGACCACACTGTGCCGAGATGCCGTGGCTAATAAATGCACCCGTTTGCCCCCGTGTCACACACTCGAAAGGATGATCCCATGCATCGGTTCTCGCTCCTCAAGAAATCACTGGTTAGCATAAGTCTTGTTCTGGGCGGCTTGTGTTAAGTGATGGTGAATGCTATCTCGGTGATTTTTGATGCAATCTATGCATGTAAGTCCGGTAATTTGCTCGTTGGTCTTGTGTGACAGGACTGGCTTTACTGTAATCCTATCGTGTGAGGTTTGAAGTAACTTAGCACCGTGAAATCTTACAGTCATAAAGTGTGGGGTCTATAATTTGTGCGTTAAATTTTTCGGCTGTGTCGGAAAACTGGAGGGGTCACGATTTGCGGATTGGAATGTACATATAGGGACAATTGCACAACTGGGGGATCCACAGTACAAGGGGAATGTGATTCTACGATCAATGTTTACAATATCAGTTACGACATCTTAGAGTTTGAACTTTCATTTCCCTTCCTGCAGGCAGGAGAAACCGTGTCCGCTTTCCGGAAATTCTGCGAAACTTGTCAAATACGGTGTGACGCTGGCTGCGCCCATGTTTAAGGTCCAACTGTCCAATCCCTCAGGCCTCAGGAGCGGCTGTCAGGCTGAGGAGGTTCGTGAGGTCTTGGTTGGAATGTGAACACCAACTCCTCTTCTCCAGTGGGAAACCCAGGGACTCGGTACCGACGTGGGCGCGTTCATTTTGTTCAAGGTGGACGGAAACCACGTGGTTGAAGCGCGGATGACAATTTGGCGAGGCTTTGTTCGCGAGCGGCAATCTTGACCTCTCCTTGTCTCTGTATTAGGGAGTATACCCAAGAAAGCCGGGCAAGGACGCGCTCTCCCCCAAGAGGTCCTTATAACGGCCTCTCTCCTCGCTGCCGTGCTGACGAACTGTGATGATGATCCCAACATGTCTGTTCACAATTCTCGTTCTCTCTTACGAAGCCGCCACATTTCCGGCCTTAGACTCCACCTCTGTCGCGACCTGGACCAAAAGCTTAAATCCCCTCGGACGGAGATCGCACGCCCCCCGCGATGACCCCGAACAGAACCTAGCGAAGCGACAAGGTCAAGGGGACGGAACCGATTTCGATCGGAATCCGGATGGTTCGGCTTTTCTATGGGTGCTAGAGGAAACTTATGAGGGTGAAACTTTCTTCGAGTGAGAGGCTGGTTTGAGATGAAGTTTTGTGGTGGTGTTCTGATCGATGACCGTTGCTCACATTCAGTCGCTGGAATTTCTTCACCGGTCGTGATCCAACAAAGTGAGCTGGCAGCCGCCACCGCTTCGTCCCGCGCAGGAACTTTACTTAGTATCTTTTTATCTAGTGGAATGGTCAAGTGAGTCAAGCCGAGGCCCACCATAACCTCTGTCATCCTCAAGCGTGTTCCCCCAGCTATGTTGATCGAGACACGTCCATCCAATCCGGTCTCATCTATACCAGGGAGGATGGAAAGGTTGTTATGAAAGGAGACAATTATACCCAGCTGGAACAAGGTGTTTACCGTTCAAGGTATGTCTTCGACCCGAAAACTTGGCATCTCCATCTGTAATTCTTTCCCTTCTTAGTGTCCGGATATCGAGTATGGCACAATACAACACGGGGTTGTTCATCCTGGATCTCGATAACGTCCCGTGGGGTTGTGGTAAGGTTACTATCATATCTTTTAGAGGGATCTAATCCTCAGTTGATACATCCAGCCACTTGGCCTGCGTATTGGTATGCGCTGCGTTCGGGTACACGTGAACACGGGAACGCTGACCGGTGACCGGTGACCACTTGGTCCAGGCTTCTCGGCAGCGGCCCGTGGCCAACTGTAAGAACGGCCCCTTCCTGGCTCTGCTCTACCTAGTCTCACAGAATGATTCGCAGTACGGGGAGGTTGACGTTATTGGTGTAGACGATAACGGGCATAACCAAATTGTCTACCGCACCGCTCCAAGTGCGTCCCCAATGACTTATCATCAGACTTACCCCCTAACGTAACTGTAGACTGTCTACTCGACCCAAGCGCGAATGTGACCGGTACCATCCATGTATGCCCCCCCAGTATTTCGTACACTCCCTTCCTCGAATACTGCTCCCTCTAGACGCTGAACGGTCAACCGAACCTCGTCTGCGACGCAAACGTTAATTCCAACTCGGGCTGTTCATTCACCGAATGGAGTCGCGCGACCTACGGACCCTACTTCGATGCTCAGGGTGGAGGTGTATTCGCGACAAAGTGGGACGAACACGAAATATCCACTTGTAAGAACCCCTCCCATTCCCCCCAGCTAGGATTGTAGAGTTCTGATCACCGTGAAATGCGCACAACTCAGGGTCGTTCTATCGAATTGCGATACCACAAGATATCCTTGCAGGTACACCAAACCCGATCCATTGGGGTCCACCTTCAGCGAGACTCTTGCCGACGAACTGCAACCCGCTCAGCCAGTTCTTCGTCAACATGTCCATTATTTTCGGTATCCTTAAACCACGGGAGGTCTTAATACGTTTCTGACACGGCTCTCTGATAGGCATCACGTTCTGCGGGGATTGGGCAGGGAACTCGTATGCGACTTCCGGGTGTCCGGGAACCTGTGCGGAGCGATTGCAGGATCCAGAGAACTTCGATGTTGGTGGACTACGTTGGGCTATCCGGCATGAAGCTGACTGAGATCTAGAATGCGACCTGGATCATCAATGACCTGAAGGTTTATCGGAAACAACCCTTGCACGGAACTGTCGGTACAGGCTCTGCCCGGACCATATTCCCGACTTGGATGTCCTTCACACTGGTCGTTGTTCTGTGGCTTGCTTTGGTTACCCTCCGATAGTTCCCTGACCGGAAAGTGGTACCAGGCAGCTCCTAATATCACCCTCGACACACTTCACAAGAAAGGTGGATCATGATATCATCTACAAACAAGCGGTATACAAGGGGAATCCTACGATCGGCGTTTACGATACCAGTTGCAATATTTTAGAGTTTGAACTTCCATTCCCTTTCCTCCGGGCAAGAGAAACTATGTTCGCTTTCCGGAAGTTCCGCGAAACTGGTCAAATACGGTGTGACGCTAACTGCGCCAACGTTTAAGGCCCAACCGTCCGATCCCTCAGGAGCGGCTGTCAGGCTGAGGAGGTTCGTGAGGTCCGGCTGGAATGCGAATACCAACCTCTCTTCCTCAGTAACATACTGCGAGTTTCCACGACCTTCACGAGGGACCGTCGCGTCCGTCGTTTGTAAGGTGGTCTCCTCCGCCTTCCCAGATATATTCTTATCCGCCAGACCCGGGACCTCCTTGAACAGCCGCCCATAATTACTTCTCCACACCGACGTCCAGTAAATCTTCATTCCATCCTCGTGAAGTAGTTTCTCGATCATAGGGATGTTGATACTGTACAGGACCTTACTCTCGCGGGCGCCCCAATTGCTTAAGAGGTGGTTGATGATTTTAGTGCTCAGTCTGAAGGCCGGGTCGTGGAACGTCGTTGGAATCTTATTGATCATGTTGCCGTAGGAGAGGGCGATAGAGCGAACGCCTGAGAGCGAGGATGCTAGGGCCGCTCCTATCGTACCTGATGACAGGGAGAATGCAGCTGGAGGGCAGTCAATGTCACCCCGTGCACAGCCCCGGAACGAAGAGTGATGCCCTTACACGATGTGTTCCGTCCATAATTCGGCCCAGAAATCTGAACAAAACAAAAAAGGTCGGCCATGGGGCTCGCACAACGCTCGGTGCACTTACGACAAGGTCAACCTCTCCGGGAAAAAGATTATGTAAAGCGATACTGGAGCACGTGGCAGGTGTCTGAAGGTCGGAATCAAGGATGAGGTTGTCAGATTATCACCCACGCATCCATAGCACATGGGACTGACCCCATCCAGTAGGATCCATTCTCCGACTTCACCTTCTCTCAGATCTCGGGGTGACGGAGAGGTTTCTCCTTGCCCATCTAGATCTGGACTTGAGCGATCGTCATAAGGACGGCCACTGAAAGCCTCATACCTGCGCCCTTGGGATAATAGTATCGGCCCTTTATGATATCCTTGATCTGGAAGGCCTGGCCTGACGGGGACAAAGTTGATCACCCTTCCGTTTCGGTGCTAGTGCGGGGGCGTTGTACACACCGATCCAAGACTTTTGGGTGCTGGGGATGATAACCTTGACATCCCATCCTAAGGAGCAACCATTGAGAATCATTTCCACTTGGATTCCCTGGGCCTCCTCACCGAGATCCTGGGTCAGATGTTGGTACCACCCGAGGATGTACGGAGATTCCGGACTAGGTGGACCATCGTCATTCTTTCAGGAAATCAACAAAACGTGAATAAGAGATGGGGACGGATCTACCGCCTCTTGAAGTGAGAGATACTTGCAGTCAAGACCACGCGAAGCTTTCTAGTAGAGCCTGAAGAAGACATGGCGGATGTAAGCAGACGTAATGGAAGAGACGCTGGTAAGGTATAAAGCGAGGCCAGCGTGCACGTGATGCCATAATGCCAGGTTGCTCTCGGACCCGTTCGATCAAGCATCCTAGTGCGGACGACAGGATGAAGGCCACGTAGCTCGTCACACACAGAGACTCCTCTGTGAGTCTCTTCTTCGCGAGTGGGAAGGTCTGAATCTCTCCCTTCAAGGTCACAGGAAACTGCTCTGGCGCTCTAGTAATGGGACCTGACCGCCACAGGTTTATTACCGGTGGGACGGACACAAGAAATTCGACCCGGAGAGGCGAGTTTGCCTCCGCGGGGGCGGACAAGCCTATCGCCGAAATCCCGAAGATCCAATACCGTCCCCACATAGCCGGATTGGTGAGGGGCTCGGCCTTCGCTGCGTCATGAAATTCCGTCGGGAGCTGGGTGGATGTGTTTCTCTTCTGAGGGATCTCCGACTCGCGTTTTGTCCGCGATTTTGAAAACCAGTTATCACTTTGTCTTACCGCAAGGGTTGCATCAAGGGTTTGCTGGCGGCACGGAGCTCAGCCTGGCATGGTACCTCCAATGGTCCACCCGGCTTTGATCGTCCATCGCAACGGGTGTCAGCGCCCTCCTTGTGTTTGGGGGGCTAAGATACTAGTTAGTTGGTTTTCCGCACGTTCGCCCTTTAGTGTAATTCGTGGCACACGGCTTTTTGTTCTCTCGTGGGACAATCCGTGTAATCCGATTCAGCCTACTCTTATCCTGTCGTTTCCGACCTAATTTTTTCCCTCTTCGTCTCCTTCGGGGAGTCTGTAACTACCTGCAATCGCATAGTCGTTTATTCATACATGGCATTTTTTGATTTCGATATAACGAGCGATCGTGGGAACCAGTGACCAGAGCCAAAGATCGCGGTCCTGTTTTTTTCTTCTTCACGTCGTCCTCGATGTCCACCACAGCTCAAAAACCGCGATACTCATCACGCACACGAACGGTCTCACCGCTTCGTCATTCATGAGTGGGAAGGTCTGAGAGAAGGTCCCTTTGCTCGAGTCGAGATGACTCAGGTACTAATGTACCTAACGACGTACACGAAACCCAGCGACCTTCGTCGTTTGTCCCGAAGATAACTACTTTCGTGCCGGAGTACACTCCAGTCATGGAAAGTGGAGGAGGGGGGCGGAGGAGCTTTGGAATATCGTCGTGGACCTTGGGTGAGCCCTCTGATTCCGATGTCGACCCGATTGTCCAGACCCTCTATTGCGTCCGCCCTGCATGTTGGTGGCGCGGGCGGATGAGAGGGGGTCACGGTTTCTGGTCCTGACGCGGTTCTGTGGTGGGTTAGCCCTTTAGTGCACTTCGCGGTGCGCGTTTGGAGGTTTCGAACCTCGACACGTAACTCGATTCAGACTATTCTTGGACTGTGGTGTCACCACAGACAAACCTAATTTTTTCCTCACTCTCCTTTGGAGAATCCCTTCGCATACCTCATTTTGTTCCGCATCCAGGGTGTGTCTCTCAGTCGCTACCAAAACAAATGTGAACTGAAAACTCTTCTCGCGCCTCACACGTAGTTGTCTCGTAGTGATCGTGGTCGTATTTGTATCACTCATAGTGCTGTGCCAATGTAATGGTTTTCTTCCTCGCGGGCTGAGGGGTTCTTAGGTGAAAAAAGAGGTCCATCCCGGGTTCGAACCGGGGTTGCTGGAAGGTGATCATGTAGTCAAAATCCAGAGTGATAACCACTACACTAATGAACCATCCAATTATTGATGCCGTTATGAGCCGTTGAGTCCTCCACTGCCTCTGCAGTGAAGCGTTGAAATGATATCCCCACGGAGCAAGGATTCGAAGGTAGGATCAGACATTGAGGCACGTTGAAATCATTGCCGGATCGTATCGGCCAGATGAATCCTGGTCGCAAGAACATCCCAACATTCTTCGCTTAAAACATAAATTGGTGTTGTATCGCAGTACATTTCAGTTTCTACAACTCGAGAGCTTTGCGCGCGAGTGTCAACGCTCCGTCTTTTGTTTTGTTGCCTACAGAGTGATAGTTAAATACTCAGGCCGGACCAAGAAAGATGCGACGTACCACCAATGAATCCCGACGCATGAACGAAGATCCCACCGTCGATTCCGGACACCTCCGAGAGCTTTTCGTCCCTGAGCCCCCTCCAAGCCTCCGGCAAGGGTTTCCTACTCTCAAAACTGTCTGGAGAGACCGGAACAGCTTGAATGCGCCAGGCACCGGCCGTCTCATCGGGGTAAACGACATAGAATGGTTTCGCCTCATCAGTCACATTTAGTTCCGCCTCTAGCTCAAACAGGTGTTCCTGTACCCCGATCGAAATGATCAGCAAAGTGATTGACCCATCGGGTCAGCTATTTGTTATACTCGTGCGGGGAAATAAGGGGGAGGGGCCGAGAGATCAAATGAACCGGGGAAGGGGCGAAGGAAGAAGGTTGACCCGGAGAGGCACCGAAAACTCACTTTCCAAGGAGCAAATTGTTCGAAGAGGATTATTCTTCCCGTTGGATCCGCTTGAACCCGCTGTGCAAAGCCATCAGCAACCAAGGTTCGGGCTGGCAACCAGGCCTTCGCATAGTAGTCCAAGCGTCCGAGGAACTCTTCACCTGCCAGAGCGGACGCTTTCAAAAATAGTGTCTACAGCGATATCAAGGAGTTTCGAATACGTGTCAATGGTCAAGGTGAACATGCGGTAGGGGATAGATCTCACACCGACAGTCTTCGAGTCGAAGGGTTCGTTCCAGGCGGGGTTCAGCCAACCCACCCTTGCAGAAAGGTCCGTTCGGTTGCGGTACTTGGGAGTGATATCCCGAGGGTATTGGGAAACGCCATTATCCGTTCCGTCAATCGCTTCAACGAACTCCTACATTCCCTCTTGTCAGCAGAGGGTCCGAAACATAACGACGGAATGTAGAAACCTTGTACAATTTGAGCCAGAGCGTCTTAACCGTAGGATCTCCAGGTTGCAGCTGAAACCTGTCCGCGATAATCTCTTCGCCAAAGTGCCTGCATCGTAGTCAGTCTTCTGTCCAAGAGGCAAGCGGCAACAACGTACTTGTAGATAAGCCCTGCAGACGAAAGCTTTGTTTGGAACCCGTGGCCGAAAACCTCGTCGAAACCGCGTTGGTGGTGGTCGAACCTCTTTAAGCTTTCATCATACACGGCCCCGACATCCACCACTATATCGCAGGTACCCAACGTTGCCAGGTCTCTCGTTCGGATCAATTCTGCCCAATAGGGGCGTCAGCGGCGGAAAGTGTAGCAACGAGTCGACGTGGCAAACCTGCATCGGTGTAGGTCGACGTTTGCCTGAGCATGTACACAGCCAGGGCTTCATCGCAGTGGAAGGTACCGTTGTGGGTACCGATGACCTGAGGAATACGCGAAAATCTGTTGAAGCTGCGACCACGGAAGGAGGGAAGGTCGTGTCACCTTTTTAGTTTCGGTCGTCTTGAGCTTCTTGGCCGGATGTGTATCTCGTGGGGCAGACATGAGGGATGTGCGGAACTGTCGGGGCTGGAAAGTCCTCCAGCCACACTTTCCTAATTGCCCGAAGGCAGTCCGCCCAATTTGTCCGAGACTCATCCAGAACTGGTTGGCAGAAGCTTAGCAA
>Ga0307513_10004508_pt1 | contig 18570 bp, 16 predicted proteins | sample 15_EM_MG_FD_202174 | JGI IMG/M metagenome (GOLD analysis project Ga0307513, IMG submission 202174) | Populus trichocarpa ectomycorrhiza microbial communities from riparian zone in the Pacific Northwest, United States - 15_EM | ecosystem: Host-associated > Plants > Roots > Unclassified | place...
GCAGTCCGGCCAGGCCCGGTCAGATAGGCCCTGAAAGCCGGACTGTAGCCCACAGTCCGGCCCGGCCGGCCGCAAAAAAAGCCCAGGCCGGCCGCCCTAAACCCAAGCCTGACCGGACTGGCCGCTTGCGAACGCTGGTCCACAGTCCGACTAGCAGAGTTCGTCACGGGGCCTCCCCCCCCCGGCCCCATTCCCCGCCCCGCCCCGCTCAATGGCCCGAGACGGGGATTGTCTTTTTGGCATTCCCTGGCCCTGTCCCCGCCCAGGCCCCCACCCCGCCCCTTGCCCAGACGGGTCAAAGAAACGGGGCCTCTTTCAGGGAATGAGTGGGGTCTGGCCCGGGACGGGGGCGGGGCGGGGATTGCCTGGGAGGTATCCCCCCCGGGCTGGTGTAAGGACGGGGCCTGAGGAGTGAAACCCCCCCCCCGCCCTACCCCGCCCCGCCCCGTAACGAACGCTACCTACTACCATATACTTACTTCCCTACCCCCTACTACCTACCTTCCAACCTTCCGACCTCTCTTTCCTTCTATCTCGGACCCTCCATACTCCCCGCCTACACCTTCAAGGGCATATCAGTTTTCTGTGCCTCCTACCCTCATTCTCTTCCACATTCGGCTCTTTGCTCTCCCGCGTTCGACTCATTGCTCTCCCCCCCACCTCTATTTAAACCCCCCCACGTCCCTTCCTTCCTCCCTCTCTTCTCTCTCTTCCTCACCTCCCTTCCTTCTCTCCTCAACACTCCCTTCAACTCCATCACTTTTGTTGGTGGTTTTTTACTTTCGCTCCTTGATCTCCACATCCCTCATTCCTTTACAACCGGCCTAGCTCACTTAGCTAGCCGCCAACCATCTCTCTCTTTACACCGTTTTTTCCAACTTTCAGAATGTCTGAAGTATCCGCCCTTGGGTCTTTGGCCCCCAAATCGGATGGTTTTAACCAAGTGAGCGTTTACTTTTCTTTTTTGGTTATTAGAATTTTTCCTAACCTTTGGATAGCTCTTGACTGGGCAGATCATTGATCTCGCCACCCATGGCAGTCCTAAAGCTGCCGACAAGCTCTATACCAATGAGCACAATGGCGAATTCTGTAGAATCAATGGTGGGTTTACTTTTCCATCCAATTTAGAAAAGCTTCTAATGGTTTGACTGTCGTAGCCCGCTCGTCCACTCTTTGTGGCCCCTACTACCTCTCCGATGCCGGTAGAATCCAATTTTATAAACACGATAAACCGGCAGAATTCTACGGCAAAGAGGCGTGTCTCGTTCGTAATGATACCGTCAGAGGTATCTTTGTCGTGAGAGTCCCTGGGGGCACTCCGTTTAACCTTCTCTTCCGCTATAAAGATCTCTTCGAAGAGCGTCAGGCAGCGGTCGAGCGCCAAAACGAGTATCTCACCGGCCTACCCTACTATCAAGAGAGGGAGGTTGGGATCAATTGCGGCCATGCCGCTCCCGTCATGGTTCAGGACCCTATTGTTTTTCCTCTCCTCGTCGAGAATAACAATGTCGGGAATGCCAACGGTAAGGACAACTTTTGGGTCCCCTTTGCTGATGATAAAACCAAATTTCCTATCATGATTAAGCGTGTTCGGGATTACTTGGGCACCAGTGTTAATGGCAAGGTGTTTAAACTAGTTGGCCACGGGCAAGGCAATGGTGGGCAGGATGGATTCTTCGATACCAATCATCCGTTGTACAAGTATGACATTCACCTTCTAGTTATTTTGATTACTGTGCTGATGGGTGGAAATAGCATTCGCGAGTACCCGAGTCTTGAGTTTCGCAGGCCGTGTTCTAGATTGTTGAATGAGAATTCCGGCGGTTACGGTCGTGGATTCACTAGTTCGGCAAGTGTTTTCCCGAAATTGTTATGGTGGTATGGAGAGATTTAATATTTTGTCTTCGGATAGCTCACCCTCGATGGAGAGAGTACTGGTGCGCATGCCGGAGACGCTAGAACCGCTATGCATCAGGGACTTAACCGTAGTGTGATTGGTCATTGTTTCGACAACTGTGCCGAACACTATCCTGCCCCCAGGAGGTTTGTTATTGACAGGCCATCGTTGTTGAACCATCCCGCCAACGCGGATCTTCCTCCTCGTCACCTGGATAAGAGGACAAATGCTCTTTATAAAACTGAGATGTGCCGCAACTGGAATGAAGTTGGGGACTGCCGCTATGGCCGCTCGTGCCAATTTGCCCATGGTCAAAGGGAACTCCGCGATGTGGCTCGCCACGGACAATGGAAGACTAAGACCTGTATGGCCTGGCTTCACGGGGGTTGCACTTACGGTAGTAGGTGTTGCTATGCTCGTGAGCCCCTAGTTATAAGAGAATTGTTTGGGCATTGCTGACTGCTGACTACTTAACCTTCTTTAGACGAAGTTATCACCGGTGGCGGCACCAGGGGCGAATCTTCCAATGAGCAAGAACCCCACGACTCCCCCGGTTCCAGTGAGGATAGCCAGCAGAGCCTTGCCGACTTCTTTGCAGGTCGTCGGTGAGTCTATATTTCATCTATATTATTCGTATCGTTACTGATAATGTGACGCACTAGCAACAATGCCTAGGCTAAGGCCTGAAGTTGGCGGAAAAGGAAAAAAAACGGAGTAGAGGAACGAAAACTTATAGACGACGGACGTATACGCTGGACATACATTCAAAAATGTTTCGATTTTCTAGTAGCTCTTTCTGTATTATCTAGTTCTGCCTCTTAAATTGATTTTCTCTCTTTACACTCTCTTGTCGTAAATCCCAGCAATCCTGGGAGGTTGTTGATTTGCGATTGTCCGAAAAGCTATGTGAAAACCGTGTCGTATTTTCCCAATTGTCTAGTTTCATCACAGAGATGGGGTGTCTATCGCATCTAGCGCGGTTGGGTAGTATTTTTCCTATGACTGCTTTGAACGAGCCTTGGCTATTTTATTGGCTTGATTGCGGATTCATGAATGGTTATTCTTTCTTTGTCTCGAAATAAGGTGTCATATACTGGACGTGCTTCTGGTCTGCGTTGCACGGTATTATAGACTTGGTATTAAAATATTCCTTCTATTATGGCGGAAAATGGAGTAACGAGCAAGCAACCCCGACCAAGAGTCAATAGATGTCATTCGGGGGCGGTGCAATTGTTGTTCGGATTCTGGCGTGTTTGTGATTCCTACCAGTGGAGTAAATGGGGGGGGGGGGGTTTTCGAATTGTGCATTGGGGGACTATCTAAGGGAGGTATGATGGGGGGCACGCTACTGTACCGATCTGGAGCTCAATTGGAGCCATTTAAAGGTTTCCTCCTGCTCTCCCGCGAAGATTGTATAGCTGTTCCCCCGCTAGTACCTTTTAGTACGGTGGTCTTTTGGGGGTGATGGTATTATAGTGGTCGACTTCTTATTGAGTATGAACTCTGGAGTTCTCGAGATAGCATTCCTCGGGTTACTACTAGTAAGTTATAATTCTATTGGAGAATGGTGGTGGCAGGGTTGGTTCTAACAAATTGAGTAGGGAAAGGCTGCCCCACTTATGTCACGGAATTCGAAAGACGGTATGATCACTGTCTATAATATCCGTGCTTTGTTCCTAGGATTGTTTACACGGGATGGTCCTTTTTTTGGGCTGTCGTGCATGGCGTTCTTACTGGGGAAATGTTTGGGTATTTTCTATATACGATATGAGAAGTTTGCTTGACTAAGTATGGAGGACCTCTAACTTGAGTTTTGACTGTTGATTATTCTATCTTGCGGGTTTACATCATCTTCGAGGTATCATCACTAATGTAGTGATCCTGTGAGAAGGGGATAAGTATGCGGCCAGTGTGATCTAAAGGAGAGAAATCGCATGTATTGTACTAATACTTGTGGTTAATTTAGCAGGGGAACATAGGGATTAATATTTCTTAAACACCATAGCATCGTCTTTGCTGTGCTACCCATTTGTGTCCGCGCCCCTGGGGAGGAAAAAAACAACTAGCCGAGCCGCATCAAACATCTGAGCTTAACCTTGCTTCTTCCATATTCTTTGAGCCTCCAGCAATATACTCTCTCCCACAGACACCCCGACATTCTCTGCTTTCAACGCTCGCCTGCTGTCATCCGCAATTTCGCAGGTTATAATAAAGTGGGTTCCCGATCCGGCGAGGGAAATGATCTAGGGGGATGTATCCTGAGTTATCGGCTAAGAGTTGACGGGTGAACTGTGTTGGGGGCGGGTTTGGCGTCTTGGTGCTTGGGGTATTTGGGATCGGTGAGTTCACGGTTGTGCTCGAGTTGATGATTTAATGAATTGGTTTTAATGAATTAGCTGGGATTTGACTAAGGGTGGTTTATCTAGGGAATTGGAGCCCAGCAGGCCGAGAAACAATGTTGAGTGGTTGAAAGAACTTGGTCTCGTTGGATTTTGTAGCGTGAGTATTATCCTGTTTTGAGACTGAAGTGCTAGGCATGGTAGCTTGCATCGATAATGCTCTTAGGGACTTTGGAGGAGCATAGCGGGTTGCCTGGAGTTTGTCAACTGGATCGGAACAGCGGGGCTGCGAGAGCTGTGGGGGTTTCGCTACTTGCTTTTTTGTTGTCGCTGACAGTTCTCTGTGCCCGGTAATAGAGACTTTGCGAAAAGACACTAGATGTGAGGCGAATGCGGTTACGGGAAAACCAGACTGCTAGGATTTGACTCTGTATACGAAATCGCAAAGTCCCTAATGTGTGCCCCAGCCTCGAAATTTGTTGTGATTGCTTCCATGATTAGGAAGTTAGCGAATCCACGGCAGCGGGAAGGTACCGTACACGGGACCCAGCAGAATTGGGTTTTGTGGGAGGCACTTACGCCGAGGACAGGGATGCCGGTTTTTCCTTCCCGATCCCCCGTTAAAGTTAACCTATATCTTGCGGTCAATGTTGGTTGAAATAGAGGGGGTTTGGGGGGTCCCGGTGTAGTAGTAGCATATACTAAAGTTTTTACTAGGGAAAAGAACAGGTCGATAGATATGATGCGGTGAAAGAGGCCCTGGGGACGGAGCAGGTATGCAGGGCGGGATTTAATACGGCGGTATCATAATATAATTTGTGAGCTTAGTCCAAAGACTAAAAGTGAGGTGGTAAGGGTGGAAGTTGGAAAAAGAAGCGATTTTTACCACTTGTGCTTGTGATTACTTGTGAAAACAGAGAATCTGGCTAGGAAGGTGGGGTTGTCTCTCCTAGTACAAGTAAGGTCCATTGTATTTTTCAGAGTTTTCTCTCCTTGATTAAAAAGCGGAAATGCAGGCATTATAATTCACGGTGTCCGGTTCGTCAGAAAAACCTAGCTCGAGGAGAGAATGCAGGGAGTTAACATTTGCAGAGAGCTCACTGAGGCCCTCTGTTGGATCCAGTACGAACCGAAGCTCTAGCGCGGAAAGACCAGTATTGGTAAGCTTCTAACTCTGTCCTTAAATATTTTATAAGCGATTACCGCGATTTCATTGACGCGCTAGGCCGTTAAACGAGAGCCTTGTCTACACACTAGGGGAGCGTATGTAACGGTAACCGAGGAATAGTTGGTATCCTATGGGTATTGATAGGTATGTAACGAAGAAAATTTTCCGAGGGGTTGCTGGCGTCGTCATTATCTAATTATACTTGAAGAATTCTTCGGCATTTCCTGCTTGTAGATCATGAGGTACTAGTAATATCTGGTATTACAAAAGATTTCATCAATATTACTCTATAACTCCATATTGCAGCACTGGCAACCTTTACGAGTATAAAGTAGTCCACTAGAAAAGATTGATAATGTTAGCCAAAACTCCTATCGGGCTTCATATTCTTTATTTCTCAGCTTTTACAGTACAAGTCCTGCAGCACTTCGAGGCAAAATACTCTGTGAGAACTTTAGGATTTGTCACCTAAATGCCGCCAGTCAGGAATATAGTTTTGTCGGAAGAGTTTGATCGTTGGAAAGCATCTGCAAATACCAAGGTAGCTATCTTCCAGTTATGATGATTATGGTAATTAATAAATGAAAAAGAATTGTCTTAATAATGTGGGTTGATATATACACAGATACGATTCGCTGCAAGCATTGTGGCTGGCAGCAGGCTCATAATGCAACTTGCCAGATGACCTATTTATATTGTGCCAAAACTATCATACCATGTGCGGACCTCTCCCAGTACAGACCGTTTCAGAAACCCTGAATCCTGGCCAAGAGGTCCATTCAGAACCAGAACACAGCAGATTTACCGCCCCGGTCAGTATACAAGCCACAATATCCAGAGTGCAGTGTATCTCGGCCCCAGTCCTCCACCAAATATCTACCGAAGAAAAGCACCAACTACACCTGAAGGCTGCTCTTGCAGTTTACATGAGTGGACCGTGACAACCATTTTCCCTCCGTGAAAATCGGTACATGGACGAGTACCAAACAGCCCTGCTACAATTAGCATCAATTCGATATCGGCCCCCAGGCCGGGAAGCTTTGGCAACCACTCTCCTCACCGAACATTTTTTAAGTACCAAGCAAGAGGTAGAAGCGATTTTATGGTTGCTGGACTATTTGAATATAGTTTTTGATGCTAGTGAGGATATCAGTGGCAATCGAGTACAGAATATTTCTATCGTTACACCTCAAGGGCCATTTTATTATGCTACGGATTGTTCAGGATCTGTTTGTGAAAATGCAACATCAGCTCATCTGTTGGCAACTAAACAGATTGAAGAACTGGTTGGACCAGCAGGCTGCTGGCATGTCAACTGCATTATTACCGATACCTGTTCAACTATGCGAGCAGTATGGCGCCTCTTCAATCATGATCCTAAAACACTGCACATTTTCACTATACCCTGCGAGTTCCACGGACTGCAATTATTAGTTAAGGATGTTTTAGAGCATGAACCCTTTTTGAACATTATTTCCAAAGCCCAGAAGATTGCTACTCATTTTAAGAAGTCAAAACTGCAGCCTGCGATTCTTCGAGAACACCAACAAGAGCTATATGAAAGGCACTACGCCTTTTGTCTAGCTGTTATTACTCGATGGGGAATACAGGAACGGTTGATCTCCACTGTGTATAAAAGTAAAAAGGCTTTGAGAGCATTCATACAGGATCAGCGCATCTGCGATATGGCAAATGGATCTTTGAGGAACATTTTGCTTGATAATACATTTTGGAGTGGGTTGGACGAGTTCAGACCCTTTCTAGCTTGTATTAGCAAGCCTCAGCAGCAGTCTGAAAAGGATTCAGCTCATATTGGACAAGTTCGAGCTCGGTGGAGGACAATTACTGCTGATTTACAACACATACTGGCCACTTCAACTACCCTCTCCATAAATCTGTCCTTTGATCTTGAGGATATATGTGCTGAACGAGTGGCTACTCAGTCTGCCCCACTTCGTTTACTCGCTGATTTCCTAAATCCAAGCTACACAGGGCCACTTCCAACTGAGAACGAATGGGGTACGATAATTCAGTTATTGGAAAGATTTGAAAACTTGCATCCACGCCCTGGCCAATCCCGTCTCCAATTGGCTAATTATATTCATCGAACAACTCCATTCTCATCCATGAATCCTGCCTGGGCTCACTCCGGCAACCCACTTGCATTTTGGGCAGAGTTGTGATTTTGGGCACCGGAACTCGGAGCCCTTGCTATGCGGATCTTCAGTACTCCAGCAACATCAGTCCCCTCAGAAAGAGCCTTTTCAACACAAAATATCATCTACGACAAAAAACGCTGTACATTAAGCCAATCAAGCACTAACATGTTGTCCTACATTCATGTAAATAGACCCCTATTAGATAGAAAGAAGGATGAAATTCGTACATGGTATCAGAGGGAGGATTCTGAGCTTGCACTACTTGAAATGCAAATGATAGCTGATACAGAAGACCGACCATCTTGGGTGTATTAGTACCCCTGTTTTTTGATTTGTTTTTGATTCACAGTAACTTTATTTCTATCGCTCATTGTTCTCTTTTTTCGTATGTTTTTCCTCTTATATTGCTTGCTCTTTATTTCTGCTCCTTTATTTTTATTGGCTTGTCTTGTGCTTACTTATTCCTTACCAGTATAGTTACTTAATCATCTTTTCATTTACACTTCTTTCGTAAAAATACACGTTTGTAATTACACATACTCATCCCTACTACACACACGGCGTAGGAGATTATGGCTTCACTGCGGATGGTGGATGATTTCTTTTACGCGGTGGGTGGAAGTATCACCTCCAGAGCTGGAAGCGATAACTATTCATGCCGTTGAGCGCCATGATCCCTACCGTCACTACCTACCTTGGAAACCTACCGACTCTCTTTGAGTTTTTGTGTATTTGTTCGCAAATGCCGCCCTGACATCTCAACATGGGGCCACTCCATACGAGTCTGGCCATAGCTGGTGATATGCTCCTCGAACCTGTGCGTGGATACTGGTACTCGTAGGGGGTACGATAGCTTATCTGGAAATCAGAGAGGGTTCCGCCGTTGGTTGTGCGGCTGTTGAGCAATATCCGTATGATACCCTGCCTGGGCTGTTGCCTTGGACTTGAGCCAGCCTCTATCCTACCATCAACCCCGCTTTCCCCTAATTTCAGTAATCGCCACAACAGACCGCAAGTCAACCAACCCCCTTGCTCCCAAAAACATCCAAAGCGGCTAGAAGCGAAAGATGTCAGAAGCTTTTAGCCATAACGAGCACTCTATCGTTATCGCGAATAGCTTTAACTACACTGTCCCCGATGTTGAGTCGAAAATACGGGAGCCTAAGATACCGGAGTCTAAAATACTGGCCTGGTTGTCTCCCCTTGAGCCATGGGTGCGGCATCGAGACATCGGGACCCAGCGAATAGACGGCATAGGAGGCTGGCTACTGAAAACCGAGGAATTCAGGCGCTGGCATGATGGCAGTCGCGGGGATGGGTCCTATCATGCGACTTTGTTCTGCGACGGCAATCCGGGAGTGGGAAAGAGCTACATCACGTAAGAGAGAGGGCATATCTTTACGGAAAATAGGGAATGGTATTGCTGATCGGTTGTGATAACAGTTCCCTAGTTATAGACAAATTATGCGACGAGGCCCCGGAAGAAGATAGTGCTGTTATCTGTTTCTACTTTGACTTTGCTGCCCAGAATGAGCAGTCACCAGTAAACATGCTCGGCTCCCTGCTGAGACAGCTTGTCAGCGGATTGGAGGAAATTCCTGAAGCAGTAGTTCAGGGTTTCCGAAACGAGAAAAAGGTGATTGGGGGTAGAGGACTACAGGTTCCAGGAATTTTGAGGATGTTCCAGCAGACCCTCACAGCGACGAGGCGCACGTTTATCTGTGTTGACGCCCTTGACGAATGTGTTCCAAAACATCGAATGGTAGTTCTCGAGTCATTAGGAGAGATTCTACGGGGGTCACCCAATACTTGCCTATTTATGACTGGGAGACCACATGTCCGGGATGAGGTTGAAAGGAGGTTGTGTGGAGCAGCAAGCTCTGTGATTATACAACCTGCAGACGGTGGTGTCGCTAGATTTCTGCGCGAGAAACTTAGCAAGGATACGACCCCGCGTGTGATGAGCAGCATATTAGAGGCAGAAATCATGAGGAGCATTCCCGAAATGAGCTCGGAAACGTATGTAGGAGTGAGGCCAAGGGCAAAGCTGGCTCTGCTGACATATCTGAATGTAGGTTCCTACTGGCTTCTCTCCGTATCGAGGCGATCCTGCGAGAAACCACTATTGCTCGTCGAAGGAAAAGGCTCCAGTCGATGAAGGACGGCGCAGGGTTAGAGGATGCATATGGTGCGACGCTAGACCGGATAAAGGCTCAGGGCGAGGAAAAGGCAAAGCTAGCAATGGCCACTCTCACATGGGTCTGTCATTCGGAACGGCCGCTAAAGGTGGATGAGTTGTGCCACGCGCTTGCAGTGGAGATTGGGGCGACGGATTTCGATTGCGAAAATATTCCTTTGATAAGCACATTGCTGGACTGCTGCCAAGGCCTGATCACTATCGATAAGGAGGCATTGACTGCGCGGTTAATCCACTTTACCGTTCAGGAGTATCTTTGCGCTCATCCGGATCTCCCCAGGAAACCTCAATCGATACTCGCAGAAACCTGCTTGACGTATTTGAATTCACAACTGTTCAAGGACCTCTCGTCCCATTCTCTCCCAAACCACCAGAGTGTTCCATTCCTCAAATATTCATCGAGATATTGGGGGACTCATGCGAACAGAGATCTCTCAGATCATGCGAGGGTTCTTGCACTAGAGCTCTTGAACCAGTACGAAGACCACGTATCCGCTGTATCACTTTTGAAGCAAGTGCTTCGTCCCGAGTTCATCGGAGACACTAGCGCTTCTCTGCTCTTCACTGGGCTACACTGCGCATCTTTCTTCGGAATCGTTGAACTTGTGACTACATTGATAAATGCAGGAGGTTTCGAGGTTAACCAACAAGATCGCGTAGGCGGCACACCACTCTCATGGGCGGCCGCGAACGGACATGAAGAAGTGGTCAAGATGCTGTTGAAACGGGATGACGTCGACCCCAACCGCTCCGGTGCGGGTAAACCAACACCACTCGGGTGGGCTGCCGCCAAGGGACAGGAGGGAGTTGTCAAACTGCTGTTGGGGTGGGGAAGTGTTGACCCCAATCGCCCGCATAAGACTGGTATGACGCCACTCGCATTTGCTGCTGCAACGGGACATGAAGGAATGGTCAGACTGCTGCTGGAACGGGGGGACGTCGACCCCAATTGCCCAGATGAGGAAAATGTAACTCCACTCGCGCGCGCTGTTATCCTAGGATATGATGGAGTCGTTAAACTACTCTTAGAACAGGAGAGCGTCGACCCAAATATTCCCGATAAGGATGGCCTAACACCACTTGCGTGTGCTGTTGTTAAGGGACGTGAAGAAATGGCCAAACTGCTCCTGGGGCGGGGAGATATCGACCCTAGTCTCCCGGATAAGGACGGTCTAACACCACTTGCGTGTGCTGCTGCTAAAGGACTTGAAGAAGTTGTCAAACTGCTCCTGGGACGGGGAGATGTCGACCCTAGTCTCCCAGATAAGGATGGCCTAACACCGCTTACGTATGCTGCTGCCAAGGGACATGAAGGAGTGGTCGAGCTACTTCTGGGATGTGAGAATGTTGACCCCAATCACCCGGAGAAGGGTGGTCTTACACCACTCGCCTGTGCTGCTCTCCAGGGACATGAAGGAGTTATCAAACTACTGCTGGGACGGGAAAATGTCGATCCCAGCCTTCCCGATAAGAATGGTTTAACCCCGCTCGACTATGCTGTTGTCCTGGGATATGACAGTCTCGTTAAAACGCTGTTGGGGCAGGAGGACGCCGACCCAAGCCGCCCTAATTAGAATGGTCGAGCACCGCTCGGGTGCCCTGCGGTGCGGGGCGCATGATGGGTTGATCAAGCTACTGTATAGGCACTAAGGTGTCGACTCCGGTGGGCTCGATATATAGGGTGACACATGACTCCCTTACTGCTCTGGGGGGTTATGAGTAGTGAAGCTATATATCCTAGAAACCTGTGAGAAGAGCAGGCCCGCCAGTAGCGAAAGAACTAAAATAAAGTACAAGCACGATGTGCTCAATTTCTCACGCCCAAATCGTGATGGATTCCTCTTTTCCCAGCGCCACCTTGACCCTTGATAGCCTGGAATACGGTCTCGTGGGAATCACTATTTCCCCCTGTATGTCTCCTTTTCGCCAGTTCTATAACATGAACTTAGGATCCTCCCTAGCCGTTAGAAGCTGAAATCTAACCCGTACGTATCCGTACACCCCTCTAGGACTTCCGCACATTTGCTAACCTTTTTGCCTGAAGACTTGCGAATTTCTATCCATAGTCCCCAGCGGATAGCAGCCGGTGACTATTTCACCTTGTAACATGCATCATTTGTCCTGGTTTCCATTCTCTAGCCCAATAGATCACTTGTTCAAGGTCTCCTTTTTTCATATGTTCCTTTGTCTCTTCATTTCCTCCTTGATTTCCTTTGCTAGCGGTGGGTGGGTAGATGGACAAATGGGCGGAGTGAATATAGACTATTCTCTCTGATAACAGAAGACCTAGCATCAATGTTCCCGAAGCTAGAGGGTAAAAGATCATCCACTCCAAACGTTGTGGTTCCGGGGTGATTTTATCTCCTGCATAAATTAGCACTCGATCTGCCCATCCGCACCTAAGAAATTCCAACCATTCTATCTAATTCCTTACAGATTCTTGTTTTCCCTACAGTACCCACTAGATAAGTCATCTCCCACCCATACGATGCTCAAGCGCAGACATGAGATTAGCCGGAAAGCGGTAACCTGAAGACATCCTACTTTACGATCGTACACCAGCCGTTCTAAACCCACCATTGCGGGTGCGCTGAAAATTATGTTGCGTATAATGCCGCTATTACCCGCCTCAATATAACACAGCGATCGCCTATGATACAAGTATCATGTTTTGCTACGGTGGTTTCAAGGAAAATTCAGAAGCAAACCTATGAGTTACCCACAGGTTCAAACTATAGTCCTTGATTGCCGGCAGGCCTAGAGAGGGTACGGGTGGGCTGGAGCTTGTCACGGTATTGCCTGGTATTCTCGGCAGCAGCGACGAGATCGACTCCTGCGGTGCGGCTATCATGCCAATGTTAGGATAATCACAAACAACAGGCACTCTCCAATGCTTCAAACCGTCGGTTTACCCTGCAGCGATGCCCCATACCGTATCAGTGCCGAATACTGAGCCCACTCCCTAATTTTCGCCCGGTCGGAACGATTCCTAATGACTATTGACCTTCCTATTAATAGTAGCATGGCCAACAGGCTTTGCTATTGTTGACGATGGCCTATACTAGGGGAAGCATCTAATTCCCACACCTCGTTCTCTCTCTTCTTCTTCTTTGGTTCCCGCATCCCGAGGGACTGACTGGTAGAAAAAGGGGAAGCCCGGCCAGAGTTAGCCCGCAAGCCCATTAAGACCAGCCAAAAGAAGGAAGTGGGGAGGATTAAGAAAGTAGTTGGGAGGAAGGTCAACTGGTGATGGAAGAGAGCTCGGTTATACGCCATACCGCCTACTCATCAGTGATGAGAAGTGAATATTATTCATAGCTTTCGGTAGTCCAGGAGTGGGGGGGAGTCAGCCTTTGGAATTTCATTCATCTCGGAAACTGTGCAAGGCGGCAATAGACAATAAGAATCTCAGCTTAGTAATATGTTCTATTATGTGCAAGTTCTCACTTGGTTAATGGCAGAGGATGTCGCAGTCGCCTACAAGTATATATCATACCGTATTGTGCATTGACAAAATCGACTGGACACCCGGGCGACCGTGGCAACCCACCGCCCGCACAGAACTCCCCACAACAAACCCTCCAAAAAAATCATTACCACACAACTGATATGATACATGATAACTTAATTTCTTCTGCTTTTTATTATTATTAAGGCTGATGGTATACTAAGCGCCAGTTACTGCAATGTATTTTAGTTTTTTTAAAAAAAGTGTTTTTGCTGGTTGATGTTGGGCAAAAAAGTCAGTGTTCATTCGTCATTCGGCTAATTTTGTTCCCTCGGTATATACACAAAACTGACTCCACAGAAAACCCTTTTCTGCCTCGTAATCACCTGTTCCACAGCCTTCCTCCTTTCCAGACACCTCCTTCGGACTTTGTCCCAAATTCTTTCCCCCCAATCCTCAAGCCTGATTTTCTCCTCTTATACAATTTTCCCCTTCACGGGTGATTCTTAATGGTCCTGACATTTCACCCTTTTTCCAAATCATCATGGTATGACACCGTTCTGATCTATTCAGTTGCAGCCCTTCACAAACATTGATTCCTAACTTCTGACATTTCCTAGTGCCGGTTCCTAAAGCATCCTAAACATTGCTGAGCTATCAATCTTGTGGAAAATACCCACAGCGTCTCTCCCGGTATTCGGGTTCCACTATCCTCAAAATATCTTCAGACCTCTCCTCTACCATCAGCCTTCCACGTTCCGTACTCACACTCAGATATGGAACCCCCATGAAATTTCAAAGGGAGTCACGCTACAGGAAGGGGGAACACTGCAGCTTCTAGAATTCTGATTCTCTGGGTATGACATCTAATCTCCTTCTTGCCTAGTGCACGGCAGACTGACTCGATTCCCATTCTAGTATGGATATATCGGGAAGTGGATCAGAGGCAGAAGCAGTGTTCGCAACGGGGCAGGACGAGGACGGACGACATTTCGTTGTCCCGTCCCGTCTTTTCCAAAACTTGCCCGACAAGTAAGAGCCCAGGACCAGGACGGACGACATTGTGTCTTCCCCCACCTTCCCCCACCGTCCCCCGTCGTCCCCCGTTGTCTTCCGCTGTTTTCCGATGTTTTCTAAAGTTGCCCGACAGGTAGGAATGAAAGACGAGGACGGACCACGTTTTGCCGTCCCGTCTCGTCCCGGGCTCTTGGCAGTCCCACCACCGGGCCCCACGGGGGCCCCGGACGGCTGCGAACACTGGGCAGAAGTGATATGTTTTATAATTCTGGGTGAATTTTACGTAAATCCTCACTACGGGAAATTCAAACAAAATAGGTTCAGCGAATTCGGCCCAAAAACGGGAAAATCTACGATGGTGTGCTATCAGAGATATCACCTACCCCACCGAATCTCCGCTCCTCAGTGTTGTTCCTCAATTGAGGTCTTCATATTTCCACTTCTTTGGTGGATTTTTTCAGATAAACTTTCGCATCTGATTCACTTCCTTTTGTTGGGAGGTGCCAATTGGTGAAAGGCAGGCGAGTAGGAAACGGGAGATAGTAGGTTCAAGGATGAGGCGGCTGTGTATTCTTCAGGTTCGTATATTCCTTCTTTTTCCTTCTATCTATGGTGGAGCAGCAGGTTTACATAGCCAATACAAAGATGTTCCCGGAATCCACCCGCTCGTAGAAATCCTTTCTGAAATGCTCCTACAACCAAGCAGTTCCGTTCCTCCCCTCCTCCCGTATTCCAAACCACTCTCTGCTTTGCTCTCCGATCTCTTGTGGCCATGTATGCGACTCCTCATACATAACATTTGAACTGGGTATACACCTTTCTCCTCTTTGATTGATAATTAGTGGCGAAGGAAGCTAGTAAAGGAAGCTGGTGACTAACAAGAAGCAAGGAAGGGGAAATGCAAACGAAATACTCGTATACATGTGAATGGAGTGATTGCCGGTGATTTTCAACACTTCCCAGTCTCATAGGGTATATGAGCATTGTTTCCAAACAGGATTGTCTGCATGACATAGCCGGGTGTTGAAATTGGACACATTGCATGGAAATGAACACCTATGGCTCAACTTCGGCTTGGCCACATAAACACAAATCTGGCATGATGTTAGATGTATCTGTCCTTATTTTTTCCACCTTTTAACCTCTGCTATCGCACCTGATCCATTCTTCCTCTCTTCCTCCTTTACTTCTTCCTGCATTCTTCGTTCTTCATTCTTCATTATTTCTTCACTACTATCTAACCATGGATTCTATGGGAACCTGCCCTCCTATGCCTGCACCATATCTCTACCTATCGCCATACCCAGTACTGCATCCACAAATTGGGGGATACAATTTTGGTAACGATTATGTACCTCTACTGCCTGGGGCTTCAAAGGAAACGTGGGCGCTTCGACAAAAGGTTGCTTTTCTTGAAGGCAAAGTTAACACCCTTGAGACCAATGTTACTTTACTCCAGAACGCTGCTGCTTTACGAGAGGAGAAGATTGCCTCCTTAGAGAACCACGCGAGTGATTTAGCCTTGTCTCTGGAATCTTACAAGCTCCTCCGAAATCGCTTCATTAGCACATTCAAGCGTGACAAGTTGGGTAACGCAACCTGGGATGACCTAAAGATTATTGCTGAAGGAAATGGTTGGGCCCATGGAGGAGACGCAGTGGCTGATGCACAGCTGTACAAAGGGGCGACAAGAAGAAGCGATATTTGTGATTTTGAGCTACTTTATGGGCTCCCGCCCTCAATTGTGGCTGACCTTAGTATGTGATCCTTGCAATTGGAAATTGGCTATACATATCTATTAACCTATCCAGCACACTTTGAAACGATAAATATTTTGAATTGTCATGCAGCCGTTATTGCATCGGATCGCCGAAAGGGTACCCCCTTGTTTTACCAGCGGTTTGCAACGTTTATTGAGCTGTTTAAGAAGTCGGGATATAATCAAGGGTATTTAGAGGGAAAGAGGACTGAAGTGACCGCCGCCTATAGGGCCTTTCACAAATGCTGGAGGGGTGAAGTGACTCGGGGTGGGGCTAGTATCCCAGTGGCTGCTTAAGATTGGCCTTAGACCTCTCCACACTCTTGCGGGGGCTGCTGGCCTGGCCTGGCTTCAGACGGCGGCAGTCTAGTTCAAACCCTCATCTATGCTGGGTTTGCCAAGCCGCAGATATTTGTTGGCTCCGGGGGCGCCGAGATTGATTGTGCTGACTTTAAGGGTGTTCCGGGATCTGTGGTGACACTGATGTCAATTGAACACGGCTGGTAAAACCGTGATTCTATACCATGGACCTTAACTCGAATGGGAACACTTGGGGTGGGGGGAAGTTTGTTTAAAGGTTACTTGGGATGAGGGTTGATATAAAAGGGAATCTGTGTATATGGTTCAGCTAGGTGAAGTGGAGTGTGTGGAATCTTTTAGGGATCGTGGGACAATATTTTAGAGGAAGTTTGAAGGAGTTGGCCTGGAGGTATTGAAGCTTTCCGAAAAGTGGAACAGAGTAGAAATTGTATGGGGTGGGAAATAAGTTATGTGATTGGAGGAAAGAGAGAATATATTAATCAGCTAAAAGCAATCCTTCTATTTGTCTCACTTCCCTCAGCGATACCGGCAAAAAGTAGGACGTTAACGTTAACTCACGCATGCTCAATTTCTCCCCCACAATCTCCAACCCGGTGCCATTTAATGCCCATTTGCCCTCTTCTCCATCAGTCATCTTTACTGATTCTAGGCGAAGGTGATGTTGGTTTTGGTACTACTGGTATAGATCTCCGTGCGGGAGGTAGAATAGCGTTTTGCGAGGGCTGAGAGGGAGGTTTCAGTAACAATCTTGAAGCCAAAAGGACAAGGGGTGAAGTGAGGCGGAGGAGTGATGCTGGTAGGTGTGAGGGTAAGCAGGAGGAAGAAGCAGTGGGCAGGATAACAGCAGAGCGGAGAATTTGATAAACAGAGGAGGCGATCATGGGGAGCTAGGAAGTGGAGGAGAGGTGGAAGGAACCAAGGCTGAAGGAACTAGATATTCCCAAGGAAAAGTATGCAGAGCCTAGGGAGTGTGATGGCATTTATGCGATCTTGTTAGTCATATATTTTTACTTTCATGGTGAGAAGGACCGATCGCCTAAGCAACTATTCAGCGTTATCCTTGAACAAACGGTGGGGAGGTGGGAAGCCGTCCCGGAACCGGAGAACCAATCGGAGTCTTTGGGCGGTGGCAAGGGCTGTTTGACAGTGGAAAAGACGTCGACCACCCCAGATGTGGATCGTATAATCAATATTCGTGATGCTCCGGCCGATTTCAACAGGTAGATGGGGTATTGTACGGAACTATCTCTTGGACTGGTGAAACGGTGGAAATTTTTATGTCGCCCCTCTGATCTGAGACACAGGTTAATAAGCCACTTTTATTAATTACTACAAATTCGAAGGTGCGCAAACACCAGACAATAGCTAATATTGGCAATATTCACTGAGAATACCGGGAGAGCGCCTTAGTAATCTCAGTATCAGTTGCCCAGAAGAATGGCATAAATCTTTCCACAGCTCCGCCAATCCAAGAGATTCCTGCAAGAACCCGAATGACCGGACCATGTGCTTGGGCCTTGAAGCTGCCTCCCTTAGTTGTTGTCTGGTGTTTATTTTCTTTTTCTTTTTGTTCTCAGGGTATGATATCGTAGATTTTTCGTGTATTTTTTGCCCCGTTTCCGGAGGAGATTTCGTGCTATCATATAATACATAACTCATAGTCCGATTATTTGAGTTTTTACAGTACAAATGAGACTCTGTTAATTGCACTACCCTGCGCGGCAAAAAGGTGGGCCTAAATTTCACAATCTCTCTTGCACCAAAGACCCTCTGGACGTTCAGGGGGTTTTTTTTACGGACATTTGCCAGCTATATGCAGAAATCTGCCCTATTCCTCGATATGTGTATTAGTCGGCATCTGGATGACTTAAACAGAAGCCGGTTCTTCACTGTTTCAATCACTGAACTTTCTGACGTGTAGTTGATGACAGCATACTGGAAAGAGTGTGCCTTGGATGGTCATGTTATTGTACAAGTAGGATACATAGATCCAAAACTTCTCAATTTTGGTGTCTTTTGCAGATATGATAGTTCAGGTTCAGGCTTCAATGTTTGCCCGTTTTCCCAAATTAGCGGGTGATGGGAGTGAACTTGGCATATTATGTTGATAACGGGCTCGGCAACCGATAACCTACAGTCAGTGTTCGCAACGGGCCAGACCGGACTGGGAGGACTGGAGGCCGTCCGCGCTAGGCCAGGCCGTCCAGATGTGAGGCTGTGGACTAGGTAGTCTGGTCAGGGGGAATGGCCGGACTGGACGGACTG
>Ga0307513_10004509_pt1 | contig 18569 bp, 11 predicted proteins | sample 15_EM_MG_FD_202174 | JGI IMG/M metagenome (GOLD analysis project Ga0307513, IMG submission 202174) | Populus trichocarpa ectomycorrhiza microbial communities from riparian zone in the Pacific Northwest, United States - 15_EM | ecosystem: Host-associated > Plants > Roots > Unclassified | place...
GACTTTGATCATTTTTCTTATTATTTTTTCTTAATTGATTTATTTTTAATTTCATCATTCAATATTAGATTAATTAAAAATTAGGCTTCATAGTTTATTTTGATTTGCTTTTTATGGGTTTATCATGATTTTGTGTTAATGCTTGTAAATTTGAAAGGTTAACCTAGATCGATCTAATATATTGTCGTCTTAGTATTTAAAAAGTATATTTCATCTTGAATTTTTTTTTTTAGAAAATTATGTTTTAACAATCATACAAGTTGGTCTTTAAACATACCAAGTTAATTAAGTCACATTAAATCAATCTCTACACAGTTTTAAATTATTTTCCTGCTATAAAAAGTATTAACAACTGTAAATCCCTGTGAAAAATTTATGAAATTAATGAGGGAAAAACTATTCCACTTGATTAAGGTGCATATTTACCTTATAAGGAAGATGTTAGATGGAAGAAAATAAAATAAAATATTTATGTATGGGTTTAAAAAAAATGAATTATGAAAATTATCCAATAAATAAAAAACAATTAAAACTGAATGGAATAAATAAATAATAAAAGAATTATTGTGAAATGTAGTATAATGAAATTTAATATTTCCTAGTTTAAATTCAATGAAAACGGGTTTTACGATTAAGTGAGAATTTACTCAAAAGTGGGACATAAAAAGAATTAATCAAATTGTGTGTGTGTGTGAAAACCCTAGAGAAACCTTAGGAGACTCAGGAAAAACATCATGTTTTGAGGTGTACACATACATGTTTTGAGGTGTATAATAGGGACTGTTTGGGAACGCGGTTCAACCCGCGTTTTAAAAAATTTTCAATTTTTTTAAATTAATATATTTTAGTATTTTTGGATTGTTTTGATGCGCTGATATCAAAAATAATTTTTTTTTTAAAAACAAAAAATATTTTGATGCATTTCTAAGTGAAAAGCACTTTGAAAAGCAACCGAAACCACACTCTCAAACACACACAATTATAACAACATCCAATATATATAGAAAAAAACGAGGTATAATATTTTATTTATAGAAGAAAATCTAGTAATTTTATAAATGATGAAATATCATTTTTTTTTCTAAAAAAAATATCACATATATTATTTCTAAAATAGTTTTTAGAAATTTATACAATCAAGTCCCTACTTAATTTTTTTTATGTCTGGAATTGTAATCCCCTGTATTAAATCATATGTTGGTCCTCAATTTCTAAAACTTATCTATAATCAAGTTAAACTTGATTAATAATCTTATTTATTATCAATTCAATAAATTGATTTATTTATTTTTGAAGATCAAGTGCACCGTTTAGTAACGTGTCATAATTCTTCAAATATTAGAAAAGTTATATGTGATTTAATTTAAGTTTTTAGTGATAAATTTCTTGGTGCAATTATTATCCTTTCATCAATAATGTTTCAATTTATATATTAGAGTATGAAGTGTGTGTGTTTTGTTAAATTATGTTTGTTCTTAACAACATAATCATTGATTTCTTGAATGAAATTTAAAACTCTTTTCAAATCTCATTTAACTTTATTCAAGTTTAATTTTATGTAATCAAGTTTTTATAAGATTTAATTTGACATTACAAAAATAATTTTTATCCAAAAATTTTTTTATTGCCAAAGCATGCATATTGAGAGATACATAGTATGAAAAAACTTACATATATATATAAAGATCTTACTAAAAATAAGTGAATAAATGTCATTTCTTTTAGAAGTTGACCATGAGCCACCTTCTTATTCTATTTTAGCACTTGTGAGTTTGTATTGTTCCTCTATGCTCTATAGATCTATTAAGTTTACTCTTTTATATCTATAAAGCTTCCCCATATTATTTTTATTATTTGAATTTCAAACCCTCCTATTAAAAATTTTAGCATCAATTATTGCTCAAACCAACCACTCAAATGTTGTCGGGACGGTCTAATCACCACAAATCAACTTTCAATCCAACCATCTCAGTATTTTTCTTTTTTTACTTGTGTATTGTGCCAAATGATATGCTTATTTTTATTTGTATTGTTTTAAGTGACCAATATCATATCAATTCTAAACTTATAGATAATACTTAATCATAATTTCAATATGTTTCTTATTAAATCAAACTCATTTCATATTACACCTATCTAAGTCAAACACCCATATACCATGATTAAATATTTGTAATTGTTCTCAATTGAAATAAAGTTTAAAAACTTTGCATCATTAAAAATAAATAAAAAATATAACAATATGCATACATGTTATATATTTTACATTTCCAATTTAAATGTTTAATTATTTTTAATTTTAAAAAATACATTACAAATTGTACCACATAAGGTAATAAATTTATTATGAAAGGACTTAATTGAAAAACAATTATGGTGTAAACAATTTTAGAGGCTTTGATAAAGACTGATTTTATATTAGAGATAGTTTCTTCCTTCTTCCCCCCCCCATATTAGATGTAAATACGAGATGCATGCCCGCGCGCTGCCGCTAGTTTATAAAACAAATATATTTAATAGTGTTATAATTATGAACCTGCGCTAGATAAGTAATAGAAACTAAAGGTATGATGGAGCCAATATTTCATGACGGAAAAAAAAGTTGTGTTGGTGATCAAAACTTAGAGACTGAACAAAATGATTTGTAGCAATCCACAGTGTTTTAGAAGGAAAGATATAGTGCTTTCGCCACATAATTTAGCTTTTCTGTTAATAAAAAGCAAAAAAAATTACAAAGCTAAATTCTCTACCAACTTAATATTAAAAAAAAACCAAGAAAGATAATTTTGGAAGGAAAAAAACCCATGAGGAAAAACATTGTAGCAATTGACAATGTTTTGTGAGAAAAACTACAATGTTTTCCCCAATAAAATAAAATAAAACACCATTTAGAGAAATACTGTAGCAATCCATAGTGTTTTGTGAGAAAAACTACAACGCTTTCCCCATATGATTTAGCTTTATTGTAATTATAATTCTTAACCAACTTAATATAAAAAAAAATGGACAAAGATAATTTTGGAAAAAAAAATCATATGGGAAAACACTGCAATAATTCACAGTGTTTTAAAGAAAAATAAATTATAAAGCTAAATTCTTAATCAGCTCAATATTAAAAAAAATCAAATCGACAGTGACAATTTTAGAAAAAAAAATATTAAAAAAAACACAGAAAAGGGGAAAAATCATGTTGGAAACACTGTAGCAATTCATAATGCTTTGTGATAAAAGCTATAGTGCTTCCCCACATGATTTAACCTTATTTGTAATGACTTTTAATTGTAATTTTCAACAATGTTTTGCGAGGAAAGCTACAATACTTTCCTCATATGATTAAGTTTTATTACAAAGTTAAATTCTAACCAACTCAATATTAAAAAAAATAAAATCAACAAAGATAATTTAAAAAAAAAATATTACAAAAAAAGAAAACACAAAAGAAACTGGAAAAAAACCATGTAAGGAAAAACTGTATCAATCCTTAGTGTTTTGTAAGGAAAAACTTGTATTTACTTGTAATTGCAATTCTTAACCAGCTTAATATTTAAAAAATAAAATTGACAAAGATAATTTTAAGAAAAAACATAACAAAACAGAAAAAACCATATGAGAAAAAACACTGTAGCAATCCACAATAATTTGCGAGGAAAGTTACAGTGCTTTCCACACTATTGTAACTGTAATTTTTAACCAGCTCAATATTAAAAAATAAAATAAAAAAAGATAATTTCAGAGAAAATCATAAAAAAACAAAAACAAAAAAAAAACCATGCGGAGAAACACTGTAGCAATCAACAATGTTTTAAAGAAAAAAATTACAAAACTAAATTCTCAATCAGCTCAATATAAAAAAATCGACAAATATAATTTTGAAAAAATAAAAAAATAAAATAGAAAAACTATGTGGGAAAACACCGTAGCAATTCACAATATTTTAAAGGAAAACAAATTACAAAACGGAATTTTTAACCAGCTCAATATTTAAAAAGTAAAATCAAGAAAGATAATTTTTTTAAAAAAAATTAAATGGAAAAAAAAAAGCAAAGTTGGAAAAAAAAGGAAAGCAATTTTGGAAAAAAAAGAGAAAAAAAAACAAAAAAAAAAGAGGGAAAGTTGGGGAAAAAAAATGAAAAAATGCAAAAAAAAAGATAGAGGAAAAAAGCATTGTGGATTACTATTGTAATCCACAGTGATTTAGGTGTGGAGAAACAGTGATTTCCCCACACCATTTAGATATTGTTAATAAAGTATTCAATATACATCATAAACCAAATATTATAATATTGGTCTTTCATTTTCTAGAGTGAAAATAATAAAAATAAACATACCATAATAGATTTTAAGTAAAAGTCTTTTTTATTTATAAATGCTATTTTACTTTTTCATTCTTCAAATTTTATTAATATTTAAAAATCCTCTCCTTTTTATTTACATATATGACAAAGCACATGTTTGTTATCTTGTAAGTTTTTTATTAACTATCATTATTTAAAGATCATAGCACTACATGATGCAAACATGTCATTTTCCATAATAATAATAATAATAATAATAATTAGATTTCACACATAATAATGTACAAGAATTATTTAATTTATATTACTATTTTTTTATTGTTTCCCTTTATATTTTATTAGCTTGATAAAGGACCAAATTAATTAAAAACTAGACATTTTTAATTAAACTTTTGATAAGCTTGAGAAGCTAATACATCAAGAGAATAGCTCGATTTGCCTATTTACAGTAGTCGAATTGTTTGGACTTGAAGTATTTTGAACACGTAACATTATAGCTTACACTTATTGAATTACTCCTCATGTGCAGACTTGAAATCTTTTGAATTCATGACATCATGGGTGATATTTCTTGAATTATTAAGGAGTTTTATTGATATAGCTAGCTCATGAGATATGTACCCTAATCTAGGTCTTCATTATCTTGAACACAATTTCTTGACTCTTTAAAACAAAGATATGAGAAAGGGCTTCCTGAAGTTTAGATTTGAAACAAGTAAGGTTAGCTTCAATTTTTTCTTTTGAAGTCCGGAAAGCAAATTGATATGTTATAATTGGAGTTGTTGATTAGCAGCTTATTGAGTTTACCAAAACACATACACGTAGTGAAAATAGTAACAAAATATCAATTTACCCCTTAAATAATATCACGTATATTTTTTTACGCTAATTTTATAAATTTATTCAATCAAGTCCTTACTTGATTGTTTCTAGGTTTAGAATTGTAATACACTGTATTAATTATATTCTAGTCCTTAATTTCTAAAATTTATTTACAATCATGTCATACTTGATTAATCATCTCATTTTAATTTCTGACTAATGGTTCTTATATGTGTGGTCATTAGGTTTCCTAATAAGTTGATCAAAATAAAAATCATAATCCTAAATAAAATAAGATTAAATAAATTAAATAATTTAATTTATTATAAATTCAATAATTAATTTATTTATATTTAAAGATTAAGTACAATGTCTAACAACCTGTCATGATCCTCCAAATATTAGAAAAGTCATAAATGGTTTGACTTAACCTTTCAGTGACTAGTTTCTTGGTACAATTATTATCCATTCATCAAGAATGTTCTAATTTAGATATTATAGCATAAAGTATGTCTGTTTTGTCAAACCATGTTAGTTTTCAACATTATAGTCATTAATTATTTGAATAAAATTTTGAAACTCTTTTCAAAACTTATTTCATCTTGGCCAAAGATTTCACAATCAATACTACTTTAGAACAAATGAAACATTTTCTCTAATCCTTTTAAGGCGATGAATCTTCTATTGATTACTCAAATACCTTTATATAGTTTATGCTACACCTAATATATGCATGTTTGTTACCCTTAATCAGGACAATGTATGGTTAGAATCAAAACATAACACTTCCTATATAAAATAACTTAGTGATCTCAAGTCTAAGGATCGCTTACACAACTATCACAATAGTCTTTCCATAGACATAAGTGATCTCTCCATATGAAATTTTCTTGGGGGCTAGTTCAATATGCATGTCATCTGACAAGCACCTGCATTTTAGTTTCAGGTATCTCTCATACCACATTTTATGAGAGCAATCGCCTCCTTTCATGAAGGAACATAATATGCACTGGCTTCAACAGCTCTAATTAATGTCCAATTTTAATAGAACATTGAACATGAACATTTAGGAACAATGCTTTGATGCAATATGAATCCCATAATTATAACAACTTTATAATTTCTTTTGCAAAATATTTTTGTCACATGTATTTTATCTTTACTCTAGATTTATTAATTAAATATTAGATTCATTAATCAAATATAAATGAATATTACAGATAAATAAATCCTTTATTAATAATAAATATGTTTTACATAAATAAAATCGATGCAATGTATAACCAATCGATTGGCTACATGACATATTCACTAACAGAGATCGGATGTGAATGTTGAGATTGGAACCAAGTAGTTACAACATGCTTGACTTTGTTCGAAACTTGGCTCACCATTTAAGGGGTGTTTGGGATTGCGATTGGACTACGTTTCTAAAAAGATTTGATTTTTTTAGCTTTAAATTAATTTTTTATGTGTTTTTTGGATTGTTTTAATATGCTGATGTCTAAAATAATTTTTTTTAATGTAAAATCATTATTTTAATACATTTCCAAGCAAAAAATATTTTGAATAACAACCCCTACCACACTTCCAAATAGGCACTAACTTTAATATCTCTTTCCGAGGCTAGAGAGTAGTTTATGACTTAATTTTTATCATGAACAATGACATACTACTAGCATAAGATCTATGGGACTAAAATGGTTGATACGAAATGTAGAGAATGAGGAATTGGTTTTAAAGGTCTTTTATTGTTTCAATAATTCTAATCCTTTTAAAAAAATTTGAGGAATGATTTTAGTAACATGTGAAAAATAAATCCGCCAATGATTTATAAACCATACAAGGCGCGTGTTTGAGCAATTTTAATATAAAAACAATAAACCATAAATGAAAAAAGGCGTTGTACTAGGCTTGCTGGTAATTAAGATAATTGAATTCTTTGGGTTGATAATTTTGGAAATTATTTTTTAAAATTTAAGGATTTTAATTCTAATCTTAAAAAGTTAAAAACTTTTAAAATTTTATTTTTTGAAAAAACAATCATCGACGAGTTATTTTTGTCTTAATTATGAGTTACTTCAATAGAATTTGTATCCATTAAAATAAACTTATAAAATTGTCTAATTTTTTATAGATATTATAGGAAAAGGTGGAATTGAGGAGAAAATATGTGAAGAATAATCTTTCCAAAACCTCATTACAGTGTTCTCGTTTTATTAGGCAAATATAAAGAAACTAATTTCTTGATTTATAATGATTAGCATGTTTTTTTCTTGGAGTTCGAGGGAAATTAAGAGTTGAAGGTGTCCTTCGAGGTTGAATTGGTAAGGGTGTTTGAAAGGCCTAGTAATAATTTTTTGGCGATGTTTCTAAACAAGATGATTTTGAAAAGATAGAAAATTGATTGGCAAATGTAAAAGCTAGCCTTACATATGGAAGTCTAACCCTTCTTGAAATTTCTTGATTATTAAAAGTTGCAATTTGAAGTGTTTTTTATGGGGTAAGAGCATAAAACTCTTTAGATTTCTTTACAATAGTACTTATTTCTTCCTAAATTATATGGAAAGAAATTATGGTAATAAACTAGTTTCTTCTTTTATATATTCAATTTCCAGGATGGCTTGTAATCTAGCAAATATTTATTTTAAAACAATACTTTAAACATTATTTTATATTTTATAGACTGATAGTCTATTCATAAAAGAAATCTTTTGAGAAATAAATCATATTAAAAAGAGGAAATATATAAAACAATTAACAAAACCTCTTTTTATATATATATATTACTATTTATTCAAGGTCCTAGGCTTTTTTGTCCTGAGAATACCTATGTAACCAATGTTAGAGGCATCAATTTCTATAATGAGAAAGGCATTTGAGTAAGGAATTCCGAAACGTAGGAGGCTCTTAACTCTATTTTTAAGAAATCTAACAATTTCAGTCATTTGAAAGGTCCACACAAGAGGATTCTTCCTAAGATGTTTGTATAAGGGTTAACATATTGACCTAAGATTAGGGAAAAAGTTTACAACATTGTTGAGGCATCCAAGCCTTTGAAGTTGAGTTTTATCATTGATTTTATTTGGAGATTTATCAGCAAATTCAATTGACCTACTGATAGGAGTTATTAATCTTTGATGTATCTCATATCCTACAAATCTTATCTTTATTGGACATGATTTCATCTTTGATGCTAAAATAACTAATCATTTTTTTTAATTATATAAAAGAATTTTTTGTAAGTGATTAAAGTGTTCAGTAAATGATTTTGAAAATATTAATATGTCATTTATCTATATTATTAAAAAATTTATAATAAAGATTAAAGATGTCATTGATTATTTTATTTGAAATTTCAAAGAAGAATTTTAGTCTAAAAGACGTCACATTCTATTCATAATGTCCAAATAGAACAATGAATGTTGTTTTATATCGATCTTTTTTGTCTATTTAACTTTGCCAAAATCATGTATTCATGTCAAATTTTGAAGAAAAAAAATGTGTTGTAAAGTCTTTTGATTAAATCTTGTTTATTAGGTATTGAATATCTGATAAATTAAAATACCTTATTAAGAGGTTTGTAATTTATGACAAGTCTTTGTTCATCTTGTTCTATTTCCATTTGGTTTTGAACATAAATGGTTGTACAAGACCAAGGTGACCTAACCTTTTTTTAAGTAATTCATCGATTTTCTTTTTACAATACTTGACTTGTTCTTGATTCATTTAAGTTGAGCTTGATTTTGTTCGAATTTTTCTTCCATCAAAATCTTTTTTGTAGGGTAATTAAACTTTATGCCTTTTTTATTCCAAAATCCATTAGGTAGGCCTTAACAAATGTTTTTTAAAAATAATTCTTGAAATTTGTTAATTTTCTCATGATTTTGTAAGATTTTAGTATCTTTTTCTATTTTTTTTATAGTATACTTCTTGATTTAATGAATGTAAATATCTTTTTGTATTATAAAAATATATTTGTAAATTGATTTATTTTAAAAAAATTTTGTTTATATTGGTCTTGGGGTCATAACAAATCTGAAGATTATCTCTTGGTCAAATATTTTTTTTTAATTCTTTGACTATCTACCTTGAAAGGATAGATTTGAGTTAAAATGAGGATTTCTAAAATGACTTGTTGAATCATATCTGTAACAAGCATAAATATATTTTTAAAATAAACCCTTTGATTGCATATATTTATTTTAGATAATTTGAAGTCTTTTACCACAAGAGCCATTTAGGGTTTATGTTATTTTTCAAAAAACATTATTGGCACTAATCTTTCTTAAATACAATTTTGATCAGCTTTAGAGTCTACTAGGACGATTGTTTTGACTTTGTATGTATCATTAATGACTAAGGTTATTTCAATATACAATTTTTTAAATTCTATCTTTATTATAGTATTTGTAAATTTTTGATATGAAATATGTGTAACAACATTATCTTAAGATGTCGGTGGTAGATCTTGGGTTGCAAAATCAGCTTAGGATGAGAAGTCTTAGTTTTCTATGAGATAATCTAAGTTGAATCTCAGTATGATCATTTTTCAGTTATATTAATTCTTCTTTGATTTTTTTATTTCATGTTGCAAAACTTGAATTGTTGTTGGGTTCTATTGTTGAGAAATTGATTGAGTATTTGTTATAGGTTGAAAGGTTTAACCTCTTTTTACTTTTTTTCATTTAAAACCAAATATTTTAGTTCGAATAAATATACTTGCTTGATTTCAAGATCTTAAATTTAATCAATAACTTTAATATTAAATGTTTTTCTTATGTCATGTCATTTATTATTTATTTATAAGGTCAGGTACAAACAATTGTATTATAAATAGTTATGTCAAATACTTCTTGATCACTTTAAGCATGTTGTTGCTACGAAAAAAAGGATACTCTTGTTTCTAGATTTAAAGCCTCAAAACAACACATTATGGAGTTGGGTTCACTAAAATTTTATATCTAATTCTTATCTTTCAAATAACCTAAACTTGTTGTATTTAGATTTATATAACTCCGAATATAGGATAGAAACCGAAACAGGGTTTGGACTGCAATGAGTTTTTGAACATATTTGAACTTCTCCATTTCTACCATGTTTTGAACTTTAAAATGGCAAAATGGGGTTTTGAACTCTTTATAAATTTTTTAGGTCTACATCTTAACTTTCCAACAAGCTAAAAACCAAATAGTATTCTAGTTTGACCAGATTAGACTTCCTCTTTCAAATCAAGTCTTTCTTAGTGTATATTTTTTATTTATTTTTTAGCATCATTTTCTTATGCCTTCATCTATCCATCCTCTCTAAATCTGGCCTTCTTTTATAGATCTGAATGAAGGACCTAGAACTCCTTCTCTTTGTAAGATTATGACTCTTTATTCTTTAACAACAATCTTGGTCATCCAACTTTCCATATATTTCATGTTAGCTAGTTATTTATGTCTTATGTGTGTAACAAGATTCAAGGTGTGTTTTTTTTATGGATTTGATATGGTTGGTACTAGTATATTGGATTGTGCTCCGTAGCGGGTCAATATAATTTTTTTTAAATGTTAAAAAATATTAAAAGTATAGAGAATATTTTAAGTTCCTTGGGTCTGACAGTCATGGCAGACCCAAGATCCTTGGGTCTGGCCGAAATGCCAGACCTAAGAGACTTGGGTCTAACGTCACTACTAGATCCAAGTTCCTTAGGTATGACATCCCCTTTCAAACCCAAGTAACTTGAGTCTGACGCCCCTGCCAGACCCAAGTTTCTTAGGTGTGGCCGTGTCAAACCCATGTGTAACCTTATTAGTATTTTTTCCAATAGTAATAATATTGTTTAACAAATTTATTAATAATTGTATAAATAAGAATAATAATAATAAAACTCACTTCTTGGGTATGACATCCCTTTCTAGACCCAAGTAACTTGGATCTAGCGCCCCTGGCAGACCCTAGCTCCTAAGGTTTGGCCATGCCACACCCAAGTTTCTTGGGTCTGGTGCCCCTATCAAACCCAAGTTTCTTGGGTATAGCATCCCTTTCCAGACCTAAGTAACTTAGGTCTAGCGCCCTTACCAAACCCAAGTTTCTCGAGTATGGCATCCCCTGCCAAACCCTAGTTTCTGGGGTGTGATTGTGCCAAACCTAGATCATATTACTATTTTTTTTCTAATAGTTTATGTAAACCCCGGGAAAATAAGGTTGCGTAAATTGCAAACTAACTAAATGGAAATAAAGGGAAGAAATTCATGCACGATGTTAAATAAAATAGGAAATCAGGAATTTTTGGGATATAAATTTCCGGGTGAAATATTTCGAGACATTATAAATTAACTCAGAATGTTGAGGATTGGATAAAAATTAAGAAAAATAAGCTAAACTAAAAGTTCTGGGGTGGAGTTATAAGAAATAAAAAGCGGTATAGCTTGATTATAAGAAGAAAATAAAAAGATGTGAGGGCAAAAATAATACACTTAAAGGAAATGGGGCCTAAGTACAAATAAGAGTAATTATAGAGTATAAATACTCCTCTCCTCACCAAAAATCTACAGCAACCAAAAGGAAAGGAAAGAGGGTGTTTTTGTATCCATTCTTGCAAAATCAAGAGAGAAACACCAAAATTTCAAGAACCCATCCAATAGTAAGGGTTTATAGATGGCGTAAACACTTGTGGGCAAGGGATTAACAAGAAAATTTGAACAAGAAGAGAATGAGGAGGGTTGGCTGTCATTATAAAAAAAGGAAGGAGGGAGTCGAAAATCTTCAACTGTTTGAAGATCGAAACTTTAATTCTTACCGGGTAGGTGTTCTAACATGATCTTATAATTCATTTCAAATTCGATTATGAATTGATGCCTTGATATTAAATTATAGATTAGGGTTCTTAGACTTGAATTGAGGAAAAAATATTAGTTGTTAAAATTAAGTTAATTCATGTATGTTATGTGATTGGAGGCGTGAAACCATGATAATTTACCAAAAAAATGTAGTTTGTGAATGTTATGTGTGAATAGAAGGGGGTGACGAATCTGGACAGGCTCGTCTTCTGACTTTAGGTAAGATTTTGGGAAGAAGGATGAGGGAATTAGAATCGAGTTCCCTATAGAAATTGTAGTTTTGGATGTTAGTTAACTAAGAAAATTGGTCTTGCTCAATTTGGAGCTGTAGAACTCTAGTTATGGGTCACCAACCGAGACTGAGTCGTGACTGACTCTTCAGGGCAGTAGGACTGATTAGTTAATGAGCAATTTTAACTATCTTAGAGGCAAAAATGAGTTCTCCTTCCTTCAGAGGACTTGTAGCCTCGTGTGTTAGCTTTTCAATGAGATCAATCTCGCTTGAAATGGAGTTCTAGAACTCTATATATAGTTAAAAATCTAAAAAAAGGTCGGAATGCGACCTCTGAAGACAATAACTGTTCAAAAACAAAACAGTAACAGTTCAATACAGTAACAGTCCAAGACAGTAACGATTTAAAAACAAAAACAGTAACAGTTCAATATAGTAACAGTTCAAGACAGTAACGGTTCAAAACAGTAACGGTTCAATACAGTAACAGTTCAAATATAAAGAAAAGAATGATAACCATGGTTGGATAAAGAATGACGATATTAATAGATGAAATGAGAGAACAAAAAATATAAGGAAAGGAATAATTGAAAGAAAGACCTGTATTGGCTGTTAATATGGTTATTATGAAATGTATCATTGAATGAGGATAACTTATGAGATTATGCATGTGATTACCAGGAGGGACCACAGGCGTTGTGCAGCGGCAGCGGCAGCAGCATGAGAGCACGAGTAGAGCTTTTACTGCAGGTAGGTGATCCGCACCTATACTTTCTAGTTAAACTTCATGATTTAATATGTTATAGATGTGAAATATGAACTACCGAATGTTGGATATTATGTGAAAGGAGGAAAGTTTGCGTAATGATGTCGATATTTTAGATAGTTATCTGAATGTATATGTATTCAAGGTGAAAGGTTGTTGTGTGAATTGCTAAGTGATGAAATTATCGCTGACAAAAGAAATATGAGAAGTGTGATATAGTGTGTGGACTAGCATACATTTAGTGTATGTTAGGATCCCGGGTAAGCGGATCGCCATGTTTGGACTAGCATACATTTAGTGTATGTTAGGACCCCGGGTAAGGGGATCACTATGTTTTGACTAGCATACATTAAGTGTATGTTATGATCCCGGGTAAGGGGATCACCATGTATTGGCTAGCATACATTTAGTGTATGTTAGGATCCCGGGTAAGGGGATCACCTTGCATCGACTCCTACGGCGTGATGATGATACTAGTGAAATTGGTGTCAGTAATGTGTTAAGCAGAAGTAATCATGGTTGATCTTATGAAATCTTGAATGGAGGCTGATAATGGAAGAGGAAACAGTTTTTAGTAGTTGAATGAGAAGGAGTTTCTAATGAAAACCAGAAGGGAGAAGTGAACAAAATATGAATGCATGTTGCCCTTTTAAATTGTTAGATATTTGTGTTGTTATATTTATTGTGATATTCATGTTTCAATAATATGTATTTTGTTTCAGGACCATCGCATGCACGACAGGAGTAGATCCTAGCTTATGTTCACTTTTTATAATCTAGGTTCTGGGAGTATACCCTTGTATTTTGTAAACACGGAACCATTTGTATAACTTAATTTGTATAATTAATATTTAAACTTGATTAGATGAACTTAACTCTATAGTTCATATAATCATGTTCCATGTATGTGTATTTATATTTTTTTTATCCATCCATAATGATATTTGTTATATAATGTATATCACAAATATTGTGGTTGATATGTATGATGATGTTTGTGGGATTGAGACCTAGGATGATTGGGTCGTAATTGAGTTAGGAGATGCGTATTATTAGAAGTGTAAACAGGTTAAATGTCAATAACTTGGGACCTTCGGTATAAGGGAGACTTCGTCGAAATTTCGGTAAACTTTAATATGAACATCATGTGTATATATATATAGAAAAAAAAATTAATTTCTCTGTTTTTCGGTTGACATGAAATTGTTATTTTTATCCCGGTAGGGATGTTACAAATAATATATTTTTTTCAAATTTATTAATAATTATATAAATAAAATTAACAATAATAAAAAGAATAACAACAACAACAACAATAATAATTTTTAATTTTACCATTCAAATCAAATTTATGGTTTCTCTTCAATAGTAATAATATTTTTTCAAATTTATTAATAATAATGAAAATAATAATATTTATAATATTAATAATAATATTAAACATGCTTGACCCAAGTTTTTACAACAACAACAACAACAACAATAATAATAATAAGACTCACTATGTGGGTATAACATCCCCTTCCAGACTCAATTAACTTAGATCTAGCGCCCCTGCCAGACCCTAGCTCCTAGGGTTCAGCCGTGCCATATCCAAGTTCTTGGGGTCTAGCTGAGCCAAACCTAAGTTCTTTAGATCTGACATCACCTTCTAGATCCAAGTAACTTGGGTCTGGCGCCCCTACTAGACCCAACTTCTTTGGGTATAACATCCCCTGCCAGACCCAATTAACATGGATCTAGCGCCCCTACCATACCTATGACGTCTAGGTCTGCTAGCCTTTCCAGACCCAAGGCACAAGGGTCTAGCAGCCATGCTTGACCCGAATGCTTAGGCTCTAGCTGTTTTGCTAGACCCGAGCACCTAAGGTCTGACAGACATACATGACCCCCATGTCATGTGTCTGGCAGCCATGTCATTTCCCAATGCCTGGGGTCGGGTAACAATGTCTTGCCCTGGCACCTGGGTCTGGCAGCTTTGTCATGCCTCAACATCTGCTGCTAACCTAAGGCGCTTGGGTGGGGCAACCATGCAGAAACAATAAAAACACCCCTACATGCAACTTTGTTTTTGTTGAAACCCAAGGGTAATTTCGTATTTGAACTCTTTCAATAAAATAAAAAGATAATGAAGCCCCTCAACATAGACATATAATTTCCCTTCCTTTTGGGGTATGAATGTATCTTCACTGTTTATTTTTCTTGAAAAGAAAAAAGAAGCCCCCAACCCAAAGGTTAAAATTTTGTACCCTGAAGGGCTAATCAATATCTATACCACAGGTCCCCAATCATTCTTTCAATGTCAAATGTATCTCATGAAAAAGACAATCCCACCCCTAACTGCATGCCTAACAAGTTTCTTTGGCAACAACAATTACATCATTACACTACTCCAATCTACAGTGGTCTGTGTCTTGGTGAATAGTAAAAGGGTAAATAGTGAAATATTGATCTCCTTTAGTATATTGTATAACAAACGACAAATAATGGTGTTTTTGGCTTCAACCTATAGATATTGTTAAGGAGTAGTGACTATGTTTTTGTGGTGGTTAAATGTATAAAGTTGCAACAATGACAATGGTTGAGTAGAGAGGAGTCCTTTTATGGTTTTGTATAACAATTGCATGGGTATTTAGGGTGTATTTTTGGCATGTTTTTATTGTAAAAAAATAAAAGGATGTGGAATCTATATTTTTTTGGATGAATGTTCAACAAAACAAAGGACGACATGATGCATTTTTTTTTGCATGTTTGTACAAGGTGATGCGATCTAAACTACACCAAATGATTCATTACATATGTCAATTGGACTTATTACAAATTCAAGACCTAAGAAGGTAAAAGAGGAATTCAATGGGTTAATTTAAGATATTTTGGCCTTATTCTTACAAGACTTACAGATTCAACTTATTTCCATACTTACAAGCGGATTGGGCTTATTTTTTCTAATGTATAGTCTTACAATAACAAGTATAATTTTCAATACAACCATTGGATCAAGTTGAAATTTCACCAAAAGTTTTTAGAGGTCTTATTTTATATTATGTTAAAATTCCATGTCAATCAAACATTGAAAATGCCTTGTGATGAGGTCTAGAAGATATTATACAAGAATTGTATTAGTTTCCTAGTTGATTTATAATTATTTTTCCTATTTTATTGAGACCTTTTTTTTTATTTTTCCGACATTGTCTGGGATCTTTTAACCTAGTATAAATAAGGTTATTTAACTTGTATTTAAGTTTTAAAAAATATTTAATAAGAAATGGATTGATTCTTCAGAAATAAAACTTATGTGAGAGAGTTTGTTTTTTTATTAATTCCCCGTGGAACATTTTCAAGAACTTATCAAAGATCAACTATCTTTGTGGAATCCATCCTGACTTATCAAATAATCAACTAAACTTCATGGCATCTTCTATACTTCTCGTTCATGTCCATTTATAGGTGTTGAGTAGGAGTTTGTTTTCTATAGTCTTGGTGCTTTGATACAAGTTATCATTGTGTCAAGCTCAATCACAAGCCTGAATTTAGCTTTCTTGGAAAAGGCTAATTTGACTGTATGTTTCTAGATCTTTATATCCATAAGGTTTGTATTAATTAGCATCAGAGCAAGGCTCTAATTAAGTTGCATCCTTTTTATCTTCAAGTTTTCACATACTCTATTATTGTCGAGTTCTTTATCTTCACTAAAATATAGTTATGACATCATGTTAAAAAAAGAATAATAAAGAAATTATTTTTATTAAATAAAATCTCATATATAAAAAACAAAGAAAAATCTTAAGGAAAAAAACATTTAGGGTTTGGCACAGATTTCGATTCAAGAAATATAAGATTCAACCACTTATTTTAAATATAGAAAAAAAATCTTAATTCTTAGGGTTTTTTGGAGATAAATCTTGATTTGGGATATTTTAGGTTTACTTGGTTAGGTTTTCTTGAAAATTACAAAATAAAAATTGTAGTTTTTGTATCATTTTTTTTCTTATAATTTCGGCCACTATATATAAATTAATTGTGTGTGTGTGTGTGTAAAACTACTACTACTACTAATTTAATTTTAGCTCTTGACAATGTCAACTAAGAGTGGATCATCACCACCAAAAGATATAAATAATCCTGAATAGAGTTATTTGGCCATGTAATAACAATTGGAGTTAATGAATTTAAGGTTTACCAAAGTAATGAGTAAAATGGCTAGTTTAAAAACTGAAATGGCTAGTCTTCGAGATGGGCTAGACTATAGAGGTTTGGAAGGAATTGCGAGATAAACTAATTCACATCGGAAAGTATCTATAACCAAATATACAGATAAGGAGGTAAAGAATTTCGATGATAACCATGGTAGTAGGTTTTGGACCAAGAGAGCTCGACCGCCTAAGTCGTTCGACCATAGAAAGGTAGATATGGAGGATGGATTTTAGGATGATTTGGTTATAGATTTGGGTAGTATTAAGATGAAGATTTTAGCTTTCTAAGGCAAAAACAATTCAGAAGCTTATTTAAAGTTGGAAAAGAAAGCGGAGTTGATTTTTTACTATTACCATTTCTCGGAGATCAAGAAGGTAAAACTTGTTGTTATTGAGTTTACATACTATGTTATTATTTGGTGGGATCAACTTGTAGGAGGAATTGAGAGAGACTCATGAAGACTTCGGATGTGATGAAAGCAATAATGAGAAAGAGGTTTATTTTAGTCATTATTTTAAGGAATCATATCGAAGATTGTAGACTTTGTTTAAGGGTTCTAGGAGTGTGAAGGATTACCACATGGAAATGGAGATGTCCGTGATTAGAGCTAATGTTGTGGATGATAAAAAAAAGAAGAAGCTATAATGGCAAGGTTCTTGAATGGATTGAGTAAAAAAAAAAGCTAATGTAGTTAAGTTACAACACTATATTAATCTTGAAGAAATGGTTCATATAGCTATTGACACGACCAAAAGATTGATATCTTCTCCCAAGTGCAGGAGTGTCGAAGTAATAAATAACCCGGCAAGACCGGGGTCGAACCACAGGGAGGTTAATTGTATAAATTATAAACAACAATAATACAATAACAATAGTAACAATAATAATAATAATAATAATAATAATAATAATAATAATAATACCAATAATACTATTAATAATGATAATAATAAAGATGAAGAAGAAGAAGAAGTTGATGAGAACTTTGAGATGAAAGATTAACGTAAGGATTAAACAATGATAACAACAAATGTCAAGGTTAGAGGATCCACTAATGGTATTTCAAACAAGTATAGTATAAACTCTTTTTATTCAATTGGAAACCACACACAAAGGAGGTTCCAATCAGATTATAAATTGTTAACATTATTACATTAGTTATCTTATTCGAATAATGCTAATACTTGTAAATGTTGTCAGGCATTCATGATTATAATTTATGTTAACAACAAATCAAGTTCCTTTCATAGCTCAGGTGTCGGTTATACCATACAGTATGGGCTATGAAAGTGCCAAGTATTTGTTGTACCAAGTGTTATACAACATAAATCTAGATTAACCGTTTAACAAGCAAAGTATTAAAAGTGAACAAGATAACAAATATAAAGCATGTTAGTATCCAACATTAAGGTCCATGTTAAGTTTATATTATA
>Ga0307513_10004510_pt1 | contig 18568 bp, 25 predicted proteins | sample 15_EM_MG_FD_202174 | JGI IMG/M metagenome (GOLD analysis project Ga0307513, IMG submission 202174) | Populus trichocarpa ectomycorrhiza microbial communities from riparian zone in the Pacific Northwest, United States - 15_EM | ecosystem: Host-associated > Plants > Roots > Unclassified | place...
GTTGTTTGCATGAACTGCTGTCGAACGCTATAGTACATAGCGATGATATAACGGACACAGACGCCTGGGAAGTTGGAGAAGGTTGGTTTGTCCAGTATGGGTGAGTCTGGTCAAGGATAGTCGCTCCTGGCAATAGAATTGACGCATATTTACTGTGGGACTTCTTTCAGATGGCTCGGAGATGCATCTATGCTAGCTACGACGAACAAATGGCGCAAGGAGCGCAGTCTGCCGGATATACCCTCTCGCCTCCTCGATCGGCGACAAGAAGGAACGGCTTGAAACCGTTTCTATGTTATACTGTCACAAGCCTATTGCATTCACTGACACCCACCCGTTCACCCGCTCTGCCCGTTGCCAATGGCCGAAGCTTGAACAGCAGTGGAGGCGAACGACACAGCACGCATTTTCTTTCTGCATTCCACAGGGCGGTGTGTGTGAGAGTAGAACCAGGGAACCGAGGACGACATATGCCACCGCCCATACCATTTTCTTCCGTCGGCAATTGGCGAGGCAGCTGTAACAGGGGAATGCCCTGGCTGATGCAGGACGTCATTGAGTTGCTCCTGGCGAGTGCGAGGGTGCTAGAAGCGCAATGGAGTGATCATCAGGAGCTTATGAAGGGGAAGGGGAGTCCGAGGCTGGCGGGGCAGCCGAGCAGCCGGACAGCCGGACAGCGGGGCCGCGGGAGGGCGGTCGGTGGTGTATTGAGAGTTGTCGCGAAACTGGTTTCGAGCGGCGAGGTTGTGAGGACTGAATTGGAGTGGCTGTGAGGCTGTGAGGCTGGGTGTAGAATGGAGTGCAATGGAGATGTTGATGGGAAGATAACAAAGGGAAAGTGTTAGTTTTAAACCATCTCGCAATTTCGCTGGGTTGACTGGACTGACGGGGCCGGAGGAGACGGTCGGCTCGTATGGTCGGGGCCATCAACGACCCTCGCGTAGGTGTCCACTAGTTTGGTTTCTGATCTCTTCAAGTGCACTGGTTTCGCTACTCGAAAATTCTCGGCAACGCACAAAGCTGTAACTTGGATCCTCCCTCATCACCATCCGAGGCCAACAAACACCGTTGGTCGCTGCTCAGCCTACCCCCGTCACTCGCTACCACCCTCGTCAATCCGCTGCAGTAGTCATGCCATCGTTGTCCCCGCCGGTCCCGAAGCAGCCCACCCGCAAGCAGTCGTCGAGCTCACTCCTCACCCCCACCACGCCATCGTCCGCTCCGGGATGGAAGTCCATCTTCCGTATGCCGTCCTTGAAGAGACTCAATGGCGGAAGTCTCCTCACCGTCGACGACGACCGCCCCCTTTCTTATTCACCATCTCAGACGGTCGTATCCTCCCTCGAAGTGCCCCAGACTACACATATAAACACTTCGGCTAACAGGTCTTCTTACACGTCCTCTCAGTCGACCGATTCAGATCCCCAACGCCAACTCCCCAAGCTCCCCTACCCCACCCCTCTTTCGTCCGACTCCCCCATCTCTTCTCCCACCGTTCAGTTTCCTACGACCTTGGCAAATGGTTCCCCGGAGCAACCGGTCCCCAGGCTGCTCCCCCGCAAGGAAAAAACTCGAAGTTTCTTGGGTCGAAAACTCTCCTTCACTACAAGGTCCCTTTTGCCGTCACAGCACCACCACCAACAGCCTGTAGTAGCTAATTATGGTGCAGTTAAGCCTCCAGTGCGAACTGGCACCACCGGAGTGTCTAATTCACAAAAACCATCGACCAAGGCATCGGCCACCAAATTCCTTCGCCGGGTCGCCTCCGCACCAAATGCGAAGGGGATCCTGTCCTCACCAGGTGGTGGACACTCACCGACTGTCAAAAACGGGTTCCTTGCGCCCGAGCAGCCCGTCCCACCGCTGCCTGGCAGCCCCAGTGGCGAACAAGGAACGGACTCGCTCGAAATGGCGCCCTCGAAATCGTCTGCAATTGCAACTACGGCTGCTTCCCAAAAGAACTCTGGCGGTACGAGGCAGCACAGAGCCCTGACCGCTTCGTCAGTACAGAGACACAGGGACGCCGTGAATGGGCTAGGCGAACCCCCCGGTCGTGCGGCTTTCAGAAGGACCTACTCCAGCAACTCAATCAAGGTGCGGTCTGTAGAAGTGCGACCAAGCAGCTTCCAAAAGGTCAAGATGCTGGGTCGAGGAGACGTCGGAAAGGTCTACCTGGTGCGCGAGAAGAAAACGGACAAGCTGTTCGCCATGAAGGGTAGGCTCCTTAGGTCGTGGTTGCTGAAACTACAGATTAACGTCCATCCGTACAGTGCTCTCGAAGAAAGAAATGATTGCGCGGAACAAGATCAAGCGGGCCCTGGCTGAACAGGAAATCCTCGCAACTGCCAATCACCCTTTCATCGTGACCTTGTATCACTCTTTCCAATCGGAGGAGTATTTGTACTTTTGCATGGAGTTCTGCCTCGGCGGCGAGTTCTTCCGTGCTTTGCAGATGCGCCCAGGGAAATGCCTGTCAGAAGACGACGCACGTTTTTATGCAGCGGAAGTGACTGCTGCACTAGAATACCTACATCTGATGGGCTTCATCTACCGGGACTTGAAACCGGAGAGTGCGTGCATTCAATTATTCGAGCCAAATTATGCTGTTGATCGGTGTAACGATGAAACTGACCGGCCTTTGTCTCTCGTATCAGATATTCTTCTTCATGCGTCAGGCCACATTATGCTGTCCGATTTTGACCTCGCAAAGCAGTCGACGGAACCTGGTGGGCGACCTGCAGCGGTCATGCAGGTGGAGAATGGGGTATGTACTATATGAGGCACCTAGTTCATGTTCGCTCACCCTGCGCGATCAGGTCCCTATTCTGGATACTCGGTCATGCACAACAAATATTCGGGCAAATTCTTTCGTGGGTACCGAAGGTGCGTTGCCATACCACCACCATCACAGTGTCCATTGTCGCGATAAATTGGAAGAAAACCCGATCGTTGACACCCTTTCGACATGTAGAATACATCGCCCCTGAGGTCATCAACAGCGCAGGGCACACTTCTGCCGTGGATTGGTGGACCCTGGGTATTCTTATTTACGAGATGATTGTGAGTCCCTGAGGCGCTGATACGAAATTGCCACTTTCTGACGTGTCCCCGCCCCTGTTTTCTGGTCGGCCCTTTGTAGTTTGCTACAACCCCGTTCAAGGGTGCAAGTCGGAGTGTAACGTTCACCAACGTGCTCACGCACGACGTGGCCTTCCCTTCTGAACCCAAGATCAGCCTGTAAGCCTGACTCGCTTAGCATTCAGGGTTCGATTGGAGGCGGGCGCTGACTACAATTCCCTGTATACAGTGCATGCAAGGATATCATTGTGAGATTATTGCATAAGGCAGAATCGCGAAGACTTGGCAGTCAGAGCGGTGCAAGTGAGATCAAGCAGCATAAATGGTTCGCCAAGACGAATTGGGGTTTATTGCGCAACCAAAAGGCACCTGTGCGTGTCGTTATTATCCTTCGTTCGAATCCTCAACCCGTGCTCATAATTCCCAGATCATCCCCGTGGTCACGAACGCGGCCGATGCCGTGAATTTCCGTAACATCCGCGAAAGCCTATCACTCGACCTCGAAAACCAGGACCTCTGCCACTCGACCCCTCCCTCTGTTTCACCGTCACCGGGTAGGAGAGTAACCGGGGAAAACGGCCAATGGCTAAGTCCGGGAGCGAAGACGCCCAGTGTTGCGGGGTCTCCCGGTCCCGGCTCTCCCCCACAACACGAGGACCTCTTCGTGGGATTCTCCAGTGTCACTCTGCATCATGACGGCGAGATATCGTAAGCCCACGAAGGACGAAATGAATGTCACATTGTTGTCCCCACAAATCTCGCCTCTCTCGTCGGTCTCCGCGTTGGTGCATCTACATCCCGAGCATTTATTTGTATGGGTCCAGGTTGATCTCCATTTATCCCGTCACATACTTGATCCGGCCTCCAACCTCCCATCTCCGCTCCTTCTCGTCGCCTCGAGTCTCGTACATCGTGCATTCCAGCTTACTCTATCCAAATTCGTTCCTTTTTTGCCTACCGCTCTTCTTATTTAGGCCTCTGGAACCCTACCACCGCTGGACAGCGCGGGTGTCCACTATTGGATCACTATTTTATCCCCACACTGCCTCTGGTCTGACCCCTGTCCCATAACCTACACAGCTTGCCATCCCCCCTGGTCAACACCACCCCCTTTCTTTGCGGTCTCTGAGCTTCGCGCCTAAGCTTTACTGTGTATTTTGTTATATTGCATCTCAAAGAGAACAAAACCCATTGTCTCTGCGTGTACAAGTATTGGATCAAACACAAACCTCCTAAGAAGGGCCAGATGTAAGAAGGTCAAGAGTTTTGCGACTGAGCACTCTCTCCAAGCGGTGGATCACTCTAAGTCTTTGTGTTTCTAGTTTCTTGAGTAGTTCGACTTCCGTACGTTTGCGTTCGATGCTGAGTCGGAGGTGATGAATAAATTCACGGTCGAGCCCTCGGTCGGCTTGTGTTTTGTAGTAGTATGGGAATGAGCGATCACCGATCAGTGAATGCAAATGCACAGGCGTGTTCTCCCTGGCGCTGGCGCTGGTGTCGAGCATCGATTCCGACGACGATAGAGTTGAACCTGAAAACACAGCCCCCACTTTGGTATTTGAAATATCGGGTTTCCCATCTAAGCCTAGTGCGGTTGCGGTTGCGGTTGCGTGCGCATCAAGGTCCTGCCGTGGCTGCCGTGGCGCCTCCTTATTGTTTGCAAACTCGGATTTCTTTTCTAGTCGTATCCGTGGTGCCTCGTTCCTTGAACGACCCGTTAGCTCGTCAATGACCCTCTGCCAGTTACGGACAAGCATCGGGGACTTGGAAATGTGCTGCAGGGCGAGATTTGTCGTGTAGATCCCCGATAAGTCGCGGAGTGCGCTGACGTGCCGATCGAAGGAGTCGTCGTCTCGGGCTGATTCAAATGCCTCTATGAATTCTGATGAAATTGGCACCGAGTGTAATGTGAGGGGTTCTTCTGCATCGTTAACTTGGCTATTGTCGGTAGTGGTATGCAGAGGCGTTTTTGGAGACCACGGGGCCTCTTCCGTCTCTATTAAACCATTCAGCGGGTGTAGAAACCTGCAGAGTCGTAAATTACCGTCTGCGGCGAGGGAAAGCTCTTGCATCCAGAGCATCTCACTGAGAGAAGGTTCAGTCAGACCAAGATCAAGAGGAGGTATAAAAGGAGGTGGTGCATCCGTGCTGATATCTGAAGCATTGTCGTACACAGACAGGTTGGAGAGATTCGTCGAGCTCTCGACAAGGCTACTATTCCTCGTACGAGCAAGTGTTATGTTCAGAGAAGAGTCGGACCCTGCGGATACATCGAATCGGACCTGCTTTGTTGGACGAACGAGAGGCGAGGGTTGGCTGTACACGCTGACGTCGCTGAATGAGGTTTCAGGAGCAGAGAAGGCACGCCCGCGTCTGAATAGGGCTTGAGTGGTGGGGCGGGGTCGACCGGACGGAGGAGTGATGGGGTGGAACTTGAGAGCAGAAGGAGGCATTGAAGACGGATCCACATGACCTTCGTGAGCATCGAGAGGTGACAAATACTGTAAAGAAGTACGAGCATGGTGTCGTTCCATGGGAATTACCTCTTTGCTTGTATTGGGAAGCGGCCTATTTTGGTCCTGCGCGATTCGCTCAAGCCAAGCAGCCAACCTCGAGTCAGCAGAAGTATCCTCATGCGAAGTACCGGTCGAAAGAGACGGTGGAGAGATTTCCAACAGTCCACGCAAGAGTTCGGGAGGTGGCCGTGGAGGTTTCGAGGGCGTCACTGGGACCGTCGGAACAGGATGATGGTTGATATATGGTTGCTTTGAGGCACCTTTTTCGTCCTCGTCCTCGGAATCGTCGATGTCGTACAATACGCGGGCAGCAGTCAGTGCATCCTCTGCGTCGTATCGCCTTTGCAGGCGGGTCAATAGTTCCATAATCGCCACATCATCCTCTTCGACTCTTTCCTCCCGCATCCACAGAGCACACCGTCGCGCGGGTACCCGCGTGAGCCTCATCGCAAGGAGTTCTCTTCCAAGTGGAAACAAAGCACATTACCTCCTTTGCCACCTCCCTTGCCACCACCTCCACGGAACGAAAGCGCAAGCCATGACAATGCGACGCGGCGCCGGTCTTGCGGCACTAGACAGACAAAAGGCCTCGCTCCAGTCCTACGCCACGCTTTCCTCCGATCTCAGCCGCGAGAACCTGACAGCGCTCGAATCGCAGCTGACCCAGTTCCGCACGGCTCTCACGCACTTTGCCACGACGCACCGGCAGGACATTCTGCGTGACCCAGCCTTTCGAGCGGACTTTCAGCAGATGTGCGCTGCGATTGGTGTGGACCCGCTCGCGGGCCCGCGCAAGGGTGGGTGGTGGGCCGAACTTGTAGGCATGGGGGATTGGACGTACGAATTGGGTGTGCAGATTGTGGACGTTTGTGTGGGTACCCGGGAGAGGAATGGGGGGATGATCGAAATGGGCGAATTGGTGCGGCTGCTAAATAAACTGCGAGGGATTGGGGAAGCGGGTGGAGAGGGGGGGATTACAGAGGAGGATGTGCTGAGGAGCATTCGGACGCTCGCGCCCCTTGGTACGGGGTATGAAGTTGTCGAGATTGGACGGAGGAAGCTTGTGCGCTCAGTGGTCAAGGAGCTCGATGCAGATCAGGCAAAGGTCTTAGAGATTGCTGCTGTTTCTGGTGGACGGATATGGGGAGAGTTTATTGCCGAGTTTACCGGTTGGACGCTGGACCGGTCACGCACGGTAGTGGAGAACATGCTCATGAGAGACGGGTTATGTTGGGTCGACGAGCAAGACACAGAAGCAAGTTCCGTGTGTTGGGTTACTTCTGTAATAGAATGGGATTGACAAGTGGACCATGGACTAAGGGCAGGGACGAAAAGAGGAAAAAAGAACGTGCACTTTCATGATGGTGTAAGTCACTACTAGAGGATGACCTGGTACAGCTACAAATGGATCCGCGAAAATAAGCAGAGAGGGTGTGGCTGCTGTGGGCAGAGCAGAGCAGTGCGGAATGTATATCACAAGGCGTGGCAGTCGTAAGGGTTCATGATACTCGAACGGCAAAGGCAATGCAAATGCAGTATATCGAGTCCTGTAAGGGCGGGTAGTCAGCAAAAGGTGCAACCATTAGCAGGGGTGGCGAACGAACGTTGTCGAATACGGCTGAGGCTACTGTATCTGTGTCTTCCCAGTGGCACCGTAGGTCTGCTCTGGGGTGACGCCACAATGTGAGTTCGACGGTGACACAGGGGGGCAGCGAAAACGGATACTCACCGGCCGCCCTGGCCCAGCTTTTCGTATATCTGTGTTGTAACCATATACTTGCTAAAATAATAATAGGATGGGTCAACACTACGTGTCGCCCAGCCCACTGACAGTGAACTCACAATCCTCTTGGTTCAATCTCCAGCATGCGATCCTTGACGCGTTCGCATATTTCACGGCCTGGAGTAATACAGCTAGAGTCAGTACATGGAAATGGGGAGGCGAACCGAGTGGCCTTGAACCATCCCCAATATATCCAAGTGCAGGCTGACGACGATACGTACACCAGAGTTTTACTTTTTCGCGTTCCTTATGCTCTGGCCATCTCTGGGTACCGAGGGTAGTCTGCAGGAGCTTCTTTATGTACGGTGTGAGCAGGTCTGCATCAAAACGAGCGGGCGGCGGTCGTGGCGAGGCATTTGAGGACCTTGGGGTCATCGAGGTGGCCGAGAGGGTTGGTGAGAGTACTCTGGACATAGGTGTCGTCGTCGTCGAGTGACGCAAGTGGCGGGACGATCACGGTTGTTGCACGGGTCCAATGTTCACCGTGGCTTGCCGTGGCTTTCCTTTCTTGCCCCTACAACCTACAACTACAACTTCCGCGAGATGTCCGTTTCCCTTCGCCGCGCATTTGCTACTGCTTCACGAAACAAACTCAGAATCGGTCTCATTCCAGCAGACGGCATCGGCCGCGAAGTCATCCCAGCGGCGCGAGACGCGATCCTCGCGCTCGGGTCTGCAATTCCAAAGCCAGAGTTTGTCAACCTCGACGCTGGTTTCGAGTATTTCCAAAAACATGGGACTGCTCTCCCAGATGCCTCTGTGCAGTAAGTGTGCGTCTGGTCCAATCTTCCATTTCGTCGGATTTCTCTAATCTCCGATGTCTCAGAGCTCTCACGAACGATTGCGACTGTGCCCTTTTTGGAGCAGTCAGGTGGGTCGGTTATTCCTTTTGGGAGTACTTGCTTCATAAAGAAATCCTATAGCTCGCCTTCAACCAAAGTCGCAGGCTACTCGTCTCCGATTGTCGCCCTACGAAAGAAGCTCGACCTTTTTGCGAACATAAGACCTGTCATTTCCGTAAGGGTACTAAGATGTTATATTGCTCTACTCCGGCTTATTGGTCGATAGGCAAAGTCTAGCCCATCAGCTAAAGCTGCAGTTGACCTCATAGTCGTGCGGGAGAACACGGAATGCCTCGTATGGCACTATTCACTCGCAGTATTACCTTATACTCATACTGTTGCACAGTACGTCAAGCAGGAAACACTCGAAGATTCGCCCTCAGGCAAGCGCGCAAGAGCGACGCGTTTGATCACTGAACGGGCGTCGAGGCGCATTGGAGAGATGGCGTTCAAGCTTGCCGCCGAACGTCCGCGAAAAGCGCGTCCCTTGCCTTTCACTTCGCTCTTCCTATCTTACCGACTGAGCGTCCTATAGCTCTTGACGATCATTCACAAGTCCAACGTCCTCTCCATCACGGATGGTCTCTTCCGCGAGACCGTGCGAGATGTGGCCAAACGGTTCCCAGACATCACAGTGAATGAGCAGCTAGTGGACAGCGCGGTGTACCGACTCTTCCGCGAGCCCGAGTACGTACAGTGGTGGCCTCCTGGTGCCAGCACTCGCACTCGCACATTACTCACAGTGTGCACACGCAGGATTTACGACGTGATGGTCGCACCAAACCTCTACGGAGACATCCTTTCGTGCGTTCCATCAACACCCCACAAACAAACAACACACTGACCCGATCTCACCGACGCAGGGACGCAGCAGCAGCCCTCGTCGGCTCTCTCGGCGTGGTCCCCTCTGTGAACGCCGGGGACACATTCGTGATGGGCGAACCGTACGTCCCACACAACTCCCAACTCGTCCTGACCTAACACCCCTACTCAATTTTGTTCTGTTTGCACAGGGTCCACGGCTCCGCGCCGGACATACAGGGCCAGAACAAGGCTAACCCTGTTGCCGCCATCCGCTCCGCCGCGATGATGCTCCGCCATTTGGGCTACGGCGAGTCCTCGGCCAGGATCGAAACCGCTGTGGATACCGTGTTGAGCGAGGGGGCGGTGTTGACGCCTGACCTTGGTGGGAAGGCCACAACGACCGAGGTCACAGAAGCGATTTTGAAGAGGATTTGATGTCGCTTCGGTTCATTCGTCATTCGTTGCATTGACTAGTAAACAAAAACACCCGCGGGTATTCGTGGGTGCTGTGATTCGTGTTCGATTTGCTTAGGAATTATGGGGTTATGCGATGAAATCGAAAGTGCTCCTGTTCCACCTTAAATAGCTAATACTACACTACAACAATGTGGAACAGCATATCATGCAGACTTGAGCAGATGAAGCGCGGATGGGGAAGGGGTTATGCCAAAACGCTACCCGGTGGGGAAAGGAAAGGGGGACGCAAACCTAGCATCATTAACAAAAGCGGGGGACGTTCTAATAGAACAACAGCGGGTTGGGCGTCTTGGCATTTTGAGGGCTGAAGTGCGTGAAGTGAGATGATGGAAGATGAGTTGAGTGAGGTTGCACGACGAGGCAGGGTCCGTGGCAGATATGCAGGTAAATAGGTGGTTGTTTTGACGCGAGATACAGAGGGAGGGAGGGTGATCAAGTGCCGGCAGGTTTGACTTCTTGCATATCCGTCGATATGGTCCTGGTGCTCGAAAATTCAGGTTGTGCGTGTCTGGAATCCAAGCAGCCAAGGGGGTTGGGTTGGTCAACCAAGGTCCAAGGTCAAGGTCAGCTCATGTCGTCGACTCGGATCAAGCCAAAAAAATAATCTTCTTTTTGGGACGGACAGAGACGTACCGGAGGTCTGACAGATCAATTTCGGCACTTGAGCGTGCTGCTTGCTGCTGCGCTTCAGGTCTCGACGCAAGCACGGCAGTATCACTCGGCGCATCAAACGTCGTCATCCGCCCGTTCCCGTACCCGATCCCGTTCTCGAGTGCATCCGGGTCCTGGATAGTATGCACCCACTGTACGGTACTCACGTGCCCGAGCATCTCTTTATCCTTATCGCGTCGCTTGTGCGCAAAGCTGCGCCTGAACCACGCGAGCCCGTTCGCCCAGGTGCTCTCGAGCGTCTGCGTCTCGGGCGTGTCCGAACAACGGGTAAACGTCGAGAGGGAGACGAAGCACCTGCATGCGACGGTCGAGGTGCATGCGATAGCGGGGATTGCGAGTATTAGGTTCATTACTGGGTTCAGGTCCAGCAGCAGTAGCACCACGACGGAGAGGTTGGCGAGGAAGGCGACCATGAAGTAAATCAGGCCTGTGTTGTGTGCGGCATCACAGATCAAGGTCAGAGAGCGAAAGCAACTAAGGAGGTCGAGGGGGGGCGTACCTTGCTGGAAGACCATCTTCCAGAGGCTGCTCCGTCCAGGGACGCGATACAATCCGATCATGGTCAGGATAAGCACAATAAGGTCGGTGAACATGGCTGAAGGGAGTGTTTATTCAGGCTCACGTCACGTCAACACACGGGGTAGAAGACCGAGCACACACGTACTGTACAAGTACACCAGGTCAAGCCGAACCGGGAGGATTTGTTCCACGATACACCCTTTGGCAACGGGATCGTATCGCGCGCGGACGGTCGATATTCCCTATTGATTTGATTTGATTTTTGGGCCACGGTCAGAAACAGAAACCACTTGCGGACCCCGCGAACTGAAAGAAAGGAGAAAGGAAAGGGAGGACGTACATGGAATAGAATCGCCCATTGGGCACCGGAGATGAGAAGGAGGGGGACGATGATGTACCAGTTCCTCGGAAACAATGCGATAGTACGCAACATGAGCAGGGTGGAAGCAGCCCCAATCTATTCGCGGAAGTGCATTGTCAGTTTACCTATCTGTCCAGCGGCTGCTCCGTGACGGAATGGGCCAGGCCCAGGCGGCAGGCTATGCGGGATGAGTTGAGTTGGGGAAGTTGGGGGGGGGAAGGACGAGGGGACGTGGGACGTGCTGGGAGGGTGGGTAGCCACTCCACCCATCGAGCCAGGAAGCCAGACGAGCCAGACAAGGAAATGGGGAAGTGGCAGGGAAGGCAGACATGCATGCACGTACTGACGTCTGGCCGGACCATTGGTTGAAGGTGTAAAGAGCTTGACAATGAACGGGATCCGAGGCATTGAGCGCGGCGAGCCTAAGGTTAAATATTCAATACGGGCGTTCCAATGGTGTCAAAAATTGATGGGAATGGGAATATGGAAATGACATTTCGCCCCCCCCGTGATGATAGGGATTATCCAAATCGATGCCAATCGATTTCGGGCGCAGGAGCGGAGCGGCGTGGACGGCCGTTTGAGGTGTTGTATCAGAGGTGGATCGGATCGTGCGTGAGGATGAGCGATGAGTTGATGAGTGATGAGTTGATGAGTTGATGAGTTGATGAGTTGATGAGTTGATGAGCCGTTCGCCGCGAGTCGCAAGTGGACGGGACTCACATTCCTGTCAGAGCCGCGAGGAGGGCCCATTTACAATAAAAATAGAGCTGTGAGGCCACGCAAAAGGCAAAGGGTCAGTTGCCGAGGCGGGCGAGGGAGGCAGGGAGGCAGGGCAGAAAGGAACAGCCCTGCATCGTAGAGGAGGGACGCACGAGCATGGGAGCCTTGAAGCCGCGTTTCCTGGTCAGGACTTGCCATTCGAACTCGAGCGAACCCAGGAATTCGAATACGTAGGCGCCAATCGTAAAGTGGGCGACATTACTGAACGCAACTAGAATTAATAAATTAATAAATTAATAAAATTTAAGAAGCGAGTCAGCTGTTTCTATATCCAACGGTGATAGCTGATAGTGGATGCATGGTTGGCAAGCTGCGTTTAGCACTCCTGCCTACTGGCTGCTTGGCTACTGCGTCCAACCGCCGTGCCGCCGAGTTGTTCGGTCCTTCCAAAAAAGGAGGTGGGGCTCACCCGAGGTCTTAGCGACGACCTCTGGCGACTGCCAGTCGACCATCGCGCGCGCAGATGAATCCCTCGCAGTCCGAGTCTGGTTGCTTTTGTGGGGGTTGCTGGCAAAGTGACAAGTGAGACGGCGTGGAGGGCAAGAGACGAGGGTGACGAGCGCGAACCGAACCGGGGCCTGCCAGAATATTTACGTCCATCGAAGCATCGAAGCCATCGAAGCCATCGAAGCCTACGATCACGATCCGTGCCAGCCAGGCTCGCCTGAGTCCAGCCTCACCACTGCTTTATTCAGTGACACACCCACCCGGGTTGCATCACACCGGACTCTAATCCACCCCTGTCGCCGCGTCCGTGTCCGCGTCCTTTGACAAAAAATAGCGCTCTATTTCCATGGCAAGATAACGAGGAAATCCAGGCGGTAAGATGGCACACAGCAGAACCACTGCACGTTCAAGAAACGTTCAAAAGAAAAAAGAGAGAGAGAGAGAGAAAACGACCTTGATGCACCCCATCAGCGTTCCTCAGCGAAGATGCGCCGTACCCATCCCCTGGATCCAATTTACAACGACGATCGAATGTCTATCGGAAAGGCAGGGGTGGGAGGTGCAAGTCTAATGTACAACCGCATAAATCAAATGAAGCGAGGGAGATAGTGACACATGTTCACAGCGACATGACCGCGGGTTCGAAAACCGATGATGCGCCGAGATAGAGAGAGAGAGGACGACTGGGCACCGAGGGTATAAGGCCGCGGCCAAGGGTGAAACCATTGGTGTAAGCGATCGAACTCGGCTCGTTTCCGACGGGTACGACCAGTGACACAAACAGGTGGACGAGACGAGTGCGAGAAGGTAATGAGTTCGACAGGAAAGAGTCGAGAGATGAGACTGGGACTCGATGACGGGATTGGTTTCTCGGGGGTTTTCTCAAGTTTTGCTGTCGATAAATAAATATGAGAAATGCGAAACGCGCTATTTCCTTTACACGGGTGACGACGTCGTTGGTGTCGGGGGTATCAACCGTCATTTTTGTCGGCTCCGGCCAGCAAGACTGGATGAGCGGCGACCTGGGCATGGGGGGTGGAAGCCAAGAAACCAAAGTCGGGCGAGACTAGTGATTTAGAACTACACGTCAGTGAAAGATCAAAAAGAAAATAAATGTGAGTACGCGCGCCATAATTAAGGAGAAGGGAAAGGGGTGAGTCGACCGAGTGTTGACACACTGGGCTACTGGAGGACGAGGGAAGAGCTGTGGACAGCCTACTTACATCGGTTAATGTCAGCATTGTGACCACCAAAGGCTCCATCCATGACCGGCGGTGTTTGGGTCGCACTGGTGCTCGAGTGGGTAGACATGCTCGACGCCGCGGTTCCCGGGCGTTGAGGGGCACCCAACCCTCCCGCTTGGCCGGAATGGGTACCTGTGGGATCTCCCATCCAGCTATTCTCCATCGCATCTATGCCACCAGGGGTCGAATTCCCGGCATTGTAAGCAAAGTCGCCTTGGCTCGAGTTAAAACCCATGAACGGCCCTTGACCATTGCGCACTGCGGATGCGCCATCTTCTCCAAGCGAATCCTGCACGGGTGGGAGGTGTCCAAACGATCGAACCCGATGCACGGAGGCATCGGGGGCTGTCACTGGCCGGCCGTCGTTGCTAGTATCATAAAATGGAGGCGGGTAAGGAGATACTGCCTGCGAATGACGGCGGCCGCGCCGTATGCTAAGATTGCTCCCACCCTGTGTCGCACTTGGAACAGCCATGGAGCCAGGGAGAGGAGGGCGTCCTTGCGATGATCCTGGACGCGTAGACGACATGGAGCCTGGGGTAAGTGGACGGCCGCTCGATCGAGGCCGGTATTCTGAGTCGCCGTCGTAATGCATGGACGATGACATAGAAGAAGATGCAACAGAGTAGCCGGTGGTTGGTCGGCTCTCCGGGCTAGCATTTGCACCTATGCCTGAGAAGGCACCAGGGTACGAAGGGGAAGTCTGGCCACCCCGAGCACCTGTCGGATTGAGGAGGGATGACAGAGAGCCCGACGAGTTTCCTGCACCAGTGTTGAGAGGGGGGAGAGATGACCAGTTGAATTGCTGAGAAGGGTCGTGGTAAGGGTAGGCGCCAGAAGATTGAGTGGAAGATGCGTTGGGCATGAACATGGACGAACCCCCATCACGGACAGCGGATGGTTGAGACGAATATCCTTGATTGTAATTGTGCGGCTCTTCAGGAGTAGCCGGCGTCAGAGGATGCAAGAGGCTATAGTGCGAGCGCTGGTGGTGCAGAGTGCCGCCCATGTAACCGCCGGATATCTGACTAGGGTAGAGTGGCAGATCGGCCTGAGAAGACAGAGGCGCCAGAGGGGGCAGGGCCCGCGTATGAGCATGACCCAACGCGGTCGCGCTCTGCCAGATCGGAGGGTTTTGGCTGTATGCACCTGGCGCAGAGAAGCCTCGGGCACGTCCTCTGTGAGCCTGCTGCTGGCCCGGAAGGGGGAGATTGTGTGAACCCATCCCGACCGCGGATCGGGGCGCAGCGGACGTGAGCGCAGCATCCTCTGGTCGCTTACGGGGTTTGGGGAGGCGTGGTGGCACTCTACGTTTGAAATTGGCGATCACATCAGCAGGAGAGTTGCGACGGAGAGTGGGATGCGCTGCGGGACGGACGGACGGGGTAACGGTTCAGCCTCAGTTGAAGAGATGTCCAGAAAGGGACAGGACTTACACCAAGTACTCGCATCCGGGTCATCAATGTTAGAATCTATGTTCCGTAAGTTGACCTTGCGCATGAAACCGTAGATCTGCCGATTTGGTGGTCAGCCATTGGGGGGATGGAGAGAAAAAGCACGAGGGCACGTCAACAAGTTAGCCATTGACATGACATGACAGTTGGAAAGAATGACCGCCATCGGTTGCAATAGAAAAGCGCGGCGGTTGAGGCAATCACATACACAGGACGGCGACTCACATTGAGCTGGCGGGAAAAACTCGCGAAACGGGATTGGCGATAGACAGAGGGCAGAACATGGAGGGCGAGCTGCTCTGGACGTTCGACAATGATGTGTTCGCCTGCATTGTCCCATCGAATCATGTGGTGATTCTCAGGTCTTTCGAGGAGACTGGGACCCCGGACGCGCCGCATGTCCACATGGTGCATGACGATAGGTGACAGGCCGGACGGGAATTGAGTTGGGAAGAGTGTGTCGGACGGGAAGGATTTAGCCGGCGAAGGTTTGGTCGGTCGGACAGCAGCAGGAAGGGTTGGTTGGCGGGCGACGGCAAAAGGGAGGCGGAGGGTAGGGTAGGGTAGTACGGCGTGCGTGTGAGCTGAGGAAGAGGAAACGGGATGTGGGATACTCACGCGTATAATTTGGTTAAAAAGGTCGCCTGAGGACGACCCTCGGCCTTTGTAGAATCGGCAACGGTGGAGCCAGGCTGGGGTTTGGCTTCTTCGCCACTCGAGGCGGAATGGTCGCCATTTTGCGAATCGGAGGGCTGGGGTGGCTGAAGTTGCTGGGTAGGCGGAGGTGCGAGGCTCGAGTTGTACATGGTGGCTGTCGAGGGGGTGGCGAGCGGATCGCGGAATGGGGTCGGGACGGGGTCGGCGGAAGAGGGGGTAAAGGAGCTCAGACTTGGAAGAGAGAGGTTAGGAGCTGATTCTTGGCGCCTTATGGGCGGGGGGGCAAAGGGCGGCTGCTGGATGAAGAAGGGATCAGCCATCGAGCTCGCTTGGCTATGTCGCCGACAGCGTACGATGGAGCAACTACAGAGGGTACAGATACAAGGCTAATGGCGCAGATTCGAGCGCGAAAACGAGAGAGGCGGCACGAGGGGGGGAGACCGGGGAGAGCAAGGTGTGCAGCGTGGAGAGTGGGGGTACGTGAGCGATGCTCGACGCGTTTCTGGCGAGTGGTGGAGAGTCGGACGCTGGTGCGATCAGGCGTTGGGAGCTAGTGGGGAGGGTGCCGGCGGGGTCGTCGAGGACGATGGGCTAGGATTTGTTTCGCGTCGGCCTTGAAGGGACGGGAAGAGTGGAGAAGAGAGAAGAGGAAGAGACGAGCTGGCGGCTAATGACCACAAATCTTGAAAGCGAGAAGAATACGCGGAAGAAGCAGGAAGCAACCCGGGAGTGTCGCACCAGCCCAAATATTCTATCCTTATTTATTTTATTATGTTTAGCATAATTTACTTATCATAATTGTTACTTGTCCGATCTCATCTCGTGTGAGCGTCACTTCCCCCGCCGCCTCCGCCGCCTCCACCGCCCCCGTATCGCACTCGCACTCATCCCATCCCATCCCATCTATTCCCATCTATTCCCGTTGTCATCTGCTCGTTCCCGCCGCCCCAGCCTCCGCCTAAGGAGGTAGATCATGTATCACGTATCACGTATGTATCACGTATCATCGTATCACGTATCACGTATGTGCTCCGGGAGTGCTCTTTTTGCCTCGCCAGGCCAGTCTCGACCCTCTGATTCCACTGGTTCCACTCGGCGGAGATTGAAAGGCAGCCAGACCGGCCAGCCAGCAGCGGCCCAAGTGGCCCACCAGCAGCTAGCCTGCGCCTCTCACAATCGGGTCGCCACCGCCGCTGCATCCAACGACAACGAATACCCCACTGTAGCTGTTGTTTCGACCCTCGGGTCAACTTTCCCTGCAAGTCTCCCTGCAATCCATCACCGGCGCCCCCATACAAACCTGAAACTCGTATCCATCCAACAAACGGTAGCGGCAGTACCAGCACCAGCACCAGCAGCATTGATCCACTATCATTTCCTCCCAATTCACATTCACCCTCGCCAATAAACTCTATCGTCCTCTCGTTCACATCTCGTTCACATCACACCACATCCTTTGTCTCGTTCACCGGCCCATCCCCGCGCATCATCCTCCATATCCGAACGTGCATCTCCTCTATTGACCGATTGACAGTCGAGTTCCTCCCGTTCCTTCCCTCCCTCCGTCCCACCATCCGCGTGTCCTCCTTGCGGCAAACCTAAGCAAACCACTCTCACCTCTCAATGACCCCCGGCACGTTCCAGTCCATTGTCAGTCCATTGTCCCATCAGGATCTCCCATTGGGTGGGGTCGACTCCTCGACCCGCGTTCCACCACTCGCTCAGGTTGTAAAATAGTTATCAATAGACCCCGTTACAGTATCCCACATCATGGGTTATGTCGTCTCACTCCTCCTGAGCACTCTCCTGGCCCAACAAGGATTGAATGAGCCTGCCGAACCGATAAGGCAGGGGCCTTCCGAAACACGTCGGAAAACACGTCAGGATTGACATACCATAATGTACGGCCACTCGCGTTGCGTTCCGCTAAAGTTATCCGCATACTGCACGTGTACTCCCGATGCGCAGAAGCAGAGGAGGGTCTCCTCCCCCCCAGGCCCCCCCCCAGGCCCTGCAGGTAGCCGTATAAGACAGATATTGAAGCCCTAAACCGCTATTGTACCAGCCCCTCACACCCTGCTGACCCTAAAGCCTACATTCAAGCCGAGCTACAGCCTTTGCGCTCTCAGATCTCCCTTTTGACATCTCCACTGTTCCACGGGCACGGGCACAGTTTCTGACTACTGACTGTGGCATACCGACAGGCTCAGTTCGCGCTCGAGAACGATATGCAGAAGACGGCTCGGCTGCGCATCCATGTCCCGCCAAGGAGACGCGTCTATTTTCTCAACATCCCTAAGCATAGAGTTTCACAGCTCACAGCCTGACACAGTACGGTGCGCGCGTCTACGTCGTGGCTGATTCCCAGAGACGTAAGGCGCTGTCCCGTCCGTGCGTACCACGGTGGTGGCAAGGACAGCACACTGTACCCGGGCTTCTTTCCGTTCTTCCCCACCGCCGATCGGCCGCACGATCGACCCAAAATCGTCGGCGGGTGGACACGAAGCGGCGGATTTCACGAGCATGTCGTCTCTGTGTCCAATTTTGGCAAACGCCCAAAACGTCCCCAGCTCCAGACCATTCGCATTCGGCAAGCGGTCAGCGGTCTTGGTATCGGCCTACGCCTAACCTTTAACCTACATCAACCAAAGCCCACCAAAACCGACGAATCCTTCAAACGTACCAAGGAGGGTGGGGTCGCGGGTTCGACTGAATGGGACAAGTTTCCGTGCACCCTAGTGGCCACTTCGAACCCGGCTTCGCCCGAATGTCCCCACCTCCACGGATGCACCAGCATTCAGTATTCAGTATTCAACATCCAGTATTCAGCATTCACTATTCAGCATTCACTATTCAGCATTCACTATTCAACATTCAGCATTCAGCATTCACCCATTGTGTATTGTGCAATATGCAAGCAAGGGAGACCCG
>Ga0307513_10004512_pt1 | contig 18562 bp, 16 predicted proteins | sample 15_EM_MG_FD_202174 | JGI IMG/M metagenome (GOLD analysis project Ga0307513, IMG submission 202174) | Populus trichocarpa ectomycorrhiza microbial communities from riparian zone in the Pacific Northwest, United States - 15_EM | ecosystem: Host-associated > Plants > Roots > Unclassified | place...
CCGGGAAAAGCGCGCGCCGCGGTGGCCGGGCCGGTAGCGGCTATTGCCGCGCCTCGCGGCCGTCCGGGGGCCGTGGCGGGAGCGTCACGGATATCTCCCCGCCGAGGCGGAACCCGTCGGCCAGCTCCAGGTCGTCGCCGCTCCAGAAGCGGCCGGGGTCGTACCAGTTCGCCTTGCGGGCGCGCGGCAGCAGCCCCATGTCCTCGTAGGTGACCGCGACCACCTCGGCGCAATACGCCGTCTCCAGCGTGACCGGCTCCGGGTCGTCTGCGGCGTCGGGATCGCGGCGCCAGCGCCGCAGGTTCAGCTGCGGCATCCGCCCGCGCATCCACCGGCCGGCCAGCCGCGCCGTCGACGGGAACGGGGTGCCGTCCAGGCGCGCGACCGTGCGCAGCGCGGCGTCCTCCATCTCGCGCGACATCGGGCCCTCGAGCTGACGCAGCCACCCCTGCTGCTCGTAACGGTGCCCCCACTGCAGCACCGCCGCCCGCAGATCGTGCAGCTGGACACCGCGCTGGTGGTTCCCCGACCACAGGTCCGGCAGGCCCTTGCCCAGTTCCGCATGCCACATCAGCGGCGGCAGGTCGTCGACGACGATCGCCATGCCCACGTGGTTCACCGGCGCATTCGTCAGGCTGCGGATCGCCCGATCCGCCCGGCTGGAGCCCCGGAAGACCCACACGTCACCGGTGCGAGTGAGCGCGCACGCCTCGTCCAACTTCATCGACGCCGCCTGCCGGGACACGGCGGTAGGTTAACGGCATGCGTATGTGGAAGCTGCTGGGGCTCGCCGGCCTCGCCGGAGTCGCCGCGACCGGTGTCGTCGTGGCCCGCGGCGAGCGCAAGCGCCGCGCCTACACGCCGGAGGAGATCCGCAACCGGCTCCACGAGCGGGTCGAGCAGAGCCGCAGCTGAGTACATCCTCAACCCGGCCCGGCCCACCCCGCGGGATGCGGAAATCGTGACGCCGCCCGGGCCAGGACGGGCAACTCGCCGTCCTGATCCGGGCAACTCGCGGTGTCGCTGTGCCTTCCGCCATCCCGGAATCCACATCTCACTGTCACGAGATCCACGACTCGCCGTCCTGGTTTCCGCAACTCGCCGGGGGAGTGAACCCTGGTCAGAGGTTGGCTGTGGCCACGTCCAGGTATTCGGCGAACTTGCGGCGGGCGGCCTCGCGGCGGGTGGGGATGTGTTCGGTGGGCACGTCGACGGGCTGGTAGCCGCGCAGGATGCGGCGGGCGACGGTCGCCTTGTGCACCTCGTCGGGGCCGTCATAGATCCGTGCGGAGCGGGCGGAGCGGTACATCTGCTCGAGTGGCATGTCGCCGGAGAACCCGAGCGAGCCGTGGGCCTGGATCGCCCGGTCGATCACGTCGTGCAGGACGCGCGCGCCCCAGTACTTGATCATCGCGATCTCGACGCGGGCGTTCGAGGCGCCGACCTGGTCCATGGTCCAGGCAGCCTGCAGGGTGAGCAGCCGGGCGGCCTGCATCTCGGCGGCGGAGGTGGCCACCCAGTCCTGCACCATCTGCTTGTCGGCGAGCACCGAGCCGTGCGTGTACCGGCTGACGGCCCGTTCGCACAGCATGTCGAAGGCTCGCCGCGACTGCCCGAGCCAGCGCATCGCGTGGTGGATCCGCCCGGGCCCGAGCCGTTGCTGGGCGAGCCGGAACCCGTCGCCGGGATTGCCGATGAGGTTCGCCGCCGGCACCCGCACGTCCCGATAGATGATCTCGGCGTGGCCGCCGTAGAGATCACCGCCGACAGCGGGGTGATCCATGACGGGGATGTCGCGGACGATGTCGACGCCGGGTGTGTCCACCGGCACGACGATCATCGACGAGCCCTGGTACGGCGAGACGTCCGGATCGGTGACGGCCATGACGATGAGGAAATCGGCGTGTGAGGCGTTCGACGAGAACCATTTGTGACCGTTGATGACGTACTCGTCGCCATCGAGCACGGCCTGCGTGGTGAGCAGGGTGGGATCGGCGCCGGCTCCGGGTTCGGTCATGGAGAAGCAGCTGCGCAGCTCGCCGCGCAGCAACGGGAACATCCAGCGTTCCTTCTGCTCGGGCGAGCCGCCGATGGCGAGCAGTTCGGCGTTGCCGGAGTCGGGCGCCTGGTTGCCGAAGATGCCCGGCGCGAACACGCACTGGCCCAGGATCTCGTGCATCAGCCCGAGCTTCACCTGGCCGAATCCGCCACCACCCAGTTCGGGCGGCAGGTGCGCGGCCCAGAGCCCCTGTTCCTTGACCTGCTCCTTCAGCGGCGCGGTGATGCGGGCATAGGTCGCGCGATCGAGGTCGAGCGTCTCGAGCGGGATGATCTCGTCGCGGACGAAGCCGCGCATCCACTCCAGCTTCTTCTCGAACTCGGGTTCGGTGGAGAAGTCCCACGTCATCGTGACTGCACCTTTCACAGGCCGGATCGGGCCCGATCATCGTGCAACGCGCAGCCCGTCAGGTCGAGGTGGTGCTCTCGGGCTTGTCCTCGGCGCGCAGCTCCGCCTTGAGGATCCGCGCCGAGCGACCGAGGCTGCGGGCAGCGTCGGGGAGCCGTTTCGAGCCGAAGAGTAAAGCCGCGATAAGGATTACCACTACCCAGTGCCAAGGACTCAGTTCGCCCATTTTCCACGCCTTCCCGAGATATCGTGACGCTACCCGCCAGTCTGCACCCCGGCCGATGGGATCTGATAGACCGGGTGGGTGCGTTTGCGATCCCGAATCGGCCGACTGGCAGCGTTGTCCCTGGTAGCAGGGGTGACGATGGCCGGGATGATGTTCCCTGTGGTGGGCGGAATCGGAGAGTTGGCCAGTCAGGTCGGTAGTTCCACCGCCACCGTCTCCGACGATCTACGAGCGGGTGTGACACCGGCGACATCCGTTGTCACCGATTCGACCGGTGTGCCGCTGGCGTACCTCTACGACCAGTTTCGGATTCCTGTCCCGGATGACCAGATTGCGCCGGCGATGAAGGCGGCCATCGTCGCGATCGAGGATCGCCGCTTCTACGACCACGGCGGCGTCGACCCAATCGGGACGGCCAGGGCGCTGGTCAACGACGCGAACGGCGGAGCGCAGCAGGGCGGATCGACCCTGACCCAGCAGTACGTGAAGAACTACGAGCTCTACGTCGCGGCCAAGACCGACACCGCCCGGCGCGCCGCGGTGGCTCCGAGCATCGCCCGCAAGGTCACGGAGGCCGAGCTGGCGGTGCGGCTCGACAGCGAGCTCACCAAGGAGGAGATCCTCGCCCGCTACCTGGACGTCGTGTACTTCGGCCGCGGCGCCTACGGGATCGGCGCCGCCGCCAAGGTGTACTTCGACACCACGGCCGACAAGCTGACCGTGGCGCAGTCGGCACTGCTGGCCGGCATGGTGCAGAGCCCGGCCGCGTACGACCCCGTCGATCACCCGGAGGCGGCGAAGGCCCGCCGCGACACCGTGGTCGTCGCCATGCAGCAGCAGGGCGCGATCGACGGGCCGCAGGCCGCGGCCGCCACCGCGACACCGCTGGGCACGGTGGCGCAGCCGGACGCGCCGGGGGAGGGCTGCACCGGGGCCGGCGATGCCGGGTACTTCTGCCTCTACGTCGAGCGCTACCTGGAGTCGGCCGGGCTCTCCGCCGAACAGCTCGCATCCGGCGGGTACACGGTGCGGACCACGCTCGACCGGTCCGCGCTCACCCACCTCAAGGCCGCCATCGACGCCGCCGATCCGCCGGACAACCCGCACGTCGCCGACGTGATGGCGATCGTGGCACCCGGCCAGGACAACCACCGGGTGGTGGCGCTGGCCGCGAACCGGCCGTTCGGCAACGCGCCCGGCCAGTCGGCGTTCGGGCTGCCGACGGTGCCGGAGAACCTCGGCGCCGGCTCGGTCTACAAGATCTTCACCGCGGCCGCGGCGCTGGACCAGGGCGTGGCCGGCATCGACTCCGTGCTCGACGTGCCGCCCAGCGGCGCCACCATGCCGAACTACATCGACGGCTCCGGCCATCCGCTACCGGTGCGCAATGCGGGCAACTATCCCGGACAGCTCTCGCTGACCGACGCGCTGGCGCAGTCACCCAACACCGCGTTCGTCGAGCTCGAGGGGCGGACCGGGGTGCCGGCCGCGGTCGACATGGCCGTGAAGCTGGGAATGACGTCGCTGGCCCAGGCCGGGCCGGAGGGTGCCCCGTCGATCGCCGACGTGACGAAGGCGCAGAACCAGGCGTCGTTCACGCTCGGGGTCACCCCGACCAGTGCGCTGGAGCTGGCGAACGTCGACGCGACGCTGGCGTCGCACGGCATGTGGTGCCCGCCCGACCCGATCGTGTCGGTCACCGACCGCGCGGGCGCCGCCGTGCCCGTCAAGTCGCAGCCGTGCACGCAGGCCGTGCCGCCCACGCTCGCCGACACCCTGATGAACGGGATGTCCAAGGACGACCAGCCGGGCGGCACGTCGGCCGCCGCCGCGGCGGCCGCGGGCTGGAACCGCCCGATCGCGGCGAAGACGGGCACCACGCAGGAGTACAAGTCGGCCGCCTTCGTCGGCGCCACCCCGCAGCTGGCCGGCGCGGCGATCGTGTTCGACGACTCGCGCTCGCCCCGGCCGATCTGCCTCGGCGATCCGCCGCACCCGTGCGCCACCGGCAACATCTACGGCGGCACCGTGCCGGCACGCACCTTCTACCCGGCCATGAAGGCGATCCTCGACGGGCAGCCGGTGCTCCCGCTGCCGGCACCCGATCCCATGTACCTGCACGCCCGCAACGGCAACCCCGACAACACCGGCCACGGTGACGACGGCGGCGACAACGGCGACGGCGGGGGCGACGGTGGGGGCGACGAGAACGGCGGCGGCAACCGGGGTGGCGACAACGGGGACTGACTCGGGGGTGGCTCAGCGGGGGCGGCGGCGCACCGCAACGACGATCAGGGCCGCTCCGAGAGCCAGGCAGATCAGCCCGATGACCAGCCACCTCGACGAACCCGACATGAAGCTGCCGCCCAGCACGTTCGCGCCCTGCAGGGTCCACACGGCGCCGACCAGCGCGATCAACGCGCCGAGCCCGCCGAGCGCGCCCCGCTTCATGCGGCCGCCTCTGCGGTGCTCAGCTCGTCCTCGAGCCACGCCAGCTCGTCGACGTAGGCGTCGAGGAACTCCGTCCAGGACGTGACCGGCGCGGCGGGGCGCACGACGAACTTGGTCAGCCCGGCTGCGACGAACTGCCGTATCTGCTCCCGGGCCGCCGCCCAGCCGTCCGCCACGAGCCGCGCCGGGTCGATGTCGGGTCGCCTGCGAGCGGTCGTGCCCAGCGCGCGCGCCACGTCGGCCGGGCTCGTGCCAGGGGCGACGACGGCGATGTTCGTGCCGTAGTGGTCGGGTTCGATCGTCCGACCGGCCGCAGCGGCCGCCTGCGCGATCGTCGCGCGGGCCGCGGCTGCTTCGTCGGGAGTGACGAAGCTGCCCAGCCAGCCGTCGCCCAGCCGCCCGGCCCGCTCCAGCCCGACCGGGGCCCGACCGGCCAGCCAGATGTCCAGCGGTCGGGCCGGCAGCGGTGCCACGGACGCGTCGTCGAGATCGAAGAACCGGCCGTGATGGCTGACCGACGGCTCGGTGAGCAGCCGGCGGACCACCGTCACGGCCTCCTCGAACACGGCAGGCCGCGCACCGTCGGGGACCGGGAAGAGGGTCCGCTCCTGCTGGCGGGCGGGCCGGACCCCGAAGACCGGCAGCACCCGCCGGGGTGCGAGCGCGGCGAGCGACGCCAGTGCCGCAGCCACGGACGCGGGATTGCGGCCGGGCAGCACGAGCACCCCGGTGCCGACCTTCAGCCGGGTGGTGCGGGACAACGCGAACGCCATACCGACGAGCGGATCGATCAACCCGGTGGACGCCGAGTCGGCCAGCCAGAGCGAGTCGATCTCCCGCGCCTCCAGAGCGTCGACCAGCGCCGGCAGCTCGGCGCCCGGCCCGGGGCCGCCGGCCAGCGGGACCGCGCCGATCCCGATCCGCACCTTCATGGTCCGAACGCTACCCGCGATCACACCGTCCGGTCCGCCGCGTCGGTGACGGAATCGGGCTCAGCGATCGGCGCCGGCCAGCACCAGCCGCAGCATGGACCGGGTGATGTCGCCCGGCTCGAGTCCGCCCAGTAGCTGCGGCACCACGAGCGAGGTGAAGACCGCGCCGTTGTAGAACATCGCCACCATCCGCAGCTCGAGCGGGCTCGGGTCGACGCCGCGATGGGCGTCCGTCAGAACACCCACCGCGGAGCGGAACACATCGGGCATCACCGCGCCCAGCTCGGGACGTCGGGTGCTCTCCAGCGCGAGCTCGAACATCGCGATGTACTGCGCGCGGTGCACGGTGGTGGCCTGCTCGACGACAGCTCCCATCACCGCGGCGATCCCGTCGGTGTCGAGGGGGCCGTCGACCTTCGCGCGCGATGCGGTGATCCAACCGAAGTGCAGCCCGACCACCCGGCGAAGCGCGGCTTCGAGCAGGGCTGCGCGGGTGCGGAAGTAGTTCGACGTGGTGCCGTTCGGCACTCCGGCCGCCTCGTCGACGGAGCGGTGGGAGAGGCCTGCGGTGCCCAGCCGGGCGATCACGTCCAGGGCGGCGTCGGCCACCAGCGCACGCCGCTCCTCGTTGATCGGTGGCACCCGAGACCTCCTCGAACATCAACTACGCAAATAGTAGTCAATGTGTAGTGGTTCAGCCGCCGTCGTCGGGCAGGGCCAGGTAGGCGGGCCGCAGCAGCTCGCGCACGTCGACGTCGCGCACCGTGATCGGGAACGCCGGCACCTGGTCGAGCAGCGCATCGGGCCGGGTGCGCGGGCCCGCGAGCGGGGGCTGACCCAGCCCGGGCGCGACGCCGGCGTCGAAGAAGGATTCGAGCAGCTCGTCGAGCGGGCGCAGCCCATCCGTGGCGGCGGACTCGTCGGGCGCCGATCTCCGGCGCCGGAGCTCGTCCAGCAGCGTCTCCCGATCCCGACCGCGCAGCTCCAGGATCGTGAACGGGTCGGCGTCGAACCGCTCCGCCAGCACGTAACAGACTGCGGCCAGGTGCTTGCACGGCACCTGGAAATCCGGGCAGGTGCAGTCCATCGCGAGCTCCCGCTGCGTGGCCGGGAACAGCGTGGAGCCGGTGCTGGCGACCAGCTCCTCGATCTCGCGCGGAAGCTCCCCGTTGAGCAGCGCCGCGGTGTGCGACGCGTCGTCGGCCATGGCCTGCACGATCTGCGCCCACTCGGTCTTGCCGAACGTCGGCACGCCGAGCCGTACCGCGTACGGAGTGGCACGGGTGCCCTGCACCTGCGCGGTGACCGCGCCGGGGCCGATCGCGAACGTGACCAGCTGCCCCTGCCGGGCGTACGTGCGCCCGCGGGCCAGCCGCCCGCCCACCCCGAGCGACTCCAGCACCTGCAGGAACCGCTGGGACCACCACGTGCGGGCGACCGGGCCGCGGGTCGAGTTGATCTGGATGCCGCCCTCGACCCGGCGTGGACGGGCGGTGGCGCCCTCGTCGCGGGCGTCCATCCACCACGGGCGGCCGTCCTGGTCAGGCATCCTCCACCGCCTCCTCGCCGAGGGCGAAGACCTCGCGCAGGCTCTCGGTGGACAGCTCGGTGAGCCAGCCCTCCCCGTCGCCGACCACGAGGCCGGCCAGCGCCTTCTTCTTCGTGATCAGCGCGTCGATGCGCTCCTCGACCGTGCCGGGGCACACGAACTTGCGCACCTGCACCGAGCGCTTCTGCCCGATGCGGAACGCGCGGTCGGTGGCTTGGTTCTCCACCGCGGGATTCCACCAGCGGTCCAGGTGCACCACGTGGTTGGCCTGGGTGAGGGTCAACCCGGTGCCGCCCGCCTTGAGCGACAGCAGCAACACGGGCGGCCCGTCGCCGGACTGGAAGCGCTCCACCATCGCGTCACGTTTCGACTTGCTGACGCCGCCGTGCAGGTACGCGATCTCGGTGTCGAAGCGCGCCGACAGGTGCGGCACCAGCATGTGGCCGAACTCGGTGAACTGGGTGAAGCACAGCGCGCGGTCGCCCTCGTCGAGGATCTCCGCGAGCAGCTCCTCCAGCCGCACGATCTTGCCGCTGCGTCGGCCGATGGGGGAGCCGTCGTGCAGCAGATGTGCCGGGTGGTTGCAGACCTGCTTGAGCTTCGTCATCGCCGCCAACACGTTGCCGCGGCGTTGGATGCCCTGCGAATCCTCGATCAGCTCCAACATGTCGTCGACGATCGTGCGGTAGAGCGAGGCCTGCTCGCGGGTGAGCCGGTAGTGCTGGGTGATCTCGATCTTCTCCGGCAGGTCGTCGATGATCGTGGGGTCGGTCTTCACGCGGCGCAGCAGGTACGGCTGGGTGATGCGGCGCAGCAGGCCCGCGGCCTCGGTGTCGCCATGGCGCTCGACGGGAATCGCGAACCGCTGCCGGAACCGCTCGGCCGGACCGAGCAGGCCGGGGTTGAGCACGTCCATCACCGACCACAGCTCCGACAGCCGGTTCTCGACGGGGGTGCCGGTGAGGGCCACCCGGTGCTCGGCGTCGATGCGGCGCACCGCCTGGGCCGGTGCGGCGTGCGGGTTCTTGATCGCCTGCGCCTCGTCGAGCACCAGCCGGCGCCACGCGAAACCCGCCAGCTCCTCGACGTCGCGCGCGGCCGTGGCGTAGGTGGTGAGGACGAGATCGGCCTGGGCCAGCTCCGCGCCCAGCTCGGGACCGTGCAGCCGGGAGCCGCCGTGATGGGCGTAGACGCGCAGGTCAGGGGCGAACTTCGCGGCCTCCCGCTGCCACGTGCCGACCAGCGACATCGGACAGACGAGCAGCGTGGGCCCCTGCTCGCCGGCATCCCGCTCCGTGGCCTCCAACGCCAGCATCTGCACGGTTTTGCCCAGCCCCATGTCGTCGGCCAGGCACGCGCCCAGGCCGAGCGAGGAGAGGAACGCCAGCCACGCCACCCCGCGCTGCTGGTAGGGCCGCAGCGTGGCCAGGAACGACGGCGGCGGCACGACCGGGGTGACGGACTGCTCGGCCCGCCCGGCCAGCACGTCGCCGATCCAGCCGTCGGCCCGGATGTCGGTGACGGGCAGGGGGAGCTCGCCGTCGGCCGTCCACTCCTCCGGCAGCCGGTGTGCCAGCGCGAGCAGCTCGGCAGCGGTGGGCATCGCCGCCTTCGGGCGATCCGCCTCGCGGCGCATGAACTCGAGCCCGGCCCGGAGCCGGTCCGGGTCGACGCTGACCCACTTGCCGCGCAGCCGCACCAGCGGCGCCTTCGCCGCCACCAGCTCGGCCAGCTCGTCGGCGCTCAGCTCGTCGTCGCCGACGGCGAGGGACCACCGGAACGCCGCCAGCTCCTCGCGGCCCAAGCCGCCGCGGGTGACGACCCGATCCGTCGGTGTGCTGCGCGCCGAGAGCCGCAACCCGAGCCGGCGGCCGCCGTCCCAGCTGGCCGGCAGCTGCACCCCGAAACCGGCCTCCACCAGCAGCGCTGCGGACGAGGTGAGGAAGTCGTTGGCCTCCTCGACGGACAGGTCGTGGGTGCCGGGTCGCGCCTTGCGCAGCGCCGGCGCGAGCCACGGCACCACCACGGCGGCCCGCCCGAGCTCGGCCAGCAGCAGCTCCTGCGGGCCGGCCAGCAACCGGTCGGCCTGGCCCGACCACACCTGCTCGGCCGGCACCAGCAGGCTCGGGTCGGCCGCCGACTGCAGCAGGAACTGCAGCTGCCAGCGGGTGCCGTCGCCGGTCTGATCGGTCAGGTCGGGCGCCGGATCCAGCGGATCGTGCAGCGTCGGCACCTCGGTCAGCCGCACGCACACCCGGCCCTCGACGGGCTCGGAATCGCCCACCGAGTCCCACACGGCGACCGACTCGACGAGCGCGGCGCGCTCGCTGCGCGGCAGCTCCAGCCGCGGATCGACGCGCTGCAGCGCCGCCAACCAGGCATGCACCGGCCCCTCGCCGGCGGGCACCAGCTGCAGTGGTGGCTCGGCGCGGGCGAGCCGGTCGCGCACCTGCCCGTCGACCATCACCCCCAGCGCGTCGACGAGCAGGGCGTGCGGTTCGACGCCGGACAGCGGTCTACCGGGCGGCGCAGTGTGTTCGGCCCGCCCGGCCGGTGGCAGTGCTGCCACCAGTGCGGCGAACGCCACGGCATCGACGCCTTGCAGCACGGGGCGCCACCGCGCCACCGCGGTGCCGCCGTTGCCGCTGACGACCGTGGGCAGGACGCGACCGCGGGCGGCGAGATCAGCTGCCAGCTCTGCCACCGCACGCAGGTGGGCGACGGTGGCGCCGTAGCGGGCGCTCTCCACCGGATCGGCCAGCTCTGCCGGATCGACGATCAGCGCCGGCACCGACCAGGGCCGCAGCACCGGTGGGGTGCGCAGGCGGACCTGCTCCGGCCGCGACCGCACCAGCTCCGGCGACGCGAGCGGACCGGACTGGCGTGCCGGCAGCAGCAGGCTGACCGACGTCGGCTTGCCGGGATGCAGTGCGGTGAGCTCGGCCGCCGGCACCGCGAACGGGTGTGCCCGGGCGGTGCGCAGCGAGCGGCTCGACGAGGTGGCGGGCCGCTCGCCGTCCTCGGCCCACAGCAGCAGCCCCCGGCCGGGGGACCACAGGGCATGGACGGCGAGCACGGGTTCAGGCTACGGACGAGCCCCGACAGTCCTGACGGCCCGGTACGCGCCGGAGCGTTCCCCCGCTCGGCGTGTCCGCGGCGGCCGATCGCGGGTGGGTCGAGGTCCGTTCGCGGCCACATCCTGGACACCCGTTCCGGGCAGTGTGATCCTGCTCACATGCAGCCGGTCCTCCGGGTCCTCGGCCCGGTCGAGGTCGTCGGGCCGGACGGGTTCGTGCCACTGGGCGGCCCGAAGGAGCGGTGCCTGCTTGCGGTGCTGGCGGTGCACACGGGCGCGGTCGTCGGCGAGGACCACCTGGTCGATGCCCTGTGGGATGGGGCCCCGCCGCGCACAGCGGCGAAGACGCTGCAGAACTACGTGATGCGGGTGCGCCGCCGGCTCGACGGTCTCGGCGGGCTCGCGATCACCACACGACCACCCGGCTACCTGCTCGACGGGACGGCGACCGACGTCCGGGTGGTCGAGTCCGTGGTCGCCAAGGGCCGGCTGGCAGCGGCACACGGTGATCACGACACAGCGGCGGCCCGCTACGAGGAGGCGCTCGGGTTCTGGCGCGGCCCGGCGCTCGCCGAGTTCGCGGACCGACCGTGGGCGAGCACGGAAGCAGCCAGGCTGGACGAGCTGCGCGAGTCCGTGGCCGAGGAGCGGACAGCGGCGCTGCTGGAGGCAGGACGTCATCACGAGGCCATCGCGGAGTGCGAGAAGCTCGTCGCGGAGCAGCCGCTGCGCGAGCGGCGCTGGACCCACCTCATGATCGCGCTGTACCGCGACGGCAGACAGGGCGAGGCGCTCGACGCGTTCCGACGGCTGCGCACGGTGCTGGCCGAGCAGCTCGGGGTGCGCCCGGGACCCGATGCGGAGCGGCTCCAGGCTGCGATCCTGACCCAGGACCCGGCGCTGCTGGCGAGACCGTCCCGGCCGCTGCGGCAACGAGCTGTCGGCGCCTGCGTCGGCCGGGAACGGGAGCTGGCGGCCCTCCTCGGGGACCTGGCCGAGACCGCCGACGGCCAGGGCCGCGTGACGTTCGTGGCCGGTGAGGCGGGCATCGGCAAGAGCCGGCTGCTCGCCGAGCTGGCGGTCGAGGCGACATCGCGCGGAGCGCAGGTGCTCGCGGGTCGGTGCCTCGAGGGATCGGGGGCCCTGCCGTTCCATCCCTTCGTCGAGGCGGTCGAGGGCTTCCTGGACGGGCGGGATCCGCCGTCCGGCGCGGTGGCGCACCTGCTCAACGTGCACCGCCCGGTGTCGGGACCGGCATTGCAACCGGACGAGCTGCGCCTCCTGCTGCTGGACGGGATCGCCCGGTTCCTCGTCCGCCGCGCTGCCGACAGCCCGGTCGTGCTGCTCGTCGACGACCTGCACTGGGCCGACGACGGCACCGTCGCGATGCTGCGCCACGTCGCGCGCAGCACGCCGGGAACCCGCCTGCTCGTCGTCGGCGCCTACCGCGACAGCGATGTGATGAGCGGTCACCCGCTGACGGACGCGCTCGGGACGCTGCGCAGCGAGGCCGAATGCGCGGTGATCCGGCTGACCGGGCTGGGCCGCGGGCCGGTCGCGGAACTGCTCGATGTGACGGCCGGCGCGGCCGTGGCGCCGGACCTGCTCGACGCCGTCTTCGTCGAGACGCGGGGCAACCCGTTCTTCGTGCGCGAGGTCGCCCGGCACCTCGTGGAGGACGGTGCGCTCCGGCCGCAGCCGGACGGGCGGCTCGGCACCGACCTGCCGCTGACCGTGGTTCCCGACGGGGTGCGACAGGTGATCGTGCGCCGTCGCGGGCGGCTGTCACCCGACGCGAACCGGCTGCTCGACGTGGCGGCCGCGGTGGAGGGGCCGTTCCTGTACGAGCCCGTGCGGGCGACCGCAGGCCTCTCCGACGTCGACGGCCTCGCCGCGCTCGACGAGGTGCTGCAGGCCGGGCTCGTCGTTCCAGACTCGAAGCCGGACCGCTACGACTTCACCCACGCCTTGGTCCGCCACACCGTCTACAGCGCCGCGAACCCGTCCCGACGCCTGCGCATGCACCGTGACCTCGCCAGGGCGACCGCTGCGGCGCGCGATGCGGGTGCCCGGGTGAGCGCAGCCGAGATCGCGACCCAGTTCCACCGCTCGGCCGGCCTGCCCGGCGCCGCGGAGGGTGTCGCTCCTGCGCTCGAGGCGGCCGAGCGGGCCGGTGCCGCCGGCGCGCACGGCGCGCAGGCGTCGTTCCTGCAGATCGCCTGCGAGCTGCTACCGATGCAGGACGATCGACGGGCGCACCTGCTCGGCCGGTGCGCTGTCGCGCTGGCCTGGGCGCTGCGGTTCGACGATGCCGTCGGGACGGCCCGCGCCGCGGCAGCCGCGGGTGCCGGCGTCGACCTGCTCGCCGAGGTGGCAATGGTGCTCGCCACCGCGGGGAGCAACACCCACGCATGGCAGCTCGCGGCCGGCCACATCAGCTCGGCGACGAGGACCGAGCGCGACGACCCGGTCTCGTGGTCCGTCCTGACCCTTCTCGACCTCGAACGGCGGGAAGCTGCCGATCCCGAACACCCGGGCATGCCGCTCGACCTGCCGGGGCGGCGGGCGGCCCTGCAAGTGCTCCACGAGTCCGGACGGCTGTCCCGGCGCGGCGATCTGGCCCGCTACGCCGTTGCCGCCATCCACGGCCGCCGCGAGCGGATCAGCGCTGCCGCGGCGTCCGACCCGACGGTTGCGGCCTACCTCGTCGGGGACTACGCGGCCGCGGTCCCGCTGTTCGCGGCCCAGGCCGACGCGGGCGAGGCCCACGGCCAGCTTGCCTGGGCGGTCTACTCCCGCGCCGGGCAGGGCCGCTGCCTCGCGGCCCTCGGCGAGCTGGACGAGGCCGCAGCCGTGCTCGCCCGGAGCCAGGACCTGGTGAACCGGCTCTCCGGAATCCCGCTCGGCTGGCAGTTGATGCACCACGAGGGTGCGGTCGACGCACTCACGATGGCCCTGGACGAGGGCTGGCGCGAACGGCTGCACGACTTCGCCCCGTGGATGGCGCCGGGGCCGGACCGGCACTGGGGTGGTGCCGGGATCGCGGCCATCGGCGCGCGCTGCATGGCCCGGGCGGGGGACGAGCGCGCGGTGGAGCTGCTCGCGCGGCCGGTGCGCGCGCTGCGTACGGCGCCGGCGTGGGCCCCGAACTACACCCGCATCGCCTGCGAGGTGGCCGAGACGCTGTGGCTGCTCGATCGGCGCGACCACCTCGCTGCGGTGGCGGGTGCACTGCGCGAGAAGGCCCTGCCGTCCGACTTCAGGTTCCCGATGACCGATGCGCGCCTCGCACTGGCCCGGCTGTGCGCCCTGGCGGGCGATCGTGATGAGGCCAGGCATTGGTTCGATGCCGCCCGCGACGTCCTCGACGCGCAGGGCGCCCGACCGTTGCGGGCCGTCGTCGACCACGACGAAGCACTGATGCACCGCCGCGCGGGCGATCCGCGGGCGGCCGCGCCGTTGACCGAGGCGGCAAGGACGGCGTTCGTGCGGCTCGGCATGACGGGATGGGTCCGCAGGCTCGCCGCAGCGGCGGACTGAGGTGCGCGACCGGGCTGCGACCAGGCCGCGACCGGCTCGGGCCACCGTCGCACGTCCCGGACGCCCGGGGCCCGCCGATCGGAGGTCCGCAGTGAAGGCCGTTCGACTGCACGAGTACCTCGAGGCCCCGCGCCTCGACGACGTTCCCGAGCCGCGGATCACCGGTCCGCACGACGTGATCGTCCGCGTCGGCGGTGCCGGGTTGTGCCGCACCGACGTCCACATCCGGGACGGGTGGTTCGCTCCCGCGGTGGCCACCGAGTTGCCGCTGACGTTGGGGCACGAGAACGCCGGCTGGGTGCACGAGGTCGGCCAGGCCGTGGAGAGCGTCGGAGTCGGGGACGCGGTGATCTGCCACCCGCAGCAGTCGTGCGGACTGTGCCCGGCGTGCCGGATCGGCGACGACATGCGGTGCGCGAACGGCATGACGTTCAGCGGCCTCACCCGCGGCGGCGGCTTCGCCGAGCTGCTCAAGACCACCGACCGGGCGGTGCTGCGCCTGCCGGCCGGCCTCGACCCGGCCGCCGTCGCCCCGCATGCCGACGCCGGCCTGACGGTGATGCATGCGGTCCGCAAGGCGGTGCCCCTGCTCGAGGCCGGGACGCGGGTCGTCGTCGTGGGGATCGGCGGCCTCGGGCACATCGGCGTGCAGTGCCTGCGGGCGCTCTGCTCCGCCACGGTGATCGCCGTCGATCCTGATCCCGACGCCCTCAAACTCGCGTTGGACTGCGGTGCCCACCATGCCGTCACCCCTGCCGAGGCCGGCGAGCGGCTCGCCGACCTCACGGGCGGCGCAGGTGCGGAAGCCGTGATCGACTTCGTCGGGGAGGGCGACGCCGTGGCGTCCTCGCTGGCCATGGTGCGGGCTCGCGGCACCTACTTCGTCGTCGGCTACGGCGGCGAGCTGCGGGTGCCGACCTTCAACCTCGTCCTGCCCGAGATCAGCGTCGTCGGCAACGCCGTCGGCACCCATGACGACCTCCGCGCCCTGATCGCGCTCGCCGCGACCGGGGGCGTCACGCTGCGGACGCACACCTACCCGCTGGACGCCTTCGCCGACGCCATCGCAGATCTCGAGGCCGGCCGGATGCATGGCCGTGGGGTCCTGGTGCCCTGACGGCCTCGCCTCTTCCGCGACGAGCGGGACTCTCGTCTGCATCTAGCGGACGAGAGTCCCGCTCGTCGGAAATCGTGCGACCGGTCCGCCGCGGTTGCGATGCAGTCGCGGCGACTCAGTCGGTGCCTGTGAGGTCCGCGTAGTCGGGGTGCCGGTCGATCCACGCCTTCACGTACGGGCACCGTGCCACCACCCGCAGCTCGCGGGTGCGCACGTCGTCGAGTGCCCGCCGCACCAGCACCCCGGCCAGGCCCTTCCCGGCGAACGCGTCGTCGATCTCGGTGTGGACGAACGTGATGTGGTCGGGGGCGAGCCGGTACTCCGCGAACCCGGCGAGCGTGCCGTCGACGGTGATCTCGTAGCGGTTGCGCTCCGGGGCGTCGGCGACCGTCGTGACGGTCTCGGACGTGGACATCAGGCGTTTCCTCCTGCCGAACCGTGCGGGATGTAGGAAGCCGGCACGACGCCGAGCTTGCCCTTCTGGTAGTCCTCGAACGCCTGCATGACCTCCGCCTTGGTGTTCATCACGAACGGGCCGGCCCAGGCGATCGGCTCGCTGATGGGCGCCCCGCCGAGGATCACGACGTCCATGCCGGACAGCCGCGACTCCTGCCGGGCGTCGGCCGCCACGGTGATCGTGTCGCCCGGCCCGTACAGGACGGACTGGCCGGTGTGGATGGGTGAGCGTTCCGTCCCCGCGGTGCCCGCGCCGGACAGGACGTAGACCAGCGCGTTGAAGTCGTGGCGCCACGGCAACCGCAGCGTCGCACCCGGGGCGACGGTCGCGTGGATCATCGTCATCGGGGTGAACGTGGAACCGGGCCCGGTGTGCCCGGCGAGCTCGCCCGCGATGAGTCGCAGCAGCGCGCCGCCGTCGTGCGTGGTGAGCAGCGCGGACTCGCCCGCGCGCAGGTCCTGGTACTTCGGCTCCAGCCACTTGTTGGCCTTCGGCAGGTTCACCCACAGCTGCAGGCCGTGGAAGAGGCCGCCGCTCGCGACCAGCGACTCCGGCGGCCGCTCGATGTGCAGGAGCCCGCCGCCTGCGGTCATCCACTGCGTGTCACCGTTCGTGATCACACCGCCGCCGCCATGGCTGTCCTGGTGCTCGAAGGTGCCGTCGATGATGTAGGTGACGGTCTCGAAGCCGCGGTGCGGATGCCACGCGGTGCCCTTGGCTTCGCCAGGTGAGTACTCCACCTCGCCCATCTGGTCCATCATCAGGAACGGGTCGAGATCGCGCATGTCGATGCCGGCGAAGGCACGCCGGACGGGGAAGCCCTCGCCCTCGTAGCCGACCGGTGCGGTGGTCACCGACCGGACCGTGCGATCGACGGCTGCCTCGCCCGGCTCGGCGACGCGCGGCAGGACGGTGATGTCGGAAACGGTCACCGCGGGCATGACGTCCTCCAGATGTTGCATCGGCAAGTACTGATGCACCTTGAACGCTATCGTGCGGCCATGTCTTCCGAACCCGTCGTCGTGCTCGAGAAGTACTCGTTCCTCGAGGGCCCGCGCTGGCACGAGGGCCGCATCTGGGTGTCCGACTTCTACACGAACCAGGTGGTCTCGGCCCGCGCGGACGGGTCCGACGTGCGCGTCGAGGCCGAGGTACCCACCCAGCCGTCCGGCCTGGGATGGCTGCCGGACGGGCGACTGCTCATCGTGTCCATGCGCGACCAGCGCATCCTGCGTCGGGAGCATGACGGCAGCCTCGTCGAGCACGCCGATCTGGCTCCGTACTGCGGCGGACCGCTCAACGACATGCACGTCGACGACCAGGGGCGGGCCTACTCGGGGAACTTCGGCTTCGACCTGATGGGCGGCGCCGACCCGCGCACGGCGGACCTGGTGCGCGTCGATCCCGACGGCACGGTCACCGTCGTGGCCGAGGACCTGTGGTTCCCCAACGGCATGGTCACGATCGGCTCGACGCTCGTCGTGAACGAGACGATGGGCAACCGCATCAGCGCCTTCGACGTGGCCGCGGACGGCTCGCTCGGACCGCGCCGGGACTGGGCCGTGTTCGCCGACCTACCCACCGGGACCGACATCGGGACCGTGCTCAGCCAGACGACCGTGGGCCCGGACGGTTCGGCCGTCGACGCCGAGGGCGGGGTGTGGTTCGCGGACGCGTTCGGCCAGCGTGCCGCGCGGGTGCTCGGCGGGGAGATCGTGTCGACCGTGGATGTCGGGACGGGTGTCTACGCCGTCGCGCTGGGCGGCGACGACGGCCACACCCTGTTCCTGTGCACCGCGCCGAGCTTCGCCGAGCACGAGCGGCGCCCGGCCCGGGAGGCCGCGCTGCTCGCGGTCACCGTCGAGGTGCCGGCACCCTGACCCGGTGCCGAGCCTCGATCCCGCCGATCTGCGCGCCCGCTTCGCACGAGCGCGGGTCGCGCGGCTGGCCACGCTGCGCGGCGACGGCACCGCGCGGCTCGTGCCCGTGACCTTCGCGCTCGTCGACGAGCAGGTCTGCGTCGGGATCGACGACGTCAAGCCCAAGTCGGGTCGGCGACTGGCCCGGCTGGCCGATGTGGATCGCGATCCCCGGGTGGCGCTGCTCGTCGACGAGTACGCCGAGGACTGGACGCAGCTGTGGTGGGTGCGCGTGGACGGCACGGCCGCCGTGCACGAGAGCGGATCGGTGTACGAGGACGCCGTCACGTCGCTGCGGGCGAGGTATCCGCAGTACGCGCCGGCCGCGTTCGCTGCGGTGCTGGCCGTCGAGCCGGCGGTGTGGACGGGGTGGTCGGCGACCTGACGTCAGGTCTGCAGACGGGCTGCGATCGCGTCGCGCACGCGCTCCCGGTGCTCGAGGTGCGGGGAGTGCCCGCCGTCGAGGACGAGCAGTTCGACGTCCCGGGCGGCCACGTTGTCGCGGATCGCCTCGACGTGGGCGACGGTGCCGTACGGGTCGTCGGTGCCCTGCACGGCAAGGACCGGGCAGGTGATGCCGGCGATGTCGGGCCGGAGGTCCCACTCGCGGAACACCGGATCGAGCCAGACGTCGTTCCAGTTGCGGAAGGTGACCTCGGGATCGCGGTGGTGCCGGGCCATCCGTGCGCGCAGATCGCCCTCCTCGAACTCGCGGCGGGCGCTCTCGATGCCGACCAGCCCGATCTCCTCGACGAACACGTGCGGCGCCATCGCCACCACTGCCGCGACGTCGGCCGCTGCCGCGTGCAGCAGGGCGATCGAGGCACCGTCGCTGTGCCCGACCAGCACCGGCCGGTCGAGGTCGAGCGCCGCGCACAATGCGGGTAC
>Ga0307513_10004513_pt1 | contig 18561 bp, 22 predicted proteins | sample 15_EM_MG_FD_202174 | JGI IMG/M metagenome (GOLD analysis project Ga0307513, IMG submission 202174) | Populus trichocarpa ectomycorrhiza microbial communities from riparian zone in the Pacific Northwest, United States - 15_EM | ecosystem: Host-associated > Plants > Roots > Unclassified | place...
AGGCAATGCGCACGCCACGGCGTCGCGCGCGCTCGCCGGCATCAAGACGCTGTCGAGCGTCGATCAGCGGCTCGCCAAGGTCATTCCCATGGTGGACGAAGCCACCATCCAGATTCGCGAAGCGGCTCGGGAATTGTCGCGTTATCTCGAAACACTCGACATCGATCCGGCGCGGCAGGAAGAAGTCGAACGCCGCCTCGCCGCGGTCGAGGAGCTCAGTCGCAAGCATCGCCTGCCGGCCGCTGAACTCGCCGGTCGCGCCGCGGTGCTCGAAAACGAGCTCGCCGAACTCGACAACGCCGATGAACAGCTCAACACGCTCAAGAAGAGCCAGGCCGAATCACTCGAGGCCTATCGCAAGCTGGCGACGCAACTTTCCGCCACGCGCCAGACATCCGCGCGCGCCTTGTCAAAAGACATCACGGCGCGCATGCAGACACTCGGCATGGCCGGCGGCCGCTTCCTCATCGACGTCAACCAGGCCAACACCGAACCGGCCGCACACGGCTTTGATGTCGTCGAATTTCGCGTCACCGCCAACCCCGGGCAGCCGCTGCGTCCGCTTGCGAAAGTCGCATCCGGCGGCGAGCTGGCACGTCTGTCACTTGCCGTCCAGGTCGCCTGCTCCGCCGAAGACGCGCGCTGCATGGTGTTCGACGAAGTGGATTCCGGCGTCGGTGGAGCGGTGGCGGAAATCGTCGGCCGCGAACTCAAGGCTCTCGGCTTCTCCGGTCAGGCGATTTGCGTCACCCATCTTCCGCAGGTGGCTAGCCAGGGTCATCACCATCTGCGCGTGGCAAAGCTCACCGACGGCAAGACCACGCGCACGACCATTTCCGAACTGACGATGGACGAACGCATCGCTGAGCTCGCCCGGATGATGGGCGGCAAGGAAGTCACGGGTAAAGCGCGGGAACACGCGCGCGAGATGCTGCACCTGGCCGCGAATCCGGATCAGAAGGCGCGCGGCGGCAAGCGCAAGGCCTAGCCGGCCTCGCTCAACTGTTCTTGGTTTGCTTCTGGGCGACCTTCGCCGACGGGCAGCCCGGCTTTCGGCAATGGCCATACAGCGTCATGGCGTGATCGCGAAGCTCGTAGCCCAGGCGCGTGGCGATCTCTTCCTGGCGCTCTTCGATCGACTCGTCGATGAACTCTTCGACCCGGCCGCAGTCCAGACACACGATATGGTCGTGATGCGTTCCCTGGTTGAGCTCGAACACGGCCATGCCGTCTTCAAAATGATGCCGCGAGACCAGTCCGGCGGCCTGGAATTGCGTGAGCACGCGATACACCGTCGCGAGGCCGATGTCCTCGTTCGACTCGATCAGCCGCTTGTAGATGCCCTCAGCCGACATATGACGAGTCGGGCTGCCCTCGAGGATCTCGAGGATCTTGAGCCGCGGCCCCGTGACTTTGAGTCCGGCCTTGCGCAGGTCTTTGCTTTCCAAGCCAACAGTCTCCGAAAAAACGATGCGGTATGATGCGCCACCATGAAACGCCTTGCACTACCAACCCTTTTGCTCGCCGCTGGCGCGCTCCTCGCCTCCGGCTGTGTTTACAAGATGAACATTCAGCAGGGCAACTATCTCGTCGCCGAGTCGGTTTCGCAGCTCAAGGAAGGCATGACGCGCAGCCAGGTGCGCTTCCTGCTCGGCACGCCCATGGTGCCGGTCGCCTTCGATGACAGCCGCTGGGACTACTATTATTTCTTCAATTCGCAGAAGTACAAGAAGCCGCTCAAGCGTCGGCTGACTGTCTACTTCGCGGACGAAAAAGTCGAACGCTTCGAGAATCTCGGTGTTCCGACGCAAGCGGACCTGGGGCAGCTCGAGCGCGATCTGCGCAAGGCCATCGCCGACAACAAGAAGATTCGCAAACAGAGCCTGTGGAAGCGCGTGTTCTCGCGCGACAAGCCGTCGAGTGAACCGGCGCCTACTTCGACCGACTCGAAGGCCGACCAGAAGCCCGACCCCGTGCCGGCTTCCCAGCCCGTGCCCGCTCCCGCCGGGACTCCTTCGGGTCCGACCTGAGCGGCCGGTAGATCTCGATACGGTCGCCATCGCGCGGCACCGCAGCGCGATCACAGGGCTCGCCAAAAATTCCGACGTCGGCATCCCAGGGCACTTCGAGTGCCGGTGCCTGCTCGCGCGCCAGGGCAAGCGCCTCGGCCACGGTTCCACCATCGGACAGCAGCACCCGCCACATCCACTGCCGCTCCGGCGTCGCAAACACAACGGTGCAGGTCTTCACGTCTAGTTAGTTTTCGTGTCGCGGGCGCGCTTGACGAACGCATCGACCAGCGACGCCGCGGTATCTTCGAACAGCGACTCGAACAAGGCGCCAGCCACGCGATTGGCGAACTCGAATCGCATCTCCAGCTCCACGCGACAGCCGAGCTCGCCGAGCGGCGTCAGCGTCCACAGGCCCTCGAGCACGCGGAACGGACCGCTGACGAACTGCATCAGCACGCGCTTGTCGGGTTCGAGCAGATTGCGGGTGGTGAACTCGGCGCGCAGCGGACCGCGCTTGATGTTGAGCGTGGCGACGACCTCGGAATCCTTGCGCGACACGACGCGCGCCGCCGCGCACCAGGGCACGAATTCCGGATACCGTTCGATGTCGTTGATGAGCGCGTACATCCGCCCCGGCGACTCCGCGATCAATGCCGAACGTTTCACTTCACGCATGGCGCCAATTTAAATTAAACGTGGGTCGCGCGGGTACAATGCGGGCGAGCAGCCAAGCCCATGACCAAAGCAGACAAGAGCAAGCCAGACAAGAAAGAGCCCGCGCGACTCATCGCCGAAAACCGGCGGGCGCGCTACGACTACTTCATCGAGGAACGGCTCGAAGCCGGGCTCGTTCTTCAGGGCTGGGAAGTCAAATCCATGCGCGCCGGCAAGGCGCAGGTGGCCGAGGCCTACGTGTACCTCAAGGAAGGCGAAGCTTTCCTGTTCGGCGCCAACATCACGCCGCTCAAGACCGCCTCGACGCATCTGGTTCCAGAGCCGACGCGCACGCGAAAACTCTTGTTGAACAAGTCAGAACTGTCGCGCCTCGTCGGCAGTGTCGAGCGCAAGGGCTACACGCTCGTGCCGCTCGATCTGCACTGGAAGGACGGTCGGGCCAAGCTCGAGATCGGGCTCGCCAAGGGCAAGAAACAGCACGACAAGCGTGCCACTGAGAAAGATCGCGACTGGCAGCGCGACAAGGCGCGCGTCATGAGGCGCGGCTGAGAATCCCCGTGGTACCCGCCGTCCTGGAATCGCCACGAAATAGATGTACTACCCTCGCGAAGTGAAAAGGCGCCGCGGTCTTGCCCTTGCGCTCCTGCTGTGCAGTCTGGCTGGCCGCTCCGCGCTCGCGAAGGATGCTTTTGTCGATCTCACATTCGTAGGCGACGTGATGGTGGCCGAAGAACCCGGAGCGTTGATCGAATCGGGGAAGGATCCATTCGCAGGCGTTGCGAAGTACCTCGACAAGAAGCGGCTGCGGATCGCCAACCTCGAATGCGTGATCGCCACCGGCGGAACGGCGGAGATCAAGCCGTTCACCTTCAGGGCCCACCCACGGACCATCGCGACGATTCATGACTACTTCGACGCCGTCAGCGTCGCGAACAATCACTCGGGCGACTTTGGCAAGCAGGCATTTGCTGAACAGCTCGGATTGCTGGAGGCCGCGGGCCTGCCTTGGTTCGGAGGCGGCCGCGATCTCTCCCGGGCTCATGCGCCATGGGTAGCGATGCGCAACGGATTGCGCATCGCATTTCTCGGCTATGTAGAGTTCAAGCCACGTTCATTCGAAGCCGGGGCGACTAACGCTGGCGTCGCCTGGAGCGGCGAAGACGAGCACGTGCTGCGTGACATTCGCGACGCGCGCGCGCGATATCACGCGGACCTCGTTGTCCCGTTCATGCATTGGGGTTGGGAGGACGAGGGATATCCCAGCGAACGTCAGCGCATGTTCGCGCGGCGCATGCTCGATGCCGGTGCCGACATGGTCGTCGGGTCACACCCGCACGTTACGCAGGGTGCTGAGATCTACCACGGCAAACCCATCATCTACAGTCTCGGCAATTTCCTGTTCAATGGCTTCGAGACGGAAGCAACCACGACTGGATGGATGCTCGAAGCACGGCTCGGCAAGACGGGCGTGCGCCAGTGGCGTACGCGAGTCGTGCGCCTCGCCGCCAACGGCGTGCCGCGCATCGATGGGGCCGCCGCCAGCCCTTGCGGCGATTCGCACAGCGACGAGGTTCGACAATGCGCGGGCAAGTGACATGAAGCGCGCGTGGTTGTTAGTGACCTGGCTTGCGGCACCCGCGTTCGCGGATTCGGTGAGCTGCCACATCATCTACGGTGGCGAAAATTTTCCGGTCATCGCAAAACCTGCCGACGATCCGTATTCGATCAAGGGTCAGAAGATCGGCCGCTACTTCGAGTTCAAGGTCGCCTACATCTCCGCACCCGCCGAACTCTCGGCAATCAGCGTCTACGTATATGCAACCTCAAGCGGAGAGCCGGTACTGATCCATCAGGCGAAGTACCCTGCCGCGGTCGCGAATCTTGCCGCACCCTGGGGCTTTACCGGATTCAACTACGTTTACGAGCCCAGCAAGAGCAGTGAACTGCAGTACTGGTGCGAAAAGACGGACTAGCTTCCGTTTCGGTAAAAGTCTTGCAGACGCATGCCTTGCCCACATGTATGCTCCGGTCACCTTTACGGGGGCGACCGGTTTCGACGTGGGTAGTGAACCGTAAGAGGCGTACCGAGGCGCATGGCCCTCGTTAAACACTGTGCACTTCATAGTTGCCAACGACGACAACTACGCACTAGCCGCCTAATCGCGGTTGCCCTCAGACCAGTTGGTGCCTATGCCGCTGAACCTGGGGTAGCGCTCATAGGATCGCGTTTCCGTGTGCTACTGGCGGAATCGTTAAGAGTCACAGTCGCTGGCTGAGCGTTTTCCCTGCTCTTCGGGTAGCGTGAGGCGAGAAAATAATGAAGCAGCTACGTACGTAGAGTCTTACGTCTAACGCTTGCGGACGCGGGTTCAATTCCCGCCGCCTCCACCAATTCCCGTCACGGTTCCGGCCGTGACGGGTGCGCTCAGGCGCTCAACCACCACGCGCGGAATTCGTCGATGTTGATGCGGCTGTTCTGGTTCGTATCGGTCTCGGTGAATCCGATGCGCAGTTCCGCTTCCGACATTCCGGCATCGAGCTCACGCACCAGCGCCTTGAATTCGGTGAAGTTGATCTGCCCGTCGTTGTCCTGATCGGCCTGTGCGAACAGCGCATCGATCTCCGCAAGCTCTTCATCCTTGCTGGCCATTGTTGCCTCCATGTGCCGATTGCGTCGATCCATCGTAGGTAGTCAGCGCGCCATACAGCTCTGGCCGCCGGTCGCGGAACACGAACCAGTTGTTGCGCAGCTCGGCGTTCGCGGCGAGATCAAACTTTGCCGTGAGCATGGCCTCGCCCTCCTCGCCGGCCTCCGCAATCTTGGCACCGGTCGAATCGGCGATGAAGCTCGAACCGTAGAACTTGATGTAGAGCCCCTCGGGATTCTGCAACGCGCGCTCGGTACCGATGCGATTCGAGACGATGACCGGCGTGAGATTGGCCGCGGCGTGGCCCTGCTGGGTTCGCTGCCAGTGGTCGCGCGAATTGACCGGTAGCGCCGGAGGCGGCTCACTTCCGATGGCAGTCGGATAGAACAACAACTCCGCTCCCATGAGCGCCATCACGCGGGCGCATTCCGGGAACCACTGGTCCCAGCAGATGCCGACGCCAATGCGGGCGTACTTCGTGTCCCAGACCTTGAAGCCGGTGTCGCCGGGACTGAAGTAATTCTTCTCCTGGTAGCCGGGGCCGTTGGGGATGTGCGCCTTGCGATAGACCCCGAGATTGCGACCGTCGGCGTCGAGAATCGCGATGGAATTGAAATAGGAGTTGTTGGCTTTCTCGAAGAAACTGATGGGCAGCACGACGTTGAGCTCACGCGCGATCTTCGTGAAATGGGCGATGGCGCGGTTCTCGGCAACCGTCGTGGCAATGCGCAGGTGCCGCGAATCCTGCTCGATGCAGAAGTACGGCGTCTCGAACAACTCCTGGATCAGGATGATCTGCGCCCCCTGTTTGGCGGCCTGGCGCACCAGTTTTTCGGCGGTCGCAATGTTCGCATCCACATCCCAGCCGCAGGCGAACTGGGTCGCCGCCACCGAGACTTCACGTTTAACAGGATTCAGATGCGCGGGAGCGCTCATGCGAACACCTTGCCGGGATTGAGAATGCCTTTGGGATCGAGCGCGTGCTTGAGCAATCGCATGGTGGAGATCTCCGCCGCGCTGCGCGACAGCGGTAGATAGGCGCGCTTTTCCAGTCCGATGCCGTGCTCGGCCGACACCGACCCGCCGATGGCGGCGAGCGGGCGATACACCATGTCTTCCACCTTCGCGCGCGTCGCGGCGTCGTCGCCGGCGGCGACTATGATGTGCAGATTCCCGTCGGCCATGTGCCCGAAAACGAACGACCGATTCTCGCCGGCAAAAGCGCGAACGGCCTCATTCACCTCACGCACATATTCCTTCATGTTCTCGATCGGCAGGCTCACGTCGAAGGTCAGCAGCGGCGCGATGTTCTTGACCTGCCACACGTCTTCGCGGATGTCCCATATTGCACGACGCTCCGTCTCCGAGCTCGCGATGGTCACATCGGTGAGCACGCCATCCTCGAGCGCCTTGCCCAGCAGGTTTTCGAGCTGCGTGCGATCGTGTTCCGGATCACCGCCCAGGGTTTCGGCGATGGCGTAAAACGGCGCTCCACGCGCGAGCGGCGCGCTGTTCTGCGCCGGGAGCGCGGTGTTGTAGTCGTAGTAGTTGCCCCACAGCGCTTCGAATGCCGCGAGCTGGCCACCGAGGCCCGAATCCAGGCGTCCTAACAACTCGGTCAGCGCATCGAAGTCCGGCAGCGAAGCCAGCATGGTCTCCTGACTGCGTGTGCGCGACACGAGCCGCAGTTCGGCGCGCGTGACCACCCCGAGCGTGCCTTCGCTGCCGATGAAGAGCTGCTTCAGGTCATAGCCGGCGTTGTTCTTGAGCATGCGATTGAGCGAGGTGAGCACGGTGCCGTCGGCGAGAACGGCCTCGATGCCGAGTACCAGGTTGCGCATCATTCCGTAACGCAGAACGCGCAATCCGCCGGCATTGGTGGAAATATTGCCGCCTACGGTGGCGCTGTCGCGTGCCCCGAGATCCAGCGGAAATACCATGCCGTTCTCTTCGGCCGCGCGCTGCACCTGGCCAAGCTTCGCGCCGGCCTGCGCGCGCAGGGTTCGTCCCGGCACATCGATGCGCTCGATGCCGTTCATGGACTCCAGCGACAGCACGATGTCCCGCGCGTCGGCGTCGGCGCCATTCACGAGGCCCGTGAGTCCGCCGTGCGTGACCACGGGTTGCCCGCGCGCATGGCATAGCTTCAGCACCGCCGATACCTGCTCGGTATTGCGCGGCCGCACGAGCAACTCGGCGTCGACACGGCCGTGCCACAAAATGCCGGCGCGTGCGCGTACCGCGTGGCCTTCGAGCATGCCCAGCTCGCCCACGATGGCGCGTAAATCGGATTTGAGTTCGGCCTGCGGCATGCGGCCGTAAGGTATCGCGCCCGACAGGCAGCCGCCATAACGGCGACTGCCGGTGCGCGGATCAGTGCAACGTCGGCTTCGGCTTCTGCTCGCCTTCGCCGGTGGGCTCTTCGTTGACCGGAAACAGCGCCTGGTCGAGCGCATGCACGTAGGTGGCCACGTTCACGGTGCCCGGCACCAGCACGCGACCGCCAAACAACAGATTGGGCACGGTACGAACGCCGAAGCCGCGCAGGCGCTCTTCGCTGCCCACAAGCACGGTCTCGCCTTCGCGCGTATCGCGGAAAGCGCGCAGTGTTTGCTCATCGAGCCCGGCCTCGGCGCCGATCTGCGCGAGCACGGCGACGTCGCCGATGTCCGCACCACGTTCGAAATATGCGCGGAAGATCGCCGCGGCTACGTTCGCGTGACGGCCGGCATCGGAGGCAAGCTGAACCAGCCGATGCGCCTCGGACGTGCTCGGCAGCGCGCCCAGCTTTTCGAAGTGAAATTCGAGCCCGAGCTCGCGACCTGCTTCGGCGAGGCTTTTCTCGGCGAACGGCACACTGATTCCCTGTGGCAGACGTTCAGCGAGGTAATCGTGAAAGCTGCGCGGCGCGGTGTTGGTGTTCGGAGGCGCCATGCGAAACGGATGCCACCGCAGACGAGTCTCGATGTCGCCGGACAGGCTGCCGAGCGCACGCGTCAGCTGCGCCATGCCGAGCCACGACCATGGGCAGGTGAAATCGGCGACTAGATCGATGTCGAGCGTCCGTCGCACGTCATTGAGCGGTCGAATCATTGTGTTCATGCGGCATATGTAGGTGCGCCGCGCGTCCGTTCAAGCCTTTCCGCGATCTGTTCCGCGATCCATGTCACGACTCTGGGCGAGGTTCGCGTGAACCTGTTCGGTGATGCGGAGGGCGGTCTCGAGAGCGCGCAGCCCATCTTCACCAGACACGATCGGGCGCTTGTTGTTCCGGATGCAATCGAGGAACGACTCGATTTCGCTCTTCAGGGCGTCGCCCTGCTCGAGATTGGCTTCCTCGATGGTCACCGGGAGCTGCCCTGGCTGCGGTACCCCGTCGCGCTTGCGAATCAGCGTCAGAATTTTCTGCTGCAGATCGAGTGAAATATAGGCGGCGTCTTCGAAGATCCGGAGCTTGCGTTCCGTCTTCAGGCTCACCCGGCTGGCCGTGGTGTTCGCGACACAACCGTTCGCGAAACGAATGCGCGCATTGGCGATGTCGATTTCCCCCGAGAAAACCGGGCTGCCGATGGCGTCGATGCTCACGATTTCGCTGGCCGCCAGCGACTGCACCAGGTCGATGTCGTGGATCATGAGATCGAGCACCACGTTCACGTCGGTGCCCCGCTCTTTGTACGGCGCGAGCCTCTGACACTCCATGAATCGCGGCGCGCTCACGTAGGGCTCCGCCGCGAGCACGGCGGCATTGAATCGCTCGAGATGGCCCACCTGCAGAATCCTGCCCACCCGGGCCGCCTGCGCGATCAGCGCCTTGGCCTGCTCGGGGGTCTCGGTGATCGGCTTTTCCACCAGCACGTGGGCCCCAGCCTCGAGAAACGCCGCGGCGATCTCGAAGTGTGCCGGTGTGGGCGTCACCACGCTTACTGCGTCCACCTTCCCGAGCAAATCGCGATGGTCGGCGACTGCCGTTGTTCCCACCTCGGCAGCGACCGCCTTTCGCACGTCTTCGCGTCCATCGACCACGGCAATGAGCTCGCAGTTCGTCAACTGCGCGTACTTCTGCGCGTGAAAGCGGCCGAGGTAGCCAACACCGATCACCGCCGCCCGGATTTTGCTCATGCGCTATTATGCCCGCGCTTTCCCGCCGATCGGCGGAACTACGGGGGCGATGGCCACTTTGCTGAACTGGTTCGTGCGCGCGCGCGCGTATTACTTCTCGCTGCCGCGATTCAAATTCGAAATGATGACGCTCGGGCTCGCCGTGTTGTTTGGCCTGCTCGCGATGCCGGCGCTCATCTATGTCCCCGGTTACTACATCCTCAAGCCCTATGCGAATGGCGGCGTCTTCGCGTTGTACTTCGATTTCTTCAAGGGTCTGATCGAGCTGCGTCCGAGCTGCTGGAGTGCGGTGTTCGGCCCGTATGTCTTCCTGAGTCTGTTCAGGATCTGCCGCCTGATTCTTCGCAAGGTATAAGTAAAACATCGGTCGGGAAAACGTGAACTCGTTCACGGAATCCCTCCTTTTCCCCCAGGCGGACCTCCGAATTTGTGACGCAATTCGGCGACACTGGCCTTGGAGGACGAAACCCATGAGCGAGTACTACCTCGCGGACCTGAAGGCAGACGAACGCGAGCGGCAACGCCCGCGTGAGAACGAGCCGACGCGGACGCCGAAACAGAGCCAGGACATGAAGGTCACCTTGTTAGGCGACTTCCTGTTCCCGTCGAGCGAACCGCAGGGTTGCGATCCCTACAACAGCACGCAAGGCAAAATCGCGCGCGAAGCGTGGCGCACGCGTCGCGATCGCCGCTGACTACACACTTCGCCCAGCGCGCAACCTGACCATTGCGCGGCAGCCCTGACGCCGTGTCCTACGTACACGCGCTCCAGGCAGTCGAGCGTACGCTTGCCGTCGCTGCCCCAGACTTAAGTCGTGGATGGCGCCGAGGCGCCGATTGCAAATCCAGCCAGCCGCACCGGAACCAAGTGGGCGAACGAACGCTCGAATCCATTCATGCGGTCGCTTCTCATGCTTTCGGCCAATAGCGCCACAGCGCAACGGCCAGCATCGCCAGCAGCGCGCCATGGGCCGCATATTTCCAGGAACGTAAGCGCAGCTCGCCGTAAAAACTCGCCGCGGCGCTCGCCGCGAGTACCACCGACAGTCCACAGGCCGCCAGCAGCGGAAGCCGCTCCTCGGCCAGGCGCGCGCCGAATTCGGGTGACAACAGAAAAACGACCCCGGTCAGCAGCAACGCCACCGCAATCGAGACTGTCGAACCCATCACGATTCCAAGCAGAACGACCAAAGGACGCATGGAAGGCCTTAAGTTTGGATAGATGCCACTTGAGCAGGCCGCCGTGCGGCCTTAGTGTTGAATTGTACGGACCGTCCCTAAGCTTGAGACACCCCGAAGCATGAATTCATTGCTCACCCGCTCGACCCGCTGGCTTGCCCCTTCGATGCTGGCCGCCCTTCTCGTGCTCACCGGCTCCGCCCAGGCGCCGGCGAACACACAGCTGCCCGCCGGTTCGGTGGTACCCAGTGAACGGCACCGCGCCGTGGCGCGCCGTGTCGGCTCCATGCTCGAAGGCATGCACTACAGCGGCAACAAGCTCGACGACCGTCTTTCGGCCATCGTGTACACGCGCTATCTCGAGAGCATCGACAGCCAGCACACCAGCCTGCTCGCCTCCGACATCACCGATTTCGACCAGTACAAGCTGCGCTTCGACGACATGATTCGCAGCGGAGACGTCGATCCGGCGTTCGCCATCTTCACGCGCTTCCAGCAGCGCAATCGTGAACGCATCAAGTTCGCCATCGCGCAGCTCGACAAGGAACCGGACTGGACCTTGAACGAGACGTTCGAGTTCAACCGCGAGAAATCTCCCTGGGCCGCGTCGCCGGCCGAGCTCGACGAGTTCTGGCGCAAACGCGTCAAGAATGACGAGCTTTCGCTGCTGCTCACCGGCAAGACCTGGGAAGAATCCACAAAGCTGCTCAAGAAGCGTTACGAGACCACGCTCAAGCGCATCGACCAGATCAGCGCCGACGACGTGTTCGAGTCGCTCATGAACTCCTACGCGCGCGCCTACGATCCGCACTCCAGCTATTTCTCGCCGCGCAGCTCAGAGGAATACCGCATCCAGATGAGCCTGAATTACGACGGCATCGGCGCGTCGCTGCAGCTGGTCGACGACTACGTCACCATCATGAACGTAATCGAGGGCGGCCCCGCCGCCGTGGCCGGCACCCTGACCGTCAAGGACCGCATCACCGGCGTGGGCCAGGGCAAGGAAGGTCCGGTCACCGACGTGCTCGGCTGGCGCATCGACGACGTGGTGCAGCTCATTCGCGGCCGCGCTGGCACGCAGGTTCGCCTGCAGGTGCTGCCCGCGGGCGCTGGTCCCGGCACGCCGGAGAAAACCCTCGAATTCACGCGCAACAAGGTCACGCTCGAAGCGCAGGCCGCACAGAAGGAATTGCGCACCATCAAGCGCGGCGACAAGGAAATCCGTGTCGGCGTCATCAACGTGCCGGCGTTCTACCAGGACGTCGAAGCGCAGAACTCCGGCGACAAGGAATTCCGCAGCACCACGCGCGACGTACGCCGTCTCATCAATGAACTGAAGGCCGAGAAGATCGACGGTCTGGTCCTCGACCTGCGCGGCAACGGCGGCGGCTATCTACCCGAAGCCACCGCTCTCACGGGTCTGTTCATAGACAAAGGCCCGGTGGTGCAACTCAAGGTCACGACCGGAGAGCTGGAAGTGCAGGATGATCCCGAGTCTGGTGTCGCCTACTCTGGCCCGCTGGCGGTGCTCGTGGATCGCTTCAGCGCCTCCGCGTCGGAAATCTTCGCGGGCGCCCTCCAGGACTACCATCGCGCGACGATTCTCGGCCAACGTACTTTCGGCAAAGGTACGGTGCAGAACCTCGTGCCGCTCGATCGCTGGTCGCCGAAACCGGTGAACGGACAGCTCACGGTCACCATCGGCAAGTTCTACCGCGTCACTGGCGAGAGCACGCAGCATCGCGGCGTTGAGCCCGACGTCGCGCTGCCCTCGCAAATCGACATGGACGAGTTCGGTGAGAGTGCGCTCGAAGGCGCCCTGCCGTGGGATCGCATCCCGGGCGTGCCCTTCCGCAGCGAAGGCAAGGCGCAGCAGCCGAACATCGCCGTACTCGCGACCGAGGAAAAGACTCGCGCCGACCGCGATCCCGACTATCGCTGGCTGGTGGCGGATCTCGCCGCCGCCGATGTCATGCGCAAACAGACTTCGCTGTCCCTCAACCTGCAGCAGCGCAAGGATGAACGTGAACGCCTCGACCGCGAGCGATTGAGCCGCGAAAACGCGCGGCGCGCCGCGCAGAAGCTCCCGCCCCTCAAGAATTCCGAAGAGCTGGCGGACGCGAAGTTCCCGGATACGGTGCTCGATCAGGCCACCGAGGTCATGACCGACATGGTGACCGGTGCCCGCCCGATTCATCCCTCGCCCGCTCGGACCGTGCGCAGCGAGACGAAAGCTCCGGGCTGACTAGCGCAGCAGGACTTTGAAGAGGTCCCAGGTGTCTTCAGCGAGCACGTTGGGCAGTCGAGCCGCCGTCACGCCCTGTGAGCCGTGCGCCAGCACGTCGCCCTCGGACACGCCACACGATTCGGGGATCGGCACGGTTTCGAATTCGCCGAGGTAAGTCGCCGTCGAACGCAGGCGCTCGACGCGTTGCGCCACTTCCTGGGTGATGCCGCCGCGCTGCTTGAGAAGATTTCGCGCCTTGACGATGTCGCTCATGATCGAGACGCAGGTTGCCAGATCGCCGTAGTACTCAAGCGATTCGCGCTTCGACATGGCGGTGCGCGCCGATACCATCAGTGGGGTGCGCGAGAGACGCAGGCAGAGCACTTCGGCGCAGGCGATGGCGGCGAGATTGATGGCGCGCTTGGCTTCGACGGAGATGCCCGGGAAATCCCCGGCTCCGGCGTTCTCGATTTTTTCACAACGTTCCCGCGCGCCGTTCAGACCGCTCTCGGCGGCATCCACCGTCGTCTGAAACGCCGGGCGTTGCGCGAGGAGCTTGGGCCGCTGCCAGCGGTGCCACCACTTGTCGAGTTTGGCGAGCCGCGCGTCGAATGCGACCAGCTGCTGGCGCGCCGTGACCATGAGCGACTCGGCCTGGCGAAGCTGCTGCTCGGCCGCCTGGCGCTGCTGGAACTGTTTGCGATTGCCTTCGAGAGCCCAGGCCTTGCGCTCGCGCTCTTCCTGTTTGGCGGCGAGATCCTGAACCAGCAGCCCGATGATCTCGCGCCCGTCGCTCCACAGTGAACGCAGGTGATAGAAAACCAGGGTAGATAGACCGGTGTCCGCGGACTCGAGCCGCTTCTCGAGCGACTCGAACATTTCCTGCACACGGCCGGTGGCCGCTTCCTGCTGCTTCAGGCGATCGCGCAGGCGCTGCATCTCGCCACTGAGCTCGTCGTGCTGTTTGCGCAGCTCCGCACGGCTGCGGAACAGCTCGACCACGCGCCCGTCTTCGGGCGGTGTTTCCGCGGCGCCGTTGTTGCCGCCGAGCAAGCCTAGATTCTTCAGCGCTTTCATAGACCCCTGCGCGGCGGCACGGGCGTCTACGTCATTTACACGCGAAACCCGTGGCCACGATCGGTGCAGTACTCCAGCCACTTATTTAGCATCGTATTCCGCGCCCAACGCTGATCCAGTTCACGCTCCGCCACGCCACGCAGGCGGCGCAGCGCCTCGTGCTCGTGCTGCGACGCCCATTCCTGGGCTTCCACCAGCCTGGCGTCGTGATACACGCGCACGCGCATGTCCGGATAGGTTGTGAGGCCGTCGGCCACGGGAAAAAGATAGGTGAGGTCGAAACTGGTGGTGTAAGGCGAGCGTTCGGTGACGGTGAGACGCAAATCACAGTCTTCGGGCACGCGCGAGACGCGCACGTCGTCCATCGACTTCAGATCGCCGGTGAGCGCAGCGAGGCGCAGGTAGTTGCTCTCGTACAGCGACATGAGCGCGACGAAACTGCGCGGGCGCGAGCGCCAGGAAACGATGGATAAGACGTCAGTCAACATTGAGTCCGAATATAGCGGACCAACGCCATCATTCAAGACGCAAAACTCAAGCCAATCGTGCGTGAAGTCGTTCGCACGATGCTAATTTTGTTCTTCGTAGTGAAAAACTTGGTCGAGACTGCGACCGAGCGCACGCGCAAGCTTGAATGCGAGCTCGAGCGATGGTGAATATTTTCCCGCTTCGAGCGCTATGATGGTCTGGCGTGTGACACCGCATAGTCGCGCAAGTTCCGCTTGCGTCATTTCGGCTCGCGCGAGGCGCCACTGTCGGATTTCGTTGCGAACCGCGAAGTCATTCATGCGCGCTCGCGCCAGTAACGGACTACGACATACACGTTTTCCGTGAGCGTATTCGCGATCAGCAGGCCGATGAACAGGTTTGCAACGATCAGCGGTCGCATCCACGCCTCGAATATCTGCGGCGCAACCGCGAGCGCGGCCACCATGCCCAGAATCAGCGCCGCCATGAGTCCGTTCGCCACACGCCCTGCCGCATGGTGGATTCGCAGATCGCGCTCATCGAGTTCCACGGGGTCCGGATTCTGCGAGCGCACGACGCCTGCCACGACGATCCATCCGACCAAGAGCACGGCGAGGTTGATGCCGAACGGGCGTGATGCCGAATTTGAAATCTGATCGACCTCCGCGCCGAGCGATGGCAGCGCGAACAGCAAATTCAGGTAGTGAAGCGCGATCAGCCCGACGAATCCCGTTGCCACCCAGGCCTGTCGTTCCGCAAGTGGCGCGTTGGCTGGAAATACCGCGTCGGAATGCCGGGAGAGATGAATCATGAACAGCCACAGGGCGGCGTACAGCACCGCAGAACCGACCGGCCCTATATCAATCCCAAGCCATCGGTCGGGCCAGAGGAACATGCCAGCCGCGCCTAATGCGGCTAGGGCGAGCAACCACCACTTGCGGCGATGAAGCGCGGCCATGCTGGACTCCTGGGGAATGTAGATGTCTGGTATACCTTACATTCGCAGGCGCCAATGTCAACTATTCTTTACATGCCGCGACTCTTTTATAGACGCTCCCCGCGCAGGAACGGGCACAGATCGAGGTCCATGTTGCCGCCCGAAATCACGATGCCCACCCGCTGGCGAGGCGTGCAGGTCTTGCCGGCGATCAACGCCGCAACCGCAACGGCCGAGGAAGGCTCGATCAACAGTTTGAAATCCGCCAGCACGATGCGCATCGCATCGACGATCTGCGCTTCGCTCACCGTGACGACGTCGTCGACCAGGCGGCGCAGCAGCTCGAAATTTCGCACGCCAATCGAGCCGCGAAGACCATCGGCGATGGTCTTCGGTGCGATCACCGCGCGCCGTTCGCCGCTGCGGAAGGATTGATAGGCATCGTCGGCGGTTTCGGGTTCGGCGCCGACGACGCGGATACCAGGCATCGTGCCTTTGGCCGCGAGCGCAGTGCCGCCGATGAGCCCACCCCCACCGATCGGTGTGCTGATCACATCGAGTGCCGGGATCTCGGCCAACAACTCGAGCGCAGCCGTGCCCTGCCCGGCAATGACGCGCTCGTCATCGAAGGGGTGCACGAGTTCACCACCTTCGCTCGCAAGAATCTCGGCGAGGCGTTTTTCGCGCGCCGGCAAACCGGGATCGCACAACTCCACACGCGCACCAGCCGCTTCGATCGCGGCGATCTTCGAGCGCGCGGAATCCCTGGGAATGACGACAACTGCGCGCATACCGCGTGCCCGCGCCGCCAGCGCCAGGGCATTGCCGTGATTGCCCGAGGAATGCGTCACCACCAGCGGCGTGCGCGTGGGATCGAGCTGCAGCAACACGTTCATGGCACCGCGAAACTTGAAGGCGCCGCCAGTCTGCAGGTTTTCGCACTTGAAGAAGACCTGAGCGCCGACGCGCGCATCGAAGGCGGCGGAACGCATCACGGGTGTCCGCAACACGTGTGGCGCGAGGCGCGCGGCCGCGGCCACGACGTCCGCGAATTGCGGCACCTTGGGAATCACAGCTTGGAGTATTCCGGCGCCAGGAAATGGTCGCGGTAATACGCCAGCTCGCGGATGGATTCCTGGATGTCGGCGAGCGCCTTGTGCTCACCCTGCTTGGAGAATCCCGGGATGATCGACGGCGCCCACCGGCGCGCGAGCTCTTTCAGCGTGCTCACGTCGAGATTGCGGTAGTGGAAGAACTTCTCGAGCGTCGGCATGTGGCGCGCGAGAAAACGCCGGTCCTGGCAGATGCTGTTGCCGCACATGGGCGATGAGCCCGGCTCGACCAACAAGGTGAGTGATTCCAGCGTACGTTTTTCCGCGCTCGCCATGGTGTAAGTGCTGCTGCGCACGCGTTCGATAAGGCCCGAAGCGGCATGCGTGCGCTTGTTCCACTCGTCCATCGCCTCGAGGATCTCCGGCGGCTGGTGAATGGCGATCACCGGGCCTTCGGCCACGACATTGAGATCGACGTCGGTGACGATGGTGGCCATCTCGATGATCACGTCTATGTCGGGCTTGAGGCCCGTCATCTCGAGATCTATCCAGACGAGATAGTCGCTGCTCGGCATATGGATTGACGCGATACTACACGAATGACAGCCGAATCCACCGCGGACAAATTCGACGCCGAGGTCATCGCGGCGTTCGGACGCCATCTGCTGGTGCGCGACGGAACGCGGCAGATGCGCGCCCGTCCGTCCGGGCGCCGACTGAGCATCGTGTGTGGCGACCGCGTGCGTTGCGAGTTCGATCGAGCGCACGACGAGGTCGTCATCGTCGAGGTGCTGCCGCGTCGCACGCTGCTCGCACGCGCCAACCTGCGTGGCGAGAGCGAACCGGTGGTCGCCAACATCACGCAGCTGGTGGTGGTGGTGGCGCCGCTGCCACAGCCGGACTTCTTCATCGTCGACCGCTACCTCTGCGCGGCCACCGCCGCAGGCATCGCCGGCGCAATCGCCGTCAACAAGTCCGATCTCGAGACTAACAAGGCCACGCGTGAAGAGATCGACGCGCTTGTCGCCGCGGGTTACTCCCACGTCTCTTGCTCCGCCACGCACGGCCACGGCCTCGGCGAACTGCGCGGGCTGCTCGCAGATTCGGTGAGCGTGCTGGTCGGGCAATCCGGCGTGGGCAAGTCGTCGCTGGTGAACGCATTGCTCCCACAGTCGCAGATCGAAACCGGCGGGCTGATGCGCGAGGAAGAAGGCCGGCACACCACCACCGCCTCGCGCTCGTACCCACTCGACTCGGGCGGCACCCTCATCGACTCACCCGGGGTTCGAGATTTCGCTCCCGCCATCGAGCAACTGGACGCGGAAACTCTGGGGTTTCCGGAAGTGGACCGTCTCGCCTCCGGTTGCAAGTTTCAGGACTGCCGGCACATGCAAGAGCCCGCGTGCGCCGTCATCGGCGCGGTCGAGGCCGGGAAACTCTCGGCGCGCCGGTACGAAAGCTACCGGCGGCTTCGCCGGCGATACTCGGACCTCGTCGAGGCTCGCGGACCCGCCCGCAATCGCCGGTAGCCGAGGCGCGCTCCTCCACCGGGCTCTGTTCCGAACGGAACACGCTCGTGTATGGTACCGCTACCGTGCTCGGGACGAGGGGTCGCCATCCGGCAACCACCTGTGCACGAGGAGCAGGAAATGATCCGCGCATGGTTCGCCGCATCGCTGTTGTTTGCCTCTGCCTCGGCGCTCGCCGCCGACCTCCTCTACAAAGACCTCAATCGCAGTTTCGAGGACCGCACCGCCGACCTGGTGTCGCGCATGACGCTCGAAGAGAAAGTGGCGCAGCTGCAGAACGACGCACCCGCGATCCCGCGTCTCGATGTGCCGGCGTACGAGTGGTGGAACGAAGCGCTGCATGGCGTGGCGCGCGCCGGCGCCGCCACCGTGTTTCCGCAGGCCATCGGCCTCTCCGCCACCTTCGACGTGCCGCTCATGACCGAGGTGGCCACGGCGATCAGCGATGAAGGGCGCGCCAAGCACCAGGAGTTCGTCAGTCGCGGCCAGCGCAAGCGCTACCAGGGCCTCACCTTCTGGTCGCCCAACATCAACATCTTCCGCGATCCGCGCTGGGGCCGCGGCCAGGAAACCTATGGTGAAGATCCCTGGCTGACATCGCGCATGGGCGTCGCCTTCGTCAAGGCGATGCAGGGCGA
>Ga0307513_10004514_pt1 | contig 18560 bp, 16 predicted proteins | sample 15_EM_MG_FD_202174 | JGI IMG/M metagenome (GOLD analysis project Ga0307513, IMG submission 202174) | Populus trichocarpa ectomycorrhiza microbial communities from riparian zone in the Pacific Northwest, United States - 15_EM | ecosystem: Host-associated > Plants > Roots > Unclassified | place...
GAGCAGCCCGACCACTGCATCCCGCTGCGCGACGACCGCCAGGACCACCACGCCGAGGTCGAGCTGGGTTAGCTCGGATCTCCGGGCGCGCGCTCGTCGGGCCCCGCGCGCCAGCCCCAGCCGCATCGCCGCCCGCCCTCCTCGGCGGACGTCGGGCGCGGCGCGCGACGTGTCCGCCGCCTCGCCCGCAGCGGCGCGTAGGCCGGCGGCGCGGCGCGCGGCACCGGCACCGGCGGCAGCTTGGGATCCTCGATCGCGCCGGCCTCGGTCATCACGCGGGTCACGTCGGCGAGGGCGTGCAGCGCGCCGTCGATCGCGTCGGTCCGCGCGTCGCGCGCGGCGGCGGTCCCGGTGCCGCGCGCCTCGAGCAGGCGGGCGCGCGCGGCGGTCAGCCGGGTCACCAGGTGCGGCCCGAGGTACTCCGCGAACAGCGCCGAGACAAAGGCGCGAAGCTCGCCGGCCTCCAGCTCCGGCCGGCTGTCGTACACGACGAGCTCGATGCGATCGCGCTTCAAGCGCACGACCAGTGGGTTCTCATCGAGGTCGGTGAACGTGAGCTGGCGTTCCGTCATGCGTGGCTCCTTGGTTGGGTCGCCACGATAGCCGCCGCCCATGACAGTCGCGCGCCGCGCGATCCGTCGCGCGATCACAGCGGGCCGGCGTACGACCACGCCGACGACTCGACCTTGACCAGGTGCGCGGCGGTGTTGCCGAAGCTCAGGCTGCGCGGCTCGCCGCGGTCGGCGAAGCACCCCGACAGCAGCTGGCGCATCACGCCGCCGTGCGCGACGACCACGACGACGTCGTGCGGCACGGTCTCGAGGAACCCGAGGATCGCGGCGCGCGCGCGATCGTGCACCGCGGCGCGGCTCTCGCCGCCGTCGACCGCGAACGTGCGGTCGCCGGTCAGCCAGCGCCCCATCGCACCCGGGAAGCGCTCGTCGATCTCGCGCCGCGTGAGGCCCTCGAACACGCCGTAGCAGAACTCGCGCAGCTCGCGCCGGACATGCAGCGTGCGGCCCTCGAAGCCGAACGCGATCTCGGCGGTCTGGTGGGCGCGGCGCAGATCCGAGGTCAGCACGGCGGTGTGAGCGTCGTCGAACAGGTGCGTGTGCGCGGCGCGCAGGGCCCGCGCCTGCGATCGACCGACGTCGCTCAGCGGGATGTCGGCGTGGCCCTGGAACCGACCCTCCCGGTTCCACGCGGTCTCGCCGTGGCGAACGAGCAACAGGGTCCGAGTCATCGTCTCCGCCTGTACCACGGGCCGCGCGCGGCTGCACGATCGCCCCCGGTGCCCCCCGGCACCCCCGGCGCCCCCGGCACCCCCGGCGCCCCCGAGCCGGCGCCCCTGCCTCGCCCGCCGGCGTGCGCTTCGCTCATCGCGTCGCGCGCGCCCACGCGATCGCGCGCTCGAGCCGGTCGTTGCCCCAGAACATCTCTTGCTCGACCAGGAACGTCGGGGCGCCGAAGATGCCGTGCGCGCTGGCCTGCTCGGTCGCGGCGCGCAGCCGCGGGCGATGCTCGGGCCCCTCCGCCTCGGCGCGCACCGCCGGGCCATCGAGGCCGATCGCCGCGAGCAGCTCGTCGATCACCTCGGGCGCGGCGAGCTCGCGGTCCTCGGCGAAGTTGGCGGCGAGCGCCGCGCGGATGAAGCGCGGGCCCCAGCCGCGCTCGACGCCGAGCAGCGCGACCCGCGCCGCGGCGACCGTGTTGCGAGGAAACTGCGACGGCCGCTGCAGCGGGAGGCCGAGCGCCTCCGCCTCGCGCGCGAGGTCACGCCAGAGGTAGCGCCCCTTGTCGGGGTAGACGTTGAACGGCGAGGTCGACCAGCCGACGGCGGCGAAGATCGGCCCCAACGAGAACGGCCGCCAGGCGACCTCGACACCGGCCGCGCTGGCCAGGTCGTCGATCCGCATGGCGGCCAGGTACGTGTAGGGGCTGGCGAGCTCGCACCAGAACTCGAGGCGCGTCATCCGCCTCAGTCTATCGCGCGGGCGCGGCGGCGGCGCTCAGAACGGCGGCGCCGAGTACGGGAACGTGTTCGACACGTTCGGGTGGCCCTGCTGGGCGTTCGTCGGGTCCGGGATCGAGACGTTGCCGTTGTTCTTGGTGTCGTCGAGCGAGAACGTCACGCCGTCGCTGACCAGGGCGCGGAACTGCGCCGGGGCGTCCTTGCCGACCGCCGCGCCGGCGAGCAGGTAGTCGTAGGTGATATCGACGACGTCGTCGCTCAGGAAGCGACCACCGCACAGCAGCGGCTTCGATTCGGCGTTACCGCACAGCGTCAGGTAGTTGCTGGTGACGTCGGTGTCGACGCGCAGCACGTCGGGGATGAACTGATCGAACACCTTGTTGGCGTAGTTCTGCGCGGCGGTAACCGACGCGGGGGTCAGCGTGACGCCGGTCAGCGCGTTCTCGGTCCAGATCGCGCCGCCGACGGCGTGGCACGGGATGCCGGCCGGCTTGAGCCCGGTCTCGGGCGTGAGGCCCGCGGCGCCGTCGAGCAAGCACGCGCCGAGGTAGAGCGCCTGGAGCACGGTCTTGGCCTCGGTGGCGACCAGCGTGAGCGTGGCATCGGGCACGCCGGCGAAGCTCGGCGCGGTGGCGTTGTAGCCGTCGTTGTACGCCGAGGTGAACAGCAGCGCCTCGTTGATCGCGGGGCGCGCGAGGTGCTCGATCTGGTGGAACGCGACGCCCGGCGTGGTCGGCGCGTCGATCGGCGGGGTGGTGGGCGCGTCGACGGGTGTCTCGCCGGCGTCGTCGCCGCAGCTCGCGGCCGACAGGAGCAGCGCGAGCGCCGCGGCGCCGCGCAGAGTGGTGCGTAGGATGGTCATGGTCATTTGCCCTTTACTCGGCCACCGAGATCGTGGACCACGTGTCGAAGATCTGGGTGTCGTCGAGCTCGGCGATCGGGACGTTGAGCACGATCGCGGTGACGTTGAGGTTCTTGGTGAAGTCGGGCGCGCAGCTCGGCGGGTTGAACAGGTTGATCTTGTCGTCGTCGGTGTCGGGCGCCGGCGTGGCGGCGAGGTTGTTGAGGAAGGCATCGCCGCGGCAGTTGTTGGCGAGCGTGGCCGCCGCGTTGCCCTTGCCGGGAGCGCCGCCGCCGAAGAACCGGCCGGCGAGGAACGAGCGGACCTGGAAGAACCGCACGACGTCGAACGCGAACGAGTCGGCGCGCGGGCCGATGAACCACTTGACGTCGAGGCTGCCGGCCTTGCCGGTGTTGGTCACGATCGACGGCGCGCCGATCGTCGTCGTCTTGCCGCTGTTGGTCCCGATCATCGCGCCGTCCTTGAACACGGTCAGCGTGACGAGCTGGGCCCCGGTCGCGTCGGGCGCGGCGGCCTCGAACCGGAACATGAAGTCGTCCTTGTTCGTCGGCTTGGCGGCGCGCGACGCCGCCTTGCTCATGTGGAACTCGTAGCGCGCCTTGGTGCTCAGGAAGTACTGCTTGCCCGGCAGCGAGCGCGGGTTGAAGTACATGATCATCGAGAGCTGGGTCGGATCGCCCGGCGACTTGAACGCGAAGTGATCGCTGAGGTTGAGCGCGCGGGACTTGAGATCGGTCTCGCCGTCATCGTGGTCCGACGCGTAGACGGTGCGTCCCGCGACCGCGACCACCGCGATCGCTGCCACCAGTGACATCGACATTAGAACTAGCCTCTTCATTGGATCTCCTTGTGAAATAACGCCCAGGGCAATTCCCTCGGCAGCGAGTCAGCGAAGCGCCGCGCTCGTCTCCCGTTGCGCTCTCTACGAGCCGACGCGAAAACCGGATCAGTCACGCCACGCGTGAGGCGCGTCCGCCTGGCGGTCGAGTCCCGATCTTCGCGAGGCGATGACTTCGATCTATAGAGGGATGCGGCGGCGCGGGATGCCGGTGATCCGCGGCGGGGGGCGGCTCGTAGGGTGCGCATGAGGTCTCTCCATGCGCGGGTCGCTCAGCTGGCCGTGGCGACGGGCGCCGCCGGCATCGTGATCGGGGCGGTGCTCGTCGGTGCCGTGGCGACGCACCGGCTGCGGCAGCGCGCCGCGCCCGCCGACTGTCGCGCGGCCGGCGAGCTCGCGCCCGACGCCGCCGCGCTGCGCTATCGCTACGCGACCGACCAGGCCGCCGACACCGCCACCGAGGCGGCCGCGACGATCGCGGCGCTCGAGGCGCGCGTCCAGGCCCAGCCGACCTCGCCGTTCGACTACGCCGAGCTCGCCGACCTGTACTTCCGCCGCGCGCAGCTCGACGGCGACCCCGAGGGCTTCAAGACCGCCGACGCGATGGCGCGGCGCTCGCTCGCGCTGCTGCCGTCGCCCAACCCGGCGGTGATGACGCTGGCCAAGCTCGCCGACCTGCGCCACGACTTCCGCGAGGCGATCGAGCTCGCGCAGCGCCACCAGGGCCGCTCGTCGGGCACGAAGATCATCATCGCCACCGCGCACCTCGCGCTCGGCGAGCTGGCCGCCGCCGGCGAGGCCGCGCAGGCCGCGCTCGCGATCAAGCCCGACGCCGGCGGCTACCTGACGCGCGCGCTGGTGATGCAGGCGCAGGGTCGCGACGCCGAGGCCGCCTACGACTTCGCCAACGCGGCTCGCGTCGAGGAGCCCGGCGATCTGCAGGCCGCGGCGCGGCTGCGCGCGCTGTGGGGGCGCTTCCTGCTCCGTCGCGGCGAGCTGGCCGGCGCGGCGCGGGCGCTCGACGAGGCGCTGCGCGTGGTGCCCGGCTTCGCGCTGGCCACCGCGCTGCGCGGCGAGCTCGCGCTGCGCACCGGCGGCGCCAGGGACGCGGCGCGGCTGTTCGAGCAGGCGTTCATCGCGTCGCGTCAGGTGCGCTACCTGATCGATCAAGCGCGGGCCTACGATCTCGCGGGCAACGCCGCGGCGGCCGACGCGCTGCGCGGCCAGGTCGAGGCCATCGTGCGCGGCGAGCTGCGCGAAGGCGGCCTGGGCCACCGGCTCGATCTCGCCGAGGTCCTCATCGATCGCGGCCTGCGCGCCGAGCTGCCCGAGGCGGTCGCGCTCGCGCGCGAAGAGGTCGCCCGGCGCGGCAGCTTCGAGGCCCGGTTCCAGCTCGCGCGCGCGCTCGCCCGCAACGGCGCGCGCGACGAGGCGGCCCGCGAGGTCCGGGCGGCGCTCGCGACCGGCGCCCACGAGGCGCAGCTCTACGAGCTCGCGGCGGTGCTCGAGACCCAGCGCGGCAACGCTGCGGGCGCCGCGATGTACCGCCGCCAGGCCGACCGGCTCGATCCCGGCGCGTCGGGCTGGCGCAGCCTCGGCATGGGGCCGCCGCGATGACCCGGCGCGCCATCGTCGTGGCCGCCCTGGTCGGGCTCGCCGCGCTCGCCGGGCCCGCCGCGGCCCACCCGCTCGACCTCGGCTACCTCCGGATCGACGCCGACGGCGCCACGGTGGCCGTCACCCTCGACCTCCACGTCAACGCCGCCGCGCGGCTGACCGGCGTCGCCCCGGCCGCGCTCGACGCGCCCGCGGTCGGCCGCCAGGCCGCGCAGCTCGCCGACGCGACGTTTCGCGGCGCGCCGATCACGACCGAGCTCGGCGCGTGCCGGTGGACCACCGCGCGCGCGACGCTCAGCGATCGCACCGTGCGGATCGCCGGCGAGGCCGACTGCCCGGGCGCCGCGCGGACGCTGCGCTGGGCGTTCCCGTTCGTCGCCGACGCGCGGGTCTCGCCGACCTTTCAGATCCTGGTCAAGGCCGAGCTCGCCGGCGAGGACCACGTCGCGATCGTCGACCAGCACCGGCCGAGCCTCGAGCTCACGACGACGCGCGCGATCGGCTTTACGACCTTCGTGTGGACCGGCGTCGAGCACATCGGCGCGGCGCCGAGCCAGTGGCGCGAGGCCGCCGGCTGGAAGCTGCCCGACGGTCTCGATCACATCCTGTTCCTGCTCGCGCTGATGCTGGCCGGCGGCACGCTGGTGCGCATCCTCGGCATCGTCAGCGGGTTCACGCTCGGCCACTCGATCACGCTCGCGCTGTCCGCGCTCCACGTCGCGCGGCCGCCGGCCCAGATCATCGAGCCGCTGATCGCGTTGTCGATCGCGTTCGTCGCCGCCGAGGCGTTCTGGGGCAAGCTCGAGGGCCACCGCTGGAAGGTCGCCACCGCGTTCGGGCTCGTCCACGGCTTCGGGTTCGCGAGCGCGCTCAACCAGCTCGATCTGTCGACCGGCGACCTGATCGCGGCGCTGTTCGGCTACAACCTCGGCGTCGAGCTCGGCCAGGTGACGATCGTGCTCGTCACCGCGCCGCTGCTGCTCTACCTGCAGCGCCACCGCCGGTTTCATCCCATCGTGCGCGGCCTCGCGGCGGCGATCTTCATCGCCGGCATGTACTGGTTCTTCCAGCGCCTGTAGCCAGGCTACGGCGTCCGGCCGTCGATCGTGCGCACGACGCGGCCGGCGTCGTCGAGCAGCTCGATCGCGGGCTCGCCGTGCACGGACACCGCGAGGCGCAGCCGCGGCCGGCCCTGCGGGTCGTTCAGCACGAGGCTCGCGGCACCGTCGCGGGTGCCGAAGTAGCCGCGCGGCGCGCCGAAGTGGCCGAGCGCGCGATGGCGCGCGAGCTCGGCGTCGCGCGCGGCCGGCGTCAGCGCGCTGGTCTCGTCGGCGAGCCGGAACATGTCGTCGATCGAGAACACGCGATAGCTCGGCTGGTCGTTGATCAGCACGCCGGCGCTGGCCTGGTCGCCGCTCTCGTCGAGCAGCAGCTGGAGCATCTGGTCCTGGCGGAAGCGATCGAACGTCAGGCTCAGCCCGGCCGCGACCTTGCCGGTGGCGTCGAGCGCACCGGCCTGGATCAGGCCGCCGTTCTCGGTGCCCTCGTCGTCGACGAACAGGATGCCGGCGTAATCGCGGCGGTTCGGCCGCGCGATCTCGCGGCCACGGGAGAAGCTGCCCGGGAACCGCGCGCGGCTGGCGAGGATCATGCGCGGAGTGCCGTCGGGCTCGACCACGTCGAGTCGACCGACGGTGAGCTGATCGAAGGTGCGAGGCAGCGTGGGCGGCGGACGCAGCGCGACGAGCGCGGCGAGCGCGATCGCCGCGGCGCTCGCGAGCATGGCGCTCACGGCGAGGATGCGCACGCCGCGGATCCGGCGCTCGAGCGAAGACGAGGCAGATAGCTCGGACATCCGCGCCGGGACTGCAGCGATCGCGCCAGCGCGACCTTGCGCGCGCAGCGCGTTCCAGCGGGTCGGCGGCGCGCTGTGACAGGTCACGGGACACGGCCAGACCGTCACGGTCAACCGCAGCCGATGCCGATGCCGATGCCGATGCCGATGCCGATGCCGATGCCGATGCCGATGCCGATGCCGATGCCGATGCCGATGCCGATGCCGATGCCGATGCCGATGCGGCTGCGGCTCCGGCTTCCGGCTTCCGGCTTCCGGCTTCCGGCTTCCGGCTTCCGGCTTCCGGCTTCCGGTTTCCGGTTTCCGGCTGCGGCTTCCGGCTTCCGGCTTCCGCTGCGGCTGCCGCCGCTACGGCTCCTCGACGAGCTCAGCGAAAGCGCAGCGCGCCGTGACGGTGTGCCGGCGCGTCAGGACCATCGCCGATCCAGATCCGGCTCGCCGCGGGGATCACCAGGTCGCGCTCGCTCGCGCCGGCGACCGTGACCGGCGTGCAGAACACCGGGACCGGCGCGCCGCGGGCCTCCAGCCGCGCGGTGAAGCTCGGATCCTCGGTGTCGCCGTGGATCGCCGCGGCGCACAGACTGTAGCGGCCGGCCGGCACGCCGGTGAAGTGCGCCGCGCCGGTGTCATGCACCGAGGTCCACGCGATCAGTGCGTCGGGGCGGCGCGCGACGGCCTCGGGCCAGCGCTGCCACAGCGCGGCGAGATCGGCCGGCGCGAAGCCCTCGGGCGCGAGCACCACCGTGCTGCTCTCGATCGGCCGCGACAGCTCGTCGCGCGGATGCACCGTGAGCTCACCCGCGCCGCCCGGCAGCGCCAGCACGAGCGGCTCGGCGGCCGGCACCGCGAGGGCGCGCGCCCCGCAGCGCTCGACCTCCAGGCGCTCGACGCAGAACGCGACCGTGTAGCGGCCCTCGGGGATGCGCACGCTGGCGAACCGCCCGTCCGGCGCGCGCAGCACGATCGGCGGCACCTCCGGCTCGCCCGCCGGCGTGATCGCGAGCGCCGCGTCGCTCGGCGCGCGGCCGGCGAGCGTGCCCCACGGCGCCAGCACGAGGGTCGCACTGTCCGTCGCCCGGACGCTCGGCGCGCGGCCGCGCGTCGCGTGCTCCGCGGCGAGCCATGGCCGCGCCCCGACGGGCACCGCGAGCGTCGCCGCGCCGTCCGCGTCGCTGACCGCGGTCACCACGCCGCGCTCGCGCTCGTCATACAGCGACGCCGCGCCGAGCAGGGCGATCGCGTTGGCGTGAAACTGCGTCGCGGCGAGCACCGTGGCGCCGGCGACCGGCGCGCCGGCGCGATCGCGCACGACGACGCGAACCTCGCGGGTCGGCCCGATCGGCCCGACCAGCTCGTCGAGCAGGCGCGCACCGGCGGCGCTGCGCCCCGCGGCGCGCAGCTCGGTCATGACGACGGCGGCCTCGGCGTCGCGCCCCGCGGCCTCGAGCAGCCGCGCCAGCTGGTCGCGCGCGCCGATCGCCGTGACGTCGCCGGCGCCGGCGACGCGATCGTCGGTCGCGATCGCCTCGCGCAGCCGCGCGATCGCCGCGTCGCGGTCGCCCGCCAGCGCCGCCATGGCCGCCTGGCTACGCACCGCCTCGCTCCACTCCAGCAGGCCGGCGAGCGTCGGCGGCGTCACCGCGGCCCGCGCCTCGGCCAGCGCCCGCGCGCTCGCCGCCATGCGGCCATGCTTGTACGCGAGCAGCGCCTGGAAGATGCCGAGCCGCGCCCGGTCGACGGCGTCGGGTCGGACCCGGGCCAGCGCCGCCAGCGCCGCCCGCTCGGCGCGATCCGCCGCCGGTAGATCCGAGCCGCGCGACGCCGCGAGCTGGAACAGCCCCAGCAGCGCCCGCGCGCGCAGGCCGTCGTCGCGCGCCTCGTCGGCGAGCTGCACCGCGGCCTCGAACGAGCGCCGCGCGACGGTGATGTCGTCGTTGAGCGCGGCCGCGCTGCCGCGCTCGTACTGCGCGGCGGCGCGGCGCTGCGGCGAGCGCTGCGCCGCGAGCGCCACCGCGGCGTCGCCGTGCCAGCGCGCCGAGCGCAGGTAGGCGCGGGCCGTGAGCGCCCGGGTCTGCGCCAGCTCGGCGTCGACCGGCGCGTCCACGAACGCCTCGATCGCGTCGCGGATCGGCAGCGCCCGGGACGCGGCGCGCGGCCATCCCGCGAGCACCGCCGCGGTGACCCCGGCCACGCCCATCATCGCCACGCCGATCGCCCAGCGCGGCCGGCGCTCCGCCGCCTCGAGCGCGTCGACCACCGCCGCCATGCTCGGATAGCGCGCCGCGGCGGCCGACGTCCCGCGGCGCACGACCACGTCGAGCCGACGGCGCGCGCGCGCCGACAAGCTCCCCGGCGCGGCCTGCGCGAGCGCCTCGCCCAGCGACGCGCAGAAGCTGTATTGATCAGCGCGCGGATCATCGGCTCCGGCGTCGGGCGCCAGATAGCGCGGCGTGCCGCCCGGCTCGGCGGCGCGCGCCTCGTGCAGCCAGCGCGACAGCCCGAAATCGGTCACGACGATCTCGCCGTCGTCGCCGACCAGGACGTTCGACGGCTTGAAGTCGCGGTGCAGCACGCCCGCGGCGTGCGCCGCGACCAGCCCGCGCCCAGCGGCGGCGAACGCCGCGACGATCGCGGCACCGGCGCGCGGCGTCGCCAGCCAGCGCGCCAGGTCGACGCCGGCGACGTACTCCATCGCGATGTAGTCGATGCCGTTCACCGAGCCCACGTCGTGCACCGCGCGGACCTGACGCGCGCGCAGCCGCGCCATCGCGCGCGCCTCGCGCAGCAGCAGCTCGGCGCGCCGACGATCGCGCGCCGGGTCGCGCACCGTCACGGCGACCTTGAGCGCGACGTCGCGATCGAGGTCGAGATCGCGCGCCCGCACCACCATGCCCATGCCGCCGACGCCGAGCACCTCGTCGACGCGGTAACGGCCGATCACCTGGCCGATCGCCAGCCGCGGCTCGCCGGAGCCAGCCCCGCCGTCGGCCGTCACGCGCTCGTGAGCCCCCACCGCCAGACTCTACCGCGCCGAGCCGAGCCGAGCGCGGCGAGGCGAGGCGATCGACCAGGACGTGTCGACCTTTGGTCGACGCATCCCGAGGCGCTACGATGGCGCGGTGACCGGCGAGCGCCAGACGCGCACCGACGATGGCGCGCCCGCCGATCCCGCGCCGCCGCTGCACGCGTACCTGGTGCGCGCGCTGACGTACGATCGGCCGACCGCGCCGCCGCGGCGGTGGTCGCTCGACGGCCCGGCGGAGCGCGTGATCTCGGGCGCCGCGGCGGCGGACGATCCGCACCTGCTCGCCTGCGACGACGCGTGGGCGTCGACCCGGCACGCCGCGCTGCGGCGCAGCTTCGGGCGCTGGATGCTCGAGGACCTGGGCTCCAAGAACGGCACGTCGGTCAACGGCGAGCGCGTGACCCGCCACGCGCTGGGCGACGGCGATCTGATCGAGACCGGCCACACCGCGTGGTGGTTTCGCGAGCTGGCGGCCGACCGGCCACCCGCCGACGCGACGCTGGTGCTCGCGGCGCCGTTCGTCACGCTGCACGCGCCGCTCGAGGACGTCGTGGCGCGCGCGGTCGCCGCGATCGGCGCCGGGCTGCCGGTGCTGGTCGCGGGCGAGACCGGCGTCGGCAAGGAGCGCGCGGTGGCGGCCATGCACGCCGGCAGCCGTCGGCCCGGCGCGCTGGTCGCGGTCAACTGCGCCGCCCTGCCCGCCGCCCTGGTCGAAGGCGAGCTGTTCGGCCACCGCCGCGGCGCGTTCTCCGGGGCGATCGACGACCGCCTGGGCTACCTGCGCGCGGCCGACCGCGGCACCGTGTTCCTCGACGAGATCGGCGATATGCCGGCGGCCGCGCAGGCCGCTCTGCTCCGCGTGCTCGCCGAGCGCACGGTGACCCCGGTCGGCGACGAGCGCCCGGTGGCCGTCGACCTCGCGGTGGTCTCGGCGACCCACCGCGACATCCACGCGATGGCGGACGCCGGCGCGTTTCGCGCTGACCTGCTCGCCCGGCTGTGCGGCGTGACGCTGTGCATCCCGGCGCTGCGCGAGCGCCGTGAGGACATCGGCGGGTTCGTCGCGCGCACGCTGGCCCGCGTCGCCCCGGCCGCGACCCTCCAGCCCGACGCCGCGCGCCGGCTGCTCACCGCGGCGTGGCCGCGCAACGTCCGCGCGCTCGAGCACGCGGTCGCCGCCGTCGCGCTGCGCGCCGGTCCGAGGGCCGTCACCCTGAGGGATCTCGAGGGCCTCGAGGACGGCCCCGGGCATGCCCCATCCATCGAGGGGGGCGCTGACGGCCGAGGGCCGGCCGCCGCGCCCGCCACGACGTGGTCACCCGCCGACGCCGCGCTGCGCGCCCGGCTGGTCGAGGCCCTCGCGGCCCATGGCGGCAATATCAGCGCCGTCGCGCGCGCCCTCGGCCGCGATCGCAAGCAGATCCATCGCTGGCTCTCCCGCCTGGAGATCGACCCGCGCGGCTAGCGATCGCCGCGCCGCGTAGCAAGGATCACGTGCGCCCATGCCATGACACGGCTCGCAGTTTTGCTACGCTGGGTCGCTATCGCATGACCATCGCGACGAAGACGGACCTGGGGATGGACGCATGGGCGATCGACGACGAGGTCGTCCGGCTGCGCGAATGGGGCAGCGAGGCCGTCCACGAGCTGATCGGCGACGAGCTGACGATCGGCTCGGCGGAGGGCAGCTCGCTGCAGCTCACCGATCCGACCGGCTGCCTGTCGCGCCAGCACGTCCGCCTGACGCGGGAAGGCCCGCGCTGGATCGCGCGCGATCTCGATAGCAAGAACGGCATGCGGCTCGACGGCGTGAAGCGGCCCAAGGTCCTGCTCGAGCCGGGCTCCGAGCTGGGGCTCGGCGGCATCACGCTGATCGCCGAGAGCCCGCGGCTGATCGCGCTGCGCAGCTTCCTCGCCCGCCTGCTCGGCTGGTCGAGCGATCGCTGCGAGACCGTCGACCTGGCGCTGCGCTCGGTCCGGCTCGCGGCGACCCGGCGCGCCGCGCTCGCGCTGTGCGGCGAAGGCGATCTGGTGTCGATCGCGCGCGGCCTGCACCGCTACTCGCTGGGTGACGCCCAGCCGTTCGTGCTGTGCGATCCCAAGCGCCGCGCGACCGAGGCCAACGCCGTGCTCGAGAACTACATCGACGGCATGCGCGCGTTCGAGGCCGCGGCCGGCGGCTCGATGTGCATGTGGTCCAAGCGCCTGCCGCGCGACTTCGCCGAGGTCACCACGGCGCTGCGCGATCCGAGCACCCGGGTCCAGCTGATCGTCTGCGGGCTGCGGCCGCCCGATCGCAAGGAGCTGGTCTCGGCGCCGATCGAGATCCCACCGCTGGCGTCCCGGCCCGAAGAGATCGACCGGGTGGTCGACGAGTACGCCGCCGATGCCGCCGTGCTGCTGCGCGTCGGAGCCAGCTTCACCAAAGTCGACCGCGACTGGGTACGTATGCACTCGGCGACGTCGCTGCCCGAGATCGAGAAGGGCACCGCCCGGATCGTCGCGCTGCGCGAGGCAGGCAATGTCGCGCGCGCCGCCGGGCTGCTCGGGATGGCGCATGCGTCGCTCGGCGAGTGGATCGGTCGGCGCCGGCTGCCGATGGGGACGCTGAAGTAAGGTGATCCATAAGATGATCCCGCGGCTACGTTCGAAGCTGCGTCACCGTTCCCTGTGCTGTGCACGAAACGTCGTGAACGGCGATTCGCCCGCGTCGCGACCGTGCGCGACAACCGAGTAAAACTCGGCTGCTCCCGTCGACGAATGTGAGCGCGACTACCAGCGAGCTCCGCGCGGGCTGCGCGCTCAAGACTCGCTGTGTCATAAGCGAGCAAACAAATTTTTCATGCGTGTCGGCGGTCCGAAGTCTTGCCCGCGTGTAGCCAGAGGAGCAAACTTACATCGTGAGCGCGACGAAGAAACCCCAGGATTCGGTGGCGTTGTACCAACACCGACTCCGTGTCGACCACAGTAGCGTTCGCAAGCTACATGAGGTCATCGCAACGGTGGAAGCGCTCAAACAACAGCGGGCATCGTCGACGACCTCCGACGACGACTAGCGACGATTATCGTCCGGTTCTTCCGGTTCTTCTGGCGATTCTCGGACTCCGGGTGGCGTGAAGATTCTCCATCTCTCCGATCTGCACGTCACGCATGACGGTAGGGAGCTGAACCAGCTGTGGGGACGTGCGCGTCCGGCAGTCGCGGGGCAGCGCTTCGACTTCGTCGTGATCTCGGGTGATCTCACCCAGCGCGCCTCGCCGGTCGAGTACGCCAAGCTCAAGCGCTTCCTCGAGGCCGAGATCGAGCCGCTGGTCGTCGGCGACCGCGCCACGGTCAAGACCCGCGTGGTGATCATCCCCGGCAACCACGACGTCGACTGGACCGCCGACGTGTTCGACACGCTCGCGCTGGCCAACGCCAACGTCGACCTCGCGCGCCAGTGGTTCGCGGACGGCCAGTGGCGGCCCGAGACCCAGCCCTACCGCGTCAAGGTCGGCCACTTCGGACACGCCAGCGCGTTCCAGCTGCGCACCGACCGCTACCACGAGCGCTTCGCCGCGGTGCAGGCGTTCCTGACCGAGTACTACGGCGATCAGCTGAGCTATCCGCACCGGCCGTTCGCCCTGCTCGACCCGCGCGGCACCGGGACCGGCGACTGGCAGGCCCACGTGTTCCCCGATCTGCACGTCGCCCTGCTCGGCTTCAACAGCAGCTACCGCAACGATCGCTACTGGCACGGCGCGCAGATCCACGAGGACGCGATCACCGAGGCGCGCGACCACGTCGATCGCATCGATCACAACCGCAGCTTCCTGCGCATCGGCGTGTGGCACCACGGCCTCGAGAGCCACCGCAACCGCCCCGATCGCCTGACCTTCGAGAACCTCACCGCGCTGGTCACCTCGGGCATCAAGGTCGGCTTCCACGGCCACGTCCACAAGTCGCACGCGCAGCTCCACCGCTTCATCACCGACGACTTCGCGCTGGTCTCGACCGGCACGCTGGGCGCCGCGTCCGAGGATCGCCCCGACGCGGTCGCCAACCAGTTCTCGATCGTCGACCTGCACCGCAACCGGCTGCGCGTCGACGTCTACGAGAGCGAGGGCCTGGGCGCGTACAGCGCGCGCGAGGATCGCCGGCGCTTCATGTACTTCGATCTCGACATCGAGCGCCCGCTCGACATCTCGAAGCCGCTGCGCTCGTGGGCGAGCCACGTCACCCGCCGGGTCACGCTCGATCCGGAGACCGGCATCGCCAAGATCGACGTCGAGATCGACGACCTCGATCTCAGCAAGCCGATCGTGGTCGCGCGCGTCCCGGTCATGCTGTGCACCGCGCCGGACGCCTCGGCGATGGTCGACGGCCAGCGCTTCCCGATCGCGCAGCGCCAGGTCGGCAACCACATCGAGTTTCGCTCCAACGCGTGGATCGCCAAGCGCTACCGGCGCGCGACCTGGAGCTACCGGATCGCCAACGCGTTCGCGCTGACCCGCGCCGAGCCGACGCTGCAGACCAAGCGCGAGGACTATCCGCACCTGCTCGACGGCTGGGAGGTGTGGTCGCACCGCGTGCAGTTCGACTACGACCGCCTGACCCTCGAGCTGATCTACGACGCCCCCGACGGCGCGTACTTCGGCGGGTCCGGTTCGATCGACAGCGCGCCCACCGTCACGCCGATCGTCGAGCGCCGCGTGTCCGGCGGCCCGCTGCCCTGGGAGCGGCTCGGCAGCGAGGAGAGCCGGGCGACCAAGGTCGTCGCCAACGCGCGGCGCTGCTCGGTGTCGTGGCCGTCGCCGATGGCCAACGCACGCTACGGCCTGACCTTCCGGCTCGCCAACCCGGGCGAGCCGCTGCCGCGCCGGTTCGCGCTCGCGACGTCGCGCCTGGTCAAGCTGTGCCGCAGCACGCGCCGCATCGGCGAGGGCCTGCGCTCGACGCTGGCGACCTACCTCGACGCCTCGCTCAAGCGCGCGTTCCAGCTCGGCGACGAAGAAGAGTCGTTCAGCGAGCACGTCGTCGCGGTCGGCAACCTGTGGAACGCGAGCGAGCAGCTGCTGCGGCCGTGCTTCGGGTTCTTCCCGCCCGACGCGTGGAACACCCAGTTCGACGCCGGGCGCGGCATCGCCGGCCACGCGTTCCGGTTCGGCCGACCCGCGGCGTGGCACCGCTCGATCGCCGGCGAGTTCGACGTGATCCGCGTGCCGACCACGAGCGGCAGCCGCGACTACGAGTGGATCCTGTGCCTGCCGATCCTGACCACGCCCGACGGCGCGCCGATCGGCGTGTTCGGGTTCGCCGGCACGCGCGACCACGACACCGCAGCGGCCAACCAGCTCGCGGCGTTCGCCCAGCAGATCGCGCAGCGCGACCGCGCGATCGACACCAGCGGCTTCGACGACTTCTGGTACGTGCTCAACGCGAGCTTCTGGTACGGCCTCGCCGAGGCCGACAAGGCGCTCGATCTCGGCATCGGCGTCAACGACATGGCGCTCGAGTGCTCGACCGCGTTCCTCACGCCGAGCACCGCGACGATCACCGACCCCGCCGGACCCGACGGCGACGGTTAGCCCCGCCCGGCGCGCAGATCGCGCGCGAGCAGCCGGTGGAACAGGTTCTCGCCGGCCTCGCGGCGCACCGAGAGCCGGCCGGCGCGGTAGGCGCGCGAGCCGAGCCCGCGCTGCACGCTCTCGCAGATCGCGACGTCCTCGTCCTGGATGCGCTCGGACACCGCCATGCTCTGGCGGTTGTCGTCGCGCCGCGCCGGGCTGACGTCGTCGAAGAAGAACTCGAACACGACCTTGGTGCGATCGACGCCGAGCGGGATGACCAGGTTGGTGTCGAGGTGACCCTCGTACCAGTTGAGCATCAGGTTGGGGTAGATCCAGTAGTAGCGCGCGTGGCCCTTGCGGACGGCGGCCGTGTCGGCGTCGCCGGCGCGGGTCGGGCTCGACTGCAGGACGAAGCGCTCGAAGCACTCGATCGTGTAGTCGGTGTAGCTCAGCACCGAGCTCAGCGACTCGTGCAGGTGCGGCACGTGGTAGCCGCCATCGAGGTAGTTGTCGACGTAGACCTTCCAGTTGCACGCCAGCGTGTACTCGCGGCGCTCGCAGAACTGCAGCGCGCCGAGCCCGAGCGGCGCGACCTGCTCGACCAGCGCGCCGAGCGCGCGCTCGAGCGGCACCGGATCGCGATCGAGGTGCACGAACACCAGGCCTTCCCAGCTCGCGACCGCGAGCGGCACCAGCCCGGTCGCCGCGCGATCGAAGCCCTCGACGCCGTCGAACTCGGGGACGCCGCGCAGCTGGCCCGCGAGGTCGTAGGTCCAGCCGTGGTACGGGCAGCGCAGCCGATCGACCTTGCCGCACGGCGCCGTCATCACCGCGGCCGCGTGGTGCCGGCAGACGTTGAAGAAGCCACGCAGCACGCCGTCGCTGCCGCGCACGACCAGCACCGGCTCGCCGGCGACCTCGGCGGTCACGAACTCGCCGGGCGCGGCGACCTGCGCGGCGCGCCCGACCAGCTGCCAGCTCCGGCTCCACACCGTGGCGCGCTCGAGCTCGGCGATCCGCGGGTCGACGTACCACTCGGCCGGGATCGTCGATGCCTGGGCCAGCGGTGCCTGGTCGTCGAAGCGAGCGAGGACGACGTCGAGCGGATCCGGCATACCCCGTCGTACCTCGAGCGGACGCGGCGCTTCAATCGTACGTGAGGCGCCTGAATCTGAACCAGGCATGCACAGTGTGCAAACTGTGGACATGCGGCTCCATCGCGGCATCCGTGCGCTCCCGAAGCGTGGCATTTCGCCCGATGTGCGCATTTGCTCGCTGTCACCCGCCAGCCAAGCCGATGAGATTGCACGGTCCGAAGCCGGGCATACACATTGCTGGTCGTTCGAGGCATGAAACACCTACGACTCCTGGCGACCCTAGCTTTGCTTGGCGCGAGCATGACCGGCTGCGTGATCTCGTCGGATGACGACGGCCCCGACGCCACCCTCACCGTCCACAACGAGTCCAACTTCACGATCATCGACATCGCGCTCAAGCCGGCCGGCAACGGCAGCTACGGCCGCAATCTCCTCGATGGCGACGTCCTCCTGCCGGGTGAGCAGCTGACGCTGGCCGCCGATTGCGACGTCTACGACGCGCGGCTCATCGACGAGGACGACGTGGATTGCGAGGTGTTCGACGTCGACCTCTGCCTCAACGACGCGGACTGGATCATCCGCGACAACACGTGCGCCGTGTTCGGCGTCGCCAAGGCCGCGCGCGAAGCCGCCGCGGCCGCCAAGGCCGCCGCCGCCGCGAAGTAACGTCCACGGTGTGAACCACCGGCTCACGTCCCCGGTTCACACCGCGCCCACGCTGCTATCTTGACGGTGTGGTACCGCTCTCTGGCCTCCCCACCCGAGCGCAGCACGTCCCCGGGTTTCGCGTCAGCGAGACCCATCACCCCCGCGGCGTGCTCGCGGCACATGCCCACGCCAGCGCGGGTGTGTGCCTGCTGGTCGGCGGCGGTTTCGCCGAGCTCCGGCGCGGTCGGTCGACCGTCGTCCGCGTCGGCGAGCTGCTCGTCCGACCCGCCGGCGACGAGCACGCCGACCACTTCGCGGCGGGTGGCGCGACCTGCCTCAACATCGAGTGCGACGAGGCGCCGCTCGGCGGCTTCGGCGCGATCACCGGCGGCCCGCGGGTGTGGGCCGCGACCCGGGTACGCGCCGCGTTGCTCGCCGACGATGGCCTCGGGCTCGAGGCGGCGTGCTGGGCGCTGGTCCACGGAAGATCTCGTCACGGCGATCGACGTCTACAACGCGCACCAGCTGGGCCTGCTGCCCGACCTCGCGGCGTACTGGCCCAAGCACGACGACGGCATCCACGTCGTGGCGTACCTGATCTACCAGCAGCTCGAGCGCAACCACCGCGCCGGCGAGAGCTACCCCGACTTCCTGCTCCGCCTCGAGCGCGAGCACGCGCTGTCGCCGGGCGCGCTCGAGGCCCAGTTCCGCGCCGAGCCCACGCACTACCCGGTCAAGGCGCTGCGCGAGACATCCCCACCGTGATCTTGACCGGTGGCGATCCGGCTCGGATCATGCGCGCATGACGGATGACGAGGTGGGCGACGCGCGCGCGACGATGGCGGCGCCGCCGCAGGCAGCAACGCCGGCGGCGCCGAGCGAGACACGAGCGCTCGACCGTCGGAGCGTGTTCCGCGCCGGCGCGACGATCGTGATCGGCGCCGCGCTCCCGGCGTGCGGCCGCCGCGCGGAGCCGCGCCCGGTGATGGCCGCGCCGGTAGCGTCTGGAGGATCGGCGACGGCAAGCGGGGTGACGGGCGGCACCGCGATCATGGCGTGGCGGTCGGCCTTGCGCTCGAGCGAGATCTCGATCGGCG
>Ga0307513_10004515_pt1 | contig 18557 bp, 15 predicted proteins | sample 15_EM_MG_FD_202174 | JGI IMG/M metagenome (GOLD analysis project Ga0307513, IMG submission 202174) | Populus trichocarpa ectomycorrhiza microbial communities from riparian zone in the Pacific Northwest, United States - 15_EM | ecosystem: Host-associated > Plants > Roots > Unclassified | place...
CCCCTCATGCCCGTTCTCGGCCGCCAAGGAGAGTGGTGTCCGGCTAGATTTGGTGTCTGGGTGGTCGGGATCAACGTCCTTTCGTTCCAAAAGCATCTTTACTATCCCCTCATGCCCCTTCTCAGCCGCCCACGAGAGTGGTGTCCAGCCATAAAGGGTGTCTGAATGGTCAGGATTGACGTCCTTCCGTTCCAAAAGCATCTTTACTATCCCCTCATGCCCGTTGACAGCCGCCCGTGAGAGTGGCGTCTGGCCGCAACAAGTGTCTAGGTGGTCAGGATTGACGTCCTTTCGTTCTAAAAGCATCTTTACTACCTCCTCATTCCCGTTCTGAGTCGCCCACGAGAGGGATGTCCAGCCATATTTGGTGTTTGACTGATCAGGATTGATGTCCTTTAGTTGCAAAAGCCGCCTTACTACTCCGTCATGCCCTCCCATAGCTGCCCATGTGAGAGCCGTATTCCCAGCACAATCGGCTGCATTAACGTCCCATTCCCTCATATCCAATACCGCTGAAACTACCTCCTCGATTGCGAAGAATGCTGCCCCGTGGAGTCCCGTAAATCCTGTGAGTATCTCCGGCCCACTAAACCCTTGGGGCCAGAACGCCTTCCCATCATATTGGTACAGGAGTTGAATGGATATATGCTCATCAAATCTATCGAGAAGCCTCAGTGCGAGTATTTTGATATTCTCTGTCACTTCTCTTTTCGTATGCCTCGCCCAATAAATAGAAGCATATTCTAGAAGCGGTGTTGTTGAGGGGGCTCGGCGAAGAGTTGGCGAAAGATCCCGGACAAGCCCGAAATTGAGGTATGTTAGGCAAACCTCCGCAATTGCTGAGTGAGGGCTATGGAATAGGGTCGGATCATCCGATAGATACTCCTGAAGGGTAAAGTGCACCAGTCGGACAGTGGACGATGACACTTCGACCGTGATAAGGCCTAGACAAGATGCTAGGACTATCCGTAACGCAGGAATGTTTTCCAGCTCCAGATCTGCAGATCCTATCTCTACTCCCAAGGCATGACAGAGCTCCTCGACCCATAACGGCCTTTCCGAATACAGCACCCACATCAGGGCCTTCAATCCGAGTACTGATTTATATCCCTTCTGCTCTTTAATTCGCATTAGGGTTGCCGTGTAGGCCTCACTCAGTCCATTGCCTTGTGTCATCTCCTCAAGTTTCCCCCTTCTCTGACGAATTGTCACCTCTGCTAGAATAGCATCGATGTTGAGCGAAACCAGGAGGAATCTATGCAGAACCTTGGGTAAGTATGCATCCTTGATAAGGTAGGGGTGCCCGATGTTCTCACTCACACATTAGATATCTTTTCCAAAATGACTCTCACAATATCCGCCCGTAAGTCATTACTCATCGCCTCTGGCTCCGAATCCCTATCTAACCTCATCTCTATATAACTCCGGATATCGTTCCGGTTAGGGTTGATGGGTATCACAACCGTCTTGGGGAAATATCTTTGGACATCTTCCCTAACATGTGGTCTCCCTGTGAGGAATAATCTTGTCCCGGGGGACTCCCGAAGAATATTTCTCAGCGACTCGAGAATCTCTGGAAAGCGCTTCGGCATACACTCGTCCAAGGCGTCGAGGCAAATGAAAACCTGTGGTAGCGAAGCAATAACGGTTTTCAACATTCCCATCAGGTCCGCAAGTCGCGGCCCTCTACCACCAAATTCCTTTTTCGCTTTTTGAAACGCCGCTCGTAGATGATCCGGGATGCCACCCCTGCCTACCAGCTGCTTCAGAAGAGCTCCCATAATGTTGGTGGTTGTCTGATCTTGTTGAGAAAGGAAGTCGCAGTACAAGCCTACAACTGCGACATTGTCCTCCTGCGCCCGATCGCACAGGCTGTCGATTACTAGGGAACTAATATTCCGGGCCGTTAGCGGCATTCAGTTCCTTCAAAGAATCCCGCCACTTACCTTAGATATGTTTTGCCCACCCCCGGATTTCCGGAACAAAACAAGACAGCCTTATTGGCTCCACCCTCACCGCATCTCCACTCCCGAAACTCGTTCGTTTCTAAAAGCCAATTCCCGACCCCATCGAGTCGCTCAGTGCGGACGCCCTGATGTCTATTACTCGGCTCCAGTGGAGAGAGCCAACGCATAATTGGCGCATCCTCGTCGGAGGTATAGAAACTGTTGAAGCTATTGAAGCTATTGTCTATGTTGCCGCAGCTGGTGTTGCCGTCGCCGATGTTGAGTGAAATTTGGGCCATGATATTCTGGAATGTTGGTTGAATGTAGAAACAGTGTAGCGATTTGTAGGGCATTAGGGGGTTTGTAAAACTCTGTGATGAGGGCTGAAGAAAGAGGGGTGGTACAACTTGTTGTGGCACAATTACATCCAATCATCTCCATTTGGCCAAGGCGTATGACTAATATGAGGTATACTCGACAAAGACTTCTTCCGAGGGAGAGAATTTCAACTGCAGGCGCATATCAGAGTCCATTTACCTGAGGTGGCTGTTCCGAGTGGCATGTCAACACACATTGTTTGTAAATAGTTAAAATAAACTGTCTTCTTAAATTTGTTTGGCGGTATGATACTGTGTACCGTATAATTTGGTAAGAGTCGGATTGGTGCTACTAAGTATTTTCTTGAACCTGTCTAACCACCGCGGCCGATATGTTTAAACTGTGGCGAATTCGCCTTCTTCGCGCCCTCCTATTGGTTCTTTTGCCTTAGTTTCGCTTTAGTTCCGACTTTGGCTAGATTATATGGTAGTGTGCCCCCCGCCGCAGAATATCCTTGGAATTCTACAAGCGCGGGACACTGTCATGGCTTCAATTTGTATCACATCTGGCGGAAGGAGGCACTAACAAAAACCTCCTGAACTATCAGTATTCATCCAAAATAACCACATCAGAAGAGATGAGAGATAGCGGAGGTGGAGGAGACGCGATATGCGAAAGATGCAGGCGGTGGACAGCCAAGCGAATCGTCAAAGGAGGAAACTCGAAAGGCACGATCACGTCTGGGGGTGAATCCCTTTCTACCCCGAGATAGCTCAATTTCCCTCGAATATTGGCAAAGAACTTCTACTCGCAAATCTGCAAACGTTAAATCACAACCTTGACAGCATATTTGCCTAGATGGTATTCCATGGTGATTGATTGAGTGTCGAGAATCTTCATGTTCTCTCACTCGCATCTCTCCACTGCCAGCTGTGGGAGATGAAGTGTGAGGGGAGGGACCAAAGTGAAAATAAGGACTCGTGGAGTATGAGCACTATACGTGCGGAGGTGTGAATTGGTAGTAGAAAAGAATTAATGTCCTATATCTATTGCGCCGCTATCTATTCTCGATGTAGCGGTACAATTCTTGCAAGAGGTAACAATATACAACCCCAACAATACGGGTACTACTATCCCTCGCGGCATATCTATCACATTGAAGTAATATTTCCGGCACCCGCGCACTTCAGGTGTTGTGTTTTTGGCAAATTGTAGAGATTAAGGCAGGAAAGAAAAAGCGTATAGAGCTTGTATCCTCATTAAAAACCCATACCCATAGCGAACCCTAGTGGGAGAATGGCTATTGGGTATGGAAAAAGAGTGCTGCACAGGAGGCAGGAGAAGGGCAAGCAAGAAAGTAAGGAAGACTCAGGAATATACTTTTAAAGAGCAGGTTTCTTAAGTGTGATATAGGCATAGCTGCAATGTAGTATAGTAGGTAAGGACTCCACCTCTAGTAAACAATCCCTCTATAATACCGAAAACTGTATTTCCACTTAAGCAGTATACGGACATTGCCTCTTTTCACATTACTATACACCACTAGGACTGCCCACAAAACACAAGCCAAATGCTAACTTCACAAATAACATGAAGGATAAGAGTAGCGCGATATAGCCAAGTCTAACGGGAACTCCAATGAGGGGGGAGGAAAAAAGAAGGGTAAAAAGAAAACCACAAAAGTTGATAAACAGTAAATAGCCAGCGGGGAACTAGAAAAAACCACAATGATCAAAAAAGGCTATTTATATCGAAATGCTGCCTACACTAACCCCTCACACTTGGCAAGTATTGATGGGATAACAATATTTCTAGTAACGAGGATGGAAGGAAGTAGAGGAGGAGAGCGAGAAGAAGAATAAGAGAGGATATGGTGAAACGCCGGTCAAAGGCGAATAAGAGGGTGAGTTGGGGGCGATACCACTAGGGCGGTTGGGTAGAGAGGCCGCGATTTGCGGACATGGGGATGGAGTCATGGGGATCCAATAACCTCGGCTGCTCACTGTGCACTGCCGATATGAGCCCGGGTTGGCCGCTAGAGTCTGTGATGTCGGTATTTGGATTATGAGATGTGAATTGGATCTCTAGTGAAGACTCGTCTGGATGCATAGCGGTGGGTGGGAGGTCGGGCTGTTAAGATCTACTGCAGCGCGATTGGCTTCGTCCCGCTCTAGTGGGATCCTCGTAGCTTCGTCAGGATCTTTGGAAGGGGCTGCCGACTGCGGGGTTTGGTTCACGTTATCTGGCATAGCGGGGTGGGCATTTTTCCGTTCCAAAAGCATCTTGACTACCCTCTCACGCCCTCTCTTAGCCGCCCACGAGAGTGGTGTCAGGCCATATTTGGTGTCTGGCTGGTCAGGATTGACGTCCTTTCGTTCCAAAAGCATCTTTGCTATCCTCTAATGCCCGTTCTCAGCCGCCCACGAGAATGGCGTCTGGCCGTATTCGGTGTCTGGCTGGTCAGGATTGACACCCTTTCGTTCCAAAAGCATCTTCACTATCCCCTCATGCCCCTTCTCAGCCGCCCACCAGAGTGGTGTCCGGCTATATTTGGTGTCTGACTTGTCAGGATTGACGTCCTTTCGTTCCAAAAGCATCTTACTACCCCGTCATGCCCTCTCTTAGCCGCCCACGTGAGAGCCGTATTCCCAGTAGAATCGGCTGCATTAAGGTCCCATTCCCTCATATCCAATACCGCTCCAACTATCTCCTCGATTCCGAAGAATGATACCCCGTGGAGTCTCGTAAATCCTGTGAGTTTCTCCGGTCCACCATACACTCTGGGAAACATCTTCCAATCATGGTACAGGAGTTGAATAGATATATGCTCATCAAATCTATCGACAAGCCTCAGTGCAAGTATTTTGATATTCTCTGTCACTCCTATTCTCGTATGCCTCCACCAATAAACAGAAGCATATTCTAGAAGCGATATTGTTGAGGGGGGCCGGCGAAGAGTTGGCGAAAGATCCCGGACAAGCCCGAAATTGAGGTATGTCAAGCAAACCTCCGATATTGCTGAATGAGGACTATGGAATAGGGTCAGACGACCTGATAGATACTCCTGAAGAGTAAAGTGCACCAGTCGGACAGTGGACGAAGACATTTCGACCGTGATAAGACCTAGACAAGATGCTAGGACTATCCGTAACGCAGGAACGTTTTCCGGATCCAGATTCGCAGATCCTATTTCCACTCCCAAGGCATGGCAGAGCTCCTTGGTCCGTAGCGGCCTTTCCGAATACAGCACCCACATCAGAGCCTTCAATCCGAGTACTGATTTATATCCCTTCTGGGCTTTAATTCGCATTAGGGTTGCCGTGTATGCCTCGCTCAGTCCATTGCCTTGTGTCATCTCCTCAAGTTTCTTTCTTCTCTGGTGAATTGTCACCTCTGCAAGAATACCCTCGATGTTGAGCGAAACCAGGAGGAATCTACACGCCTTTGGTAAGTATGCATCATTGATGTCGATGGGGGTGCCGGATGTTATTACTCACACATTAGATATCTTTTCCAAAATCACTCTCACAATATCCACCCGTAGGTCGCCACTCATCGCCTCCGGCTCGGAATCCTTATCTAACCTCATCTCCACATAATTCCGGATATCATTCCGGTTAGGGCTAATAGGTACAAGGGACAGGCATAAAAAGGTGGTACGCTGCAGGGGTGGGGTGGGTTGATTTTGGACAGAATTCTGGTATGCGGGAACCGAACCACACTCAGACAGAAAATACATTCAGATGGTAAAGTACATCTTAAACCCCATCCTTTACCATACAGTTACCAACTCCAAGGGGTAAGTATTTTGAACCAACACTCCTGTGTGCAAGAAAATAAATGGGTAAGGATGACAGAGCAGTGTAGCCTCTACACATATATCCAAAAAGAATATTAATTTCTTGAATAAGCCACTGGGCTTTAAAGCCCACTTATCATAAGGACAGCATTAAACATGGTCCCAGTTTAGAGGTTCAGGTGCCCTCTTAGCAGACACCTCTTAGGGTTTGATTTGATAGTAAATATGTTAGAGTAGAGGTCATCTTCATCACTCATACATAATTTCCTTTATCAGTTGCATAGCATGGGAAGAAACATGGATTCTCTTAAAGTTTCCCTTCTCAAGTGTACCACCGCTTCTGAGACATTAGTTATGCACCGTACCACTTTGTTATGCCTGTCCCTTGTACAAGGTACAGGGATAAAAAAGTGGTACGGCGCATGAGTGGGTTGGGTTGACTCCGGACGGAATTATGGTACACGGCAACCAAACCACACTCTTAGAGAAAATAGGTTGCCATGATGGAGCCCCTCTTAAACCACCTTCCTTTACAATCCAGTCTTCAAATTCAAATACTAAGTTTTTTAACCATCATACATAGACAAGAAAAATAAATTCACAATAATATAACAGATATGTATGATCCCAATATGTAGATACAAGAGAATATTGATTTTTAAAATATGTTGCCAGCCCCTCAAGCCTGGTTGAAATGAGGTCAGCATTAACCAGAATCCCAGTTTAAAGGTCTCAGAACCATGCTCAACAAGCACCGATACATGCTTGATTTGATGGCAAATATGCTGCAAGAGATGTTATCTACATGACCCACTAATATTTTCCTTCATCAGTTACACGGCATAAGAGGAAACACTTATTCTTTGAATGGTTCCCTCTCAAGTGTACCACTTCCGAGTCTCCTGAGACATTAGTTATGCAGCGTACCACTTTTTTATGCCTGTACCTTGTACCACAACCGCCTTGGGGAAATATCTTTGGACATCTTCCCCGACATTGGGCCTCCCAGTAAAGAATATTCTCACCCCGGGGGACTCCCGAAGAATATCTCTCAACGACTCAAGAATCTCTGGAACACGCTTCGGTAAACATTCGTCCAAGGCGTCGAGACAGATGAAAACCTGTGGTATCGATGCAATAGCGGTTTTCAACATTCCCATCAGATCCGCAAGTCGTGGCCCTCTACCACCAAATTCCCCTCTCCCTTTTTGAAACGCCACTCGTAGATGATCCGGGATGCCGCCCTTGCCTACCAGCTGCTTCAGAAGAGCTCCCATAATGTTGGTGGTTGTTTGCTCTTGTTGAGAAAGGAAGTCGCAGTACAAGCCTATAACTGCGATATTGTCCTCCTGTTCCCGATCGCACAAGCTGTCAATCACTAGGGAACTAATATTCCCGACCGTCAGCGGCATTCAGTTCCTTCAAAGAGTCCCACCACTTACCTTAGATATGTTTTGCCCACTCCCGGATTCCCGGAGCAAAACAAGACAGCCGAATCGGCTCCACCCTCACTATATCTCCACTCCCGAAACTCGCTCGTTTCTAAAAGCCAATTCCCGACCCCATCATATCGCTCAGTTCGGACGCCCTGATGTCTATTACTCGGCTCTAGTGGGGAGAGCCAACGCATAATTGGCGCATCCTCGTCAGAGATATAGAAGTTGTTGAAGCTATTGTCTATGTTGCCGCAACGGGTGTTGCCGTCGCCGAAGTTGAGTGAAATTTGGGCCATGATATTCTACCTGGAATGTTGGTGAATGTAGAAACAGTGTAGCGATTTGCAGGACACTGGGGGGGTTGTAAACACTCTGCGATCAGAGCTGAAGAGGGGTGATACAACATGTGGCACAATTACATCCAATCATTTCCATTTGGCCAAGGCGTATGACTAATAGGTGACATACCTCACAAAGACTTCCTCCGAGTTACTCGAGTAGAGTATTTCAACTGCAGGCGCATACCGTATAATCTGGCAAAGGTCGGACTAGAGCTAAAGCGAAACTAAAGCAACCAAGCAAGCGGGGGGGGCGCGAAGGAAGCGGATTCCCCGCCGTTTAAACATATAGACCACGGTGGTTGGACAGGTTCAAGAAAATCCTCAGTGGCGTCAATCCGACTTTTACCAGACTATACGTAATGAGCTCATTCACCCAAGGTGACTGTTCCGACACACTCAGTTTGTAAATAGTAGTTAAAATAACCTGTCTTGTCAAGTTTGTTCCGCAGTATTACACGGAATAGATCTAGCAAGCACTATACTCGTAGTGTACCTTCACCACAGGACGTCATGGCAGCATACAAGCGCGGGGCACGTACAAGCACGGCACTTTCAGGACTTTCCAACAGCTCCAACTTTTATCTCATCCTACGGAAGGAGGCACTAGCAAACAACCCCCCCCCCGAACCATCAGTATTTAGCCAAAATAACCACATCAGTGGAAGAAAAGAGAAATAGCGAAGGCGGAAGAGAGGCGATATGCGAAAGATGTAGGGCGGTGGATGTTCAAAATATGGCTATGGTGCACAATCTATACTGCTATGTGGAGAATACTACGCAAGTGCGAGGGGGTTGCATTGCACGCTAAGTGAGGAGGAGTTGTGTGGTAGGAGAGCAGATTGGTAGGTATTCTGGTTCTTATTCTTCTAAGCGAGATGGGCGGTAACCTCAGTATTCATACAGGAAGCGCGCTCTCCATATAACAAAGAAACATAAGGGAAAACATAGTAAGAAACATAAGTGCACATAAGTGCGAACCATGTTTGACCCTGTAAACCTGCCAAGAAAATCCCAATAAAGTATGCGTAAATCCATAGGGGTGTGAGGGAATAATTAGGAATAATCATGCATGATGTGACCAAGAAAGATGCATAAAGTAATGCATAAAACAACTGTGATATCCCGAACACCAGATAAGGAAACACATAAGAAAACCTCTAATTGTTATCATAAAATATTAATGAAATATACGCAATTATGGCTTAGCTGTAGTAATGTCCGCCGTGTACAGGTGAAGCTGGGAACTCATACCAAGTAGAGAAATATACGATATTATCAATAGAAATATACATATGAAACGTATTATAAGGAAAAAACAACAGTGGACAGCCAAGTGAATCGTCAAAGGAAGAAAAGCTCTAAATACCCAATCACGTCTGCGAGCGAACCCCTTCCCCCCCGAGATAGCCCAACCCCCCTCCTGACGTTTCCAAAGCACTTCTACTCGCAAATCCCCAAACGCTAAATTCCGACCCTGACAGCAGATTTGCCCAGGTGGTATCGTAGAAACTTGAATAATTGAACCGTGTGCTATGTCGTTAGACTTTCCTCTCTCACTAAGGTCAATAAATTCTAGTTTTTTTTCTGTCTCGGAAGTGAGAAAGGAGCTGTGTTTTTTGTTGCGGGGATAATTGCGCGTAACGGTCGAACGGTCGAAATAAACTTGGACTCGACCAAAAGGGTACCGGGGGAAATCAGAAACTTCATTCGCTCGTCATCCTCTCAAACTAAATAACCAAACATAAGTCTATATAGAAATAATAAAACTCTCTCAATCATTCTATCGTCTGCCACAGCTATCGATCTCTCCTCCATGCGTAATTCTCCTTCATGCGTAATCCCATTTGCCTGCGTACGTCCGTACTCTCAATAAAGGAAAAATATAACTAGAAACTATTCCGTCTATCCTTCCGTTGATCCTTCCTTCTATCCTTCCGTCTAGAACAAATGAAACAACTAAAACTATTATCCCGTCTTATCTATCCGCCTTCTGCTATCCGCCTTCCTTGCCTCTGACAACGATCCGCTTCAATCAAGTCTAACATTTTTGCTGTGTTTTGTGCCCCAGTTCCAGAGAAGTAAGTTCTGGACTTCATAGCACACGGTTCAATTATTCGAGTTTTTACGGTATTCCATGGGTATTGGTGAGTGGCGAGAATATTCATGCTTTCTCACTCGCACCTCTCCGCTGCCCGTTGCGGGAGATGAAGTGTGAGGTGAGGGATTGAAGAGAAAGTAAGGACACTTGTATGAGAACTATACGGAGGTGTGGATCGGTAGTAGAAAAGAATTAATGTCCTATATATATTGCACTGCTAGCTATTCTCGATGTAGCGGCATAGTACGGTAGGTACTTACAAGAGGTAACAGTATACAGCCCCAACAATACGGGTACTACTATTCCTCGCGGCATATCCGTCACATTGAAGTAATATTTCCGGTACCCACCCACTTCAGGTATTCTGTTTTAAACAAATTATAGAGATTAAGGGAGGAAAAGGAAAAAAGTATGGAGCTTGTATCCTCATTAAAAACACATTACCCATCGCGAAACCTAGTGGGAAAATGGCTATTAGGTATGGGAAAAGAGTGCTGCAGAGGGGACAGAAGAAAAGAAGAGCAAGCAAGAAAGTGAAGAAGGAGACTCAGGAATATACTTTTAGAGAACAAGTTTCTTAAGTCTGGTATGGGTATAGCCTGCAAAGTAGTATAGTAGGTAAGGACTCCATCCCTAGTAAACAATCCCTCTACAATACCGAAAACTGTATTGCCACTTAGGCAGTATACGGACTTTATCTCTTTTCACATTACTATACACCACTGGCACTACCCGCGAAACACAAGACAGATGCTGTCTTCATATATAAGAATGAAGAATAAGAATAGCGCGATATAACCAAGTCTAACCAGAACTCCAATGAAGGAAAAAGGAAAAGAAGGGTGGGGGGAAGAAACATAAAAGGTGACAAACAGTAAATAGCCAGCGGTGAACAAGAAAAAACACCATTATCAAAAAAGCCTATTTATATCGAAATCTTGCCTACACTAACCCCGCACACTTGGCAAGTCTTTATGGAATGATATATCTAATAACGAGGATGAAAGGGAGTAGAGGAGGAGAGCGAGGAGAAGGGTAAGAGAGGAGATGATAAAGCGCCGGTCAAACGCGAATAAGGGGGTGGGTTGGGTGCTGGTAAGATAGGCTCCAGTCATGTTCGGACGAGAGCAGAGTTTTAGGGGCCAGGTGGAAAGAGGTCGATACCACCAGGGTGATTGGGTTGAGAGGGCGATATCTGCGGATATGGGGGTGGAATCATTGCGATCCAATAACCTCGGCTGCTCACTGTGCACTACCGATATGGGCCCGGGTTGGCAGCTAGAGTCTGTGATGTCGGTGTTAGGATCATGAGGGGTGAATTGGATCTCTACCGAAGACTCGTCTGGATGCAGAGCGGTTGGCTGGAGGGACGTCGGGCTACTAGGATCTGTTGAGGCGCAATTGACCTCGTCCTGCTCGAGTGGGATCCTCGCAACTTCATCATGTCCTTCGGAGAGGGCCACCGACTGTAGGGTTTGTTTCACGTTATCTGGGATAGCGAGGCGGACGTCCTTTCGTTCTAAAAGCATCTTTACTATCCCCACATGCCCGCTCACAGCCGCCCACGAGAGTGGTGTCCGGCCATATTCGGTGTCAGGCTGGTTAGGATTGACGTCCTCTCGTTCCAAAAGCATCATTACTATCCCCTCACGCCCGTTGTCAGCCGCCCACCAGAGTGGTGTCTGACCATATTCGGTGTCTGGCTGGTCAGGATTGACGTCCATTCGTTCCAAAAACATCTTTACTACCCCTTCATGCCCGTTCTCAGCCGCCAACGAGAGTGGTGTCCGGCCATATTTGGTGTCTGGCTGGTCAGGATTGACGCCCTTTCGTTCCAAAAGCATCTTTACTATCCCTTCATGCCCTTTCTCAGCTGCCAACGAGAGTGGCGCCCGGCCGCAACAAGTGTCTGGCTGGCTAGGATTGACGTCCTGTCGTTCCAAAAGCATCTTTACTATCCCCTCACGCCCGTTCACGGCCGCCCGCGAGAGTGGTGTCCAGCCATATTTGGTGTCTGCCTGATCAGGATTGATGCCCTTTTGTTCCAAAAGCCGCCTTACTACCCCGTCATGCCCTCCCATAGCTGCCCATGTGAGAGCCGTATTCCCAGAACAATCGGCTGCATTAACGTCCCATTCCCTCATATCCAATACCGCTGAAACTACCTCCTCGATTGCAAAGAATGCTGCCCCGTGGAGTCCCGTAAATCCTGTGAGTATCTCCGGCCTAAACCATTGGGGCAAGAACGCGTTCCGATCATATTGGTACAGGAGTTGAATGGATATATGCTCATCAAATCTATCGAGAAGCCTCAGTGCAAGTATTTTGATATTCTCTGTCACTTTTCTTCTCGTATGCCTCCACCAATAAATAGAAGCATATTCTAGAAGCGGTGTTGTTGTGGGGGCTCGGTAAAGAGTTGGCGAAAGATCCCGGACAAGCCCGAAATTGAGGTATGTTAGGCAGACCTCCGCAATTGCTGAGTGAGGACTATGGAATAGGGTCGGATCATCCGATAGATACTCCTGAAGGGTGAAGTGCACCAGTCGGACAGTGGACGAAGGTACTTCGACCGTGATAAGACCTAGACAAGATGCTAGGACTATCCGTAAGGCAGGAATGTTTTCCAGCTCCAGATCCGCAGATCCTATTTCCACTCCCAAAGCATGACAGAGCTCCTGGGCCCGTAACGGCCTTTCCGAATGCAGCACCCACATCAGTGCCTTAAATCCGAGTACTGATTTATATCCCTTCTGCGCTTTAATTCGCGTTAAGGTTGCTGTGTAGGCCTCGCTCAGTCCATTGCCTTGTGTCATCTCAAGTTTCTTTCTTCTCTGGTGAATTGTCACCTCTGCTAGAATAGCATCGATGTTGAGCGAAACCAGGAGGAATCTGCACACAGCCTTTGGTAAGTATGCGTCCTTGATGGGGGGGGGGGGGGTGCCGGATGTTCTCACTCACACATTAGATATCTTTTCCAAAACCACTCTCACAATATCCACCCGTAAGTCATTACTCATCGCCTCTGGCTCGGAATCCCTATCTAACCTCATCTTCACATAATTCCGGATGTCATTCCGGTTAGGGTTGATGGGTATCACAACCATCTCGGGGAAATATCTTTGGACATCTTCCTTGACATGGGACCTCCCAGTGAGGAATATTCTCGTCCCGGGGGACTCCCGAAGAATATCTCTCAACGACTCGAGAATCGCTGGAACACGCTTCGGTAAACATTCGTCCAAGGCGTCGAGGTAAATGAAAACCTGTGGTAGCGAAGCAATAACGATCTTCAACATTCCTATCAGGTCCGCAAGTCGCGGCCCTCTACCACCAAATTCCATTTTCCCTTTTTGAAACGCCGCTCGTAGATGATCAGGGATGCTGCCTCTGCTTACCAGCTGCTTCACAAGAGCTCCAATAATGTTGGTGATTGTCTGATCTTGTTGAGAAAGGAAGTCGCAGTACAAGCCCACAACTGCGATATTTTCTTCCTGCGCCCCGATCGCACAGGCTGTCGATCACTAGGGAACTAATATTCCGGGCCGTCAATGGCATTTAGTTCCTTCAAAGAGTCTCGCCACTTACCTGAGATATGTTTTTCCCACCCCCGGATTCCCGGAACAAAACAAGACAGCCTTATTGGCTCCACCCTCACCGCATCTCCACTCCCGAAAACTCGCTCGTTTCTAACAGCCAATTCCCGATCCCATCGAACCGCTCAGTGCGGACGCCCTGATGTCTATTACTCAGCTCCAGTGGAGAGAGCCAACGCATAATAGGAGCATCGTCGTCGGAGATATAGAAGTTGTTGAAACTATGGTCAAAGTTGCCGCAGCGGGTGCTACCGTCGCCAAAGCTAAACCAAATTTGGGCCATGATATTCTAGAATGTTGGTTGAATGTAGAAACAGTGTAGCGATTTGCAGGACACTGGGGGGGTTGTAAACACTCTGTGATCAGAGCTGAAGATGGGTGATACAACTTGTTGTGGCACAATTACATCCAATCATTTCCATTTGGCCAAGGGGTATGACTAATGAGAGGTATACCTCACAAAGACTTCTTCCGGGTTAGAGTATTGTGATTTTCCAAAAGGTTGTCGCGACTTGCAGTCTGTGCCTTTCCTGCTCGATTTTTTTTTTCTCACTGAAACTGTTTCTGAAGACGCAAGTGGCGCTTTAACAGGCCATACCACAAAAACCGCCCTGAAGGACCAGATATACTGTGGTATTTTTCACCAATCTCCACTGATTTGATATCTGGCGTTCTGAAACCAAAAGAAAAAAAGATTCCTAGAATTTTTGAACTTTGGATGTTGCGACGACCTTTTGGAAAATCACAATATTTCAACTGCAGGCGCATATCAGAGCCCATTCACCTGAGGTGGCTGTTCCGAGTGGCATGTCCACACACATTGTTTGTAAATAGTAATTAAAATAAACTGTCTTCTTAAGTTTGTTTCTCGGTATGATCCTGTGTACCGTATAATTTGGTAAGAGTCGGATTGGTGCTACAAAGTATTTTCTTGAACCTGTCTAACCACCGCGGTCGATATGTTTAAACTGTGGCGAATTCGCCTTCTTCGCGCCATCCTGTCAGCTCGGTTGCCTTAGTTTCGCTTTAGTTTCAATCCGACTTTGGCCAGATTGTATGGTAGGTCTAGCAAACACTGCACAGTGTGCCCCCCGCCACAGAATATCATTGGAATCCTACAAGCACGGGGCACTGTCATGGCTTGAATTTTCATCACATCTGGCGGAAGGAGGTACTAGCAAACAAAAACCTCCTGAACTATCAGTATTTAGCCAAAATAACCACATTAGGGGAAGAAATGAGAGATAGCGGAGGTGGAGGAGACGCGATATGCGAAAGATGCAGGGCCGCAGACAGCCAAGCGAATCGTCACAGGAAGCAAAACTCTAAATACCCAATCACGTGTGCGAGCGAACCCTTTTCCCCCCGCGATAACCTAACCCCCCTCCTGACCTCACCAAGGAGCTTCTACTCTCAAATCCCCAAACGCTAAATCCTGACCCTGACTGTAGATTTGGCTAGATGGTATTCCATTGCAATTGGGTGAGTGGCGAGAATCTTCATGTTCTCTCACTCGCATCTCTCCTCTGCTCGTTGCGGGAGATGAAGTGTGAGGTGAGGGATTGAAGAGAAAGTAGGGACTCGTTGGGTATGAGAACTATACGGAGGTTGGAATCGGTAGTAGAAAAGAATTAATGTCCTATATCTATTGCGCCGCTAGCTATTCTCGATGTAGCGGTACAATACTTACAAGAGGTAACACTATCATCAGCAACTAGCCAACGGCGAAAAAGGAACATTTATCAACCACAAAAACATCCTCTCCCCCCATGAGCTACTAGACACGCCCATCATATTCCATGTGAGTCTCCCCTATCCCGGTGCATACTCCCGTGCTAACAAAAAGAAAACAAGCACTCTTCTGCCTCCAGGCTTCCATCTCTTTCACGCTGGCCCTACAGCGTGCCCGCTTTTCTCTCGATATTCCCGCCGGCTGCGCAGTTCCAAAAATCTCTTGCATTCCTGCATTCGAAATGCTTTCCACAAACACGCATGCCCGAAGCCAAAACACGTGCCCGATTCCTTAGCGCATTTCCGAAGGGACAAACAAGCGCGTTCCCGGGAGCTATCTAAACAACAAAGGAGATATCGGGGGAGCATGCCGAGCAGCATGGCATGGTATCCAACGGTAATAACTTCGAATTGGCCGACATTTGTAGCTTTTATCTCACTTTTCAAGGCTTTAAGAACGACACATCAGCAATGAATGCTATGGAGGATCTCTGGAAAAAGGGGAGGCTGGTTGTGAATAGTTATTGTCGAAAATACGCCTTTCTTGATTACGCAGCTATGATAACGATTGGGCGGGGCACTTGCGAGATTCCCAGGGTCAGCGGACAGAGCTGTTTGGTGGATCGCGATTAATTTGTGTGAAAGGGTCCAATACATTTCTCATGTGGCTTAAGGTCTAGTTGGAACTTGGGGTGAGTGGGGACAATTGTCCATTTCCCAATGGTTTTACGCATTTTCTGATAGCAGTCTGGCTTTGCCGCAGTCTATAGTTAAGAAGCTACTAAGGAGAGTATGCCAGCGAGCGATCAAAAGAATATAACACGGCATTGATCATAATGTAGCGAGTGCACTATCTCATTGTTCGTGGACTGTTTCTCAAGCAAACATGTAGTATAATAAGTAGTACCCTGATGGGAACCGACACAGACTTCCTGTGGTTTTCAGGATAAATCTAGGTACGGTGGGGGAGAGGTTTTCCTATATTATAGTTCCTTCTTGTTAGAAATGAGGGGGGGTTATGGCGGATGATTGCTGGTACATTTTCCCCAACGGATCAAGCATTGGGAATCACAACTAATGCTGTTTCTATTGAAACGAGAAATGATACATTGATTAGGAGATAGCGGGGGTGTCCGGTGGCTGGAGGGGGGGGGTCTCGGCTTTGTGGAGGCTGTATTCGACCCCCAAGCATTCTATTAAATTCTTGAGTTCTAAAATTGTGAACACCTCTTCCTAGGAGGCATAAGTTATCGTCCGCGGCGGAAGCTACCAAAGTCACTCACGCTCTATCTCTATCCGGGCTTCATTTTTAATCGTGTTTTTCTGTATCAGCCACATTTCGGGAAAGCAATCAGAGGAAAGACAAGTCAGGAATCTGGGCCAACTCGGAAAACCAATCGATACTGGAGCGTGAATGTTATGGAGGGAGGTGAATAGTTTTTCCCAAGTTTACAAGCGAGGACGAAGTCATTCGCTGAACACCTGCGCTTCAAAGGCCCCATCGACCTTGGACTACTCCCCGCCAGATCAGGCACATATTTCCGCCCCCACACTCCCTAAAAATATCACCTCAAACATGCACTACAACCTACCAGACCCCGAACACAGCGTATTAAATCTACCATGAACAGAACAGCACAGCACAGAACCTGTCAGACTTCCATCAAAGCCCACCCTCATCACCAAACTCCAAAGAGAAAACAGCAATTCGGGTCGAGATCAACACAACCACCGCCGAAGCAGAGGTTAGAAAAGGACTTCACTCTCGGGCCTCGAGGAGATAATAGTCATCCCCCAGGTTGGAGAATCTGTGGCTCTACTTAGAGTTTCAGATGAGACGATTTACTATATGAAGTAAAATCGCATGGTGGAAGAAGAGGGGAGACGCCAAGACTTGTGGGTCGGCGAAATTTTTGAATTTTTGGCCGACGGGTTGGTGGAGGGGGGGCTTGCGGTGGGGTTTAGGGTGGTTCTTGTGGGGAGCCTTAATGTTATCGTACTTGTGCTGTGCTGCGTGAATGAGAAAATGGGTGGGTTGGGTTAGTATGGAGCGTTGCCTTTTACCTGGTGTATAGGGGCAGGAGTGTTGATGGGATGTTAATTGCATAGCATACGATAAAAATTATAATAATCGAGGATTGTGCTATGTCACCCGGCTTGCGGCCTCCAGGTCTGGTAGCTTTTTGCCTTCACATCTTCTGGGGGACTGAGCAGGACTTTATTTCACAGTGTTTTTCGCCCCCATTTCTAAAGTAAGGAGTTCTAGACTGCGTAGCACAATCCTCGATTATCAAAGTTTTTACTATGAGATATAGTAGTTCGAAGCAGAGAGTAGGTCGGTAGATAGGGTGGGCCAGAAACCTGGCATTCTTGCCGACTCTACAAGAAAGGAAACGAAAACGGGGGGAGAATCCCCGAATCAATAGATATTTTCTGACTTGGTGGAAAATACAAAGGAAGGTTTCTGAAGATGTCCACTAGCTACAAAGGAGCAGATATTTTCGGACTCTCTCGGGCTCTTGGGGAGCCTAGGCTACGCTAGGGTTAGAGTACCGTATTATCTCCTATTATCCGGTTTCTTGCCAAGAATATGGCGCAAGAAAATCTCGAGGTTTTAACAGAATCTAGTTTAGTGGCATGTTTCAGCTAATCTTATTTAAAAAGAAGTTTGAGCCTCTGCGGAATTCTCACCAATAAAGTAGGATGGTTGGTGTCTCACTAGCTCTTCGTGGCGTCTTCCCCATGAAGATCACGGCTTAGCAGAAAACCGAATAACAAGAGATAATACTGTACTCGGGGGTAGGTAAAAGTCGGGCGCGCCCCATATACTAGTACTGTATACTGGGAAATTAATATATCGAAGGGACTCATAATTATGCTCCGGTAAGCACGGTAGCCAGTCTTGCAGCGCAATAACGACGATGGTGACAAAAAATGTTAAAATTAGGAGAAATACCTTGCATACTACCCACCTGTCCCACCCATGGCCTTTGCCCTCTTAGGAATACTACTGACTAAACCATCAAGGAAATCATAGTCTGGCAAACTCCCGGCAATGTCCAACATCTTATATCCACTTCCTCAGGGCCCGACAACGATACCGCATTTTCTGGTTAAGCTCGTTTTCACGCTAAGACGTCAAAAGAAAGTGTGGCGAAATACGAGAGCTTCTTTGGGCAGAGAGTTGCCTTTTGGGGAAGGATTTTCATAGATATCCACCATGGGGTGTTAATTTTGAGACTTTTGCTATCTATCTGGGGGAAACAACTAACCTGGAAGGGTTACTTTGTGA
>Ga0307513_10004516_pt1 | contig 18557 bp, 15 predicted proteins | sample 15_EM_MG_FD_202174 | JGI IMG/M metagenome (GOLD analysis project Ga0307513, IMG submission 202174) | Populus trichocarpa ectomycorrhiza microbial communities from riparian zone in the Pacific Northwest, United States - 15_EM | ecosystem: Host-associated > Plants > Roots > Unclassified | place...
CGGGCCGCGCGGATCGCGGCGATCGGCGTGGCGCTGCTGGCGCTGGCGCTGACCACGGTGCTGCGGATCGACGCCCCGCCGGCGACCAAGCTGTTGACCGATCCGGCGGCGATCCGGGCCGAGCTCGAGTGGTGCCTGGTGACCGGGCTCGAGATGATCGCCGCGCCGCTCGCGCTCGCCGTCGCGGCGCTCCGCCGCGTGCCGCTGCCGATCGACCGGCGCTGGGTCGGGGCGGCGCTCGGCGCGGCGAACGGCGCGCTCGCGGGCGCCATGTTGCACCTCGTGTGCGACGTCGGGGGCGCCCTGCACTGCGGCCTGGCGCACGGCGGCCAGGTCGTGCTCGGGGCCGCGCTCGGCAGCGTCGTCGTCCCGTGGTTCACCGGGCCGCCGTGCGCCTGACGCCCGGGCGCGAGCCATCGCGATTCTTATCGGGCGTCGCAAGTCATGCGATTGGTCGAAGGGCGCGCGACGCCGCACATAGGCGGCATGCATCCTCGACTGATCAGCGCTCCCTTTGCCTTGGCCCTCTCGCTGGCCGGCTGCTCGAGCAGCACGCACTCCGTCGACGCGCCCGCCCTGCCAGCCCGGCTCGCGCTCGACGGCGCGGCGTTCTATCCCGAGAGCCTCACCGCCACCGGCGACGGCCGGCTGCTCGTCGGTAGCTTCGGCGCCGGCGAGGTCGCCGCGTTCGCCCCGGGCGCGACGACGCCGGCGACGTTCATCGCCGCCAGCCCCGCCGTCGCGCGCGTGCTCGGCGTGCTCGCCGACGAGCACGCCCACGTGCTGTGGCTGTGCGCGGACGACACCGCGACCCAGAGCCCGGCGCCGCCACAGCTCCGGCGCTACGACCTCGCGACCGGCGCGTTCCAGGCGGCCTACGACTTCCCGGCCCCGGCGTTCTGCAACGACCTCGCGCTCGACGGCCACCACGACCTGTACGTCACCGACTCGCTCGGCGCCCTGTATCGCCTGGCCGACGGCGCCGATCACCTCGAGCTGTGGAGCCACGATCCGCTGCTCGCCGCGTCGGTCGCCGGCGGGTTCGGCGCCAACGGCGTCGCGGTCGACGGCGCCAGCGTCTACGTCACGTCGTTCAACGACAACCGCCTGCTGCGGATCGCGATCCAGGCCGACGGCTCGGCGGCGCCGGCCACGGAGCTCGCCGTGACGCCTGCCCTCGTCGGTCCCGACGCCGTGCGCGTGCAGGGCGCCGGCACGCTGCTCGTCGTCGAGCAGACCGCGGGCCGGCTGACGCGGGTGACGGTCGGCGACGGCCACGCCACGACGCTCGCCGCCGGCCTCGATCAGCCGACATCTGTCGCCGTGCGCGACGGCACCGCGTGGGTCACGCAGGGCCAGCTCGGCCACATCCTCGGCACCGTCGCCGGGCCGCCCGCGCTGCCGTTCGTGGTCACGCCGGTCACGCTGTGAGCCGCGCTTGCGGTGCGGCTCACCAGCCGGCGGCCGCGCGTCGCAGCATCTCGGCGACGAGCGCGACGCGCGGATGCGGGCGAGCCGTCGTGCGGGTCGCGAGGTAGAGCGCGTTGGTCACCGCGGGAGCCACCGGGCCGATCTCGATCAGCTCGCCGCGGGCCAGGAAGTCGGCGCACAGGTAGCGCGGCAGCACCGAGACGCCCGCGCCGGCGCTGACCGCGTGCATGACCGCGCGCAGATCCGGCGCGATCACCGACGCGGTCGCCGCCACGCGGACGCCGAACACCGCGCGGTAGTAGCGCCGGATGATCGGCAGGTCGTCGGCGTACGCGACCAGCGGCACGCCGTCGAGCGCACGCGCGCCGCGCGCCTCGAGCAGCTTGCGCGGCAGCTGGGCGGCCCACGCGCGGCCGGCGACCAGCAGGAACTCCTCGGCGTAGAACCGCTCGTAGTCGACGCCGCGGCGCGCGACGCGCGTCGTCGCGATCACCAGCTCGAGATCGCCCGCGGCGAGCGCCTCGATCAGCGCCGGCGGCAGGCCGAACGACAGCCGCAGCTGCAGGCCGCGCTCGACCAGCGGCGCCAGCATGCCGACCACGCGCTTGCCGAGCAGCTCGGCCGGCCCGCCCAGCGCGATCGCGCCCGCGATGTGCGGCGAGCCGGCGCGCGCGTCCTCGGCGATCGCGCCGAGCGCGTCGAGGTGCGGCGCGATCGCCGCGGCCAGGCCGTGCGCCGCAGGCGTCGCCTCGAGGCCGCGCGCGCGCCGGGTGAACAGCCGCCGCCCGAGGTGGGCCTCGAGCGAGCGCAGCTGCGCCGACAGCGCCGGCTGCGTCAGGTGGACGAGCTTCGCCGCCTGCGTCACCGAGCCCGCGCGATACATCGCCAGAAAGCTCCGCAGGTGCCCGAGGTCGGCCATGCCGCGCTTATAGCTTGATCGACCGGCGACGTTTCCACGTCGCGCCGCCCACCGGAGGCGGCTACTTGATCGGCCCGATCGGCATGGTCTTGTCGCCGAAGCTCCACTTGAAATTCGACGCCGCGAAGAAGTCGTTCTGGGTGTCGGACTTCGCGAACGTCCCGCCGAAGGCGGCGACCAGCCAGGTCTTGTCGGAGAGCTTGATCTCGAAGCCGACCGACGCCTGCGCCCAGTTGTCCTTGACCAGCGCCGTGTCGCTGGCGGGCTCGAGCCAGTTCCACGCGAGCTCGCCGAACCCGGCGAAGCTGGTCGCGCCGATCACCAGGCGCGCGCCGACCAGCGACGTATCGCCCGGGCTATCGATCTTGGCCTCGGAGTGATAGCGGCCGGTGACGATGACCTGGGCGTGCGCGCCGATGCCGTAGGCCAGCGTGCCCCACGCCGCCCAGCCGCGAAACGTGTGCGGCTTCCAGTGGCTGTCCGGAAACAGCTCGCCGAGCGCGCCACCGACGGCGAGCGCGGTCTGGTTCCACTTGCTCTTGAGCGCGGCCTCGGCCGCGGCGAGCTCCTTGTGGCGCGCGTCGAGCTTCGCGGCGGCGGCGGCCAGCTCGGGCCGCGCGCTGCCATCCTGCGCCTTGCCGGCGCGCGCGTCGTCGAGGATCTTGCAGAACGCGATCGCCTCGCCGACGCCGGTCGGCGGCCCGACGTGATAGAGCGCGGCGACCTCGCGCGCCGCGGCGATCTCGTCGAGGTAGCGCTGCCGCAGCACGATCACCGGATCGTCGGGGTTCCACAGCGTGGAGCGAACGCCGATCGCCGCGTCGGTCTGGGTCGCGGCCGTGCCGTCCGAGGCCATCCCGGCGCCGACGCCCTGGCTGGTCGCCAGCGACAGCTGCACGGTGCGCAGCGGGTACAGCCGCTCGTAGGTCGCCAGCGTCGGCGCGCCCAGCGTCTTGTAGGGCGTCCACTCGATCGCGACGCCCTGGTGCAGCTTGCCGTCGCTGCCGATCACGGTCGCCGCCGCGGCGCCGAGCTCGCGCGCGGTCTGCGGCTGGGTGACCTGCGTCGGCGTCACGCCGAGCAACGCGAACGCCGGCGCGTCGGGCACCGCCGCGTTGATCAACGGCACGTCGATGTTCGCCTTGCCGCTGGGCTTGTCGCTCGGCGACTGGCCGGCCAGCGCGCTCGATCCGGCGCCGCACGCGCTGGTCGCCGAGCCGGATCCGGCGCTCGATCCAGCGTTCGATCCGGCGCTCGGCGTCGCGGCCGATCCGGCGCCCGCGGCCGCATCCGACCCGGCACCCGGCGTCGCCGGAGCCGGCTGGCCGAGCGCGCGCCCTGGCTGCCCCGCGAGCAGCGCCGCGCCGGCGATCGAGATCCCGACGACGAGCCAGCGGCCTCGGCTCACGCCGCCACCAGCGTGACGCCGCCGAAGATGTCGATCTTGCTCTGGCTGCCGAACTTGTCGTGCCACGGGTGCGTGAAGATCGTCGTCCCGTCCTGCCGGATCGTCACGGTCACCCGGTACTGGTCGTCGCCGTTCATCATCTTGCCGATCACGATATCCCACGCGACGATGTGACCCTCGTACGCCGCGACGGGCGGCTTGAGCAAGAACGTCTGTGACACGACGTTGTTGACGCCCGTCCCGATCACCGTCTTGGTGTTCTGCGCCCAGTGCGCGAGCTCGAACGACGCGGCCACGACGAAGCCGACATGGATCTCGATCTCGATCGCGCCGCCCTGCTTGGCATAAGGAACATTCGGTGGTGGCATGGCACTCCCTCGCTCGGATCAACCGTTGGACCATCCATCGTAATCTGCGCCGAGCGATCGCGCCGGCGCTGCATCCTGCTGCATTGTGCGGCAGCGATCGCGCGTCCGCTCAGTCTGCGTTGTCGGGCTCGATGAAGCTCCAGCGCACCTCGGGGACGCGGGCCTTGAGCGCGCGCTCGAAGCTGTTGATCGCGTCGACCAGGGCGTCGGTCTCCATCCCCGAGCGGAACTTGAGCTTGGCCGCGACGACGATCTCGCCGGGACCCTGCTGCAGGGTCAGCACGTTGAGCACGCTCTCGACGTTGGGATCGAGGTCGGCGAGCTCCTCGAACGACTTCAGCAGCGACGGATCGGCGGCCTCGCCGACGAGCAGGCTCTGGACCTCGCGCGCGAGGAACGTCGCGACGCCGACCAGCACGACGCCGATCGCCAGCGAGCCGATCGCGTCCCACCGGCCATCGCCGGTCGCCTTGGCCATGAGCAGCGCACCGAGCGCGAGGATGAGGCCGAGCACCGCGGCGCTGTTCTCGCCGAACACGACGATCAGATCCGAGTCCTTGGTGTCGCGCAGGTAGCGGAAGAACGGCGTCTTGCCGCGCCGCTTGGCCATCGTCTTGATGTTGCCCAGCGTCGACCAGCTCTCGAGCCCGAGCGAGAGGAACAGGATCACCAGCGCGACCGTGATGTCGCCGACCGGCTCGGGGTGCTCGATCTTGTGGATGCCCTCGTAGATCGAGAACACGCCGCCGCCGAGGAACAGCAGCAGCGCGACGACGAACGAGTAGAAGTACATCGAGCGGCCGTAGCCGAACGGGTGCGCGTGGTCCGCCGGCCGCCGGGTCGCCCGCACGCCCTTGAGCAGCAGCAGCTGGTTGCCGCAGTCGGCGAACGAGTGCAGCGTCTCGGCCAGCATCGCGCCCGAGCCGGTGATCGCGGCCGCGACGCCCTTGGACACCGCGATGACGAAGTTGACTACGAGAGACTTGATGATCTCGCCCGTCGATTCAGCCGACATGCTTATTTGATCGCTTTCGAGAGCACGCGAAATTCGTCGGACCCGGCGCGCCCCAGCAGGTCGAACACGCAGACTTCGGTCGAGGTGATCACCGCGCCGGTGCGCGCCATCAGCGCCAGGCCGAGATCGTAGTTCCGCCGCGTCCGGCTGCACACCGCGTCGGCGCACACGTGGGTCGCCCAGCCGCGCGCCGCGAGGTCGCGCGCCGTCTGGTAGACGCAGACGTGGGTCTCCATGCCGCACACGATCCACTGATCGCGGCCCAGCGTGGCGGCCAGCGCCTGGAAGTCCGGCGCCGCGGCGGCCGAGAACTCGAGCTTGTCGAACCGGTGCGCCTCGCCGGCCGCGAGCGCGTCCTCGATCAGCTTGGTGGTCGGCCCCAGCCCGCGCGGATACTGCTGGCTGACGACGATCGGCAGGCCGAGCTGCTGCGCCGCGAAGATCAGGATCCGCGTGTTGTGCACGACCTCGGTGACCGCGTCCTCGGCCATCGCCGGCAGCAGGCGATCCTGGATGTCGACCACGAGCAGCGCCGCGCGAGCGCGCGCCAGCGGGGTGATCGCGCCGGTCACGTGGCCCCCTGCGCGCTCAGCGTCGCGAGCGCGTCGGCCAGGCGCACCCGCCGCGCCCGCTCTTCGTCGAGCCGGCCGCGCTGCTCGCCGACCACGTCCTCGGGCGCCCGGGCGAGGAACTCGGCGTTGCCGAGCTTCTTCTCGAGCATCGCGATCTCCTTGTCGGCCTTGGCGATGTCCTTGGCGATCCGCGTCTTCTCCGCGGCGGCGTCGATCAGCCCGCCGAGCGGCATCACGATCTCGACCGCCGCGCCGACCACCGCCTTGGCGGACCCCACCGGCGCCGGCGCCGCGCCGTCGGCCTCAATCAGCGTCGCCGAGACCTTGGCGGCGCGCTCGACCACCGCGAGGTGGCGCTCCAGCGTCTGGCGCGCTGCCGCCCCGGCGATGCGCAGCTCGACGTCGATCGACTGCGCGGGCGACACGCCGTAGGTCTGCTTCAGCATGCGGCACGAGACCGCCACGTCCTGGAGCAGCTGCATCTCGGCCTCGGCCGCCGGATCGACCCACGACGCGTCGGCGCGCGGGAACACCGTGATCATCAGCGAGCCCGGCAGCTGCGGCGGCTTGGGCAGCTTCTGCCAGATCTCCTCGGTGACGAACGGCGAGAACGGATGGAGCAGCCGCATCGTGGTCTCGAGCGCGGTCGCGAGCACGCCTTGCACGACGTGGCGACGCGTGTTGCGCACGGCGTCCTGCTCGACCTCGGGCGACATGTAGAGGTGCGGCTTGGCGACCTCGATGTACCAGTCGCACAGCTCGTCCCACACGAAGTGGAAGATCGCGTTCGCCGCGTCGCTGAACCGGAACGACTCGAGCGCCGCGTCGACGTCGCCGACCACCGCTTGCAGGCGCGACAGGATCCAGCGCTCCGGCATGCCGAGCGAGCCGCGCCCGGCCGGCGTGGACAGCTGGGCCTCGAAGCGCTCGGGGTCGTAGCCGTCGAGGTTCATCAGCGCGAAGCGCGACGCGTTCCACAGCTTGTTGATGAAGTTGCGGTACTTCTCGACCCGGTCGACCGAGAGCCGCAGCCGCAGCGTGGTGTTGAGCGCGGCGAGCGCGAAGCGCAGCGCGTCGGCGCCCATCGGCGGGATGCCCTTGCCGAAGTTCTTCTTGAGCGCGCGCTTCAACATCTCGGGATCGACCGGCGGCTTCTCGACGTCGACGCGCTCGAGCAGCTGGTCGAGCGTCGCGCCGTGCACGATGTCGAGCGGGTCGATCACGTTGCCCTTGGTCTTCGACATCTTGTCGCCGTTTTCGTCGGTGACGATCGACGTCAGGTAGACCGTGCGAAACGGCGGCTTCCCCATGAAGTGGATGCCCATCATCATCATCCGGGCGACCCAGAAGAAGATGATGTCGGGGCCGGTGACCAGCACGTTGTTGGGATAGAACGTCGCCAGGTCGCGCGTCTTCTCCGGCCAGCCCAGCGTCGAGAACGGCCACAGCCCCGAGCTGAACCAGGTGTCGAGGATGTCGGGATCCTGGGTGAGCTCGGCGGCGCCGCACGCGCTGCACGTCGTCGGGGTCTCGCGCGCGACCGTGAACTTGCCGCACGCGCAGTGCCACGCCGGGATGCGATGGCCCCACCACAGCTGGCGCGAGATGCACCAGTCCTTGATGTTGGTCATCCAGTGCATGAACGTCTTGGTCTCGTGCTCCGGCACGAACTTGGTCTTGCCCTGCTCGACCGCGGCGATCGCCTTGTCGGCGAGCGCGCTGGCCTTGACCCACCACTGCTCCATCAGCATCGGCTCGATCACCGCACCCGAGCGCTGGCTGCGACCGCGCGGCACGCGATAGTCTTTCACCGCGCCGAGCTGGCCCGCGGCCTCGAGATCTTCGACCACGGCCTTGCGGGCCTCGTCGATCGTCATCCCGACGTACTTGGCCGGCGCGGGCGCGCAGATCTTGCCGTGGCTGTCGATGATCTGGAGGATGGGCAGATTGGCAATCTGCGAGACATCGTAGTCATTCGGATCGTGCGCCGGCGTGACCTTGACCGCGCCCGAGCCGAACGCCGGGTCCGGCCACGGCTTGCCGTCGCGCATGATCTCGATCGGCACGATCGGGATGCGCCGGCCGGTGAGCGGCAACTCGACCTCCTGACCGTGCAGGTGCAGGTAGCGCTCGTCCTTGGCGTGGACCGCGACCGCGGTGTCGCCGAGCATGGTCTCGGGCCGCGTGGTCGCGACGATGATCTCGCCGCCGCCACCGACGATCGGATAGCGTAGCTCCCACAGCGAGCCATTCTCCTCGGCGGTGTCGACCTCGAGGTCGGAGACCACGGTCTGGCTCGCGGGATCCCAGTTGATCATCCGCTTGGCGCGGAAGATCAGGCCCTCTTCGTAGAGCCGCACGAACGCCTCGATCACCGCGCGGTTCGAGCGCTCGTCCATCGTGAAGCGCTCGCGCGGCCAGTCGAGCGAGAAGCCCATCAGCTTCTCTTGCTCGCTGATCCGGTTGCCGCTGCGCTCCTTCCAGGCCCACGCCTGACGCATGAACTCGTCGCGCCCGAGATCGAAGCGCGACTTGTTCTCGCGGCGCTTGAGATCCTTCTCGAGCAGCACGTGCACGGCGATCGACGCGTGATCGATGCCGGGCATCCACATCGCGTTGAAGCCCTGCATGCGCTTCCAGCGGATCAGGATGTCCTGCAGCGTCGAGCCCAGCGCGTGGCCGATGTGCAGCGAGCCGGTCACGTTGGGCGGCGGGAGCGTGATGGCGTAAGGAACCGTGGGGCTCGCCTCGTCGGCATGGAAGAAGCCGTTCTCGAGCCAGAACCTCCGCCAGCGAGGTTCCACGTCCGAAGGATCGTACTGCTTGGGGAGCGCCGACGTCGTCACCCGGCGACGCTAGCACGGGACGCGGAGCCATCCACGCCGTCGAGAGTCGAGTCGCGTGCCGCGCCCGGTTGCTGGTAACTTTGCAACCCGTGCCGCGTAGCGCTGCCATGTGGAGGGTCGCCGTCGTCGTCGTCGTCGTGGGTTGCGGCGGCCAGGTCGCGGAACGCGAGGCCCAGTTGCGCGCCCCTGGCGGTGTCACGACCGCCGAGGATCGCTTCGGACCACTCGAGGTCGGCGCCGATTACCTGCGTTATCGCAAGCTCACCGACCGGCCGTTCCAGTCGCTCGACCACGGCAACCGCTGGGTCGATGTCTACGTCAACGAGGTCGGCGCCGGCGCCTACCTGTCCGGCGCGCCCATCCCGGTCGGCACCGTCGTCGTCAAGACGTCCTGGGTCGACCACGACGGCGCGCCCGGTGGCGAGCCCGGCCCGATCTTCGTGATGGCCAAGCGCGCCGCCGGCTACTGGCCCGAGCGCGATGACTGGTACTTCGCGATCCACTGGGCCGACCCGCCGGCCAAGTTTGGCGGTCCTGTCTACTGGCGCGGCAAGTCTCCGCGCGCCGCCTACTGCTGGCAGTGCCACAACCTCTATGACCGCCACCTGGGCGGTCTGGTGTCGAGCACGCAGCTGCCGCGCTAGCTGTGTTAGCTGCGCCGCGCGACGAGGTCGTGCAAGTTCTCGCGGATGATCTGCTCGGCGAGGTCGGGGACGACCTCCCAGACGATGCGCTCGACGACCTCGGTCGACAGCTTGAGCAGCGCGGCGAGCTCGGGGCTGCCAGCCTCGAGGCCCGAGGCCTCGGCGAGCCGCGACGCCATCTTCGCGAGCGCGCGCTCGACGAGCTGCGAGCGCTTGGTCGGTGTGCCGCTCACCATCGGGGCGCGGCTGATCGACAGCGACGGCGCCATCGCCGGCGCGGCCTGTGCGGGCGGCGGCGGCGCGGGCGAGCGGATCGCCGGCGACGTGCCGGGGCCGTTGCTGCCGGTCGGCGTGATCGGCGGGACCGCCATCACCGTGGTCTTGCTCGCCACCGCGGGAGCCGCCGCCACTGGCGTGGTGACCGGCGCGGTCGCGGGCTGGGCGTTGCCCGCCGGCATCTTGATCGTGGGCATGCCCATGATCGTCGCCGAGCGCGGCGGCATCGCCGACGCGGCCGCGGCCGGCGCGCTCTTGTTGCTCACCGCCGGCACGGGCACCGGTGCGGCGGCGACTGCGGGCGCGGCCGCCGCAGGGGCAGCCGCCTGACCGGGACGCGCAACGCCGCTCGCGGCCTTGCCGACGATCTCGGTGACCTTCTCCAGCATCGTCTGCGTGTCCCACGGCTTGGGCAGGTTCGCGTCGACGCCGACTTGGGCGCCGCGCGCGCCGTCGTAGGGCGCCGCGTTGCCGATCAGGATGACCACCGGGATCCCGGCCAGCGCGGCGTCGGACTTCACCGCGAGGCACAGGTCGTAGCCGGACTTGTTCGCGCCCGGCATGTGCGAGTCGGCGAGCACCACGACCGGCTTCTGGCTCCGGGTCTTCTCGAGACCCTCATCGAAGCTCCGCGCGCCGACGTACGTGAACTCGGTGCCGCGGAAAGTGATGTCCGCGACCTGTTGCATCGTCGCGCTGTCATCGACGCACAAAACAATCTTGCTCACTTGGGATCCCCCAAAAGGCTAGGTCTGCTCACGATCGCGCCCGACCCGCAGGCTTCAGGCATGATCCGTTGGTAGCACGGGGTTCGAGGAAGGGTCAATTCAACTGCCGAGAATCCGTGGGTCTTTTGGCGAGGCAACCGATCGATCGGCCTTCCCATGCGATGGGCTGAGCGGAGGGCTGAGAGGAGAGCTGAGCAGAGGCTGAATGCCCAGGGCTACCAGGGCCATCCCTCTGGTCCCGATGTTAGGGTTCGCTGCCTATGGCGACGTACCACACGCCTCTGCACCGCGCTGCGGCCGAGGCGGTCTGCACTCACGCGGGGATCGCAACCATCGAGCTCAAGGTCGAGGCGCCGCCCCGCCCCGAGCTCGGCGACCTCGCGGTCGGCTGCTTCGCGATCGCCAAGGCGCAGAAGCAGAGCCCGGCCGACGTCGCGCGCGCGATCGCGGCGGCGTTTCAGCCCACCGACCTGCTCGAGAGCGCGAACGCCGCCGGGCCGTTCATCAACTTCCGCGCGCGCCGCAGCGCGACGTACCGCTGGCTGATCGAAGGCGCGTTGCACGGCCGGCTGATCCCGCACGAGCTCGGCGCCGGCAAGGCGATCTGCATCGACTACGGCTCGCCCAACATCTCCAAGCACCTCGCCTATCATCATATTCGCGGCACGACGATCGGCCACGCCCTGGCGCAGACCTTCCGGGCGCTCGGCTACCGCGTCATCGGCATCAACTTCCTCGGCGACTGGGGCACGACGCACGGCATGCTGCTCGCCGCGTGGCACAAGTGGGGCCCGCTCGATCCCGTCGACGTCACCGGGCTCAACGCGCTCTACGTCCGGTTCCGCGCCGCGATGAAGGAGGACCCGAGCCTCGAGCAGGAGGGCCGCAGCTGGTTCAAGAAGCTCGAGGACGGCGACCCCGATGCGCGCGCGCTGTGGCAGCGCTTCCGCGACGTGTCGTGGGCCGAGTTCCAGTCGGTCTACGAGATCCTCGGGATCGAATACGACGAGGTGCGCGGCGAGTCGGCCTACGAGCCCGACATGCCGCGGGTGTTCGAGACGCTCGCGGCGCAGGGCCTCAGCACGATGAGCGACGGCGCGCTCGTCGTCGCGCTCGACGGCGAGAAGACGCCGATCCTGCTGCGCACGCGCGACGGCACCACGCTGTACGCCACGCGCGACGTCGCGGCCGCCGAGTACCGCTGGGATAACTATCAGTTCACGCGCTCGCTGTACGTCGTCGATCGCGGCCAGGCCCTGCACTTCCGCCAGCTGTTCAAGCTGCTCGGCAAGATGGGACACACGTGGGCGGAGCGCTGCGAGCACGTGCCGTACGGCCTGGTCCGGATCGACAAGCAGCGCGCGGGGTCGCGCCTGGGCAACGTCGTGATGATGCGCGAGGTGTTCACGATCGCCGAGGACATGGTGCGCAGCGTGATCGCGACGAATTCCCCCGAGATGCCGCCGGCGTTGATCTCGGACGTCGCGCGCCAGGTCGGGATCGGCGCGATCGTGTTCGCGAACCTCGTCCAGCAGCGCGACAAGGACATCGAGTTCGACATCAACAACGCGGTCTCGCTCGACGGCGACTCGGGGCCCTATCTCCAGTACAGCCACGCGCGCTGCGCCTCGATCGCGCGCAAGGCCGGCGAGCGAGTCACCGAGCTCGCCGGCGTCGACCTCGACAAGCTCGGCCACGACGCCGAGTGGGCCGTCGCGCGCAAGCTGCTCGAGTTCCCCGATGCCGTCGTGCGCGCCTCGGAGGCCTGCGAGCCCCACGTGATCTGCCACTACCTGCTCCAGCTCGCGACCGAGTTCTCGCGCTGGTACAGCGCCGGCAACACGGATGCCTCACTGCGCATCGTGTGCGACGACGCCCCGACCCGGCGCGCCCGCCTCGCCCTCGCCGCCGCGGTCCAGGCCACCCTGCGCGACGGCCTCGCGATGCTCGGCATCGCCGCGCCCGACCAGATGTAGCGCCGCGCGATCAGGACGCGCGTGCGTTCGAAGCCCCGCGCTTGTCGTCAGCGCCGCGCGCGCTCGCAGATCCGCCGGAGCGCATCGAGCAGGTCGCGATCGATCCGGGCGTGCTGGACAAGCCCGTCGAGCAGCGCGGCCATGCTGACGTTCATCAGATCGACGCGGAGCGCCGCGAGGTCGCGCTCGGCACGCTGGTGATCGCGCTCCAGGTGGGCGAGCGCGATCGCGACGGCGTGCTTGCAGAACTGCCGCGTCTCGCCGACCGGGCAGGTGCACTGATAGGCCAGGCCGTCGTCCCGCACCCAGATCCGGACTTCGTACGGCGCGCGGCCCGACACCTGCGGCTTGACCACGCCGCACAGCTCGCCCGGCCCCGACTCGACGCCGAGCACGCGGCCCGCGCGGAAGCACTGCTCGCCCCGCGAGAACGTCGGGGCTCCCACGATCATCGCGAGTGTCTCGCGATGCAGGATGTTGGCGATGCCGTCGCTCACCCGTAGACGACGCCACGCGATGGCCGCTCCGTCAAGCGGTGCGCCCGCCGCCATGTGACGCCGGCCACCCGCGCCAGCCGAGCTCAGACCTGGCCGAGCGAACGCGGCGGCGGCCGGCGCGCGCCGCCGGCGATGACCAGGACGGCGAGCGTGGTCAGGTAGGGCAACAGCGCGGCGAGCTCATGCGAGATCTCGACGTTGGTGACCTGGAACAGGATGTTGAGCGACTCAGCAAACGCGACGCCGAGGCACGCGAGGACGGCCCACGCGGGCCGCCAGCCGGACAGGATCACCATCGCGAGCGCGATGTAGCCGCGGCCCGAGGACATGTCGGCCGAGAACCCGCCGACGGCGAGCGAGAGCTGGGCACCACCGGCGCCGGCGAGCGCGCCGCCGACGAGGCCGGCCGCGAGCCGCGCGCGCAGCGGCGAGACACCGACGGCGACCAGCGCGTCGGGGCGATCACCCGCGGCGCGCAGCCGGACGCCCCAGCGGGTGCGGCGCAGCGCGAACGGCACGGCGATCGTCGCGACGATGGTGAGCCAGACGATCGGGTTGCCCACCACCGAGCTGCCGAACGACGGCGACGGCGGCGAGTTGGCGCCCTCGCCGAACAGCAGCTGGAGCAGGAAGCGCGTGCCGCCGAGCGCGAGCACGTTGAGCGCGACGCCGACGATCACCTGGTCGGCGCCGAGCCACAGCGAGCAGCCGATCTGGACCGCCGCGACGAGCAGGCCGGCCGCCATCCCGCCGAGCACGCCGAGGTAGGCCGAGCCGGTCGCGTGGCCGACCGCCGCGGCGGTGAACGCGCCGAACAACAGCTTGGCTTCGAGCGCGAGGTCGACCACACCGGAGCGCTCGGTGACCGCGCCGCCCATCGCGGCCAGCGCGTAGGGCACGGCGATGCGCAACACCTGCGTGGCGAAGCCGAGCGTGAAGATCATACCGAGGACCGAGCTCATGCGCGAGCCTCCGCGCGGCGCACGTAGGGGCCGGCCGCCGCGACCGCGAGCACGACGACGCCGAGCAGCATCTCGGTCAGCTCCTTGGGCACGAGATCCGCGACCGCGAGGCCGCCCGCTTGCAGGAAGCCGATCACCAGCGCGGCGACCACGATCCCGATCGGGTGCATGCGGCCGAGCAGCGCCGCCGAGATGCCCAGGATGCCGGTGCCGCGGCCGAGGCCCTCCTCGAACGCGTGCTTGTGGCCCATCACGAAGTTGCACGCGGCGAGGCCGGCGAGCGCGCCGGAGCCGATCATCACGACGATCTGCACGCGGCCGACCGACGTGCCGGTCGTGCGCGCCGCCGCGGGGCTCTCGCCGACCGCGCGCCACGCCTGCCCCCAGGTGGTCTGCGCGCGCAGCCACCACACCGCCGCGGCGGCGAGGATCGCGATCAGGATCGCCGCGTTGGCGGAGCTGCCGCCGAAGCCGAGCTGCGGCAGCTGCGCGCCGTCCGCGATCGCGCCGCCGCGCGTCGTGCCGCCGCGGAAGATCACGCGGTTGCCGAGGTAGAGCGCGAAGCCCGAGACGATCGCGTTCAGCATGATCGACGTGATGACCTCGTGCGCGCCGCGCGTGACGCGCAGGACGCCGATCAGGCCGCCGACCAGCGCGCCCGCGGCGGCCGCGGCGAGCACGCAGATCGGGATCGCGATCACCGCCGGTGTCGCGGGCGGCAGCGCCGCGCCTACCATCGCGCAGCCGAGCACGCCGGCGGTGAGCTGGCCCTCGGCGCCGATGTTGAACAGGCCGGCGTCGAGCGCGATCGAGACCGACAGCCCGGTGAGCACCAGCGCGGTCGCCTTGTACAGCACCTGGCCGAGCGAGTACGGATCGCTCGCGGTGCGCGTGATCATCGCCCACCAGATGTGGCCCGGCGCCTTGCCGGCGATCAGCATCAGCAGACTGCCGATCGCGATCGACGCGAGCAGCGCGATCAACGCGGCCTGGAGCTCGCGGCGCGCGCCGGTGGCGCGGAACCGGTGCGCCAGCCGGCTGCCCAGGCTCGCGCCGGGCGGAGCGTCGACGACCGGGGTATGCCCCGGGCCGGCAGCGCCCCCGGATGGGGGCGCGGTTCTATCGACGCCGGTCATGCGGCCTCCACGCCGGTCATCAGCGCGCCGAGCGCGTTGCGCGCGCCGGCCTCCTGCAGCGCGGAACCGCCGCGCTCGCCGGCGATCTTGCCGCGCAGGACGACAACGATCCGGTGGCACAGCGTGAGCAGCTCGTCGAGATCCGCCGAGATCACGAGCACGCCGGCGCCCGACGTCGCCGCCGCGCGCAGCCGATCGTGGATCCGGAGGATCGCGCCGAGGTCGACGCCGCGGGTCGGCTGCGCGGCGACCACGACCGCGAGGCGCTGGCGCGATAGCTCGCGGCCGATCACGACCTTCTGCTGGTTGCCACCCGACAGCGCGCGCACGATGGCGTGCGGATCGGCCGGCCGGATATCGAGCTCGGCGATCTGCGCGTCGGCGTGCGCGCGGACCCGGGCGCGGTCGATGCGAAACCGGCCGGTGAGATCGCGGCGGCCGAGCGCGAGGTTGTCGGCGATCGTCGCGTCGAGCCACAGCCCGCCGTGGTGACGATCCTCGGGGATGTGCGCGAGGCCCAGCGCGAGCCGCTCGGCGGGGCTGCTGCGCGTGACGTCCTGGCCGGCGATCCGGACCTCGCCGGCGCGCAGCTTGGTCAGCCCGGCGATCGCGAGCGCGATCTCGCGCTGGCCGTTGCCGTCGACGCCGGCGACGCCGACGATCTCGCCGGCGCGCACGGTCAGGTCGAGCGCGTGCAGCGCGCCGCCGACCGTCACGCCGGTCAGGCTGAGGACCGGGCGCGCGTCGGCGGCCGGCGCGTCGACCCGCGGCGGGCGCGGGAGATCGACCCCGACCATGGCGCGCGCGATCGCGGCGACGTCGAGCCGCGCGTCGTCCGCGGTCGCGGTGAACGTCGCGACGGTCTGACCGGCGCGCAGCACGGTGACGTCGTCGGCCACCGCGCGGACCTCGTCGAGCTTGTGGGTCACCAGCACGATCGTCATGCCGGCGGCCGCGAGCGTGCGCAAGGTCTGCAGCAGGCCATCGACCTCGATCGGCGCGAGCACCGCGGTCGGCTCGTCGAGGATCAGCAGCTTCGCGCCGTGGTGGAGCGCGGCGACGATCTCGGCGCGCTGCGCGGCGCCGAGCGGCAGCCGGCCCGACTCGGCCCATGGATCGATCGGCAGGCCGATGCGCGCGCCGAGCGAGCGCAGCCGATCGGCGTCCGACGCGAGATCGAGCAGCGGCCCGCGCAGCGGCTCGACACCGAGCATCGCGTTCTCGACGACGCTGAGCGTCTCGGCGCTCGCGCCGTGCTGCTGCACGATGCCGATGCCGGCCGCGCGCGCCGCCTTGCGATCCCACGACGCGACCTCGAGCGCCTTGCCGTCGAGCGTCAGCGTCCCGGTGTCGGCGCGCATCACGCCGGAGATGATCTTGACCAGCGTCGACTTGCCGGCGCCGTTCTCGCCGACCAGCGCGTGCACCGTGCCGCGGCGCAGCGCGATCCGCGCGTGGTCGACCATCACGCACGCGCCGATCCGCTTGCTCAGCTCGGCGGAGATCAGCAGCGTGGCGTCCGCGCCGGGCGCGGTCATCGGTCGGGCACCTTGATCTTGCCGGCGATGATCTCGTCGCCGAGCGCGTTGGCCTTGTTGACGACCTCGATCGGCAGCAGCAGGCGGTTGCGGTCGTCGGCGACGAAGCCGACGCCCTTCTCGGCGAGGCCGAGCTCGTGGATCCCGCCGCGGAACTTGCCGGCGATGATGTCCTTGACGACCTCGACCACCGCGACGTCGACGCGCTTCACCATGCTCGTCATCACGCAGCACGGCGCGTTGTCGTGCTGATCGGAGTCGACGCCGATCGCCTTGGCGTCGTGCTGGACCGCGGCGGCGAACACGCCATCGCCGGTCTTGCCGGCGGCCTGGAAGATGATGTCGGCGCCCTGGTCGTACTGCGCCGACGCCAGCTCCTGGCCGAGCGACGGATCGGCGAACGCCTTGGGCTCGGTCCCGGCGTACGCCGAGACCACCCGGCACGTCGGACACACGTGGTGCACGCCGGCCTCGTAGCCCGCCTCGAACTTGCGAATGAGCGGGATCTTCATGCCGCCGACGAAGCCGACGACGTGGGTCGTGCTGACCAGGCCCGCGATCGCGCCGACCAGGAAGCTGCCCTCGTGCTCGCGGAAGCGCAGGCCGGCGAGGTTGGGCAGCGTGCCCACGCCCTCCGACGCCGAGTAGTCGACTCCCGCGAACTTGACGTCGGGGAACTGGCGAGCGAGGCGCTCGAGATCCGGCCCGAAGATGAAGCCGACGCCGATCACGAGATCGACCTTGCGCGCCGCCAGCGTGCGCAGCGCGCTCTCGCGGTCCGAGCCCTCGGTCGGCTCGATGAACTGGATCTCGACGCCGAGCTCGTCGCGCACGCGCAGCAGCCCGCGCCACGCCGCCTCGTTGAACGACTTGTCGTTCTTGCCGCCGATGTCGAACACCAGGCCGACGTGCAACCCGGCGCCCCGCTTGTGGGTGTCCTCGTGGATGACCAGCCAGCCCGCGACGACGAGCAGCGCGTTGATCGCGAGCAACAGGCCGATCAAGCGGCGGGCTGACACCGCGGCGACAGTAGCGGAAAACCCACATGCCTGCGCGGACCTGGCGCCCGCTGTGCGCAATCGGCTGATCACATCGTATGGTGCGCCGGACTACAAACCTCGGCGCAACGTGCCCGGCGCTACAGCCGACGGCCAGACGAGAATCCAGTTTCGTATGGTGATTGCCGCCGCGGCACCTTGGGCGCGCTGTAGGGATGATTACGCTGTGTGCTATCACCGCAGCCACGCCGGGCGACGGGCCGGGCGTCTGCACAAAAAACTGGCTGCTGCAGGAAGGCTCATCAGATGGGAATCATGAGTTTCATCAAGGGTGGCGTCGCCGAGCTCGCGATCGCCCGCCCCGACTCCGCCAAGGACCAGTGGGTCTACAAGCATCCGGATCAGACGATCCCGATGAAGGCGCAGCTGACGGTCGACAGCGACGAGGTCGCGCTGTTCTTCAAGGACGGCAAGTTCGTCGGCAGCTTCTCGGCGGGCCGGCACACGCTCGACGCCTCGAACATCCCCTTCCTGGGCCAGCTGATCGACAAGTTCACCGGCGGGAACGTCTTCATCTGTGAGGTGTTCTTCGTCACGACGCGCGAGCTCGCGTCGATCAAGTTCGGGACGTCGATCGGCGACGTCCAGGACCCGCAGACCAAGCTGCGCATCCGCCTGATGGTGTACGGCGAGTTCTCGGCCCGCGTCATCGATCCCACCAAGCTGGTGATCGGCCTGGTCGGCCAGCGCGCGACCAGCAACGAGGGCTTCGTCGGCTGGTTCAAGAGCCAGGTCCAGAAGGTGATGAAGGACGGCGTCGCCGAGCTCATCGTCAAGCAGAACTGGCCGCTGATGAAGGTCACGTCGGGCGCCTACACCGACGAGATCGAGCAGCAGACGCTGCAGAACGTGCGCGCGCAGATCGAGCCGTACGGCGTCGAGATCATGCGGTTCGGCGACTTCTCGATCTCGATGGATCAGAACGACAAGGAGCGGCTCGACAAGCTGGTCGATCGCATCGCCTACGTCGAGGGCATGGGCTCGGCGACCGGCGGCATGGCGGCCTACCAGCAGCTCGCGCAGGCCGAGATGATGATGGGCGCGGCCGAGGGCATGAAGAAGGGCGGCGGCGACGGCGGCGCGGCGTTCCAGGGCGCCGGCATCGGCATGGGCTTCGCGATGGCGGGCAACATGGCCAACATGATGGGCGGCGCCAACGCGCAGCAGCCGCAGCGTCCGGCCG
>Ga0307513_10004517_pt1 | contig 18553 bp, 20 predicted proteins | sample 15_EM_MG_FD_202174 | JGI IMG/M metagenome (GOLD analysis project Ga0307513, IMG submission 202174) | Populus trichocarpa ectomycorrhiza microbial communities from riparian zone in the Pacific Northwest, United States - 15_EM | ecosystem: Host-associated > Plants > Roots > Unclassified | place...
TAGTGGTCTCCTCCGACACGCCCTTGATGGCGTCGCGGATCGCCGAATAGAAGCCGGGCTTCTCCTTCAGGTAGCGCTTCATCACCGCATAGAGGGCTTCTTCCTCCTCGTTCTGCGGGTTCGACAGGACGCTCGGGTCCTTCTCGGCCTTGGGGCCCAGCACGCAGAGCAGGGTCGCGTCGCCGCCGTCATCGAGGATCATGTTCGGATAGCCGCCGTCCGACCACTCGAAGATCCTGTGGGCGTATTCCCAGTACTCGACGAGGTTCTCGCCCTTGATGGCGAAGACCGGGGTGCCGGTGGCGGCGATGGCCGCGGCGGCATGGTCCTGGGTGGAGAAGATGTTGCAGGAGGCCCAGCGCACGTCGGCGCCCAGCGCCTGCAGGGTCTCGATCAGCACCGCGGTCTGGATGGTCATGTGCAGGGAGCCGGCGATGCGCGCGCCCTTCAGCGGCTTGTCCTTGCCGAACTCCGCGCGCGTGGCCATCAGGCCTGGCATCTCGGTCTCGGCGATGTCGATTTCCTTGCGGCCGAAATCGGCGAGCGAGATGTCTTTGACGACGTAGTCGGTCATGGGGGCCTCGAAGGGGGATCGGATCGCTGGCGGGCTCTATAGCCGCGCAGGACCAGCGGCGCAACAATCGCATAAAGAATTCTTTATACGCTCATCAGGCGAAGGGCGCGTCCGCCGCGGCCAGGCGGTGGAAGGCCTTGGCGGCCTCGGCGACCAGCTTCGGCTTGGCCGCGACACGCAGGCCCAGGAGCGCGCCGGCGGCGAATGCGGCCTCGGTCTTCAGCGGCAGGGCCGTGAGCAGCGGGCCGGCTACCGCCAGGTCGTTCAGCGCGCCCAGCGCTTCCTGCAGGTCCTTCACCCTGCCGATGAACCGAGCCATGGCCCGCTTCGGATAAAGGTCGGCGAAGCCCTCGGCGGCATAGCGCAGCTTCTTGGCTTCGATCCGCAGGTGATGACGCGCCGTGTCGTCGGCGCCGCGCACATGTTTGCCGTGCTTCAGGACCTTGTGGAGGCGCCGCTTCAGCGCATGGCCGGCGAAGGCCTTGGCCGACTGCGCATCGGCGGCGGCGATCCAGCCCCCGGTCTCGACCCACGCGGTGACGTCGATCATCAGGTCGCGGAAACGCTGGCCGGCGGCGGTCTCGGCGGCCGCGGCCCAGGCCCGCTGGCGCGCGGTCTCCAGGGCTGCGGCCAGGGCGTCGAGGCCGGGTGGCGGGGCGACGAGGTCCCTGGACTGGGCCTGGGCGCTGAGCGCGAAGACGTCGAGGTTGCGGGCGTCGTTGAAGCGGGCGGCGAACCATTTGAGGTCGGCCTTCACCGCCGCCAGCCGGCCGTCGGCGACGATCGGTTTGAAGGTCGAGAGCGCGCTCCGCAGCCGACGGACCGCCACCCGCAGCTGATGCACAGCCTCGGCGCCGGGCTCGGCGCGCAGCACCGCGGCGTTGGCGGCGATCTGGCCCAGCGCATTGCGCGCCACGGTCTGGAAGGCCTCGACTGCCGTGGCGTGGGGCGCGAGCGTGACCTTCTCGCTGCGCCGGGCCTGCAGCGGCGCACCGGCCACCAGCGCCTGGCCGCGGGCCGCCTTGCCGTCGAAGGAGAGGTAGAGGGGCGCGACCCTGGAGAGGTCGCGGGCGAGCGCGAAGAGCGCCGAGGGTGGTCCCTGCTTCAGCTCCAGCTCGACCTCGCAGATCGGCGAATGCCGCGTGCCGCCGATCACCTCGCCCTGGTCGAGCGCCAGCTCGATCTCGGCGTCCTGGTAGCAAAAGGTCCGCTGGCGGCGGGTGACCCGGACGTTGAAGGCCGGATCGAGCCGGTCACCCTCGGGCAGCAAGTCCTTGAGCGGACCGAGGTCGCGGTCGGGCTCGTCGCCGGCGACCGGCGCCTCGTGCTCTTCCCTCGAAAGGCCCTCGCCACGCTTCAGGGTCTGGACGCGGCGGCCCTTGCTCTCGCGGACCCGGAGCGACACGCCGGCCTTCTGCAGGGCCAGGTCGGGGGTGTCGAAATAGACGCTGATCAGCTCACGGCTCTCGTCGTCGCCGGCCGGCGCCGCGGCCAGCACCGCGGCGAGGTCGCCCGGCGTGCAGAGGAACTTCAGCTCGACTTCGCGGTCCGCGGTCACGCGCGCTGTCTCCGTCGTCGCGGCTTCATAGCACTGCATGGGCCGATGTCGGAGTCGGCCTAGCTAAACCGTCCTGGGGGTCTTATCTCCGAGGCCTCCCAGGGGACCCTAAGTGCCGCCGATCATTTCCGTAGCCGGCCTGTCGAAAACCTATGCCGGCGGCTTCCAGGCGCTGAAGAACGTCGACCTCGCCATCCACAAGGGCGAGATCTTCGCCCTGCTGGGTCCGAACGGCGCCGGCAAGACCACGCTGATCGGGATCATCTGCGGCACCGTCAACCCGACTTCGGGGACGGTGCTGGCCGACGGCCACGACATCATCAAGGACTTCCGCGCCGCCCGCGCCAAGATCGGCCTGGTGCCGCAGGAGCTTTCCACCGACGCCTTCGAGACCGTCTGGGCCACGGTCAACTTCAGCCGCGGCCTGTTCGGCAAGCCCCGCAACACCGCCTACATCGAAAGGGTGCTCCGCGACCTCAGCCTCTGGGACAAGAAGGACGCCAAGATCATGCAGCTCTCGGGCGGCATGAAGCGCAGGGTGATGATCGCCAAGGCGCTCAGCCACGAGCCGCAGATCCTGTTCCTCGACGAGCCCACCGCCGGCGTCGACGTCGAGCTGCGGCGCGACATGTGGGAGATGGTCCGATCCTTACGCGAAAACGGCGTCACCATCATCCTGACCACCCACTACATCGAGGAGGCCGAGGAGATGGCCGACCGGATCGGGGTGATCTCCAAGGGCGAGTTGATCCTGGTCGAGGAAAAGGCCGCCCTGATGCGCAAGCTCGGCAAGAAGCAGCTGACGCTGCACCTGCAGGAGCCGCTGGCCGCCGTGCCGGCCGGCCTCAACGGCTACCAGCTCGACCTCGCCAACGACGGCGCGGACCTGGTCTATTCCTTCGACGCCCAGGCGGAGAACACCGGCATCGCCGAGCTGCTGCGCGAGCTTTCCAAGCGCGGCGTCGACTTCAAGGACCTGCAGACCGAGCAGAGCTCGCTGGAGGAGATCTTCGTCAGCCTGGTGAGGGCGCGGCCGTGAGCACGCCCGCCCTCAACCTCTACGCCATCAAGGCGATCTACCGCTTCGAAATGGCGCGCACCTTCCGCACCATCGTGCAGTCGATCGCCGCCCCGGTGATCACCACCTCGCTCTATTTCATCGTGTTCGGCGCGGCCATCGGCAGCCGCATGGCGTCCATCGACGGGGTGACCTACGGCGCCTTCATCGTGCCGGGGCTGATCATGCTGTCGATCCTCACCGAGAGCATCTCCAACGGCTCGTTCGGCATCTACATGCCCAAGTGGTCGGGGACGATCTACGAGATGCTGTCGGCTCCGGTCTCGGCGTTCGAGATCCTGCTGGGCTATGTGGGCGCCGCGGCCTCGAAGTCGGTGATGCTGGGGCTGATCATCCTGGTGACGGCCAGGCTGTTCGTACCGTTCCACATCGAGCACCCGGTCTGGGCCGCGGCCTTCCTGGTGCTGACCTCGATCACCTTCTCGCTGTTCGGCTTTATCCTGGGCGTCTGGGCCGATGGGTTCGAGAAGCTCTCCATCGTGCCGCTGATGGTGGTGACGCCGCTGACCTTTCTGGGCGGCAGCTTCTATTCGATCAGCATGCTGCCGCCGTTCTGGGGCAAGGTCGCCCTGTTCAATCCGGTGGTCTACCTGGTCTCCGGCTTCCGCTGGAGCTTCTACGGCGTCTCCGACGTCGGCGTGGGCCTCAGCCTGGGGATGACCCTGGTGTTCATGCTGATCTGCCTGACCGCCATCTGGTGGATCTTCAGGACCGGGTGGCGACTGAAGACCTGAGATAAGGTTGCTCCCCCATTGGGGAGGAATTAAATCCTACTCGTCTTCGTCGAAGCGGTTGGTGACCAGTTCGACCAGGGCGTCGAGGGCCTGTTCGGCCTCGGCGCCCTCGGCTTCGATGTCGATGCAGCAGCCGGGGCCGGCGGCCAGCATCATCAGGCCCATGATCGAGCGGGCGTCGACGGTGTGGCCGTCCTTGGAGACGCGGACCTCGGCGTCGAAGGTGGAGGCGGCCCTGACGAACTTGGCCGAGGCGCGCGCATGCAGGCCGCGCTTGTTGATGATCTCGACGGTGCGGGTCGCGCCCTCGCTCACGCCGGGGCGCTCACTTCTCGCCGGCCAGGACATAGGACGCGACGGAGATGTACTTGCGGCCGGCCTCCTGGGCGCAGGCGACCGCGTCCTCCAGGCTCTGGCGGCTGCGCACGCTGGCGAGCTTGATCAGCATCGGCAGGTTGAGGCCGGCGATCACCTCGGCCTTGGTCTGCTCCATCACCGAGATGGCGAGGTTGGAGGGGGTGCCGCCGAACATGTCGGTGAGCAGGATCACGCCCGAGCCCACGTCGACGCGGCCACAGGCGTCGAGGATATCCTTGCGCCGCCGCTCCATGTCGTCCTCCGGCCCGATGCAGATGGCCTCGACCGCAGCCTGCGGGCCCACCACATGCTCCATCGCGAACACGAACTCTTCCGCCAGCCGCCCGTGCGTCACGATCACGAGGCCGATCATGCCAACTCTTCCAAGGGTATCCCCACCCGCGCGGCTGAGGAGAGGACGCCGCGAGGCGTGCTAAATACGCCTCTTGTGGCCCTCGTCAAAGAGGTCCAGCGCGCGACTTAGCTTCGCAGGCGCCGAGAGGTCGCGCAGGTCGAGGGCGATCAACGGGATGGCGATCCCGAGCATTTCAGCGTCCTGCACGTCAGGGATGCGCTCCGGGGCGCCGCTGCGCGCGACCAGGGCGACCTCAGCCATCGTCAGGGCGGGCGTCGACACCACGTCCAGGCCACGGATCTCCAGCGCGCCCGCGAGCGCGTCGGGCGCGCGCCCGAACAACCGTCCGCCCGAGGTCCACAACACCACCCGGTCGTCGGCCACCAGCCGGAAACCCTGGCCAAGCGCCCGCAGCGCCAAGTCGCTCTTGCCGGCGCCCGATGGCCCCTCGATCAGCACGCCGCGCCAGAACCCGCCCAGGCGCCGCGCGATCAGGCCGGCATGGGCGATCAAAGCCTGGCTTCCGGCAGGATCAGCAGGAACACCGCTCCGACCACCTTGCCGTCGTCGGCGACGCGGTTCTGGGCCTGCAGCGTCCCGCCGTGCGCCTCGGCGATCTGACGGGCGATGGAGAGGCCGAGGCCGGAGTTGCCGCCGAAGGCCGCGCCCTTGGGCCGCGAGGTGTAGAACCGCTCGAACACCGTCTCCAGGTTCTCCGGCGGGATGCCCGGGCCGGAATCGGAGATCGTGGCCAGCACCCGGCTGGCGGCCCGCTGCAAGGCCACCACCACCTCGCCGCCCGGCGGGCTGAACGAGCGGGCGTTGTCGATCAGGTTGCGGAACACCTGGCCCAGCGGGCCTTCGCGGCCGCTGACGGTCACCGACTCCAGGCCGCCGGACCGCACGAAGCGGACGGTGACCTCCCCGGGCCTGGCGGTCGCCTGGTAGAGCGCCACGATATCGGCGATCAACCGCTCCAGGTCGATGCGCTTGGGCAGGTCCCGAGAGAGCTCGGCGTCCAGGCGCGAGGCGTTGGAAATATCGGTGACCAGCCGGTCAAGCCGCTTCACGTCGTTCTTCAATATGCCCAGCAGGCGCTCGCGGGCGGCCGGATCGGTGACCAGGTCGAGGGTTTCCACCGCCGACCTCAGCGAGGTGAGCGGGTTCTTGATCTCATGGGCCACGTCGGCGGCGAAGCTTTCGATGGCGTCCATCCGCTCCGACAGCGAGGCGGTCATGGCCTCCAGGCTGCGGGTGAGGTCGCCGAGCTCATCCTCACGCCTGGCCAGGTCCGGCAGGGAGATGGCCCGCGCGCCGGCCAGCCGCACCCGGTCGGCGGCGCGGGCCAGCCGCAGCACCGGCTGGGCGATCAGGTGGGTCAGCAGCAGCGACGAGGAAAGCGTCACCCCGATAGCGATCAGGATGAACGGGATCAGCGCCCGGCGCTCGCGCGCCACGATGGCGTCGACGTCATTGGCTTCGAGGGTCAGCACGCCCAGCACCGCCTGCACGTGCTGGATCGGGATCGAGACCGAGACCACCCGCTCGTTGTCCTCGCCCCGCCGGGTCTCGGCCCGATGGGCGCCCTTCAGCGCATGGGCCACCTCGGCGGCGAGGCCCTTGTCGGTGCGCTCCGGCTGGCGCGGCGGCGCGCGGCGGATCGACAGGTCGAGGTTGAGGCCCCCCTCGCCCGCCCGCGCCTTGGCCGGCGGCAGGGTCTTCCATTCCACGCGGTCGGTGACCCAGTCCGAGTCGGCCACCACCCGGCCCTGGGCGTCGAACAGGCGCGCCCGCTGGGTCTTGGGGTTGGCCAGCATCTGCAGGATCTCGCCCGCATAGATCGGGTCCATCATCGGCTGCGGCTCGCCCACCGTGGCGGCGCGGTCGATGATCGTGGCCATCAGTTCGCCCTGGGTGGTCAGGCTGTCGATCCGCGCCTCGACCAGGCCCTGGCGCAGCTCGTTGAGCACCAGGGCGCCGGTCACCAGGATCGCCAGACCCAGCACGTTCAGCGCGACGATCAGCCGGCCGAGCCGCGATCCCGGCAGCCAGCTCAAGCGTGAACGCCGCCTGTCGCGGGGTTTCGGGCCCCGCTCAGGTTTCGCGGTATCGGTATCCGACGCCATAGAGGGTTTCGATCGCGTCGAAATCAGGGTCCACATCGCGGAACTTCTTGCGCATGCGCTTGATGTGGCTGTCGATGGTCCTGTCGTCGACGTACACCTGATCGTCGTAGGCGGCGTCCATCAGGTTGTCGCGGCTCTTCACGAAGCCGGGCCGCTGGGCGAGCGACTGCAGGAGCAGGAATTCGGTCACCGTCAGCTTCACAGGCTTGCCTTCCCACAGGCAGTCGTGGCGGGCCGGGTCGAGGGTCAGCTTGCCGCGCTTGATGGCGCGCGCGGCGTCGGCGGCGGCCGCGGTCTGCGGCTCCTCGCCCTCAATGCCGGCGCGGCGCAGCACCGCCTTCACCCGCTCGATCAGCAGGCGCTGGCTGAAGGGTTTGTGCATGTAGTCGTCGGCGCCCAGGTTGAAGCCCAGGATCTCGTCGATCTCCTCGTCCTTGGAGGTGAGGATGATCACCGGCATGTCGGAGGTGCGCCGGATGCGGCGCAGCACCTCCATCCCGTCCATGCGCGGCATCTTCACGTCGAGGATGGCGAGGTCGGGCGGATCGTTTTCCAGCGCCGCCAGGCCGGCAGCGCCGTCGTAATAGGCCTTTACGGCGTGGCCGTGGCTCTCGAGCGCGAGGCTGACCGACGTGACGATGTTCTCATCGTCGTCCACCAGGGTGATCTTGGCCATTTGGGGTCTGATGTCTCCCTAGAGTTTTTCGCAGGCGAAAAACTCGGTGTTTAAAGCTTGGCGCGTGACGGGCGCCGGAACCGGTATCCACTTCCTGCTGTCACGCGCCCTGACAGGGTCGCGAAGCTAGTCTCCTGACAGGATGGCCTCAATGGGGCGCTTCGCAGGCCATACAGTAACGCCTGTTAGGCCATTCGGCTGCGTCGATAACGATGGTCACCGGACCTTAAAGCTTGGCGGCGTAGGGTCGCCGGCTGAGAGGGGACCTGAATGGCCGGCGGACGCGTGCACTTCGAGCTGTTTGTTCGGAAATATCCGAATTCCGACTGGAAGCTCGACATGGCCTCCGAGGTCCGCGCCACGATCATGGACACGGCCAGGGAGCTGGTGGCCTGCGGATCGGTGGTGGCCGCCAAGGTCTCCAAGGAAACCCTCGACGAGGACACCGGCGAATTCAGGTCGGTGAACATCCTGACCCTGGGCAACCCCGAGAAGCGCAGCAAGCCCAAGGTCCCGGAAAGCACCGAGCCGCTCTGCGTCACCCCGCAGGACCTCTACACCGTCCACGCCCGCGAGCGGATCGGCCGGCTGTTCGAAGACTGGCTGGAGCGCCACAACGCCACGCCCTTCGAGCTGCTGCACAGGCCCGACCTGGTCGAGCAGCTGGAAGCCAGCGGCGTGGAGATCACTCACGCCCTGCAGAAGGTCGCCCTGCCTGAAGCCCATGCGCGGGGCGCCACCGTCGCGGCGATGACCGCCACCTTCAGGAGCCTCGCCGACCGGGCCATCGAGAGGCTGATGCGCGATCGCGCGCGCCGCGTGCTGCCGCAGGTGACGGTAGAGACCTTCGCCAAGGTGGCCGCCCATTCCGCCAAGGACCCGGAAGGCGCCTACCTGCTGGGCTGCGCGGTCGCCGGGCGCCTGGCGGCGGCGGAGAGCTGGGGCGAGAAGGTCAGCCTGCTCCTCGACCTCGCCGACGCCGCGCCACCGCAGAGTTCGGCCCGCGTGCTGGCGCTTTCGGTGCTCAACCAGTCGCTGGCCGAGATCGTCGGCTCCAAGAAGGGCCTGGACGACATCCTGGGCGGCGGCCTCGACCTGGGCGCCAGCCTGGCGGCGATGACCCGGCTCTGCGCCGCCGAGGTGATCGACAAGCTGGTGGAGATCGAGGCCTCGGTCGCCAAGGTGATGCCGGAGCTGTCGCCCCGCGCCCAGCGCCTCGCCAAGTGGCTGGGGACCAACGACTTCACCGACGTGCGCGCCTCCATCGGCCTGCGCGTGCTGCGCGAGCTGAACGGGCCCAGGCGCCTTCGGCCCTCCGACGCGGTGAGCGAGATCGACGTGCTGCGGGGCCTGGCCATGGCGCTCACCGCCGCAGCCGGCAAGCTGCTGCCCATCGACGACGTGCAGGCCGCCTTCTCGGCGCGCTCGCGCATGCTGGTGACCCGCGATTTTGTCGAGGTCTACCTCGGCAAGGACCGCCCGGCCCACGACGAGGCCCAGGCCCTGGTCTGGCTGACCGAGAACATCATCGGCGGCGGCAACAAGCGCGAGGCCGGCCGCTGGCTCAACACCCTGATCTCGGGCCTGAAGTTCGAGCGCGAATACCGCCAGTCGACCGCCCCGATCGCCACCCGCCTGCTGGCGCTAACCCGCATGCAGCGCTCGGTCAGCCGCTGCGGCCTGGTGGAAGAGGATTTCGGACCGATCCAGGCCAAGCTGGGCGAGCTGGGCGGGCTGATCGAAGTCGACGCCAGGCTGATCAGCCAGACGCTCGCCTCCAGCGCCCCGGCGCTGCACCGGCTCACTGCCCTTCTGAAAATGGCCTGTGGCGAGACCGCGCCCCTCGGCCCCGTCGCCGACCGGGCGCGAAACGAGGCGCTCAAGCTGGCGCGCCACGACTCCATCCGCACCGAGCTCTCCGGCGCACCCGACCAGGTCGACGCCATCCGCGACCTCCTGCAGCACGCAGCGCTGGCGGCGTAGCCGCCTTTCCCATCCCTGATGGGGAGGGTGGCGAGGCGAAGCCAAGACGGGTGGGGAAGCATGGGCCGAAGTGCCGATTCGGAGTTCCGGCCCGCACTTCCCCACCCTGGCCGCTCCGCGGCCTGTCCCTCCCCATTAAGGGAGGGAAGCGCGCAGCGCCTCGACGACCTTCGCCACGTCTTCGTCCGCCATGCCGGGGTAGAGCGGGAGCGAGAGGCATCTGGCGTACCAGGCCTCGGCGCCGGGCAGGTCGAGATCACCGTAGCGGTCGCGATAGTAGGGCTGGCGGTGGACCGGAATGTAGTGGACCTGGCTGCCGACGCCCCTGGCCTTCAGCGCCTCGACCAGCTCGCGGCGGGTTGTGCCCGCGGCTTCGAAGTCGATCAGCACGCACATCAGGTGCAGGACCGGATCGCTCCACGCCGGCCGCGCCGCCATCCGCACCACCGGCGAGAGCGGGGCCAGCGCCGCCTCATAGGCCTGGGCGAGCGCCCGGCGGCGGGCCGCGAACCGGTCGAGCTTGGCCAGCTGCGAGAGGCCCAGCGCGCAGAGGATGTCGGGCAGGCGGTAGTTGAAGCCGGGCTCGGCCATCTCGTACCACCAGGGCTCGGACCCCTCGGGGCGCACCATGCCGTGGCTGCGCATGACGCGCAGGCGCCCGGCGAGGCCTGCGTCATTGGTGGTGACCATGCCGCCCTCGCCGGTGGCGATGGTCTTCACCGGATGGAACGAGAAGGTGGCCATGGCCGAATGGCGTACGTCGCCCACCCGCTCGGCGACATTGCCGAAGGTCATGGTGGTCCCGAGCGCATGCGGCGCGTCCTCGACCAGCACCGCGCCGGCGTCGCCGGCCAGCGCCGCCAGCCCCGGCAGGTCGGCGGCGTCGCCGCGCAGGTGGACCGGCAGGACCGCGCGGAGCCGGCGCCCATCGAGGCGGGTCAGGGCTTCCGCCAGGGTTTCCGGCGTCATCAGGCCGCTGTCCGGATCGACATCGGCGAACACCACCTCGGCGCCGACGTAGCGGGCGCAGTTGGCGGTGGCGAGGAAGGTGATCGAGGGTGCGATGACCACCTCGCCGGGCTGCACGTCCAGCGCCAGCATGGCCAGGTGCAGCGCCGCGGTGCCGTTGGCGCAGGCCACCGCATGGCGCGCGCCGACCTTCGCGGCGAAGGCGGTCTCGAAGGCGGCGACCGTGGGGCCCGTCGTCAGGAAATCGGCCTTCAGGGCCTCGACCACCGCGGCGATGTCGTCGTCCTCGATGGTCTGGCGGCCATATGGGAGGATGGGCTGGGCCATCCTAGTCGTCGGCGCGCCGGCGGCGCCTGGCCGGGCCTTCGTCGAGCAGGGCCAGCAGGTCCTTGCCGGTCAGCCATTCGTCGTTGGTGTTCGAGGCATAGCTGAAATCCTCGGGAAGCGCCGATCCACCGAGGCTCCCCCGGGTATATTCCACGAAGGTGGGCTCGATGGCGTAGCGGTCGCCGAGGTCGACGGTGGAGCGCGCATCGTCGGCCGAGATCATCATCTCGTGCAGCTTCTCGCCCGGCCGGATGCCGACGATCTTGGCGCCGAGCCTAGGCGCCATGGCGGCCGCCAGGTCGGTCATCTTCATGGAGGGGATCTTGGGCACGAAGATCTCACCCCCCTGCATCATGCCGAGCGAGGAGAGCACGAAATCGACGCCCTGGTTGAGGGTGATCCAGAAGCGGGTCATCCGTGGGTCGGTGATCGGCAGCTCGGTCGCCCCCTTGGCGATCAGCCGCTGGAAGAAGGGCGCCACTGAGCCGCGGCTGCCCACCACATTGCCGTAGCGCACCGCCGAGAACCGCGTGCCGATGTCGCCGGCCAGGTTGTTGGCCGCCACGAAGGTCTTGTCCGAGGCGAGCTTGGTCGCGCCATAGAGGTTGATCGGATTGCAGGCCTTGTCGGTGGAGAGCGCCACCACCTGTTGCACCCGGTTGGTCAGGCAGGCCCAGACTACGTTCTCCGCGCCCATGATGTTGGTGTGGATGCACTCGGACGGATTGTACTCGGCCGCTGGCACCTGTTTCAGGGCCGCGGCGTGGATGACGATGTCGACGCCGCGGAAGGCCAGGATCAGCCGCTCACGGTCGCGCACGTCGCCCAGGAAGAAGCGCATGCAGGCCAGCTGTTCGGCCGGGAACTTCTCGGCGAGATCGATCTGCATCTCGCTCTGCTTCAGCTCGTCGCGGGAATAGACGATCAGCTTGCGCGGCCTGGCCCGCATCAGGACGGTCTCGATGAAGCGGCGCCCGAACGAGCCGGTGCCGCCGGTGACAAGGATCACCTTGCCGTCGAGATCGAGTTGGGTCGGCGCAAATCGGCTCAAGGCGCCCTCCGGGGCGAATCTCTGTCGTCGCGCAGTCTTCGGGCGCCCGCGTAAAGAGACCGCTAACCATAATCACGTCTGATGGGCGGCCATGGAACGCCGCGCCCTTCTCGCCTTCATCGCCCTCGCCGTGGCGTTCCCCGCCGGCGCCGACGAGAAGAAAAAAGCCGGCGGCCTCACCTACATCCAGATCAACACACTCACCGGCACCACCAACCGCGGCGGCGGGCGGCGCGGCGTGCTGACCGTGGAATGCGGCATCGACGTGCCGGACGACAAGCTGCGCGACTATGCCGACAAATCCCTGCCGCGCCTGCGGGCCGCCTACGTCCAGGTGGTGCAGACCTATGCCGCGGGCCTGACCGCGGGCGCCCTGCCCAGCGTCGACTTCATCGGCCGCGAGCTGCAGCGCCAGACCGACGCCATCCTGGGCCGCCCCGGCGCGCGCCTGCTGCTGGGCGCCGTGCTGGTAAACTGAGACCGCTCCCCCGACGGGGAGCAGCTTTGCAGATCACATCGCCGAGATGCCGCCGTCGAGCTTGAGCTCGGCGCCGGTCATGAACTTGCTTTCGTCGGAAGCCAGGTAGAGGGCGGCGTTGGCGATGTCATCGGGCTCGCCGATATGGCCCAGCGGCACCTGGCGACCGAGCTTGGCCTCGGCCTCCTCCTTGCCGAACCGCTGGCGCAGGGGATCGAGGATCGGGGTGTCGATGAAGGTCGGGTGGATAGAGTTCGACCGGATATCCAGCCCCTGCTTGGCGCAGTGCAGCGCGATGCCCTTGGAGAGCAGCCAGACCGCGGCCTTCGACGCGTTGTAGCTCGGCGAATTGTGGGCCGCGATCAGCCCCGCGATCGACGAGATGTTGATGATCGAGCCCGGCTGGTTGGCGCGCATGTATTTCAGCGCGTGCTTGGTCCCCAGGAACACGCTGTCGACATTGACCGACATCGTCAGCTTCCAGTCCTCGAGGCTCAGGCTCTCGATGTCGCCGCCGCGGCTGATGCCGGCGTTGTTGATCAGGACCGAGATGCCGCCCATGGCCTCGTCGGCCTCCTCCAGGGCGAAGATCCACTGGTCTTCCTTGGTCACGTCCAGCGGGAAGGCGAAGGCCGCGGCCTCGCCGTGCGTGGCGTTGATCTCGGCGGCCACCGCCTTGGCGCCCTCCAGGTTGATGTCGGCCACCGTCACCTTGGCGCCCTCGGAGGCGAGCTTCCGCGCCATGGCCGCGCCCAGCCCCTGGGCCCCGCCGGTGATGAAGGCCTTCTTGCCCGCGACCCGTCCGGTCATCTCACCTCTCCCTGACGTCCTATTTGGCGCCGAGCGCCTTGGCCGCGGCCTCCATGGACGTCGCCAGCTTCACGTCGAGGTCGGTGACCCCGTCGGCGTCGTGGGTGGCCAGCGTCACGTCCACGCGGTCGTAGACGTTGAACCACTCCGGGTGGTGGTCGAGCTTCTCGGCGGTGATGGCCACGCGGGTCATGAAGGCGAAGGCGGCGGCGAAATCGGGGAAGCGGTAGGTGCGGGTGATCGCGTCGCGACCGCCCTCGGCGGCGGCCCAGGTCGGCAGCGACTTCAGCGCCTTTTCGGCGCCGATCTTCGGGCGGTCGCTCAAGTGACCGGCTCCACGTCGAAGGCCAGGCCGGTCGCCTGCGCCAGTTCCGCCAATGTCTGGTCCACGTCCACCACCTTGATCGCCTTCATGCCCAGCGCGGCTGCGGGTTTGCAGTTGATGCCCAGGTCGTCGAGGTAGACGCACGCTTCCGGCTTCACCGCCAGCAGTTCGCACATCATCGCGTAGATCCTCGGGTCGGGTTTGCGGACGCCGGCCTTGGAACTTTCGATGATCGCATCGAACAGCGGCAGGATCAGGCCCATGGCGCCGGCGGCCTGCTGGCCCGCGTCGCGGCCAGGACTGTGCATCGAAACCACGTTGTTGGTGATGCAGCCGACCTTGAAGTGCTGTTTGCAGGTCTTCAGCGCCGCGACCATCCGCGGCCGCACGGCGCCGGAGAGCAGCGGCAGGATCTCCGACCCGCCGATCGGGTGGCCCAGCGCGGCGGATTCCTCGAGGAACTTCGCGTCGAAGCCGGCCGGATCGACCTCGTTGCGCTCGAAAAGCGCCCAGGCGTTGGCGTCGGGGTTGGTGGCGTTGATCCGCCGGATCAGGTCCTTCGGCAGGCCCTTCTCGGCCTCGAAGCGGTTGAAGGCCTCGAACGGCGAGGAGGTGAACACCCCGCCGAAATCCCAGATCACCGCCTCGATCCCAGCCTTGGCCGCCATGCCGCACTCCGCCGTTTCGTTGGCGGCGGACGCTAGAGAGCCGGGCCCGGACGTGCAAGTAAGGGCCGATGCTGCTCCTGCCCTATCGCCTGCCCCGGCCGCTGCGGATCGCCGCCTATGCGCTAGCCGTCGGCATCCTGCTTTACCTTTGCCTGGCGCCGAGCGACGGCCTGCCGCAGGTCAAGCTGTGGGACAAGGAAGAGCACGCCATCTCCTGGTTCGTGCTGACCGCCACGGGCCTCATCCTGTCGCCGCGACGGCCCAAGGCGATCGCCACCTTCGCCTTCGCGTTCGGGGTGTTCGTGGAGATCGTGCAGGGGCTCATGGGCTTCGGGCGCGACGCCGACATCCATGACGTCTACGCCGACTCCATCGGCATCGTGGCGGCCTTCGTCCCCTATTTCCTGATCGTCCTCTACGGGCCGCGCCCCAAGGCCGCGCCGCGGCCATGAGCCCGCGCCACCGGCCCTGGGAGGAGGCCGCCGAGTTCACCGTCGGCCTCAAGCCCATACCCCCCGAGGCTTGGCTGGAGGGCGGCGAGGCCGATCCGGCGGCCCGCAAGGATGCGCTCTACGCCACCCGCCGTGGCCTGGTCTGGGCGGAGACGGCGGTTTCGCGGCCCGGCCAGGGCGAAGTCCTCTCGCTGGTGGAGACGGCGCTGGGACCGGCGCCTGCCCCCAACGATCTGCCGCCACTCTTCGCTGCGGCCCGAAGGGTTCCCGACGATCTCTGCCTGATGGAGAAGCGCGACGGCCAGTGGCGGCTCTCGGCGCTTTCGCTCAGCGCCGGCAGCTTCTTCACCGCCGAGGCGGTGATCGGCCGCAGCCTCGCCGAACTGCACGGCCCAGTGACCGGCTTTGCCGAGCGGCTGCTGACCCGTGTGGAGCGGATCTTCGAGGGCCTGCGCCCCGAGCTGGTGCTGGAGCGCCGCAACTGGACGGTGCTGAACTCCGCCGAGCTGCACACGCCGGCCTCGGCCCCCATCCGGGCCCGGATCGGCGGGATCGAGCCGGCGCAGGCCGGCGCGGCGCTGAACCTGCGGGTCGAGCGTCAGACGCTGCGGCGGCTGCCGGAAACGGGCGGCGCGCTCTTCACGATCCGGGTGTGGCTCGCCCCGCTGGAGAGCCTGGCTGACGATCCGGCCCGGCTCGCGGCCTTCGCCCACGCCTGGCGCACGGCGCATCCGGACCTGCGGGCCTACAAGCGTTTCGACCTCTACGACCACCTGGTCGAAGGCTTCCTGGCCCGCGCAGGCGTGGACGCCTCGTGAGCCGGCCCCTATCGTCGGCGCGGTCCGGAGCCTGACCATGCCGCCAGCGCCCAATAGTCCGCCCTTCGTCTACCTGGCCACGCCCTGCTACGGCGGGATGGTCAACATGTTCTACATGCGCGCGGTGGTGGCCCTGCAGGCGGCCTGCGAGCAGCGCGGCATAGGCCTCTTCGTCGACCTGCTCTCCGGCGACCACCAGATCACCCGCGCCCGCGCCCGGCTCGCGGCCCGGTTCGCGGCGCACCCGCAGGCCACCCATCTGCTCTTCGTCGACGCCGACATCGGCTTCGAGCCCGCCAACGTCTTCCGGCTGCTGGACTGCGGCCACGATTTCGTCGGCGGCGTCTGCCCGCTGAAGACCATCGACTGGGACAAGGTCCGCACCGCGGCCCAGGCCGGCGCCGCCGACCTGATGGCCAAGTCGGTGGGCTATGTGGTCCGTTTCATCCCGACGCCGGACAGCTCGGTGGAGGTGCACGACGGCATCGCGCGGGTCGCCTATGTCGGCACCGGCTTCATGATGCTGAGCCGCTCGGCCATCGAACGGATCGCCGCCGCCCACCCGGAGCTGCGCACCGACCTCAGCGACGTCGAGCCCGGCATGACCGCCTGCCCCATGGTGTTCGACACCCTGATCGAGCCCGCGACCCGCCAGTACCTCTCCGAGGACTACGCCTTCGGCCTGCGCTGGGCCGCGCTCGGCGGCGACATCTGGGCCGACGTCGAAAGCCGCCTGACCCACGTCGGCCACGCCGCCTACGCCGGCAGCTTGATGGAGGCCATGCGGCCGGGATAGCGGACCAAGTTTCGCCGTTCTGGCGCGATAGGAAGCTTGAGAGATGAGCCTGGCCCGGAGACAGTCTGTGCGTTCACTTGCGATCTTTATCGGCGCGGCCCTGCTGGCCTTTGCCCACGGCGCGGCGGCGCAGACCACGTGCCCGGGTTCGTCGGCGCCGGCCTTCGGCTCGTCCTGCGCCGCCTTGACCACGGCCGCCACCTTGCCGAACGCCTTCGCCAACACGCCGGGACTTGCGGCGACATCCGCGGCTCCGGGGGCCGGCGCGCCCCGGCTGGACCCTGGCGCGGACGATCCCTCAACCGTCGCGACCCCGCCTGCAAAGCGACCGAGCTCTTCCGATCCAACCTACGGAAGCGCGCCGTCCATCAATCCGCGCATGGAAGCGCCGCCCAGCGCCTACGGGCCGCCGGCACAGGCGCCCGCCGATCCCAAGCCCGGCCAGTAGGGCAGTCTGAGGAAACTCGCTGGCGCACCCGACACGATTCGAACGTGTGACCTTTGCCTTCGGAGGGCAACGCTCTATCCAGCTGAGCTACGGGTGCTTCTTCAGCGAAGGGCGTCTGTAGCGGAAAGGCCGCGCCTCCGCAAACTACTCTAAGCCCCCGTCACCTCTTCCCAGAAGCGCTTGGCCTTGCCGAGGAAGTTGGCCTGTTTGGGATGCTGGGCCTCGGTGGAGAGGCCGGCGAATTCGCGCAGCAGCTCCTTCTGGCGGGCGCTCAGCTTGGCGGGGGTCTCGATGAACAGCTCGACCACCAGGTCGCCGCGTTCGCGCGAACGCAGGGACGGCATGCCGCGGCCCTTCAGCCGGACGGTGCGGCCGGTCTGGGCGCCTTCGGGCACCTTCACCGGCATGCGGCAATTGCCGTCGCAGTTCTCGCCGCCCATCAGGCAGGGGGCCTCGATCTCGCCGCCGAGCGCGGCTGTCGCCATCGGCACCGGCACGGTGCAGAGCAGGTCCAGGCCGTCGCGCTCGAAGAGCTCGTGCGGCCTCACGGAAATGAAGATGTAGAGGTCGCCGCGCGGCCCGCCTCTCGCGCCGGCGTCGCCTTCCCCGGCGAGGCGGATGCGCGCGCCGTCGTCGACGCCGGCCGGGATACGCACCGAGAGCGTGCGCTCGCGGCGCACCTGGCCCTGACCGCGGCAGGCCTCGCAGGGATCGAGCACCAGCCGGCCCGAGCCGCCGCAGCGCGGGCAGGCGCGCTCGATGGAGAAGAAGCCCTGGGTGGCCCTGACCCGGCCCTGGCCGCCACAGGCGTTGCAGGTGGTCGGGCTGGTGCCGGGCTTGGCGCCGGAGCCTTCGCAGGTCTCGCAGGTCATGGCCGCGGGGACGGTGAGCTCGACCTCGGCGGAGGCGTAGGCCTGCTCGAGGGTGATCTCCAGGTCGTAGCGCAGGTCCTGGCCGCGGGCTGGGCCCGAGCGGGCCTGGCCGCGGCGGCCGCCGAACATGTCGCCGAAGACGTCGCCGAACACCTCGTTGAAGATGTCCTGGGCGTCGTGGGACTGCGGGCCGCCGCCGCCGCCCATGCCGCCGTTCAGGCCCGCGTGGCCGAACCGGTCGTAGGCCGCGCGCTTCTGCGGATCCGACAGGATCGAATAGGCCTCGTTGATTTCCTTGAAGCGGCCTGACGCCTCCTCGCAACCGCCGTTGCGGTCGGGATGGTGCTCCATCGCCTGTTTGCGGAAAGCGGCCTTCAGGCCATCCGGCTCGCAGCTGCGCTCGACACCGAGGATTTCATAATAGTCGCGCATCAAACCGTCAGACGTTTGAAGTTGGCTGTTCGGGAAGGTGGGAAGACCCCCGCCCAGCTACAAGGCCCGAAGACCGAGCGGGCGGGGGTCCCGAGTCGCGCAGAAGCGGCGGCGACGTCCCCAATGACGGTCTCTTCGCAAAGGATGCTCTGAGCCGCCATGGGGCGAGTTGTCACGCCGACTTCTTGTGGTCGTCGTCGCCGACTTCCTCGAACTCCGCGTCGACCACGTCGTCCGACGCGGCTTCGGCGGCGTCCGCGTCGGACGCGGGGCCTTCCGAGTTCTGCTGCGCGGCGTACATGGCCTCGCCGAGCTTCATCGACGCCTGGATCAGGGTCTGGGTCTTGGCCGAGATCACTTCGGCGTCACCGCTTTCGACCGAGCCCTTGAGGTCTTCCAGCGCCGTGGTGATGGCGTTTCGTTCTTCCTCGCCGACCTTGTCGCCATGCTCGGTCATGGCCTTTTCGGTAGAGTGGATCACCGCCTCGGCCTGGTTCTTGGCCTCGACCACGGCCTTGCGCTTCTCGTCCTCGGCCTTGTTGCTCTCGGCTTCCTTGACCATGGCGTCGATGTCCGCGTCGGAGAGGCCGCCGTTGGCCTGGATGCGGATCGACTGTTCCTTGTTGGTCGCCTTGTCGCGGGCCTGGACGTTGACGATGCCGTTGG
>Ga0307513_10004518_pt1 | contig 18553 bp, 15 predicted proteins | sample 15_EM_MG_FD_202174 | JGI IMG/M metagenome (GOLD analysis project Ga0307513, IMG submission 202174) | Populus trichocarpa ectomycorrhiza microbial communities from riparian zone in the Pacific Northwest, United States - 15_EM | ecosystem: Host-associated > Plants > Roots > Unclassified | place...
CCCGCGGGTGGCGTCGCTGCGCGCGTGACGCCGCTGGCGCCTCGAGTGCAGCGCTTTGCGGCAGGCTACTTGTGGCTCCGCACCGCGTCCTGGATGAGCGCGTAGAGCGAGGCGGTGTCCTTCGCGCTCGTGAGCACGTCGCGCGTGACGCGCTGGAGCTCCGCGGCGGGCAGGTGCGGGAGCTCGGACGACAGCACGCGAAACGTCATCTCGCGCTGCAGGCCGTGGAGCGGCTCGTCGCCGCGGTTCTGCGGATCGTAGGCGGGCTTGGGGTTGGGCAGGCTCTGGGCCGTGCGCGGCTTGGTCCTCGACAGCACGGCCTCGAAGGTCGGCGCGTGGTTCGTGCGCTCTCCGAGCCCCCAGCCCGACTTCGGGATGCCGAACCAGTGGAGCAGCGTCGCCAGGATCGACGTCGAGTCATACGCGACGTCGGTCGCGGAGCGGAACACCGTGCGCTCGTCGATCCAAGGCGACACCAGCAAGGTCGGGATGCGAACGCCCATGAGATCGAACTTGAAGCCGTCGATCTCGTCGTTGGGATAGGGGTTCTCGGCATAGGGCGGCGGCACGTGATCGTAGATGCCGCCGTGCTCGTCGAACGTGAGCACGAGCAGGGTCTGCTCCCAGTTCGGGCCGCGCCGGAGCGCGTCGTAGACCTCGGCGAGCCGCTGCTCTCCGGGGACGATGTCGGCGCCCGGGTGGTAGGACGTCGTGCCGGACTCGCCGATCCACACCGGCTCGAGGAACGCGAACGCCGGCAGACTCCCGCTCTTCGCATCCGCGAGAACCTGCTTGTAGTCGGCGCCGTAGCTCGTGCTCGCGTCGACCGTCGGGATCTGGCCGGTCAGGAACAGGTGCTGGGTGAAGGCGAAGTTCATCCACTCGACGGAGTTGTAGATCTTGAAGTCGGTGATGCCGTAGCTCCACAGCACCTTGAAGATCGAGGGCCGGTGGTTGACGTCCGGCCAGTTGGTGTACTGCACGCCATTCTGGAAGTTGTTGAGCTCGCCGAGCGAATTACCGCTCAGCGCGAAGGCGCGATTGACGTCGGTGCCGCCCGGCATCGAGCAGAACCACTCGTCGCTCACCGCGAAGCCCTTGGCCAGCCCGTTGATCACCGGCGCCTGCGCCGGCGTGTACGACCCCATCACGTTCTCGTTCGCGTTGTTCCACAGGAAGCCGCTCATGTCCGGCTTCTTGCGCGTCGCGTAGGCGCGCTCGCGCTTGCCGAACAGCTGGCGCATCACGTCGGAGTTGTCGTGGTACGGGTCCTCCTGCGGCAGGTCGAGCGTGAAGCTCGGGCTGACCTTGCCGCCGTTGTACTTCGTGGTCTTCGGCGTCGCGCCGCGGAACGGATGATCCGGGCCCACGAAGTGGATGTTCTTGTCGCGCTGCTCGTAGAGCCAGCCGCACAGATGATCGAACGAGCGATTCTCGATCATGTAGTAGACGACGTGCTGGATCTTCGAGCGCATCCACTCGATCGTGCCCGGCGCGGCGGTCGCGTCGGCCGCCTGGACCACGCGCGGCTCGAACGCGACCAGCGACGTGCCGGTGAACCCGTCGGGGAGCTTGCCCCGACGCACCGGCCCCGCGAGCACGTTCTTCGACTTCGGATCGAAGCGCCACAGGCGATAGGCCCGCGTCTCGGGCAGCCAGTCGAGCACGTGCGTGCCGATCACCAGCAGCTGATGGCGCTCGTCGATCTGCTTCCATTCGCCTTCCTGGAGGACCGGCCGCGACAGCGGAATCTGGGCCTGCGAGTCGAAGCTCCACAGCCGGAACGCCGCGCCGCGCCGCGTGATCACGTAGCCGCCGATCGGCAACAGCTCGTCGCGCTTGTCGATGCTCTCGAACGCGCCCTGCGGGTAGTACGGCGTCTCGGGCAGCGGATCGGGCTGCCCGGGGTCGAAGTTGAACAGCCGGAACGTGCCCCGGCCCTCGGTCGGGATGAAGTTGAGCAAGAAGCTCCCCATCGGAAACAGCAGGAGCTCGGGGTGCTTCTGGAACTCCTTGTCCGCGCCCGACGGATTGCCGAAGTCGGAGACCGTGCCCCAGAACTTCGACATCGGCCACGCGCCGACCTGGATCGCGGCGAGCGGGTTGTCCCGCGCGACGTCGAAGTCGAGCAGGCGATAGGGGTAGTAGTAGCTGAGGCTGCCGGCGATCTTCTCCCAGCTCAGCAGGTAGTTGCCAATGCTGGTGAGCGAGCTGCCGGCGGGCAGCCGGGGGTCCTTGACGGGGACAGCCTCGAACAGCTCCGGCGCGTCGGGGGAGACCCGCCACAGGGTGTAGACGTCACTCGCTTGCTCTCGACCAATGATGTAACCCACGTGGCGCTCCTCGGATGATGACGATCTGCGTCGCTACTTGATCTGCAGCGTGTCGTAGCCAGCCCAGCGCTCGAGCGGCGGTTGCTCGGCGTGACGCGCCGCGCGCTCGACGAACAGCGCCGCGACCGCGTCGGCGGGGTCCTCGGCGGCGACCTCGGCGAAGAGGACGCGCGCCCGCGCGAAGTCGCGCGCCCCGTAGCGCTCCATGCCGTCGCGCATCCGATCGCGCGTCGCTTCCTTGGCGGCGCGGCGCGCGGGGGGCTCGGCGTCGAGCACCTCGTAGATCGAGGCCGCGGCGGTGCGGCCCTTGACCGCCACGTAGTCGACCTTGCGGATCGACAGCCGCTCCGGCGCGGTGAGCGCGGCGTAGGTGTGCTCGCCGATCAGGAAGCGCGCGCGATACAGCTTCGTGAGCTGCTCGATCCGCGACGCGAAGTTCACGGTGTCGCCGACCACGCCGCACTTCAGGCGATCGTGCGCGCCGACCGTGCCGAGCACGAGCGCGCCGGTGTTGACGCCGATCCCGAGCCCCAGCTCGCTCCCGCCGTCGGCCACCAGCTCGCGGTTGAACGCGTCGAGCGCGCGCCACATCCCGATCCCCGCGGCGACCGCGCTGTCGGCGCCGGTGTCGAACAGCGCCATGATCTCGTCGCCGGTGAACGAGTCGATGAAGCCGCCGGCCTGCGCGATCGGCTCGCCCATGCGGCTGAAGTAGCGATTGAGTAGCTCGATCATCGCGCGCGGCCCGAGCCGCTCGGCGAGCGGCGTGAACTCGCGCAGATCGGCGAACATCACGCTCATCTCCTTGGCCACGAGCTCGCCGAGGCCGACCTGCGCGATGTCGGTGTGGCCGAGGCTCTGCAAGAACTGGATGGGCACGAAGCGCTGCTGCGCTTCGATCAAGCGGGACTGATCCTCGTAGAGCTTGGCGTTCTCCATCGAGATCGAGGCCTGCGCCGAGAGCATCCGGATGACCTCGACGCGATCCTCGGTGAACGCGTTCGTGGTCAGGCTGTTCTCCATGTAGATCACGCCCTGGAACTGACCGCGACCGGAGACGGGCATGCACAGCATCGACTTGGGCCGGCGCTCGACGATGTATGGATCGCTCGCGAACCGACTCGCCTGCGCGTCGTCCAGCACGAGGGCCTTGCCGGTGCGCAGCACGCTGTGGATCACCGACTGGGGCAGGGCCGGCGTCTCGCCCGACACCCCGAGCACGGCGAGCCCCTCGCCCGCGCGGACCACGAAGTAGCCCTGCTGCGCGCCCGCGTTCTCGATCAGGATCTCGATCGTCGTCCGCACCAGCTGCTCGAGGACGATCACGCCCGAGATGGCCTGCGACGCCTTCATCACCGAGCTCATGTCCATCGCGGACAGCGACTCGGTATTGGAGTGCGAGCCCGACTTGGTGCTCGCGCGCGCCGCCGACTCGATCGGCTCGAGCAGCTGGGGATAGCGCCGCTGCATGTCCTCGACCTTCCGCGTCGCGCCCCAGCGGTAATACAGATACCGCGCGGCCCGCAGGTAGCCTTCGGCGGCCCGTGGCAAGCCGAGCCCGAGCAGGTACTTGCCGGCCAGCTCGTTGGCCATCGCCTCGTCGCGCCGGTAGTCGTTGGCCCGGGCGCCCGCGATCGCCTCCTCGTAGAGCAGGAGCGCCTCCTCGGGCCGGCCCGCCAGGCGCGCGAGCTCGCCGCGCATCATCGCCCGCAGGTGCGCGAAGTTCTCCGGGCAATGATCGGCCCACGCGGACATCTGCCGCAGGTCCTGGGCCAGACGCTCGCGCGAGCCCAGAGGGTCCAGCGCCGCGCGGGTCAGGAACGCGACGATCACGAAGCGCACGAGCTGCGGCAGCGACATCGACGACGCGATCATCGCGTCTTGCTGTTCGATATAGGCGAGCGCGCCCGCGTGGTCGCCGTAGAAGTGATGAATCTCGGCCTTGTAGATCTGGTAGTTCGCGACGCCGGTCATGAACGCGCGCTCGCGCATGCCGTCGAGCGTCGCGGCCTCATCGAACGTCGCGTCGCTCATCGCATAGAGGCTGTCGGTCAGGCCGCGAAAATTCAGCTGCATCTGGAGGAACAGCGTCCCGGAGTCGAGCGAGTCCTTGTATTCACAATCCGCGACGATCCGGAGATAGCCGCGCTGCTCCTCCGACGCGGTCTCGAGATCCAGCTTGGGATCCCAGATGATGCAGTCCTGCGCGCCTCGATGCCCTTGCGGAACCACGGCGTCATGCTCGACCAGTGCGCGCTCCAGTGGTGCACGAACATCGTGTAGACGTAGATCACGCGCGACTTGAGCGCGATGTCGTCGAGCTGCTCGTTCATCGCCACGGCGAGCTTGCCGTACGCGAGCCCCAGCGCCGGATCGTTCAGCGCGCCGCACAGCAGCATTGCATACGCCGCATAGGAGAACGCCGACTCGGGCCCGGTGCCGTGGCGCAGCGAGATGTTGACGGACTTGAGCACCAGATAAGGAAACAGATCGCCACTGCCAGACAGGAACGCCGCCGGGAAGATCTCCATCAGCAGGCGCATCGCCACGCGCTCGGACGGCTCGGTCAGCGCCGGCGCGTGGATCAGCTCGGCGATCTCGCGGCCGGCGAGGTTGCGCTCCACCGCGGCGATCTCCTCGGCGACCGCCTCCGGCCCCGGCTGCTCGGTGAACCCCACGCCGAGCAGCGACAGGCCAGCGATCGCCGCGCGGATCGACTCGCGCATCTTGCCGATCGTCGCGTACTGCCGGGTGCGGGCCGACAGGATCTCCGCCTTCTCGAGCGGCGTGCGCGCGCGCGCGAGCATGATCTCGGTCCACGCGCTGGCCTCGTCGTAGTCGCCGGTGAGGTACGCGCACTGCTGATACGCCGTGCCGAGCGCGAGCGTCAGCGCGTAGTCGCTCGCCCACGCGTCGGCGGGCAGTAGCTCGCGGCCGATGCGCAGAAACCCGAGCGCCGACTCGTAGGCCGAGGAGCGCTGCGCCGCGAGCCCGGCGCGCAGGTTGAGCGCCGCGAGCTCCCGGCGCTGCGCGAGGTCGTCGATCAGCGCCCGGCCGGCGTTGAGGTGCCCGACGACGTCGAGCACGCGCGCCTCGAGCTCCTCGGGCGTGCTGTGCGCCTGGATCAGCCGGCCGACGGACAGGTGGACCGCTTGCCGGCGGTCGCCGTCGATCAGCGCGTAGGCCGCCTGCTGCACGCGATCGTGCTGGAACTTGTAGGTCGCGTTGAAGCCGACCAGCATGTAGTTGTCGGTCAGCGGGGACACCACGTTGCGCTGCAGCGCCTCGTCGAGCGCCGCCCCGGTGTCCGCCATCGAGCGCTGCGAGATGACCGCCAGGGTCTCGAGATCGAACGTGTTGCCGATGCAGGCCGCGAGCTCGAGCACGCGCTGCGTGTCGTCGGACAGCCGGCGCAGCCCGGCGATCATGAAGTCGACGACGTTGTCGCCCGACTCCGCGCGGCGCACGGTGTCGAGGTCCCAGCTCCACTGGCCCTTGTCGGGGTCGAACGCGATGGCGCCCTGCTCGCCGAGGCTCGCCAGCAGCTTGCTGACGAAGAACGCGTTGCCGCGGGTCTTGTCGTGGATCAGCTCGCCGAGCGGCCGGGCGCGCGCGGGGGGGCAGTGCAGCGTGTCCGCGGTCAGCCGGACCACCGCGTCGCGGTCGAGCGGCGCGACAGAGAGGTCGATGATCTCGCGGGTCTTGCCGATCTCGTTGATCGCGAGGCGGAGCGGATGTCCGGCGACGACCTCCTCGCTGCGGTACGCGCCGATGATGAAGAGGTGGCCGAGCTCGCGCGCCGTGGCGAGGCGCTGGATCAGGTTGAGCGTCGGCACGTCGCTCCAGTGCAGATCGTCCATGAACACGACGAGCGGGTGCTCCTCGCTCACGAAGACCTTGATGAAGCTGACGAGGACGAGCTGGAAGCGGTGGTGCGCCTCGGTCGGCGGCAGCTCGGGCACGCCGGGCTGCGCGCCGAGGATGAGCTCGAGCTCCGGCACCAGATCGGTGATGAGCCGCGCGTTGGGCCCGAGCGCGGCGCGCAGCGCGAGCCGCCAGCGGTCGAGCCGTTGCTCCGACTCCGCGAGCAGCTGCTGGAGCAGGCCGCGAAACGCCAGGGCGAACGCGCGGTACGCCGAGCTCTGGAGGAACTGATCGAACTTGCCCTGGATCAGGTAGCCGCGCTTGCCGACGATCGACTTGCTCAGCTCGTTGACCAGCGCCGACTTGCCGACGCCGGCGTCGCCCGAGACGAGGCAGACGCGGGGCACCCCGTGCGCCACGTCGTCGAACATCCCGCGCAGCTGCTCGAGCTCGCGCTCGCGGCCATAGAGATCCTGCGGGATGTGAAACTTGCGCGAGACATCGACCTCGCCCAGCGCGAACGGCGCGGATGACGCCCGGCAGCGCTCGAGATCGGCGATCAGGCCGAACGTGCTCTGGTAGCGATCCTCGACGCTCTTGCTCATCAGCTTGGCGACGATGCGCGACAGCTGCTCCGGCACCTCGGCGCGGAGCGCGCGGGCCGACGGCGCGGGCTGGCTGATGTGCTGGTGGACCCACTCGAGCGCGGTCTCCGCCGCGAACGGCAGGCGACCGGTGAGCAGCTCGAACAGCGTGCAACCGAGCGAGTAGTAGTCGGAGCGGTAGTCGACGTCGCGGTTCATCCGCCCGGTCTGCTCGGGCGAGACGTAGGGCAGCGAGCCCTCGAGCCGCTCGGACAGCGTGACGGCGGGGCGCTCGCGCGACAGCTCCGACGCGATGCCGAAGTCGATCAGCCGGAGCTCGCCGGTGGTCGGCGCGATGAGCACGTTGCGCGGCACGACGTCCTTGTGCACGACGTCGTGCTCGTGGAGCTGGCCGAGGATCTGCGCGAGCCGGATCGCGACGTCGAAGCAGCGCTCGATCGCGAGCGGGCGCCCGCCGCGTTCCGCCAGGTGGTCGGCGAGCGAGAGCCCGAACGGCTCCATCTCGATCGCGACGTTGCCGGCGCCGAACGTCACGAGCGAGTGCACGCGGATGACGCCGTCGAGCTTCAGCCGGCGGGTGAGGTCGTGCTCGCGGCGGAGCTCGGCGACGTCGCGCTTGCGCGGATACTGCGCGAGCAGCGTCTTGAGGATGACGGGCTCGCCGTCGGCCTGGCGCCTGCCGCGGTACACCACGCGCCGCGCCGAGGCGTGGACGACCTCGGTGATCTCGAACCCCGGGATCGTCGCGGCGAGCTCCGCGTCAGGCGCCGCGCCCCGCATGCGTTAGACGTCGAACAGGCGCTTGAACGTGGCGTGGTAGCCCGCCTGCGCGGTGGCCCTCAGCGGCGCGCCGTGCCCGCAGAGCGCATGCTGGAACGAGACCTGCTTGAGGCGAGCGAAGTCCTCCGCCTTGGCCTCGTTCATGAGCCGCCACGCGACGCCGACGTTCGCCGGCGTGTAGAACCCCATGTCCTTCATCTTCGCCTGCGTCGCGGCGTCGGTGAACGCGTCCGGCTCGGCCCAGTTTTGCAGCGCGTCGCACGCGATCATGACGCCGCCGTCGCGGTCGAGCCGCAGGATCGTCTCGGGCAGCTTGGTGTGCTCGAAGCTGAACAGGCTGGCGTCGCGCAGCGGGAGCGCGTCGGCGCGGAGCTCCTCGTCGACCTTGACGCCGTTCGGCGGCGCGCCGCGCAGGCTCCAGTACGTCGGCTGGTAACGATCGACGTAGAACGCGTCGTCGCGGCCGTGCAGCGAGCCGATGCGCACGACGCTGGTCACCTTGCCGAGCGCCTCGAGCTGCTTCAGGCCGGCGTCGTCGAGGCGCACGCTGTTGATGACCGTCAGCTCGTCGCCCTCGCGGACGATCGTCATGTTGCGGCCGAACTGCCACGGCGCGTCGAAGAACTCCGCCGTCATCGTGCCCGTGACGAAGAAGATGTTCGGCAACACCTCTTCGATCCCACCGTGCGGCAATGCCTCTGCGTGACTCATGTGCGCGTCCCCCATGCGATCGAGGAGGCATCCTACTCGAATCGCCCCGTCAGGTCAGCGCTGGGCGGCTCAAGAGCCTCGACCAAAGGGTCGACGACTCTTGTCGATCGGCTTGCCGGCGAGGAACGCCGGCGGCGCCTGGTACGGAGGAGATCGCCTCGTTACGCTCGGCTCAGGTGCGCTCGATCGCGAGGTCGCTGGCGCCGCCGTGGATCGAGAGCTCGTAGTGCGGCGTCCCGCTGCCGACGTTGCCGGTGTCGAACCGCGCGGCGCCGCCGATCGCGTCGAACCCGCGATCGTCGAGCTGGAGCATCGCGAGCCCGCCGCCGACGCCGACCGCGACGCCAGCCTCGGCCGGCCGGCGCAGGCCGACGCGGCTCGCGCCGCCGGAGATCCGGATCGGGACCTTGGTGGTCGGCAGCGGGAGGTCGAACAGCACGTTGCTGCAGCCGCCCGCGACGTCGATCCGGGCGACCGCGCCGGCCGACAGGTCGCAGTCGAGGTGCGAGAGGCCACCGCGGATCGCGATCGTCCACTCGACGGCCGGGTGGAGGACGATCGCGAGGTCGTTGACGCCGGGCGTGAACACGTCGCGCAGCCAGTCGCCGAACGACACGCGCCAGCTCAGCGCGATCTCGCCCGCCGCGAGCCGGATCCGCGGTCGCGGGCCGTCGCCGGACTCGATCGCGATGAGGTCGCGCGCCGCGGGATCGATCACGATCCGCGCATGCGCGAGCCCGGACCAGGTGGTCAGGCGCATCCGGGTCTGGCCGTCGTACGGGACGCGCGTGCGCTCGGGATCGAACGCGCTCGGGGCGGGGGCGTTGCGGTACGGGTGGTCGGGGGTCGAATCGTGCATCGGGTCGAACATCATGGGATGGCTCCTTGGCGGATCGCCGTTCACGCGTTACCGTGAGATCTGCTCGGTTAGTATCTCGTCTGATAAATACCTTAGTAACTAAGATATCACCTGTCAACGGGGATCCGTGCCCGCCATGCCTGCTGCTCGTAAACCCGAACGAATTCGCCCGCTCGCCCGCGCGCTGCTCCGCGCGTCGGACGCCGACCGCCGGCTGCGGCTGGCGGCCGCCGAGCGGCTCGGGGTCGCTGCGTCGGACTTCGACGCGCTCCTGCTGATCGACGCGACCGGGCCGCTGACCGCCGGGCGGATCGCCGAGGCGACGGGGCTGACCACCGGCGCCATCACGGGCCTGATCGATCGGCTCGAGCGCGCCGGCTGGGTCCAGCGCACGCGGCACGAAGCCGATCGCCGGCAGGTCGTGATCGAGCTCGCGCCCGAGCGGCGCGAGGCGGTCGACGCGCACTGGGGCGATCGCGAGCGCATGATGCTCGACGCCGCCAGCGACGCCGACGACGCGACCCTCGCCGCGTGCGCGCGCTTGCTCGACGCCGTCGCCGATCGGATGGCGACCGGGATGACCGAGCGCGCGAACGCCGACGACACGGCGCGCGCCGACGACGGCGATGGCGATCGCGCGCCGATCGGCTCGATCGAGCGCGGCCTGCTGCGGTTCCCGTCCGGCGCGTCGCGGCTCGAGCTGCGCGGCGCGCGGATCAAGGATCTCTACCGCGCGACGTTCCGTGGCCGGCGACCGCAGATCGCGGTCGAGCCCGACGGCACGGTCGCGGTGCAATACAAGGGGTTCTCGTGGCTCGGGGTGCGCGACATCGGCGCCGCGCTGACGCTGACGACCGCGGTGCCGTGGACGATCGAGATCCGGCGCGGCGTCTCGCACCTCGCGGCGGACCTCCGCGAGCTCCAGATCTCGGCGCTCGAGATCGCCGGCGGCGTGACCGAGTCCGAGCTGTCGCTGCCTCGACCGCGCGGCACCGCGACGGTGCGGATCGCAGGCGGCGCGAGCCGGTTCAGCGTCAAGCGGCCGCGCGGCACGGCCGCCCAGGTGGTCGTGCGCGGCGGCGCGAGCAACTTCGTGTTCGACGCCCAGCGACTCGGCGCCGTCGGCTCGGCGACCCGGCTGGCGACCCCGGGCTGGGACAGCGCCACGGACCGCTGGTCGATCGAGCTCACCGGCGGCGCGAGCGATCTGTCAGTGACCGAGCAGTAGCCGCCGGCCTCGCGTCGCCGCCCTGGCACCGGCTCGACGCTCGACGACAGTCGTCGACGACAAACATTGATGGCAAACATCATGACCGAGGCGCCGCGCGGTTGCCCGGGTCACCACCTTCTGTTAGGTCTCCGTTCGCGCATCGACTGGGCATCGGTGGCCGACTCCTCGCGCAGACACCATGAATACGATCTCACTCACGCGGTGTGCAATCGCCGTTACTCTGCTGGTCGCGGGCGCAAGTACCGCACATGCGCAGCAAGCTTTCGAGGACAAGTATGTGGCCGCACGCCCGTCCGGAGGCGAGCTGGTGCCTCTGCCCACCGTCGGTATCGTCCCCGTGGGGACCTTGCCGATCGACGCCGACGTCGGCACGCAGCTGGCCGAGGCGGTGCAGAAGCAGATGGCCGCCGGCGGCGACGACCGGTTCGAGGTCCTGAGCCGCCCCAACGGCAGCAAGGTCAACTGGGCATTCGCCGTGCGCAATGCGCCGCGCGCCGCGCACGAGGCGTTCACCCCCCAGTTCACCGATCAGCTGATCACCTGCCTGCACTCGCTCGAAGACGATGTCGAGCTTGGCTCGCTCAATATTCTGCTCGTCGGCGGGACGCTGAGCGATCAGCAGGCGCGCGACGAGGCCAACGCGGCGGGTGCGCTGATGCTCACCAACTGGAAGGCCGACAGGTGCGCCACGCGGCGGAACAGCCTGCCATTCATCGAGAGCAACCGCGCCAACCTGACCGCGGCCACGCACGGCCTGGTCACCGAGGCGTTCGATCCACTCGTGTTTCGCGGTCAAGGGCTGCTCGATCTGATCAGCGCGCTGTATCCCGTGTACTTCGACTCGGGCGGATTCTGGACCAGCGAGCTGGTGCCGCGCCTCCACGCGGTGTTCGAGCTCGGCGTCAACGCCGGCCTGCTCACCTCCACCGAGCGCAGCAAGCTCGACCGCGCGCTGCGCACGTTCTGGGACTTCGCGATCCTCGTGGTCTCGAGCAAGCTCGGCATCGTGCGGTCGTTCATCGCGACCACCGCGCTTGGCTGCGTCAAGACCGTCCCCGAGCTGAGCCGTCCGTTCGAGCTGGAGCGCTGCGTGGCAGAAGGCAAGGTCGCGCTGGTCGCGCTACGCGTCGCCGGCCAGGACTACATCGCGGCGCAGCGGGTGCAGCCGTGACGCGGCGACGACTCGATCTGACGCTCGTGGCGGTGCTCGCGCTCGGCGGTTGCTCCGGCAAGAGCGCCGCGCAGCCGCCCGACGCGAACCCCGATGCCGCCATCGATGCGCCAGGAGAGGATTGCGTCCGGATGCAGCAAGCGTACGTCAGCGGCCTGCTCGCGCCCGCCCCGCAAACCGACGTCGCGCTCACCGTGGGCGCCGTGCTCGGCACCGCCGACTTCCATCGCGCAATGCCGTACTGCTCCGGTGACCGGCCGACGCCGGCCGGCGGTACGCGCTCGAATCCGCGACCGCGCTGATCGCCCGCGATCACGACACGGTGCCCTCGTCATCGAAGCTTTTTGTCGTCCTACCGGGGTCGAGCACGAACCGGGATCGCGCGCCCTGAGCGGACAGCGATTCGGCCTGATCTTGTCAAGCAGAGACCGCCGCGCGGATCGGCGGGATCGGCTCTCGCGGCGACGCGGCGGGTGCTGCAAAATGAGGCATGGTGCGACGTGCCGTCGAGCGCTGCGGCGAGTGCGCTCCGAGCCGGCTGTGCCCGGGGCACCAGGCGTGCGCGACCCAGCCGGACGCCGCGCTCGCGGCGCAGATCGGCGTCGCGTGGGCGATGTTCGTCCGGCGCCAGATCGACATCCGGCGCCCGTGGCCGCCGTTCGCCGGCCGAGCCGCGGAGATCGCGTTCCGCCTCGTGGGCGGCCTCGGGATCATCGACCCGCGCCGCAGCGAGCTCGCGCGGGTCTGCCACTGGCGCGCTGGCCTCGTATGGGAGTCGCTCGAGCTACCGCGGATTCGCGATCGGCCGTACGAGGAGCGCGCCGGTGGCGGTGCGATCTACCCGCTGCCGGGCGGCGCGCTCTGCGTCCACTTCCGGACGCGTCGAATTCCGGCCAGCTCGACGCCGCGCTTCACCTCGGCGGACGCACCGTGGCGCAAGCGCGGCGGCCCCGGCTGATGTCAGGCAAACGAGCGGTGGCGGTTGCCGCCGCCGCCAATCTGGAGCGACGTCCGGAGTGCAACGTAGCGAGTAGCCTGGCGCTCGCCGGAGCCTGGAGTACGATTGCCGCAATGCCCGAGCCTTGCTGCACCGTCTGTCGCCTCGGCGGCGTCTCTGCTGCGGCGTCGGATCGGCCGCTGCTCCGTGCCGAGCCGCACGAGGTGAACATCGTGGCTTTCAGGGCGGCGCTGGCGAACGAGCCGCCGCTCGCATCATATCGTCCCGCCGGGCCGTGGGTCACCTTTGGCAGGGCTGCAGACAACCACCTTGTTCTCGGAGACCCGGCGCTGTCTCGACGTCAGGGCGCGTTCCACTTCCGCGATGGCATGGTGTACGTCGTCGACACCGAGAGCGCGTGCGGCACGCTGCTCGATGGCGAGAAGGTGGCCTCGGGTCCGTTGCGCGAAGGCTCGATCGTCCTGGTCGGCAATGTCGCGCTTCGAGTCGAGCGATAGGGCCGGCGCCGGTCAGGCGTCGTCGCGGAAGTAGGCCGGCAGATCGGACATGGCGTCGAGCTTGACGGTGTCGGCCTTGGTCGTGGCCTGGCCCCAGGGCAGCTGGCTCTGGCCCTTGGCGCCGGCGTTGGGTCCGGGGTTGTCACGCGCGAGGAAGGTGAACGCCTTGGTGTCGGCGTCCGACTTCACCGATTCGATCAGGTAGACCGAGCCGTCCGGGCGGTGGCTGAGCTCGCAGATGCCGAGCGTCAGCGCCTGCAGGGGCAGCGGCTTCGTGCCGTCGGTATTGATGTGGTCCTGGGGCCGCTTGGCGGCGACAGCCTTGATCATCGAGGCCAGCTTGACCGCGCGGCTGACCGGCGTGCCGAGGCCGTACACCATGGCGTCGGCGAGCGCGCTGCGCGGCGTCGAGATCTGCCAGATCGCCTGGATGTGCTCGGCGCCGGGCAGCTCGCGCAGCGACCACAGGTAGCGCGACAGGTGATAGTTGTTGCCGCCGGACTCGTACATCCGCAACAGCGGACTTGCGTACAATAGCCAATCGTCGATGGGGTCGAGCTTGTAGCTCGTGGGCTTGCGGGTCCTCGGGTTGTTGCGCCGCGCGAGCACCAGGCGCGCCAGGCCCAGCGGCCGCGCGCGCGCGAGGCGGTCGAGTCCCGCGTCGAGGCTCGCGCTCGACGCGGTGAGCAGCGCGGTGCCGGCGTAGGCGCCGCTCGCGCCTTGCTTGCCGTTGCTGCTCCACGGGTACTCGTAGGTCAAGCTGGTGTCGATCGCCGGATGCTTGGGCTCGGCGATGTTCATGCCGCCGACGTCGAAGAACTGGATCTTCTGCACCTCCTTCTTGTCATTGCGGATGATGCGCATGACGTAGGCGATGTGCGGGTGAAATTCTGGCGCCTGGCTGCTGTCGCTGTCATTGAACGCGAACGCCGAGCCCGGCTGGAACTTGTCGTCGAGGGTGCTGAGCGTCGTCGCGTCTTGCGCGCGGGTCAGCCAGCTCGCCTCGCCGCTCGGAAGGAGCTTGGCGACGATGGTGCTCGATGGCCCCGCGGTGAACATGGTCTCGAGCGCCGTGCGCATGTTCTGGCCGCTGGTCTCGCGCTGGACCTCGGCGAACCTGAAGCCGCGCCCGAGCGCCGCCGCGGTGACGTGGTGCTGGCACTCGCCGACGATCGGATAGGCCGGATCCTCGTCGTGCTGCATCTTGTAGTACAGGTGTCGGTCGTCGAACCGGAGCCCTGACGGACTGGAATACACGATCGATGGCAACGTGTAGGGCTGGATCGAGAACCGCTCGGCCATCAGGCGCGCCCAGCGTTCGTCCTTGGGCAGCTGCGCGTTGGACGACACCTGGGCCTGCGGCCCGCCGTCGGGTCCGAACCACGGCGCCCGGAAGTCGGCGCTCAGTCGATCGTAGATCTGGTGAACCAGATAGGCGACTTCGGCCGTGCCGGGAGTCTCAAAGTCGAGATCCGCGCCCTTCTTGGCCTTGTGCTCGGTGAACCGCGGCAACGTCGTCGGATCGGGCACGAACGTCGAGTTGAGCGCGAGCACGAGACGCGGCGGATTCTCGTTCCTGGGCGACAGCGCGACCGGCTTGCTGGTGTTGGGCGCGGGGTCGAACGAGAACACGTCGGTGCGCGGGAACACCGAGCTCGCGCTCGGCGGGATCTTCGGAGGTAGCTCGGTGCGCACGGTGATCGTCGTGCCGGGCGCGACGGCGACGCGGAAGAACCAGACCTCGAACTGCGGCGCCTGCGTGCTGTGGACCATGTCGGCGTCGGTGATCGGGACGTTGGCCGGCTTGGCCGCGGCGGGCGACGACTGCGTCACCGTGAACGTCGGCTTGGGCCCCGACATGCGAAACGCGATGAACCAGTAGCAGAAGTACAGGACGCCCGACTGCCGTGGCTTGCTCGGCGCGAGCATGTCGAAGTCGGTCAGCCCGGCGGTGAACACGAACTCGCTCATGGCGTGCTCCTGAACGCGTGCATGTCAGTGCGTCATCCCGCGCGAGTTGACCAGCACGGTCACGCCGCCCGGCGGCAGGCCCGGTTCGTCGAGCGTGCCATCTGCGCGCGCGGTCCCGGCGCGCGTCCCCCACGGCGACACCAGCTGGTAGTCAGTGTCGGCCATCGGCTGGCCGTCATCCCCGATCAGCTGCGCGTTGAGCGTGTCGGCGTAGGCCAGCGGCGCCGCGGAGGGGACGGCCACGCCGTTCGCGGTCGCGACGAAGCTGAACCGCACCACGGCGAACGGCTGGCCCGCGGCGAGCTGGACCCGGCTAGTGACGCGATCAAAGTCGTACCAGTCGCTCCAGCTCGCCACGGCGCCGCCGCTGCCAGCCGACGCGGTGACCTCGCCGATCGGCCCGAAGCCGAGCTGGGTGACCGCGAAGCGCACGGGCGTGCTGGGCGGCAGGTCGGCGGCGACGAGCTCGAGCGCGATCGCCTTGCCGAGCTGCGCCGGGCCTTCGCCCCACGCCGCGGTCCAGGTCAACGTCACGCGCAGCGTCGCGCTCGTGGGCTGCCCGGCGACGACGCTGGCGGTGCCGCTGCCGGCGGTGTAGCCCAGCGCGGTCACCGCGAGCCGGTACGCGCCGGGCTCGGCCGCGCCGAACGCGATCTCGCCAGACGCGGTCGTGGTCTGCGGCGGTAGCGCCGATGGCCCCGAGGCCGTGACCGTCGCGTTGGCCACCGGCGCGCCGGCCTGGTCGATCACGCGGACGGTCAGCGTGCCCGGCAATTTGTCGGGGTCGACGGGGTCGACGGGGTCGACGGGGTCGACGGGAGTCACCGGCGGTTGCGATGGCGGTGGCTGCGACGGCGGTGGCTGCGACGGCGGTGGCTGCGCTGGCGGTGGCTGCGCTGGCGGCGGCTGCGACGGCGGCGGCTGCGACGGCGGCGGCTGCGCTGGCGGCGGCTGCGACGGCGGCGGCGACGGCGGCGGCTGCGGCGGTGCCACCGGCGGTACGACCGGCGGCGCGGGCGGCTGCGGCGAGCACGCCGTCGGCGCGCCTCCGACGATGACATTCGGGCTGCCTTCGATCAGCTTGCCCATGCCGCCGCAGTGCTTGGTGTCGTCGCCCTGGCGATGCGCGCGCTTGCCGTCGATGAACACCGTCGGGGCGCCCTTGAACACCTGCCAGGTATTGAGCCCGCAGCACGCCATGTGGATGCCAGTGTCCGTGCAGCGCAACGCCGGCAGCTTGTTGACGTTCACGGTGGGGGAGCCGACCACGGCCGGACCGACCACCGGATGCGGACACGCCGGACAGCCATGCGCGTCGAGCGGCGCCTGCGCCTTGTCCCCCAGTCGACCGATTCCTGGCATCTATCTACACCCGTTCGCCACGAAGACTCGAACCACGGTATCAGAGGCCGCGCGCCGCGCGACGTACCTGCTCGACGGGGAAGCGCGACTTTATGTGATGTCAGCCGGCGCCTCGCGCGCGCCAGCACGAACCAGCATCTCGCCCCGTCACAACACGATGGCTGCGGTCTCTACCGAGAAATGGCCGTTGTGACCCTGCATTCGAAGGCCGCTGGTCGGCAGGTGCTGCCGGCTCGGTGCATGGCAGCCGCGGCCGCGCGACGAGGGCCTCGCTTCAGAAAGCGGGGAATGTGGCCGCGCGCGATCGTAGCTCACCGAGCAACAGCGGGGATCGACATCCCTGCGTTTCCCCGGAGGGCTCATGGCCAGTGTTTCATTGATCCATGTCGGAAATATCACTTCGATCGCGCCAGGCGTGACTCACCATCTGCACTGGAACAACGCGCCAGCGCAGCGGGTGTGGGCGGTCAGCGTCGACGCGATGGTCTCGCTGACGATCCCGCCGCAGATCGGCACGACCACGCAGCTCCAGGTCACCGCCGTGGAGTATCGCGAGATCTTCAATGGCGGATCGTCGTTCGAAAAGGAGATCCACTTCTGGATCAAGAACACCGGAACGGTGACCGCGAACTACGCAATCCACATGTCCATGGTCGCGGAGTAAAGGAAGGCAACATGAAGATCACGGTACTCTGTGACAAGGCGGGCGAGATCGAGTCGGTCGCGATCCTGAGCGCGGCCCCGGTCGGGCAGTTCCACATCGAGGTCGAAGGCGGCGGGGCCGTCCACCAGCTCGACGTCGACGAGCACGAGGTCGATCTGCCCGCGCTGATGGGGCACAAGGGCCTCGACGCGCAGCGCCAGGGCCATGCCAGCCTGCGAGGCAAGCTGCGCGGCGCGTAGCCGCTCGCCGACGCTCGTCATGCCGCGGGCTTCGCCTGGCGCATCTCGGCGAGGCCTTGCGCGCGCGACACGTGGCTGGTGTAGCCGAGCTCGCGGCGCGCCTTGGCGTCGACCACCGTGACCTCCTGGCCGACCAGCGCGATCGCCGTGCGGGTCACCGGCGGCGTCTTCATCCAGCCGGTCAGCGCGGCGACGATGCGCGCCAGCCAGCGCGGCACGCTGCGGCTGCCGGCATCGACGCCGTAGGTCGCGATCAGCTCGGTTAAGAAGCCGCGAAACTCGACCGGCGGACCGTCGGTGAGGAAGTAGATCTCGCCGGGCGCGCCGCGCTCGGCCGCGAGCAGGATGCCCTCGACGACGTTGTCGACGTGGCAGCTCGACGACAGGTGACGGCCTCCGCCGATCCACGCGAACTTGCCGCGCTTGACGAGCTCGACGATCTTGGGGATCAGGTTGGTGTCGCCGGCGCCCCAGATGAAGCGCGGTCGCACGATGATGGTGGCGAGGCCGTCGCCGTTGGCGGCGAGCACGCGCTCCTCGGCGAGCCCCTTGGACAGCGGATACGGCCCGGCAGGGGCGCTCGCCCGCGGCCGGGTCTCGTCGGCCTGGACGATCGGCGCGCCGTCGGCAAGCACAGCCTCGGTGCTGACGTGGATCAGCCGCGGCACGGCTGCGGCGCGCGCGGCGGCGAGCACGTGCTCGGTGCCGGCGACGGTACCCCGCATGAACTCGGCGATCGGGCCGTGCTCGGCGACGTGCGCCGCGGCGTGGATGACGACGTCGGCCCCGGCCATCCCGGCCTGCATCGCCGCGACGTCGTCGAGATCGCCGCGCACCGCGGTCGCACCGAGCGCCTCGACCTGCGCCGCCGACGCCGCGCTGCGCGCCAGCGCCGCGACCTCGACGCCGCGCGAACGGAGCTCGCGGATCACGCGCCCGCCGACGAACCCGGAGCCACCGGTCACGAATGCTCGCTTCATGGCGGCAATCTACGCCGCGCGCGGTGACTTGACGACACCGACGACCGGCAGGCGTCGTCGCGCCGGGCTCGCTACGCCGAGCGATAGACCGTCACGTTTCCCGTCGTGGTGGGCTCGGCAGCGAGCCACGCGCACGCGGGCAGCGGCAGGTCTACGCAGCACACGCGGATCGGCCTGGTCTGGGCGATCGCTTCGAGATCGGCGAGCACGCGCTGCAGCCGCTCACCGCTGAACGGACAGTAGAGAAAGAACACGGAGCCGATCAGGAGGTAGCCGGTGAGCTCGACGGCGTCGCCGTGCACGTTCGAGATCCTCGACGACACCGCGC
>Ga0307513_10004519_pt1 | contig 18544 bp, 21 predicted proteins | sample 15_EM_MG_FD_202174 | JGI IMG/M metagenome (GOLD analysis project Ga0307513, IMG submission 202174) | Populus trichocarpa ectomycorrhiza microbial communities from riparian zone in the Pacific Northwest, United States - 15_EM | ecosystem: Host-associated > Plants > Roots > Unclassified | place...
CGGCAGAACACACCAATAAACCGACTCGACGAAAATGAGGGAACAAAGAGAAGCTTGCGTCCCAGCAACGATGGCCACGTGAGGCTTCTCGCTTTTATAAGGTTCTAGGTGCCCATGTGCTGGAGAGTATTACACGTTAGAAACTGCCCCATCGGAATCTCGTGGCACTGGGCTTACCCCATAAATAGTACCAGCCAAGGGCCCCTGACGCAGCAAAGAGTGATGTAATGGCCAAACAGCAAACTGAAGCTGTGAGCCTTACTGGCATGGACAAGGCCTTGACCGTGGCCATAAGATAGACAAAGTGGATGGGATCGTGAAGAAGAAGGGAATGAAAGTAACCGAGTCTTGCCGACTCCTGAAGCTAAGAGCCTGAGCCTTTAAACGATCAGAGCGGGGTGAGTAGGAACAGGCGGGAAAAGTGTAGCGATGCGAAGGTCGGCAAAGAAAACCGCGAATCCGTCACGGATTTATCTTCGGAAACCGTGGCTATACTTAGGACTTTCATATAGGTAGCGGAACGAGGGCGGGGTAACGGCTACGATGGAGCGAGAAACTTGAACGGCAGCTAAAGGGGGAGAGGCGCAGCTACGCGAGATTCTGACATCCGCAATAGTCGCGGAAGTACAATTCACGGACATATTGGAGGGTAACCGAACCTCACAGAAGGGGGAGAAAGTGATCTTGGCGTCGACCTCGAACTCAGAGAGACTGCGGAGTTGTTGCAAATGTCCCCAAAACGTGGGCCCGGTGGCTTCCAAGTCCCATGGCAGTGAACAGTTCAATTCTCTTCGAAGCGAATCAGGCTGTCACCGCGTTATGCGGGGGCGGCTTTGTCCGAGGTTTCGTCGGGGGACAGGCCACTGAAGGAGGCACGTGCATAAATGCAGGTAGAGTGAGAGCCGGGGATGGGGTGCCTGGCATGCTATGCGTGCGTGGGTCGAGGAGAACGTGGGCGACGCATGAACGTTGAACATGCATTCAATTTTTCTGCAAGCAAGATTCCTGCGGACACCTCTCTGGTTAGTATCTAGATCTGTTGATGGAAATGTTGAGCGGTGACGTGAGGAACCGTCCGTACGTGACGTCACCACGTAGATGAAGGTGTCCGTTGGCGGTGTTCACAAGACAGACCACGCCCACGGAGAGTGGGACGAATGCATAGACCTGTTGGGGAGGACGGGGCAGCTGTTCCCAGAACTTGGACAATGACGATGCCTGGTACCCGAGGTCGGTTTTAGATTCTGACCCTACATCGTATCCTGACGGAATCAAGGAGAAACCACATACGCAATGTTCCCATTCTGATGATCGCAGCTCCTCGCTTCTTCGATAGGGGGGTTCCGCCTGGAAGGCGGTGTAAGGCGCCAGCAGGGGGACCAGATGGTTCATTAGGAGGTAGGGGTGGTCCAATACGTCGACCAGGATCACTTCTCTTTTATCCGCAGGAGCCACACCGACCGAGAAACCTACCCACCGTCGGCAGCCTGTTTTCCGAACGGGTAGAGGAACCCTGTTTATAGTAACCGGTAACCGGCGGGGTCGGTCCCCCGATGCACCGTTTGGCGTCGGGAAAATCTAGGGTCGACTTTAATACGATTGTGCACTTCCAGGCGGTTCGGAGCAATCTAACCAGGGGGATTTATCATAAACGCGTCCCTGCTGAGATGCTCGGTCCATGAAGCGCTTTGACGCGTTCCCCTAAAGTTCCGTACAGTGTAAATCGATGCTGATTCCGAGTACAAGCATAGTCCACTCCGTCTGAATCCGGGCCCGTGAAACAAGCTAGGTGAGAAATATACTTGGCCGCGATTTTACAAGCTTCGACGCACCTGGGACCGACAGTCAACACCAGAAGGGCCTCGGAGCGCTCGTGGAAGCTGATTCGGCATTTTCCTGATGGGATTCCGGTCCGACTGATGCTAGGCCCCGATTTCGACGCGACCTCCAGATCTCTGTGCACTCTCCCCTATACACGCGCCATTGCCTTCGGAGAATAGGCTTTCTAACCTTCCACGGATCTCACTCTCGGGTTATGACCTCACAAGTTATAATACGGCAGTTGGAACCTCTCCCAACGTATCTTGCACGGCTCCGAACCCCCACATACACCTGCCGTACCGCCTCACGAATCTCCCTCTCACCCGCAAACGGACTTGCAAGATCCAGCACATCCCCACCTGTCCAAATGAGCCTCGCAAAGTCCGGCTGCAAATCACCCCTAGTGCCGAAGTTCTGACAGAGTTACGTGGCCCCCGCCTCGTACAACTTCACCGGTATCAACATACGACCCTCATAAGAGTGCTGGCTGCCGCGTTTGAATTCAAGTTCCCGCCAATGACAATATATGGTTCCACGAGGCGGCCAACGTGGTTGACACGGGGGGAATCCCACACAACTCGTTGATTCCACGAGGATCACTCGTTCCATACTTTCTGGCAACACCCAGCCCGTGCTTTCCCCCGGCTCGGTCAATCTCTCCTAATATCCCCACCACTGAACCAAGTACCCTAGAAAGACACGACTACACGCCTAGCCACCCCTCAACCCGGTCTCATGTCCCCTCTTCACAATGCAGAAATGATCTCCCCTGCCACCGACAATCCTCCAGAGAGTCCGATCGCCTTACAGTGGCAACACCTCGCTTCGATGGATCGGCAGTCTCCTGATTTTCTTCCCTTGCTTTCGACCCTTACCGCTGGGGACAATCGGCTTTCGACGGCAGCGCTCCGGGATAACGATGCCGAGATCGCTCTTAGCGTCATGGACGAGGTCGGTTACTCGTTCTCCGTGAAGGCGATAACTTATGCTGTCCCCTTTGTTCAGCTTTTTATAAGTGGTAAAATCCCGAGCGAACATGGTCGTGATACTCTCCATGCGATGCGGGCGCTTGCATATAATTCGGGTCAAGTTCCCCCCCGTTATCAAGTTAATCGACACTCCTTGAGGAAGGACGCGGACGTGATTGCCAACGGCGCTTTTGCAGACGTTCGGAAGGGAAGGTTAGGCGGCAAGACGGTAGCCATCAGGACCCTGAGGATAGATCGGTCGAAGGTCGGTCACTCCGAGACCCGGAAGGTCTGTGTCGCATCCGAAACATCCTCTGGTGGGCATTAACCAATGGCCCGTTTAATCTAGCACTTCTGCAAGGAGTCTATCCTCTGGATGAATGTATCCCATCCCCACCTCTTACAGCTCATCGCCGTCGACATCAATCCCGACACCGGCCAGTATTCAATGATTTCGGAGATGATGATGAACGGGAATATTAGGGAGTATACCCGCAATAATTCAACAAATAGGCACCGCCTGGTATGATTGCCTCCTTGAGTTTACATGATTGATGTTGACTCTGCTCCCTACTCAGCTTGAGGAAGCCGCTACAGGCTTACGTTACCTCCATAAACGTGAAATCATCCACGGGGATGTAAAAGGGGTACGTCCATCACTATCAACACTGTGCCATGCCCTCACAGGATCTGCAGTACAACATCTTACTTACAAATGAAACACCTCCCCGAGCTTGTCTGGCTGACTTCGGACTTTCGACTCTCACCCCTGGCGGGCCAAGAGACGCGGAAACGGTTACCGTCGGTGGTACACCTATCTATATGGCCCCAGAGTTGCTATCCCCCATAAGGTTCGGTAAATCGAGTAGCCGACCGACACAGCCTGCAGATATCTACGCTTTTGGGATGGTGATATACGAAGTCCTGACCGGATTCCAGCCATTTCACGAACAAAAGCGTGGGCTTTTTGATCTCACATACCACATCGCACATGGGTTAAGACCGGCTAGACCCGACAATGTGGAGCAGGTTGGGTTTGGAGATGGGACTTGGGAATTGGTGGAAGAATGTTGGATGGGGGAGGCAACAAGAAGGCCAACGATCGAGCAGGTACTTGCCCATCTGAAATGCGTTGCCGCATTCTCGATGGTTGTTGATCCAACTCCTGAAATACCTCACGAGAGTATTGAGAATTCTAGGGGGTTCGATTCTTGCAGTAAGCTCTTCATATCTCCAACCCGCGGCAGCTCTCACCTCCGTGCACAAGGTCAAATACAACTATTCATGTCTACAGTGGCTACTGTTCAACTTCCAACCGACCCGGTTAACTTAGCCAACCGAGACACCACGGTTGCCACGGTGGACGCAGGGAGCCCGGCGCGATCATTACGCTCCACGGTGTCCAGAACAGCGAGGTCGGCCAGCCCGGTCAGCGGAAAGAAAACCCCACCCAGCAAGGCAAGGCCGTTTAATACAATTCCTGCGGTAAGGCCAGGCAGCAAAACTAGTGTGGGCATCATGCTGGTGTCTGCGGCCCTAAGCAGCATGATATTGGTTCCAAGTAAGGACGATAAAACTCGAATACGGCTGCCTGGCTCAACAAGGGCTATTACTCGACGTAGGAAGGTGAGTAACACCCCCATGCACCACCATGTACACCGAATCATACCTCACAATCTCTTCAGACCGCTACAACCTTCGCGGATCAGTCAGGACTCTGGGAAGCGGAACTCGCAAATTTCTTGCGTGTGTGTGAGGCTGGGGACATCCCCAGTCAGAGAAGGCAAGCACAAGGATTTGCAGATAAGCTTGATGCGGTGTGTTTTCTGGAAGAGTACTATATCCGGTCCTCTGACCACACATCTAGACTCTCGATAATAGAGATCTTCACATACAAATACGAAAAGAATACCTGAAGTCTCTACGAAAGTTGTGTTACATCTTTTGCATTCTCCCATCCTTGTTTACCCTCGCACCGAGGTTCATTAAATGTGAAGCCTCACCGTTCGCCTTAGGTGGCTTTTCAGATGTGTATGAGGCAACATTGAAAGGGCATCCTGTTGTAATAAAAACTCTCAGGGTCACCACAGGAACAGATCACAAGAAGGCGCATAGAGTAAGCACCTTTGTTCAAAATGCATTAAACAAATCCTCACATCAGACCCTAAGCTCCTTGTCAAAGAGGTCGTTAGCTGGAAATGGCTTCAGCACGAAAACATCCTGCCATTCTTAGGCATCACATCAACCCCTCCACGCGTCTCTATTGTTTCAGAACGAATGAAAAATGGTAACATCATGGATTTCATTAGGGCCTGCCCAAATCACAATCGTTTGGGTCTCGTGAGTGAAGGGAGTATCTGTTTTCCCATCGTACTGACTGTTTGGACATAGCTTGCAGGTGCAGTGGCCGGGTTAGAATACCTGCACAAGCATGACATCATCCACGGAGACCTCAAGGGAGTAAGGCCTTGATTTGCTACCCAGTCAGTAGCACTGACATTGGTCATTACCACAAGGGAAATATCCTAATTGATTCTGAGTGTCGTGCTCGCCTGGCGGACTTTGGGCTTGCTGTGATCATTGATGAATCAACTACCGGAAGTGCCATTGACAACCGTGTGATGAGGGGAACGACTCGGTGGAAGGCGCCAGAGTTATTGCATCCCGAGGGGTTTGGGTTTGGTGGTCATCTTCAGAAACACCTCCCCTCTGCGAGCACGGATATCTGGGCAATTGGGATGACAATTCTCGAGGTGAGTGTATGCCTCTACCTTCAAAAATGTAAGACCCACCTCCCGGTAGGTTCTAACAGGGTGCCGTCCATTCGACAATTTCCCCAGCGATCATACTGTCGTCTATAAAGTCGTGAGTGGGGATCGGCCGGATAGATCACCCACACGGCTCCCCGACATGTTATGGGAGTTATTGCTAAAGACGTGGGACATAGAGGGCGGTCCGGAAACTCGAAGACGCCCATCTGCATCTATCGTACTTGACCAGCTGAAGGAAGGTATTGATCAATGGGGTGGGTCGGTCATTCCGATAATACCAAGACAGTGGGAAGAGTGTGGTAGGTATCATGCATGCCAAATGGATGTTGTGTTTTACTCATGATCTTTCTATAGTGGCAAGCTTTGACGGAGCAAACACCCGGACAGAGGTCAATGGTAAGTAGATTTTACGACAGGACCAGTTATCCCACCAGTTGATACAGAGTATCGACCCCTCTTGACGGTACCCGCGTTCGTTACATTTCTTCCATTCCCACCACCTAGACCGAAACAAGACTATCCGATGGGGTCCTAGTTCATATTGGATCGAGAGTGCCAAGAAAAATATGAACCGTTTCTCACTCCTTTCGCGCTTGCCAACCGCCAAGGGAGCATAAAAAGCAGGTGCCGTCATAGCGGACAAAGCGCAAGTACTGGTGGAAGAATCAACCGCTGTCATTCTCTTTTACGAAGTTATTCACCAGCTATCCTCCTATCAACCTATTGGACCATTACGCCCACTTGCATGTACAAAACCCTTCGTATTAGCTCACAAATGTTTTCTTTTTCTTTCCTCAGTTGATACCCCTTCGACTGAGATTTGTTATCACAATCGACCGGGATCGTTCCTGCAAATTTTACCCTGGCTACTCCATAAAACCCGATGTACTTTTCCAAGACTCCCACCAATTTCCCGGAAGCCGACCTGGTCTGATCAAAAATGCTACTCGATCTCCATCTTGTCTTCTGAGAAATGCTTTCGTTATAACTGACGCTACTATGTTATGTGTCAACCTATCTCTCCGCGAGGGGTTGTTGTCTCGTTGTCTGACAAAATCGCATTCCGGTTCTATTAGTACACATGGGTGACGCCAGGAATCAAGGAAAGTGTTACCGGAGGCCAACCAGATCAGGTCGCTGCGGTCGAGCTTACTGGCCAATACCTCCTACTTGCAGCGAACCTGAGTACCAGGTATCGCCACCGTTGTCACTACAATGTTCAAGTACAACGTTTGTGTGGTTCTGATAGTAGAGCCTAAGGTGTTTCCCTTGCTCCCACTGCATTAAAGTAAACTGGAAGCCAGACCCGATACCTCCAACAACTTCGGTAACGAGCCCCCAGCCTGATCCGGTCCATTTTTTGACGACGATCTCGTCTTGAAGATTACGCCAGTACGCTTGAATCTCTGTACCGCCATCATCTAGCGCAAAAGCCACAGCACTGATAGGACTTCTACCTGGTACCCTACCGGGGCTCCATTCGCCTGTGACAATGTTTCGATTCCGTTCAGGTGGATGAGATTTCACTTCATCGATAAACTGACCTGGGTACCACTCGTTGTTGTCGTAACAATGTTCCCCAAGAGATAGGTCTTCGGCTTGGTAGTAAACACGGATTCGGGTCCCGCTGCCCCAATCATGTATCACAGGCGCGATGACTACAGGCGCGATGCTTGTACCCTCAAGAGCGTCCGGTAGGCGCAGCGCCCCTTTGTACCAGTAACCATCGTGGCCTACCTCCTCGATGGCTCGAGACCCAGCCCCTTATAGGCGTTTCAATAGATGTGTATTTGGGACACTGGCAATGCTCACCCTGATAGTAGACACGAACGTGGACACCACCAGAAAGATCACTAAATTGAATAGCGCCGATGCGGGTGTTGGTGGATGCTCTAATATTCATTTTGTCAAGATCTCCTGTAAACCAGCCTTTACCCTCAGTGTAGCAGTGCTCTCGGAGAATGTATTCCCGGTCAAGGTAGTACACGCGAACCTACCCATCCATCCATCAGGCCGTGTACCAGGAATACGGGGACCCACTCACCTCTTTCCCGTCCCACCAGTTGATAGAAGCCAACGGGGTGAAAGGGACAGCGCCGATGATGGGCAGACCATGAAGGTGGGCCCATCCGTTGTTTGAATGTACGCTCTGAAGGATTGCACCACCAGGCACCTGGTAGAAGACCTGCATTGACCGATCTCTCGGGCTCACGACGGAGATACCGCTCCATGGGATGATGGTATGGACACCGTCGATAGTGATGGGATAGTTCCAATAACCACTTGTTTTGCACTCGAAAGCGGTTGACCAAAACCACCAGTCCGTCTTGAACTCCCAGGCTAGACGTTTCTTAACATCCTGGCGTCTCTCCGAGTCAAAGGTAAACAATTTTGTCAGTGCCTGATTCGTGGAGCGAGCAGACTCCAGCGTTGGAGCAATCTTCCAGGCCGTGTAGGTAGAAGGCGAGGGGGCTTGTTTGGTCGAGTACGCAGTATAGATTTCGTCGGCAGATGCTTGGACTGCTGCGACACAGCGCTTCAGGTTTTCCGCGGCCACCTTGTCAAGAGCCCGTTTGTCGCCGTAACATTCCCAGCTTTCTCCAGCGGGGTCTTTAACTTGGAGCCCGATGGCGCAGTCTTCGTCGTGCATAAACTGGAAACATCTCGGCATATTAACAGGAGGGTAAGTCAGCTCATACCTTGGCACAGGCATCGGCTGTGATGTCAGGAGATTTGTGTAGGAGTCTGCGAGGTGTACGCAGGTGCCCCGACGAAAACGAGTCCTCCAGGAAGTGATCGGCGAAGGCGTTCAGTGTGTAAGCGCCCTCGAGATCACCGTTAATCGCCCTCTGGATTGCAGTGGCGTGACCAGCGTTGTAAGCCGTCCGTGCATCATCTCCGAAGTGATCCCAGTTTCTCTGTGCTAATCCGATGTAGCTTGGGATACCATATCGACCGATCGTGATTTTTTCTAATTTCGCGGTCATGTCGGGAAGGGTGGAGTACGCGACGGATGGGTCTAGGTGGTGTATCAAAGCATTGTTGACGGCATCAACCTCAGTCTGTAGCACGGCGAGAATATCATTCGCTTCTTTGGGTTGTCGCGGGCTACCATGGGCGAGAGTGTCGTAGGCGGCCACAAAACGGGTGGAACAGTCTCGGTCACTCTTCCCGTCGCTGATTGGGTCGTAAGTCCCGTAGAAATCCCCTGCGAGTGCGTTGATCTGACCATAGGTCAGAACGAGCCCGTTGGGGAGTCGGAACTTGTGATTAGATGCGGCCACCGGTTCACCATCAGCGAACGTGAGCTTTATGGAGTCGCCGATGTAGGAGTGTTCCATGTACTCGAAACCTGTTCTTCAGGTCAGACTACTCGGGTACGGGAGCCGATTTAGCTCACCGAGCTTCCCCTTTTTGGGGGATTTGTTCTGGTCAGGGACAGGGACGACGACACGTCCGAAGACGAGGTCAAAGGTTGCGAACTGTTCAACGACACGAGGGTCTGGGATAGACGGATCGACCGGCATGGGAATTGCGCCGTTTTGGAACGAGTGGTGGTGGTGGTGAAGCGACGGAGTTGCTGGCACTGACACTTGGCGTGCATCTTATATATGACAGCGGCGTTTCGCGTTGCGCCCCAGTGCGCCCAGGTTAAAATTGAGAAGAGCTCTTTCAACATCGGACGCCGGACCTATCGATAAAGTGAATGAAAAACGTTGACGCTAGCCGGCAGATCGCACTTGCTCATGCATCTGGACAGTGACGTCCTTGGATCAGCGTTGAATTCGTTTGTCCTGAGTGACGTAGCCGGTCTGCTGAGCTCGGGCTCTCCCTCATTATTCGTCCATAGTATGTTTGATCCCTGTGACTAAGAGGGTTGATTAGTGCGGTGTGTGTGTCATGGGTTTAATGGCACGGCCAAACGCGCGGCTAGATAGTAACTTGTCCAATCCATCCAGAGCCTAGCGCACTGCCAACGTTCGTTGATGTCCCAATGCCTCACCAATTCGAGGGGCTAACGATCTTCGAGCTTTCACGCAGGGTTCAGAGGCGGGAGTTTCTCGTACGTAATTGGGTTTCTGGTGACTATCGAGACGTTCTAGTGTGGAATCGGCTACGTCTGGCCAATAGATGCAAGGACACGAAAGGCGTAAAAGTAGAGAGGGAACACCTAGAAGGACTCAGTTACCAGGGGCTATATCGGGGAGTATACCACTTACCATATGGCGACGTGAGAAAGACGAAAGTCACGGATGTCGACGACTGGGGATTTCCCCACGAGTACACCTTCCTTCGATCTGCCGGCTCCGCCCCTCGCGTGTCCCCTCTGTGATATTTGTAAGTGCTTGAGTGCGTAAAACCAAGGGAAGCGTACCAAAAATCTCCTCAACAAACATGGGCAGGACGGTTGCCATTTCCCCTCCAGCATACACTCAGCCATCGTGTCTACGTCGGCCTAATACAATTCATCCTCCTTCGGACTTGGGACACCCGTATAATCCCTTGAAGATGTGCATCTGTGCAATCCTCCGTCCTGTTAAGCTTGTCGACCGCGTCTTCAAACACGAGACCTTGGTCTACCAGCACAGTTAGTCCACCTGAACGAATCAGAGGCATTCAAAGACCATTGATCATCATGTACCACAGAAACAAAAAATACTCCAGAATTAACTGAGGTCTTGAGTTTCGCTCTCTGGCCTAATAAGGCTCTCCCCTTCTTAGCAGCCTTCGTCTAGAAGTTGGGAATATTAGAAACATCTAGATCAGGTGTGGGGCCGACTTACTCACCCCTAATCTAACACAGACTCGACAGACCTTTCGTCTCCCCGAGCTTGGTATATTTTGCTGTTGCAGCGTCAGATATGGGATAAAGACACCACGCAATGCGGACTCACTTGGTGGCAGCCTTGCCAATCTTGGCGTCTCAATAACTCTTCTCGACGTGGGGTTCCTTTCTGGATTTGGGCCGGACCCTCACCAGGAATCTCTCACGGAATTCCACCCCGTCGCTGTCGCCACACAAGTGTAGTGTATCTCCGGAGACCTCGTCCACGCCGAGAAATTTCTTCCGTTTCCTCCCCATCCTGCCGCCCATGAACTTGGGTTTCGTCGACCGGACAGCGAGGGAGGGCATGGTCAGAGCGGGGACCGGACCGCCCCCCCATGACAACAAGTCTGGTTGGCCGACAGGAGTTGTCGGCGTCCGTGTGAAGCAAAGAACAAGGAGAGCCGCGCTGGGGTGGGGTAGGCCCCAAAGAAGTATGAATAGACACGCGAGTGGAATGAACCACTCCCCCCAAAAAGCGACGCACAGGCATGGACCCAAGCTTGCCACAGATATTCGGTGCCTCGGTGTCAAGTCCCCGGTTAGGATGCCCAGAGGAAGACCCGAGCCCCCTATTTCTGCGCAACGGAGATGAAAAGCAGCTTGTGAAGGTGTACATTCCCATCACGGATCTGCTGCGCTTGGACCGCGGCATCCGTGAACAAAAGGCCGCATTTTTAAACGGGACCTCGAGCGTCATCACTCAGAGGAAAACCACCAGAAAGCATGGAAAGGAAGGAGTCAGGCCCGAGCGAATTTCGAAATTTTCAGATGTCCACAGTCGTTTGAATAGCGTCAAGACGCCGAAATTCAACCTGTCAAAATGGATAACCGTCACCCGAACCGCCCCATCATGCATCACCCCCGAACAATCATTCCGATAATGAGGCTCTTTCTCACACGCGGCCCCCGGGCCCGATGTGGGGAGCTCACACCTGAAACTCAAAAACCGCAAGTTGGTCCGACCAGTCTGCCGAGAGCGGATATCAACGTTGTAGACACCGGATTGGCAGGTGATACCCAAGGTTGGCCATTTTGACGGGAGTTATCTCCGATGCTATGATGTCGAATGTAGAGTCCGACTGGTGGGTTCGACGCTTCATCATTTTCTGATTGTGCTGGGAAAGCGCAAAAGCCCAGGTCAGCCACAGGACTGCCGAGAAATGACACGAAATGGGGTGGACCCTTAACACTCGAATGTATAAAGGTGTGCCCGAAGGAGCTGGAGTGTGCCCCTTTTCCCCATGGGAATGCTCCAAGTACGCAAGCGGTGCGGACCGGAAGAAACGCGGGACTACGGGCCTGGTCACTCACCTTACTGTTCATTGATACGTCGACAAAAGTACAATGAAGGTATGAAACGTAATCAAGGGACAGAAGTCAAAGGTAATGATAACAAACCCTCGACTGTGACCAGACAGGTCCAAACATCACCAACCTAAGCATGAATGGATTCTTCGTGAGCGATTGTTCACCAAAGTTAATCAAAGGCAAAGCCGCAGGAGACTCACTTGTTGTCGTATCTGTATTTTTGTCGCCCCGTTTCCGCCGTCTCGTTTCCTCCATCAATGTCTTATTATGTGCATCCAACAATGCGACGTAAGGTTTCAGCGACGTCTTCTCCCAATCTGTTCCAGCAACGGGACGGAGGAAAGGTGGTGAGCAATCAGCGATCAGACAATACTCCGACGACCGGGGTTTGTGAATGGGAGGTGTAGAAGTCAATAGGCATCATGGATCAAACACATTACTGTCATCCCTTCGCCTAGCTCGTGAAAACGAGCGACATAAACTGGAGATTACTTACCGGGAAGGTGCTGACCCTCTCCCACGCCGTCCTCGTTGTTGATCACCATTGCTTCATCAATCTCGTTCAGCAACTGTCCAACCGTCGGCACTTTAGCCGGATCAAATTCCTCAATCCTCGTTGGATCCACAGGCACACACACTCGCCCCGTCTTCGGGTGGACGCAAAAGGGTGCCTTGAGCAAATGGTTTCTATGTTTCGAGACTTCCGCATCGATTCGAGGCCAGGTGTATTGGAGGATGATGTCTTCCATCGCGGCCAAGAGGAGTCTCTACGGGAACGGATGGGATCACCACCGAGCCTCTTAGTTTTGAGAAAGGAACTTACCCCAGGTGGCGTTGTCTTGCCATGGATCTTGACCTGGTTCCTGATGTCATCCCATTTCTCTTCGGATGATCTCTCTGGGTCGGCCGTCCATTTCTTCCGCAAGGGTTCGATTTGTGCATTTGCCGGCAGCAAGGCGAGAAGTTCTTCTGCCCCAGCTTCACCAGCGAAACAGTCTTGGTCTTGGAGAATGAGTGGGGGGAATATATTTTGTAGCAAGTTGATGAATTCCCTGGAGAGCTTGAGTGGGATTTAAAGACGAACTGGTGGCTAATACTCACTGAATACCCGGAGGTAAAGGCTTTGAACCCTGTCTGACGTTCACTTTCTTCTTGGTCTCCTTCCCTCCTCCGATGACGGTCAAATAGTTGGCGACAGCCATCCGCTCTTCATCGCTGAGTTCCATTGCCTCTTGGTCGCTGACCCATAAGTGGATTCCACGCCGACCAGAGTAGACCCAAAGGAGGTGTTGGTAGCCAAATTGGTCGCGAATCGAGCGGTCGAGGACCTTGACGGCGGCGGAGATAAAGACCCAGCACCGAGAACAGATTTTTGCTTCAGAGCAGCAACGGCGGACGGAGTCGTAATCCGTCATATCGATATCGAACACGAGCTCGCGTTGGAGTGGTTTGAAGGCGGTGGGTCGCACAGTTCTCTTATCTCTTGGCTACGCACCCCGGGAATGAACGATTTACGGTTGGAAACCCGGAAGTGGATCGACACAACTCACTCTCGCGCTGTACACGGGCCCAATCTCAAACCTAGTCGGGTTGAGGGCACATACTTGCTTTTTCAGTTCATCTGCGTTCGAAAAGGAGTTGTAGCGGAGATACACGTCGCCCTGGAGCGTAAACGCGAATTCGCGATTGACAAAAAGTCTCGTGGGAGCTTGTTCGTGATTGAGCCAATGGAATATGGATTTAAACGGGTACAGGCGCCGATAGAATGCAAGCATCGCTTCAGGGGAGAGGCCATCGTCATGTATCGCCATCTTCGTTGGGGTGGGGGTAGGTTAGGTATTGGTGGCACGCGCCCGGGTAAGGGAGACACACGATCTGGCAATCATTTGCGCTTTCTCACGCGGTCGCGTAGTATACCTTTGGGTTGTTTTCTTCCATGGGGAATGGCAACTCTACGAGGCCCCTTGGAGTTCCCGAGAACCCAACGATCACCTTTGTCGTTCACCTCTGACAGTTACACATCCTCCCCGTGGTGGCTGAGTCTCCAAGTCTGGGATTTAGCCTCGCGGTGGATCATGTCTCGGCCGAGAGGTCCGATGAAATCCGACGGCTCAGCTATAGCCACACAGCCGCGTAGCTGTAGCTGTAGCCATGACCCTGGCTGTGGATGCAGTTGTAGCTGTAGCGACCGCTGAGGATCTAGCTGTAACATAGGAGCTACCAATCTCCCTATTGCTGCCGCTGCGCGGCTACAAGTTACCTCGACACACCTGGTGGCTCAACCCCAACCTCATCTCTGGGCTGCCATTTCTATTGCTCGGTCCTGCAGTCCGTATGTATCGCTCCAGCGATCACTGGCAGGTAGTATGGTGATGTTAGAATGACGAACCACGACCGGCTCCTTTACGAAGAACCTGGGTAGTTACCTCGCAGGATGAACACAACACCCACTAGGAAGTCCCCCGTTCGAGCCTCATGATGATCACGCAGGCTCCTCTGGGCCATGTTGTTCTGGCCCCATTGCGCGGCTGGCGTAACTGTTGATGCCGTCCGTATTGTTGTCCGGGAGGTCTGGCCTTCAGGGTCTGACCGTGTCACCCCCTCGTTGGGTCGTTCGTGTTGGATGCCCGCGGTAATTCGCCGATATATTCGTTGGGTTTGGCGGGTAGGGAACGGCTTGACCACCGAACCCAGCGGCGAGGGGTCCGTGAGTGAACGGAATTCGTGCGCGACGCAGGTGCCTCATATTTTACCAGTGTGTCCCAGGGTGACATGTATGGAGAAGGTCTGCTATGACACGCATCACTATACAATATCCCCCACGATGAACCGGAGGGACATTTTACCCTTACGGCACAGGTGCGTTGGAGCGAGGGTGTACTGGATAACTATCGACGATAACAACTATGATGGACAGGTGCTCGAAACGACCCACGAAGATTATTGAGGTTTCAGATAAGAGGCTGGCGGGGCGGATTTTTCCGCTGCTTTCTTCGATCGCTCTGGTGTTTTCGCGTCCGTCCCACTCGACGCACAGCGCCACAACGATTCAGTGGGTCGGCTTGATTTATGTGGCGTCGCGACGACGCCATCGGGTGCTTTCAGCCAATATTACGTTTCTCTCGAAACCCACGCTTTGGATTATTGCGACCCCCAAACTTCGTTCGGCCCTCACCTGGGCCTCGATGGTCAGTGCGTTTTTTTCTTTCACTTGAGGATTCTTCTAACGGTTTCTGGTCAGTGTGTACGACGTTGCTACATTGTGTTTTTGATAATCCACCATGCTGTGTAGGTCTGCTGCAGCTTCCGACTACTGGGGTCTTCTCAGGTCACCACCCCCAGCCTCTCTCCGACCTCGGTCACCCTGGTCATCTTATCTTTGAGGGTTGGGAAAATCCGAAGTCGGAATTTCTGGAAGGGAGCTTGATGCTGGCTAGAAGCACCCAACAGCGTCGTCGCAATGCCACAAAAATGGAACAAGTCCGTTGGGTGCCCGAGATGCCGACCGCCGAGCAAGGCGGGCCCAAAAATACAAGAGTGACCAAAGGACCCGTTGCGCCAGCTTACTCGAAAACCCCAATGACTTTCCCAGGATACGGGAAATAGGGCAACTATCGCCGGACCACAAAATATCTCCCCTGGAGGCAGTTCTAATTGGAGGTCGGAAGACCAACAGGGCTGGACAGTGGTGATGTCGATGTGACCGTGTGTGCCCGGACGGGCCCCACTCTGTCGAATTTAGCTGTGGGGACGGGGAGGATTATGCATCCAAGAGCCTCGCCGTTCACTGAAACGATTACCCCGAACCCCCGACCCTTCCTTTCTGGCGGAGGGTTTATTTCCGTTTTGGTACCTCCCTCAAGCGTTTGGGAGAGGGTTACGATGACAGTCGAAACGCATTTAAGAGCGGGGATGTTCTGCGTTCTCCCCATCGCTCTCCACCCAATCTACTCTCAAATCCAGCCAACTCCCCCTTCTGCAAACAAATCCTCCACCTCAACAACAATGCAGTTTATTCGTGTCTTTGCCACCCTCTTGGCCTTTGGTCAGTAGCATCACCATAACCCGCTTCAATCGCTGGTCGCTTATCGGTCCTGATTTTTAGCTGCCGCCTCCACTTTGGCCAGCCCAATTGCCGCCGGGACCCCCTCTAAGAAGGAAGTCAGCACCTTCAGACGCTGCAATGACGACCGCCGGGAGCCTAAGGAAGTCGAGGCTCGCGAGCCGCTCTGCGGGGAGCCCAACTAAGGGCATCATCTGATCAACACCACGGTTATCACTTCGAATCCACCCGTTCTACCTGCAAAGTTCTTATATTTCTTTTGGCCATCTCTTTTTCTTCTTTTCCCCGCGACCGAGAGGGAGGGGGCCTTATTTTTTTCCGATCCACTGTCTTAATGATCTTGTTAATTTAATTTCACGCGAATTTGGTATCGTTTTTCCGTATAGTCCGGCATGATTTGCGGTCCCACATGTGGGCTGCCGGAGTGTGCCCTACAAGCGATCGTTAAGTTGACCCATTTCTCCTCGGCAGAATGTTAGGGGAATGCTGGTTGATAATATTGTGTGGAGTCTCTGGAGCCGCAGTTCAAGTCATTTTTACACGAATTTTTCTCTCAGGCGACCTCCTTAGATCGCTTGCTTGTTTTTCGCGACTTCGATCACGAAATGGCGGTCGGAAGAATTGAGGAAGGATCCCAGTCGTTTCGCGCTTCTGGAGTGTATGAAGTATGGAACCGAGAACAAAGTAAAAGAAGCGAAGCGAAGGACCGCGATAAAACAATAAATGGGACGAGGGGAAGATTGATAAATGTTGTAAAATGAACGCGAAGGGCGGCTGAAGAAAGCGAGGTTGACCAGTGCCCATCACAGGCGGTGGGTAGGACCACCTGCGATTCGGTCGTGGGCCAGGCCGTCTGTCACCGCTACTGATTATCTGGCTCGGTTCCTGGTCCTCCCCTTGTTGATTTCGTTTCTCGCTGTACTTGGCAGGGAGGAGCGGCCGCGCATGGGCCCGCGACACGCAACCCACCCCAGTGTCCGGGATACTCAGTGCCCGCTCGGGTGTGATCGAGCGAAAAACGCAAGGGGGTTGGTAGAGCTACAGAACACTTTCTGGGGAAGGTTTTGCGTATTAAGTTACAGTGATGGTTGCATGGCCCTTCGCATATGAAAATGAACGCCCAGCCTTCATCCAGGTCAAAGCCGAATGTTGCCATATCAAGCAAGACAAGACAAGAACACGGACTCGTTGGAATGGAATACAACAAACAAATTCAAGGCACAGACGGAGATAACAAATAATAATCATCCGGGGGGAGTTGGTGTTGTAATGTAATCAAGTACAGAGCGATGACAAGCGGGAAACAAAGATTATGGGAATCGCGTCTACCAAACCGTACGATGGCGGCCGTGAGCCCGTCGGGCCGAACGAACAGGGAATGATAAGCGACTCGTGAGAAATACAGTGATCACGTCACGGGGGGAGGATTTCATGGATCTGGTGTGGCTGTTGACGTTGAGATCTTGAGGATGGGATCGCACCAGGGAGTGAACGGAAACATACATGCGGACTGTTTACCAGCTCTTCCACACCCTCTTTTCCGGCAGTTCTTCCTTCTTAACCAGACCCCGTTGCTGTACCTGTGGAGAGTGGGGGTGAGCACGCGGCGTGAGTGTGGGAAATGGGGGAGGACTGACCGGGGCAGCGAGGGAAGTGGCAATGAAAGCGGAGAGGATGATCACAGAGAAGAAACGCATCGTTGGTCTGGTTTGCAGAAGGGGAGGGGAGAGATTCTGGGTGAACCATGTCCCAGTGGCTGGGTTTTATACGCAGCCAAGGCACTCGGTATTTCTCATGCGTGGGAAGTTGAGTTAGGGTTGGGAACAATCACTATCATCCTGAAACCACGTCAAAGAAAATGGTGCGCAATTCCAAGACATATACCTGGGTTACCATCTGGTCCGCCATTTGTCTCCCAATCATCCTCTGGGATGCATGCTACATTTTCTTCCGGTCGGTTGCATCCCGCATCTTTTTGTTTTCCGCCTTGACCCTCGCTCCGCAGCCCGAGGTCCATGGTGGGTGGAGATCTCCACTGGATCTGGACTGGCTATGGGATCTACCAGGAGGTCGATTATGTGAGCCCCTTATCTCGCTAGTGCCCCATCGGACGCCATCATCGTTGCTGACGTCCCGGTGCTTTCCGTTAGGTTTATGGCGTGAAGGCCCTACAAGAGGGCGATGGTTTCCCCAATGCTCAAGGTTCGTATCCACCCGGGCCATCCCGCCTTCGGAAAAGCAGTGACCTATTTTCCTCAGCCGCCCTCAACATCGTGGAACTCGTTGCCAACGCTCTTTACTTGTATTCTACTTATGCTCTTGATTCCCCCATCGCCCCGCTCTTCGGTTTCTCTTCGAACCTCATGACACTCTCCAAGACTGTCCTCTATATCGGTCAGGAGTATTTCTGCGGTTTTTGCAACATCGGCCACAACACTACCAAGGATCTCATTCTTTTCTACGTCTGCACCAATGGGTGAGCGTGTCTTCGCGACCGTGTATCTGTCTAGGCTAATTTTTATTCCCAGCTTCTGGATCATCTTCCCCACTTTGATCACCATTCGACTCGGTAGGGATCTCGCCACCTCTCTCAGGGTAGCCCAGAGCGGCGCGAACAAGAAGAAGAGTCAGTAAATCGCTGCGTGATCCTGCACAGCAAGAGCTATAGAGTATCTAGTTGTAACCTGCTATACGTACATGATACCACTTTTCACAATATCAAGTTACCTGCGATCAGACAAAGGCGGTCTGATCACAACAAGTTACCGTCCCCGCCCACGCCCCT
>Ga0307513_10004520_pt1 | contig 18542 bp, 17 predicted proteins | sample 15_EM_MG_FD_202174 | JGI IMG/M metagenome (GOLD analysis project Ga0307513, IMG submission 202174) | Populus trichocarpa ectomycorrhiza microbial communities from riparian zone in the Pacific Northwest, United States - 15_EM | ecosystem: Host-associated > Plants > Roots > Unclassified | place...
ATATTCCTGCGGGCGAAATTAAGAGAGGATACGATGCCGAACGCGATGGACAAGAGCTTAGAGGAAGAAATTGTACAGAAGATTCCCGAAACAGTTTCGGAAATGTAAGTAGGAAGCGGAGATACTTTAAAAAAAAAGCTAAAGCTGTGTGCTGAAATATATTGTGCCCAGATTCCTTCTTGTATTCTTAAGTATCGAGACGATCCTACAAGAGACCACCATATATCGAAGGAGACAGAAGCTTAGGGAAATGAAGGATGGGGTAGATTTAGGGGGCGCGTATGAAGCAACGTTGGGAAGGATAAAGGCCCAGGGTAGGGAGAAAGCAAAACTCGGGATGGCCGTTCTGATGTGGGTCTCCCATTCGAGGCGGCCTTTGTATGTGGATGAGATATGTTACGCCATGGCAATCCGGATAGGGTCAAGTGATCTTGATAGCGATGATATCCCTGCGATATCGACCTTGCTAAGCTGTTGCCAAGGACTTGTCACTATGGATCAAGGTGGCACGAGTGTTAGGTTAATCCATTTTACTCTGCAAGAGTTCCTTTGCAGACATCCCGACCTCTTTGACAGAGCTCACTCTACGATGGCGGAAACCTGTTTGACGTATCTCAACTTCCGGCACATCAAGGACCTTTCAACCGGCCCATCCCATGACCCCCGAGGCACTCCCTTCCTTGAATATTCTTCTTTGTATTGGGGAACCCACATGCGAATGGAACCCTCAGATCGGGCAAAAGCATTTGCGCTCGATCTTCTTGATCAGTTCGATGGTCACATATCTGCCAATTTCCTTTGGGAGTCGATTCGTGGGGAGTTGCCCTTTTACTGTTACCCTGGCAGTGAGCCATTCTCTGCGCTGCACTGCATCTCGTACTTCGGCATCACCGAATTAGCAAATGCTTTGATAAAGATGAACAGATGGAATGTGAACCAAAGAGATAGTGTGGGTATGACGCCACTCATATGGGCTGCAAGATACGGGCGTGAAGAAGTAGTGAGGTTGTTCTTGCGAGATAAGGATATTCAACCTGACCAGGAGGACGCGAATTCCCGGCGAACGGCATTCTCATAGGCTGTTGGAAATGGACATGAGGGTGTAGTGAGGCTATTTCTTAGGCCGGGGTTTGTCAATCCTAGGAGCATAGGTGGTTGGTGGGGGAAGGCGCGGCGAGGAGCGGGTCTACTATTTGGCAGGAGATATGTCAACCCTAATAGCTTAAGTAAATCTGGTCGAACACCGCTCTCGCTGGCTGCTGGGGATGGGCATGAAGGAGCAGTGAAGCTACTCTTGGGGAGGGAAGATGTCAACCCCAATAGCTCAGATAGGTTTGGCCGAGTGCCGCTCTCGTGGGCTGCCGGGAATGGGCGTGAAGGAGTAGTGAAGCTGCTGTTGGAGCGGGAAGATGTCAACCCCTGTAGTTCGGATAACTTTTGCCGAGCACCGCTCTCGTGGGCTGCTGGGGGTGGCCATGAGGGAGTAGTGAAGCTACTGTTGGGGCGGGAAGATGTCAACCCCAACATCCCAGACACGAAGTATGGTCAAACACCGCTCTTCCGGGCTGCCGAGAGGGGTTATGCGGGAATAGTGAAGCTACTGTTGGGGCGGAAAGATGTCAACCCCGACACCCTAGACATGGTGTATGGTCAAACACCGCTCTCCCGGGCTGCCGAGAATGGGCGAGAAGGAGTAGTAGGGCTGTTGTTGGGGCGGGAGGATCTCAACCCCAACATCTCAGACACGGAGTATGGCCGAGCACCGCTCTTGCGGGCTGCCAGGAATGGTCATGAGGGAGTAGTGAGGCTACTGCTAGGGCGGAAAGATGTCAACCCCAATATCTCCGATAAACGCGGTCGAACATCGCTCTCGTGGGCTGCCGGGAATGGGCGTGTAGGAGTAGTGAAGCTACTGCTGGGGCGGGAGGATGTCAACCCCAACACCCCAGACATGAGGCATGGCCAAACGCCGCTCTCGTTAGCTGCCGAGAATGGGCATGAAGGAGTGGTGAAGCAGCTGCTGGGGCGGGAAGATGTGAACCCCAACACCCCAGACACCGAGTATGGCCAAACACCGCTCTCATTTGCTGCCGAGAATGGGCGTGAAGGAGTAGTGAACCTTCTGTTGGGGCGAGAAGATGTTAGTCCCGATATCTCAGACACTAAGCATGGCCAGACGCCGCTCTCGTGGGCTGCTGAGAATGGTCACGAGGGAGTAGTGAAGCTGCTGTTAGGGCGGGAAGATGTCAACCCCAATAGCCTCAGCAAATCTCATCAGACACCGCTCACACTGGCCATCCAAAGGAGGCGCGCTAGAGTCGTTGAACTACTACAAGCCCGAAATTCCCTAAATATCCGGTAATTGGGTTCTCGCTTGATTCTCTCGAGTTTATAATCTTGTCTCGCAGAAATCATCCTTTATTGGCACTGGTAGTGCTAGGTGAGTTGACCTTTATGCGTGGCGGTCTGAGGTGTTTATTTGTTGTTCGCTTTCAGCTTTTTTTCTTTTTGGAATTTTAAGGATAGGTCAGAAGTTTCTTGGATAAGTCAAACTCTCTCCAACTCCTAGGAAATATCCCTCTTTTTTCTCAATGATAGAATAGGTTTAGGTTTAGATAGATTATATATCTCGGCATTTATTTTTGGGTAGAGGATGTCCTAGTCTTGTATAGTATTATATAATAACTCTTTTTTTAATTTTTATTCGAATTGCGTGGAATGTGATGGATTTGGGGTGACGCTTATTAGACATTTTTTCAAATATGCTGGTGGTTAGCCTACCCGGGGGAGCATGGAAGATATTGGGATTTTGTGGCGTTGAGGCGTAGGTGGTAGTGGTTGTGGAGATATGAGATCGTGAAAGGACACTTGGGATCGGAGGATGCAATTACAGGGGATTGGTTTCTTTCCGGGGCCGTCTCGTGTTATGATTTTTTCAGTTATACTTACGATATCCTCCCAACCCTCCGGGGCGTAATTCTCATAATATGCTACTACACAGTGTCGTAGGAGACATTAGGAATATAGCTAGCAGAAATAGAGGATGAGAAGGAGGGTACTTATAATGCTGTGTGGGGGTCACTATGCAGAGGCGCGGTCGGGTGTGGGAGGGTTGCGACAAACCGGGCAGTAGGGGAGGCATCAGGGAGGTTTTCTTTGGAGAAGGCCAAGGTAGTGTGGGGGTCTTTTTATGTCACTGGTCCCTCACCCCCCCGTAGTTAGTGGGAGTGAGGACTATAAGCTATATGTGGAAGGGTTAGCTATCGGTTTTCTGGATGAGGGATCAGTAGATTGGGGGGGGGGGGGGATGGAGTAGAGGTTGACGTCCATGAAAATTGATAATCGAGAACGAGAGGCAGTAATACGATAGATTTTTCTTGTGATTAGATTGGTACTGAGTCTTTGTAGAGCTGATATTATGCAATTACATGTACCGGTACTGTGCAAGTTACAGACATATAGAACCCGAACACTTGGGTCTTAATTTTGTATGGGCGGTTAGATATGCATAGATAGTTTACCATACAAAAGTTTTATCCGTACTTTCCCGTATCAAAGAATAGGTACATCAGGAATACTGGTGATGGAATTCGGGGAGCATTTGTCCTCTTGCAAAGAAAGTGAGGGTTCGGAGGCAGAGCATATATATACACTGGAACACCCCGGTTCCTTGTTCTATCGATATCATCAGAGAATACTATAATTGGATATCGGTGCCCTTTTTTACCAAAGATAAAGTATCAGGCACTCGAACTGTCTATTTTCTGAAGAAGAAGTTAAAAGATGAAGAAGAAAGAGTATTATCGGCCAGTTCCTATGGTCCAATGGCTTAGGAGACTGGTCGGCTAGTTTGAAACAGGGACCATCATGAGTTGGAATCCGGGGCAGTGGAGCAGTCGAGCATTAAAAAAAATGCTTGAAGAACCATTTTTTTGCTGGGGGGTAGGTCTAGGGTTGGTAATGAATCCCCTTGGGTCAAGCCCCGCCAAATGTTGCGGTGGGAGTGCTGGCTAGTGTTCGGGTACTAGATGCCCGTAACTTGTAGGTTCTGAATGCTTGGCTTGGCTCACCTTGGTTCGGCTTTCCAGCATAGTATTCAATTATTTGAGGTTCTACATGCTGCGGTATCATAGCAGTATCATGGCCCTTGTGCAGTACGACCGCTCTGCAAATGTCTCTGCGAAATTGGATTTCTCTTTCCTCTCGGAATGCCCTCGCATTGCCGAGGCTTCAACCTGGCAACACCCCCCCTTCGGTCACAATAAAATCTGCCGAGGAGAATCACCATTAAATCTCACAAGGACGTTTCCTGAGTGACTTTATGGACTGAGGTAGAAGCTCTTAGTCCTGTATTAGACGTCTTTGTAAACAAAAGTCTGGAAACCGCAACAGATGTGGTAATAGTTGAAGCTGGAGGCCGAAGGGAAAATACGGGAGTGAGCATGGGATTAGCCGTGCCAAGGTTCCCGCCGCCTCAAACGACGCTAGGTGCCACCAGCGGGTGGTTCGAGGGTGGCTTAGTGTCGTTCGAAGTGGGAGCCCCGGCATGGTTATGAGTTCCAGTCGCCCGAGTGTGGGGGGTATCCGTGTGGCTTGTGAAGTCGCCTATCTTACGGTAGTCTACAGGCAGGATACCGGTACTCGTACTTGCCTGGAAGTGATAATAGTTGATGAGGCGGACGGTGCCGAGACAACGCTTTGATGTCGCCCGATTCTGCCACCGGCCGCTTGGGGCTTGCGCGGATGGCAGTGCACAGTTATGTTGGTTTCTTGGGGCGTAGACCGTACCGGTATCGGGTGGGTTGGTTGGACTAGGTCTCCGCTACTAAGGCTCCGCCCCTTAGGAAATACATTGGCATACTCTACCGTATAAGATTACCCAATTATCCGTCCTCTACAACTCTCAAAGCAACGAAGAATACAAAAATGTCTGGACCTCACATCGGTATCAATTGTTTTAATGATAATACCAATTCTTTTAACACTGTGCGGAACAACTTCACGGTAGCTGATGAGAGGTCGGAAATTCTGGACTGGCTATCCCCACTGAAGCCCCGGATACGGCACCAGGACATTCGGACTCGTAGGGTCGGCGAGGTGGGAGACTGGCTTTTGCAAACTCAGGAATATCGGAATTTGTTTGGCGGTATTCGTGGGGGTGAATCTGGTGGTTCATCCTTGTTTTGCTACGGAGGTCCGGGGGTTGGCAAGACCTTCATCAGGTGAGAGAAGATTCTCGGGGAAGGAAAGGTATTGCTAATAAGCTGTGACGCTAGCTCGCTGGTGATAGATACGTTATGTGAGCAGGCCGTGGGGGAGAATGCTGCCGTCGCGTGCTTTTACTTCGACTTCGCCGCTCAGGAAGAGCAATCCCCGGCTGCGGTTCTGGGCGCGGTGCTGAGGCAAGTTGTTGGCGGACTGGATGAGGTTCCGAGGAGAATAACCAAAGCTTTTCGGGACCGGAAGAAGGTTATTGATGGCCAGGAGCTAGCACTCTCGGAAATTGTGGAGTTCTTGCGGGATATCTCGTCCTCGCGTTGCACATATATATGCATTGATGCCCTGGACGAGTGTCCAGCAGGGCACCGGGTGAAGCTTCTTGATTCACTCAACCAAATTCTCCAGAAATCCCCGGGCGCTCAGATATTTCTGACTGGGCGACCACACATCCGGGGTGAGGTTGAGAAGCATCTTGGTGGGAGGGTAGCGGCTAGATCTATTACACCCACTAAGGGTGATATCATAATATTCCTACAGGCGAAACTAAAAGAGGATACTATGCCGGACGCGATGGACGAGAATTTGGAGGAGGAAATTATACAAAAGATCCCCGAAGCAGTTTCGGAAATGTAAGTAGGAAGCGATACTTATAAAAATACCCAATTCTCTGCGCTGAAAGATATTGTCCAGATTCCTGCTTGCATTCTTAACTACCGAGTCGATCCTACAAGAGACCACTATATATCGAAGGAAGAAAAAGCTTAGGGCGATGGGGAATGGCGTGGATTTGGGGGGCGCGTATGAAGCAACGTTGGGAAGGATAAAAGCTCAGGGCGGGGAGAAAGCAAGACTCGGGATAGTTGCTCTGATGTGGATCACCTATTCGAAGCGGCCTCTGCATGTGGATGAGATATGCCACGCCATAGCAATCCGGATAGGGTCAAGTGATCTTGATAGCGATGATATCCCTGCGATATCGACCTTGCTAAGCTGTTGCCAAGGACTTGTCACTATGGATCAAGGTGGCTCGACTGTTAGGTTGATCCATTTTACTCTCCAAGAGTTTCTTTGCACGCATCCCGACCTCTTCGACAGACCTCACTCGACGATGGCGGAAACTTGCTTGACGTATCTCAACTTCCGGCACATCAGGGATCCTTTAGCTGGCCTATCCCCTGACTCCCGAGGCACTCCCTTCCTTGAATATTCTTCTTTATATTGGGGAGCCCACATGCGAATTGAGCTCTCAGATCGGGCGAAATTATTTGCGCTCGATCTTCTTAGTCGGTTCGATGGTCACATATCTGCCAATTTCCTTTGGAAGTCGATAAATAGGGGGTTGCCCTTTTACCTTTCCCCTGGCGATAAGCCATTCTCTGCTCTGCACTGTATCTCGTACTTCGGCATCGCCGAATTAGCGAATACTTTGATAAAGATGAACAGATGGGATGTGAACCAAAGAGATAGCGCGGGCATGACGCCACTCATATGGGCTGCAAGATACGGGCATGAAGAAGTCGTGAGCTTGCTCTTGAAAGAAAAGCATATCCAACCTGATCAGCAGGACGCGGATTTTGGCCGTACAGCATTCTCATGGGCTGCTGGAAATGGACATGAGGGAGTTGTGAGGCTATTTCTTGGGCCGAGATTTTCCAGTGCTGGGAGTATAGATGGTTGGTGGAAGAAGGCGCGGCGAGAGGCGGGTCTACTATTTCGCAGGAGATATGTCAACCCTAATAGCTTGAGCAAATCCGGTGAAACACCGCTCTCGTGGGCTGCTAAGAATGGCTGTGAGGGAGTCGTGGGGCTCCTGTTGGAACGGAAAGATATCATCCCTGACACCCCAGACATGTGGTATGGCCGAACACCGCTGTCGTGGGCCACCGAGAGGGGTCATGAAGGAATAATAAAGTTACTGTTGGGGCGCGAGGATGTCAGCCCTGACAGCCCTGACACGATGTATGGCCAAACACCGCTCTCCTGGGCTGCAGAGAGGGGTCATGAGGGGGTGGTGAAGCTGCTGCTACGGCGGGGAGATGTCAACCCTGATATTCCAGACACCGAGTATGGCCAAAGACCGCTCTCCCGTGCTGCCGAGAAGGGTCATGAGGGAGTAGTGAAGCTACTCTTGGGGCGGGAAGACGTCAACCCCAACACCCCAGACAGGAAGTATGGCCGAACACCGCTCTCCCGGGCTGCCGGGTGTGGGCATGAAGGAGTAGTGAAGCTGCTGTTAGGGAGGAGAGATGTTGGCCCCAATAGCTCCGATGGATGCGGCCAAACACCGCTATTGTGGGCTGCCTGGAATGGGCGTGAGGGAGTAGTGAAACTGCTGTTGGGGCGGGAAGATGTCAACCCCAATAGTTCAGATAAATACGGCCAAACACCGCTCTCGTGGGCTGCCGAGAGGAATCATGAGGGAGTAGTGCAGCTACTCTTGGGGCGGGAAGATGTCAACCCCAATAGCTCCGGTGAACACGGCCAAACACCACTCTGGTGGGCTGCCAGGAATGGCCGTGAGGGAATAGTGAGGCTACTGCTGGGGCGGAAGGATGTCAACCCAGATAGTGCGGATAAGTTTGGCCGAACACCGCTCTTGCGTGCTGCTGAGAATGGGCATGAGGGAATAGTGAGGCTACTGTTGGGGCGGAAAGATGTCAACCCCGACACCCCAGACATGATGTGTGGCCGAACACCACTCTCGTGTGCTGCTAGGAATGGCCGTGAGGGAATAGTGAGGCTACTGCTGGGGCGGAAGGATGTCAACCCTGATAGTGCGGATAAATTTGGCAGAACACCGCTCTCGCGTGCTGCCGAGAATGGCTATGAGGGAGTAGCGAAGCTACTGCTAAGGCGGGAAGATGTCAGCCCCAGCATCCTAGACACCAGGTGTGCCCAAATACCGCTCTCTTGGGCTGCCGAGAGTGGGCGCGAAGGAGAAGTGAGGCTGCTGTTGGGGCGGGAAGACGTCAACCCGAATAGTTCGGATAAATCCGGCCCATCATAGCTCTCACGGGCTGCCGGGAATGATTGTGGGGGAATGCTGAGGCTACTTTTGGGGCGGAAAGATGTCAACCCCGACATCCCAGACACCGGGTATGGCCAAACACTGCTCTCCTAGACTGCCGGGAATGGGGGCGAAGGAGTAGTGAAGCTGTCGTTGGGGAGAAGAGATGTCAACCCCAACACCCTAGATAGGAAGTATGGCCGAACACCGCTCTCGTGGGCTGCTAGGAATGGCCATGAGGGAATAGTGAGGTTACTGTTGGGGCGGAGAGATGTCAACCCCGACATCCCAGACACCGAGTATGGCCAAACGCCGCTCTTGTTAGCTGCCGAGAATGGGCGTGAAGGAGTAGTGAATCTGCTGTTGGGGAGAAGAGATGTCAACCCCAATACCTCGGATGGATCCGGCCGAACACCGCTCTCGTGGGCTGCCGTAAATGGCTATGAGAGAATAGTGAGGCTACTGTTGGGGCGGGAAGATGTTGATCCCAATAGTTTCAGTAAATCCGGTCAAACGCCGCTCATGCTGGCCATCTAAAAGAGGCACGCTGGAGTCGTAGAACTGCTGCAGGCCCGAAATTCCCGACGTATCCGGTAATTGGGTCTTCGCTTGATTCCCTCAAGTTTATGATCTTGTCTCACGGAAATCATCCTTTATTGGTACTGGTAGTGCTAGGCGAATATGAGGTTTATCGGTGATGGTCTGAGATGTTTATTTGTTGTTCGCTTTCAGTTTTTTTTCTTTCTCTGGAATTTTAAGGACTAGGTCAGAAGTTTCTTGGATAAGTTAAACTTTCCCCAACTCCTAGGAAATCTTTCTCTTTTTCTCAATGATAGAATAGGTTTGGGTTTAGGTAGATTATATATTTCGGCGTTCATTTTTGGGTGGGGGATGTCTTAGTCTTGTATAGTATGATATGACAACTCTTTTCCTTTATTCTCATTCGAATGGGTAGAATGTGGTGGGCTTGGGGTGATGCTTATTAGACATTTTTTCAAATATACTGATTGTTAGCCTGCTCGGAGGTGCATGGAAGGGATTGGTATTTTGGCGTTGAGGCGCAGGTGGTGGTGGTTGTGGTGATGGTGTGAGATCGTGAAAGGGCACTTGGAATTGAAGGATGCAATTACAGAGGACTGACTTCTTCCCGGAGCTGGCTCGTGTTATGCCTTTTTGAGTTATACTTATGCTATATGGTACTTCCTAACCCTCCGAGGCATAATTTTCATAATACCGATATGCTACTACACAATGTCATAGGAGACGTTAGGAATATAACTAGTGGGAATAGAGGATGAGAAGGGGGAAGTACTCACTGCGTGGTGTCACTACATAGAAGCACGGTCGGGCACGGGAGGGTTGCGATAAATTGGGTAGTAGGGGAGGCATCAAGGAGGTTTTCGCTGGAGAAGGCCGAGGTAGTGTAAAAGTCTTTTCAAGTCATTGGTCAGGTCACTCCTAGTTGGTGCGAGTGAGGACTAAAATATTGTCTCTTAGCAAAAGTAACCAAACGCTTGGCGCTGCAATGTTCCACCACATATCATTGCAACCCCCCTCCACTCCCGAACCCACCATACCTTTACCACAACAAAAAAATCTCAATAAAGCGGATGGATGACACAAGGTGTTAATTAGGATTATATATTTGCTTTGTTTTTGAATATTTCTTAGCTGTGGTTTTGGAGGTCATTTGTTGAGTTGGGTGCTGACAAAGAAGTGCGAGCCGTTGTATCGCAATGTTCGGTTACTTTTGCTAAGGGATAATATCTGCGGAAGGGTTAGCTATAGGTTTTCTAGAGGAGGGATCAGAAGATTGGAGGGGCGGAGTAGAGGTTAACATGGAAGTTGATAATCAAGAAGGAGAAGAAGTGATAAGTTTTCCTTATGATTAGATTGGTACGGAGTCTTGCTGAAACTGATATTATGCGATTACAAGTATGATGGGTTCGGAATGCTTAGCTTGACTCGCCTTAATTCTACTTTCTAGCATAATATTATGGTTCAATTATTTGAGGTTCTACATTCTGCGGTATCATACCAGTGTTGTGGCACTTATACTTGAGTGCAGCCACTCTGCGAAAGTCTCCATGAGATCTCGCTTTCCTCTCTAATTCCCCCACCCCTGCCGAGGCTCCAACCCGACAACACCCCTTGGGGCACTATACCCTCCGCCGAAGAGAATCAAAGACTTTTGCTGAGTAACTTTATGGACCAAGATGGAAGCCCCTAGTCCTGTATTGGACGTCTTTATAAGTAAAAGTCTGGGGACCGCATGAGATGTGGTAATAGTTGAAACTGGAAGCTAAAGCGAAAATGGTGTTGGATAGTGAGAATGAGATTATGGTTCGTACCGGTAGCGTTATTACTTACTCGCGGGGAAGCGAGAATTCGCCTTCTTCGCGCCCTCCTGTTGGCTCGGTTGCCTTAGATTCGCTTTAAATTTAGCTCCAATCCGACTTTTGCCAGGTTATTGTATCAGCAAGGTTTTCACTGTATGGTAGTGGCGACGAAACCGGAGTGGTGAGGGATTATTTTGCGGGTTAACCTAAATTAACTGTTCGTTAATTTTCTAGGGGGCGCTTGTACTAGTACAGTCGTACCTCCGGAATTCGTCATGCGGCTGACAGTGCCAAGACAGTTCCCTCATGCCGCCCCATTCTGCCGTCAGCCCCTTGGGGTTTTGGCATTTGGTTTCTTGCGGTAGAGAGCATGCTCTATCTGTGGATTGATTGGACCAGGTCTTGGCCTACAAGGCTCCAAACTGTGGTCGCCCCCGTTTGTCTTCACCCTCAGGGGTTCCATCGACGCACTCTACCGGACAAAATCACTCAGGAACCCATTCTTTACAACCCTCAAAGCAGCGAGGGATACAAAATGTTTGAGACTCACATCAACGACAATATCGACTGTTTTAATAATATCAATTCTTTTAACAATGTGTGGAACAACTACACGGTGGCTGGCGGGGGGTCGGTGGCTGATGAGAGGTCGGAAATTCTGGCGTGGCTATCCCCATTGAAGCCCAGGATACGGCGCCAGGACATTCGCACCCGTAGGGTCGACGGGGTGGGAGACTGGCTTTTACAGACTCAGGAGTATCGGAATTTGTTTGATGGTATTCGTCGGGATGAATCTGGTGGTGCAGCCTTGTTTTGCTACGGAGGTCCGGGGGTTGGCAAGACGTTCATCAGGTGAGAGAAGATTCTCGAGGAAGGAAAGGTATTGCTAATAAGCTGTTATGTTAGCTCGCTGGTGATAGATACGTTATGTAAGCAGGCCGTGGGGGAGAATGCTGCCGTCGCGTGCTTTTACTTCGACTTCGCCGCTCAGGAGGAGCAATCCCCGGCTGCGGTTCTGGGCTCGGTTCTGAGACAGGCTGTTAGTGGACTGGGCGAGATTCCGGAAAGAATAATCAAAGCTTTTCGGGACCGGGAGAAGGTTATTGATGGCTAGGAGCTAGCACTCCCGGAAATTGTGGAGTTCTTGCAGGATATCTCGTCCTCACGGTGCACATCTATATGCATTGATGCCCTGGACGAGTGTCCAGCAGGGCACCGGGTGAAGCTTCTTGATTCACTCAACCAAATTCTCCAGAAGTCCCCGGGCGCTCGGATATTTCTGACTGGGCGACCACACATCCGGTGTGAGGTTAACAAGCATCTTGCTGGGAGGGCAACGACTAGGTCAATAGTACCCACTAAGAACGATATCATAATATTCCTGCGGGCAAAATTAAGAGAGGATACGATGCCGGACGCGATGAATGAGAGTTTGGAGGAGGAAATTATACAGAAGATTCCCGAAGTAGTTTCGGAAATGTAAGTAGGAAGCGGAGGTATTTGTAAAAGCCTGAGGCTGTGTGCTGAAAGATACTGCATCTAGATTCCTGCTTGTCTTCTTGAGCATTGAGACGATCCTACAAGAGACCACTATATATCGAAGGAGACAGAAGCTTAGGGCAATGAAGAATGGGGTAGATTTGGGGGGAGCGTATGAAGTAACGTTAGGAAGGATAAAGGCCCAAGGCGGAGAGAAAGCAAGACTCGGGATGGCCGCTCTGATGTGGATTACCTATTCGAGGCGGCCTTTGCATGTGGATGAGATATGCCACGCCATAGCAATCCGGATAGGGTCAAATGATCAGAGTAACGATGATATCCCTGCGATATCGACCTTGCTAAGCTGTTGCCAAGGACTTGTCACTATGGATCAAGGTGGCTCGACTGTTAGGTTGATACATTTTACTCTCCAAGAGTTCCTTTGCACACGCCCTGACCTCTTTGACGGAGCCCACTCGACGATGGCGGAAACTTGCTTGACGTATCTCAACTTCCGGCATGTCAAGGATCCTTTAGCTTGCCTATCCCCTGACTCCCGAGGCACTCCCTTCCTTGAATATTCTTCTTTATATTGGGGAGCCCACATGCGAATTGAGCACTCAGATCGCGCAAAAACGTTAGCGCTCCAGCTTCTTTGGCAGTTCGATAGTCACATATCTGCCAGCTCCCTTTGGAGATCGATCCAACGGGAGTCGCCCTTCCATTATTATATTGGCGGTGAGCCGTTTTCTGCGCTGCACTGTATCTCGTACTTCGGCATCGCCGAATTAGCAAATACTTTGATAAAGATGAATAGATGGGATGTGAACCAAAGAAATGGTGCGGGCATGACGCCACTCATATGGGCTGCAAGATACGGGTATGAAGAGGTAGTGAGGTTGCTCTTGCGAGAAAAGCGTATTCAACCTGATTAGGAGGACGCGAATTCCGGGCGAACGGCATTCTCATGGGCTGCTGGAAATGGACATGCGGGAGTTGTGAGGTTATTTCTTGGGCCGGAATTTGTCGATCCTGGGAGCGCAGGTGGTTGGTGGGGGAAGGCGCGACGAGGAGCGGGTCTACTATTTGGTAGAAGATATGTCAACCCCGATAGCTTATGCAAATCCGGTCGAACACCGCTCTCGTGGGCTGCCAGGAATGGCTGTGAAGGGGTGGTGGAGCTGCTGTTGGGGCGGGATGATCTCAACCACAATAGCTCGGATGGATCCGGCCGAACACCGCTCTCCTGGGCTGCTGAGGATGGGCGTGAGGGAATAGTGAGGCTGCTGTTGGGGCTGGAAGATGTTAACCCCAATAGTTCGGATAAATCTGGCCGAACACCGCTCTCGTGGGCGGCCGGGAATGGCTACGAGGGAATAGTGAAGCTACTGTTGGGGAGGAGGGATGTCAACCCTGATAGTTCGGATAAATCTGGCCGAACACCGCTCTCGTGGGCTGTTGAGGATGGGCGTGAGGGAATAGTGAAGCTGCTGTTGGGGCGGGAAGATATCAACCCCGATATTCTAGATACGATGTATGGCCAAACGCCACTCTCGTGGGCTGCCGAGAATGGCTATGAGGGAATAGTGAAGCTACTGCTGGGGCGGGAAGATATCAAACCCGACATCCTAGATACGATGTATGGTCAAACACCGCTCTCATGGGCTGCCGAGAATGGCTATGAGGGCATAGTGAAGCTGCTGTTGGGGAGGAGGGATGTCAACCCCGATAGTTCGGATAAATCTGGCCGAACACCGCTCTCGTGGGCTGCTGAGAATGGCTATGAGGAAGTAGCGAAGCTGCTGCTGGAGCGGGAAGGTGTCGACCCCGAATCCGCAGACACGAGGTATGGCCGAACACCGCTCTCGTGGGCTGCCGAGAAAGGTCATGAGAGAATAGTGAAACTGCTGTTGAGGAAGGAAGATGTCAATCCCAACATCCCAGACACGGAATATGGCCGAACACCGTTCTCGTGGGCTGCTGAGAATGGCCATGAGGGAGTAGTGAAGCTGCTGCTAGGGCGGGAAGATGTCAACCCCGACATCCCAGACGCTTGGTGTGGCCAAACACCGCTCTCATGGGCTGCCGAAATGGGTCATGAGGGAATAGTGAAGCTGCTGTTGGAGAGGAGAGACGTCAACCCCAATAGTTCGGATAAATCCGGCCGAACACCGCTCTCGTGGGCGGCCGGGAATGGCTACGAGGGAATAGTGAAGCTACTGCCGGGGCGGGAACTGCTACAAACCCGAAATTCCCGGCGTATCTGGTAATTGGGTTCTGGTTTGGTTCTCTCGAGTTTATGATCTTGTCTCACGGAAATCGTCCTTCATTTGGTACTGGTAGCGCTAGGCGAATAAGAGTTTTATGCGTGGTAGTCTGAGATGTTTATTTGTTCTCTTTCAATTTTTCTGGTGTTTTAGAGGTCAGGTTAGAGGCGTCTTGGATAAGTTAACCTTTCTCAACTCCTAAGGAATCTCCCTCTTTTGCTCAATCATAGAATAGGTTTAGACGGGTATATTATATATTTCGGGATTTATTTTTGGGTTGGGGATGTCTTAGTCTTGTATGATAAAGAGCATGATAGGACAATAGGAAGGTTTTGCTACGACGGGTCGTCGCTAGAACTGTGCTTAAATCTTGGCAAAGTTCGGTGTGGCGACAGTGGACTTTTCTTCTAAGAAAAGTTAACTTTACCGACCACTGCGCATCAACATAGCTGAGCCACCCAGCACTTAATACAAATTTGGTATGGTTGGTGCCGTTGCTCTGGCAACAAGGACAATTCAAGTGACGACCGTCGTAGCAAAACCTCCCTAATATCGAGGTTAAGCACCAGCGTGCGTTCTTATTTTTTTGCTTTTTTATATGCCATGAGCTCAGGGTGAAGAAAGCGAGGTTAAGCACGACCGTGTGTTCTTATGGCGGTCGCTTTTGAAGGCAGTGGAGAATTCTAATACGAATAGGGTAAGAGTTGTTTTTCCGCTCCCTAAAACCTGATCTTAAACCAATTTTATGCTTTGTTTATGTCTCACATCATAAGCACGAACAAGTTTTTTTCCGTTATTAATGCCACAAGAAAAGGTCGTTGCAGTGCTTAGTCTATGTCTCCAAAAATGGGTTAGCAAGTGAGATTTAGTGTGGTTGCCGTGGTGATTCAAGAACGCACGGTGGTGCTTAACCTCGATAATGTGGCCGACAGGATAATGTCGCATATGGCAAATCTGGTTGCAAGCGATGAAGAGTAAATCCTGTTTACTTACTAATACCCCCAGAGATGCGATATTGTCCTGTCATGCTCTTTACAGTTTTCACCGTAGTGGCGACGAAACCGGGGCGGTGACGAATTGGGGTATGATATCATAATTTATTTGGTGGGCAAAAAAGAAATCGTCAAGGTTAGGGTTGCAGAAAGGTTCTTGTCGTTGATCCCTGTTCGTCACCACCAGTTTCGTCGCCACTACGGTGAAGACTGTATGGGTATCTGGTGGATTGACTGGACCAGGTCTTCACCTCCAAGGCTTCAAACCGTGATCGCCCCCGCTTTTTTTCATCCCCAGGACCCTCAGGAAATACATCGACCCACTCTACTGGACAAACTTACCCAAGAACCCATCCTCTACATCCCTCAAAACAGCGAAAGATACAAAATGTCCGAGCTTCACATCAACGACAATATCAACTGTTTTAATAATACCAATGTGTGGAACAACTGCACAGTGGCCGACGAGAGGTCGGAAATTTTAGCCTGGCTATCCCCACTGAAGCCCCGGATACGGCACCAGGACATTCGTACTCGTAGGGTCGACGGGGTGGGGGGCTGGCTATTGCAAACTCAGGAATATCGGAATTTGTTTGGTGGTATTCGTGGGGGTGAATCTGGTGGTGCAGCCTTGTTTTGCTACGGAGGTCCGGGGGTTGGCAAGACGTTCATCAGGTGAGAGAGAGGATTCTCGGACAAGGAAAGGTATCGCTGATAGGCTGTGATGCTAGCTCGCTGGTGGTAGATACGTTATGTGAGCAGGCCGTGGGGGAGAATGCTGCCGTCGCGTGCTTTTACTTCGACTTCGCCGCTCAGGAGGAGCAATCCCCGACTGTCATTCTGGGCTCGGTTCTGAGACAGGTTGTTAGTGGACTGGGTGAGGTTCCGGAAAGAATAATCAAAGCTTTTCGGGACCGGGAGAAGGTCATTGGTGGCCAGGCGCTAGCACTCTCGGAAATTGTGGAGTTCTTGCAGGATGTCTCATCCTCGCGGTGCACATCTATATGTATTGATGCCCTGGACGAGTGTCCGGCAGGGCATCGGGTGAAGCTTCTTGATTCACTCAACCAAATTCTCCAGAAGTCCCCGGGCGCTCGAATATTTCTGACTGGGCGACCACACATCCGGGGTGAGGTCAACAAGCATCTTTCTGGGAGGGCGACGACTATCTATAATACCCACCAAGAACGATATCATAATATTCCTGCGGGCGAAATTAAGAGAGGATACGATGCCGAACGCGATGGACAAGAGCTTAGAGGAAGAAATTGTACAGAAGATTCCCGAAACAGTTTCGGAAATGTAAGTAGGAAGCGGAGATACTTTAAAAAAAAAGCTAAAGCTGTGTGCTGAAATATATTGTGCCCAGATTCCTTCTTGTATTCTTAAGTATCGAGACGATCCTACAAGAGACCACCATATATCGAAGGAGACAGAAGCTTAGGGAAATGAAGGATGGGGTAGATTTAGGGGGCGCGTATGAAGCAACGTTGGGAAGGATAAAGGCCCAGGGTAGGGAGAAAGCAAAACTCGGGATGGCCGTTCTGATGTGGGTCTCCCATTCGAGGCGGCCTTTGTATGTGGATGAGATATGTTACGCCATGGCAATCCGGATAGGGTCAAGTGATCTTGATAGCGATGATATCCCTGCGATATCGACCTTGCTAAGCTGTTGCCAAGGACTTGTCACTATGGATCAAGGTGGCACGAGTGTTAGGTTAATCCATTTTACTCTGCAAGAGTTCCTTTGCAGACATCCCGACCTCTTTGACAGAGCTCACTCTACGATGGCGGAAACCTGTTTGACGTATCTCAACTTCCGGCACATCAAGGACCTTTCAACCGGCCCATCCCATGACCCCCGAGGCACTCCCTTCCTTGAATATTCTTCTTTGTATTGGGGAACCCACATGCGAATGGAACCCTCAGATCGGGCAAAAGCATTTGCGCTCGATCTTCTTGATCAGTTCGATGGTCACATATCTGCCAATTTCCTTTGGGAGTCGATTCGTGGGGAGTTGCCCTTTTACTGTTACCCTGGCAGTGAGCCATTCTCTGCGCTGCACTGCATCTCGTACTTCGGCATCACCGAATTAGCAAATGCTTTGATAAAGATGAACAGATGGAATGTGAACCAAAGAGATAGTGTGGGTATGACGCCACTCATATGGGCTGCAAGATACGGGCGTGAAGAAGTAGTGAGGTTGTTCTTGCGAGATAAGGATATTCAACCTGACCAGGAGGACGCGAATTCCCGGCGAACGGCATTCTCATAGGCTGTTGGAAATGGACATGAGGGTGTAGTGAGGCTATTTCTTAGGCCGGGGTTTGTCAATCCTAGGAGCATAGGTGGTTGGTGGGGGAAGGCGCGGCGAGGAGCGGGTCTACTATTTGGCAGGAGATATGTCAACCCTAATAGCTTAAGTAAATCTGGTCGAACACCGCTCTCGCTGGCTGCTGGGGATGGGCATGAAGGAGCAGTGAAGCTACTCTTGGGGAGGGAAGATGTCAACCCCAATAGCTCAGATAGGTTTGGCCGAGTGCCGCTCTCGTGGGCTGCCGGGAATGGGCGTGAAGGAGTAGTGAAGCTGCTGTTGGAGCGGGAAGATGTCAACCCCTGTAGTTCGGATAACTTTTGCCGAGCACCGCTCTCGTGGGCTGCTGTGGGTGGCCATGAGGGAGTAGTGAAGCTACTGTTGGGGCGGGAAGATGTCAACCCCAACAGCCCAGACACGAAGTATGGTCAAACGCCGCTCTTCCGGGCTGCCGAGAGGGGTTACGCGGGAATAGTGAAGCTACTTTTGGGGCGGAAAGATGTCAACCCCGACGCCCTAGACAAGGTGTATGGTCAAACACCGCTCTCCCGGGCTGCCGAGAATGGGCGAGAAGGAGTAGTAGGGCTGTTGTTGGGGCGGGAGGATCTCAACCCCAACATCTCAGACACAGAGTATGGCCGAGCACCGCTCTCCCGGGCTGCCCGGAATGGCCATGAGGGAGTAGTGAGGCTACTGTTAGGGCGGAAAGATGTCAACCCCAATATCTCCGATAAACGCGGCCGAACACCGCTCTCGTGGGCTGCCGGGGATGGGCATGAAGGAGTGGTGAAGCAGCTGCTGGGGCGGGAGGATGTCAACCCCAATAGCCTCAGCAAATCTCATCAGACACCGCTCACACTGGCCATCCAAAGGAGGCGCGCTAGAGTCGTTGAACTACTACAAGCCCGAAATTCCCTAAATAT
>Ga0307513_10004521_pt1 | contig 18540 bp, 17 predicted proteins | sample 15_EM_MG_FD_202174 | JGI IMG/M metagenome (GOLD analysis project Ga0307513, IMG submission 202174) | Populus trichocarpa ectomycorrhiza microbial communities from riparian zone in the Pacific Northwest, United States - 15_EM | ecosystem: Host-associated > Plants > Roots > Unclassified | place...
GTACCCTAATTGGTACTAGTACTGCTGTTACACGCCCATCCTTTGGGGAGTAATCGGCCACCTTGTTATTGGTGGTACCTGGAAACTCGGCCTTGCACTCTTCGTTTGCCGTCAGTGGCATTCAATAGTCATTTCCAACCAAAAGTCTTGGCCTACCATGGAGATCGGCGAAGCGTATATCCGGTACTTGCTCTGCAGTTTTGAACGTGGCACTAACCTACAGCGGAGGCCTGACAGAGTGGCACTCCAAGTGCATGCCTCAGAAAGAAAAGATAGTAATCCATTATTACCCCCCATATCCTATAGACCCAAGCGCATTACGAATATTAAGTGTGAACAAGAGCCCTCAGGGTATGTTCAATGTTTGTCAGGATTTATATTTTCAGGTATTAGCTTGCTGTTGTACGTCTGTAGTGCTAGTCGTCTTATTTGCATGCTAGTCAGACCCGACCACATTTGACAAGCGTCCGACGATTGTCTGGCTACCACTGCGCACAGTTCTACAAGTGGGAACAGCTGTTATAGTTGAGGTAATATGAGGGGGATATATCCCAACACCATCGCTATTGGGCCGTGGAGTCGCATCTCCCGAAGGACAGAAAGAGGAAGACCGGAGGGAACTCGATTCGAGATTCGGACCAATATCCTATCAGCAGAGCGTACAAGCTTTATAGAAAATATAAGACATTTCACCGCATGGGAGGATTGATCCGAATCGTGAAACAACACAGGAAAGGTCAGGGATTGGGGGGTGACCGTGAAGCCCACAGCACGGCTCTCATGAAGGCCACACAGGAAACCGAGGATTAGATGGTAGGATGAGAGAGGTGGACAATCGAGGGGAGGAAGGTGGGCAGGACAGCAGGCAACAGTCGTGCGTACAAGAGGGTAACCAACATTCTGACCTTCTGAATTCGTTACACATGCTTGAAGTTACTGTTCATTGTTACCGCGAGGCGAACGGGAGCGCGAGGATTCGGAGGGAGACCCGAGAACTAGCGCCGGCATCTGGGGTCATCCAATATGAGTCGTGTCTGCTCCTGGGAGTGGAGGAGAGATTGTCGCTCGTGCGTCATCGCCCTGGTGGCCTAACGATCTGGATGAAACTGTCCTCAGGTAGGCTGGCTTTCTGGCCGAATATGGGCGGTTCAGTTGTGGGGGTGATGTTGGATTATCATAACCACAACAACAGCATATTTAACATTGCTTGCAATCACGAGACAATACCACAAATAAAAAGTGTAGGTGCATCGGAAGTGGAATTGTACATCATAGGACATGAGATGAACCTAAGGAAAAAGTAGTATACACTATATACTGTTCATCTGGTTAGCCAATTGGTGATACAAGATAGTAATGAAATCCATGAAGCGAAACTCTAAGCCGTGGTGTACTGACCCACTACTACTGTGAATAAACCAAATGTCATGTATAGCAACAGTCAATTTCCAGAAGAACGTCTTGATTCGGCGATGGGGATCGCGGCACAGAGTGAGGACACTTGATCAGAGGGCAGGGGAGATGTACCCGTACGCTGATGAGCCTGGATTGGTGGACTGTTGATAATATCCCATCCACTATCGTTGCCGTTCGAGGTTTTCCGCCCACCCGTGAAAGAAAATTGATGGCAGTTTCAGACGTCGAGGTGGAAGGTGGATAGGTTGTTGCTTGTGGGTGATCGCTTATGACGGGGCTGTAGAAAATAGATGAGCTGTCGCGGGTGTTGAACCCAGAGCCGGTCCATTGACACCACTCTCGTGCTGGCTATATGCACGTGTTATAAGCTTTGGCTATTCATCTCGATACGAATGCTCAATTTGCATCTTGTGGCGGGAGAACTGAGAGTTGTCGAATATGGTACATATGGGTGTCAGCCCGTTGTTCACCACTATCATGGACTCGAAGAAGTGGGTTTGGCGTGAGTGGATGAGAACCGAACACGACGTATCTAGGGCTCGGCCGAGGTTCGTCGCACATGATATGGACCTCTTTTTCCACACCCACGCTAAGGATGACGGGGGCTGTTCCTGCACCAACAGTTCGGATCCTTGCATCGACCCCGGTAAATCGCCACGTCGCGTTCGTCCGACTAGACAAGTCGAGATGACTCCGTCCATTGTCCCACGTATTACCGATCCCGAGCCTCTGCCTCCAACTTCCAGGTAGGATATTCCGGGTTATGCAGAAGAGTACCGTGTTGATAAACCCGTGTAGCATGAACAGCGCTGCTGTGCTGATGGTGACAAAGAAGGGAACCGATGCACCATTGAAAGTCGAGAACCGAGCGGAGGCGAGAGGTAGGATGATGACAGTGTAGACGATTGGGTACCATAACATGTGCTTCGCCACTCTGGTCAAATGCGATTCAACACGTTGGTCATCTGTCACGATGCACGCTCCGTCGCTCGTTCTGCCAACCCTTACTTTGGGCCGTGGATGGAAGTGAATTTTGTGTCCGGCTGAGACAGTGATGTTGCCGCGTAGTCGGAAGAACACGAGCAAATAGAGGATGAAGGATGACCCAGCCGAGATGAACATGAGGAGATACGAAGTTGCATATCGTTCTATTGGGTACGCGGGCGTGATCCAACACCAGTGCCCAGAGACTCCAAAATATGGACCTATCTCCTTTGGTTTGGCGATGACGAAGGCTTCAACGCACAACTCCAGTAGCAGGAGAGCCCATGATACAACGAGGACGATGTAGCATGTGCGGTTCGACCACGGGCGACGATAAAAGAGTAGACTGAAGGTATGGGCGGCAATCACAAAACAGAAAATTGCTGTTCCAACCTGAGGAGTGTGAGTGCTCACCCTTCACGGTCGGGGATAGAGGCCCTCGCACGTTACCGAATTGCTTGATAAGCCCTTGGGCCGTGCATGCAACACCAGAATATACACGGCCTGCGACAACCCAGGGAATGTTCAAGAGCCCGCCAATGGCTTGATCAAGGTTGCATATGAGAAGTGAAATGAAGTATGTCGCGACATGCGTGCGAATGAAGAGCGTTTTGTCGAATGAGCGGCGACTCCGTATTGCGGAGAGCTGAGAAAGAAGCCCGAGGCCAAGGGGGAAAGAAGGGAGTAAATTTGGCACGTTCGACCCTCACATTCACAGGTAAAAGGTACATACCCCAAGAACACCGAAAACGCCCAGGACGGAGATCAAGGACAGCAAACTACACCCAACGAGGACCTAGCGAAGATTTCAACGATGGGGGGAAGGTGAGCAAGTAATCAACAGATAGTATTGGAAGAGGGACTAACTGCAACTCCAGCGGACTCGTGACCACTATAGACCAGTTCTGTTTGAAGTGTGGTGGCCATAGGAGCGCGGAAGGCGGAAGGCGTGGCAGGAGGAAGGAGACGATTGGTTGAGAGTATAGTCGACAACACTGGAACAGAGGTGAAGGCGAGGAGAACGTTCTGAAGGTGAGTGGGTCAGACGATATTATATTCATGCCGATCCTTTCCGATGCTGTCAAACACTCCTTGGTGTACGGGTTGACTACCCGGCATCAGTTATGCCACTACCCCACACGCCCCAGCTGCCAATAATTCACAACCGCTCGACCGCGGGAGAATATCTTGCTCCATAACTGGTGAATGAGGTAACGGTGATAACCTGGGAAAATGACAGATATATATGGTAAGAAGTCAGGCACTAGAATCCATAACGTAAATCTATGGGCGTTTAGGGGTCCGCACAACACCCAAATGTTTCCGGCGATGGCTCCCACAAGGAACGCACAGAACAACATCGTCAACTTTGGCACGGTTGCTGCACGGCAGTCGGCCTACTAAATCGTAAACCGTAGCTCGGACATAGCCCACCAACCGTAGTCTAGCACATGCAAACACATACAAACATATATACTTGTGCCAATTTGAGCATAATGTATATTTTATCTCTTTCACGATCAACCTCGGCAGTTTCCGCAGTTCCCACAGTACCCTAGTACTAGTACAAAACGTGTTCAGGGAGTTGCTCGCCTTGCGTTCCTTTACTCTAGGTAAGCATTAGAAATACAGGAAATGGGTTATAAGAACACTAGCTAAAGCGCGGCATGGCTAGTTGACACTCCAAGAGTGTCACCTGCCGGCCCACCCAGCCTCTAGGAGGGGCGAATGTCAAATCCGTAAGACAAATTAAGAATTGCGGTGCGCCATGAACCTGATTTTCCCACACTCCAGACTCTCACCCTCGAAGGGTACGCCTCTTGTCTCTGCAGAAATTGGAAGAAAGCCAGAAGTCGGGACGCAGGAGCCAACCCGTCTCCACACAGATGTTCATTTTCGTTCACCTCTTCAATGTCACTGTAACTCTCACGGACAAGTGCGCAGTGACGCGACGGCCACTGCTCAGACCGCAATACCCCCAGCCGTCCATTGGAAAGATAGATTGATTGTCACCTGTATTTCCATTATTATTGTCCGGGCGTTGGTGTATTCTTGAACAAGCATGTTTCTCTGACTATCTCCAAGCTGGACACATTTGGTCGGGCGCGGGCAACGCAGTTAGGCGTCCTCCGCTTCACGGTTGGCTCCGAGAACACCACCGGTGCTCACTCCATGGTAATGTCAATCTTGCGGGACGTGGGTGGCCGGTGGCCGCTCTGCTTTAGAAGGTTTGGGGTCGCCCTACGTAGACGAGGCGAGCTCATCATCATCCCTAAGGCCCGCCTGTTCACCCTTGCGAATTCTACACACCTCAATGAGGAATCAGGAACGAACTACTGGAAATACAACTTACATTCAGGGTCTACACTGGTTGGATACGTACGCTTGTGCTCTGTACTACCCGATCCACTTCTTCTCAAAGGGCTCATCAATGAGGAGGAAGAAAGTTTGATTCTAAGAGATCACACGACCGGGACTTTGGAAGAAGCATTTCCGAAACATGGTCGAAGTGCTGCGAGCCCGTCTTTTGCGGGATTCGGTACGGCTGGGCCGAAGCGAAACCATGGGCACGTGGGCACAAAGGTGTTCTCGTGGGACTTTTCTCCGGAAACAGGCCGTGACAGCCAACTGACACTTGAGCGCGTGAAGAATCAACGAACGAACCTTTGGACACGCTCAGGGTCGAGTAAATAAAGTGATCTAACTTCGTTGCCCACTCAGATTGGTGGTTATTATGTTACAATCACTAGAACGACGAGCAACACCTTGGGTATTGGCTTGGCTATCAGTCAACTGTCAGCTGGTCGTCAAGACGTTTCTTTGGATAGCGCTTTACCTACTGGCTGTCCCGTGCAGATTCACGGCTTTGTCGGATATCCGTAACGGTAAAGCACCCTGTATTTTATATTATTTTCCCTAATATTCCACCGAATTCAAATCAAGTGACGCAGTTACCACTAGGCTAATGCACAAATGATCACCGCCGTCACTGTCTGGATCAGTGACTGGTTACTGCCCTTGACTGGTTGTATAGCGCTCTTTTCTACGCTTAAGAGATTCAAGGAACAGTCATGTACATGCTCTACACGCAAAGTTCTACCATTCAATCCGGAGGGCCAGCCTCCGGCCGATTGTTTCTCCTCTAGGTCCTCTCACCTATGTTATATACACTGTCCCTTGCCTCACTCCTCACTCGTCTGGCACTCTCACGCTGAAAAGTCAGGTGGTATGATCCGGCTTCACGCACACTAGTCCTGTACCTAACGAACTTTATCGACGTGCCCATTGATGTTGAAGGGCTGTCGATCACCTTGCGTTCACGAGTCCGACATGCCGTGATTGTTCCCTTTGCGCCCAGCCTCCTGGATATACATCGCAGGAAAATAAAATTACAGCCCAACGGGAGAATCGGTTTTCACTAGCACCTGGTGTTCACATGTTTGCATGTTTCGTTTATGAATACGGACTCGAATTCTCCTAGCTATAGATTATCTACTTGGGTGACGACAACCTCATTAGTCCCCGACCCCTGTCGGATTTGTACGAAGTCCCATCGTTGGCGCCTTCGAGGGTCAGAACTTCTGGATGAATATCAGCGGAAATTGGTTAAGCTTTCTCGGACGGCGCCCTCATCAAACGAGGGGCTGCTGTTGCGATCGATCCTTGTTTACTCGGGTGACCCCCTTCGACATCGTATTAATAATATTATTTGATTGTACTAGTTATTACGACTCATTACTGACTAAAATATCTTTAACGGGGGACAGGGGAATCCCGTAAAACACCCTTGTTTATTACGATCTACGGGGGGACTGGTAATATAGCAGACAATCGACCATACTACACATGAAATGGAAAGCGGAATTGCAACTGGTGGGCAATCCAGAATACCCAGGCTCGAGCGGTACTATTTCGAGGCTAACTACCAAGAATCGCCCTGGTCGTGTTATCTGACAATTGGGTCAACGGGCATGAAAGACGTATAGAGCGCTCCGAGAGTCCCAATTTCCGACAACTACCTTTCAGGGGACCCTCAAGTCCTCGCCAACTTTCTATCCACTATTCATCATCTTGGTCCCGTTTGGGCTGAACGCGATGCTAGGCGCATGCTGGATCTCATTATTTCCATCTAGTACAGAGCGTATTTACCAAGTACGCGACCGAAGCACCCTGCGAGCATCTGGACCAAAAAAAATATAGGAGCACAGCAGTAACACCGACGATGAGAGTATCGGAATCTTGACAGTAGCCGAAGATTGGTTGAACAACTCTGAGCCAGTCTCCATTCAAGCCTCATTGCAATCGTCGCGTCTTCGTAGATCTTTTCCGTACTGCCCGTAGGAAGAGTGGGACTGCCTCAGCTAGGTGTTGTTGCGCTTGCCAAAGCTCTGTGCTCCCCAGCAACCAAATTCATGACGGTGTGCTTTCTCCTTCAGGTATACAAACGATCCGTATACGGTTGTCTTTTAGGGAGACATCAACAATCCCCCTCCCACCGTGTAATTGACAAGCGCCCTTGGACGGGTCGAAATGGGTGCTCCTTGGCTTACTGCCTAGTGCAGAGCTGACTGGCCTCTATGCCTTGGTGCTCTTCCTCTAAAGACGAAACCCACTTAGAAGGGCCCTAGTGAACGGAGGAATTCAGGAAGTGAATACATTCTGCGATTCTGATCTACACCCCCGCATAATATGCAATCAGAATCGTCTATATGATAGGGGCCGAATGCCGGGTCGTGGTTATGAGCAAGAAGTCTACCTCGATAGACAAGAAGTTAGGTGGAAAAGCACCCGGACGACCAGAGTGCCATAGCATAGCGGATGAAAAGTACCAAGAGGCCAATGGGGTGATGTACCATAGAAGAAGTTTTATGCTTGAACGGCGGAAGGGGCTTGGCTCCCAACAACCGACGAAGTTATTGCCATGGCATCTGTATGACGTTCTGTATGAGCTTCTGGGGGAATGATCGACCTATCCTCTGGAGTAGGAAGGGTGAGTATGTCGATGTCCATACGATCCAAGCTAAAGGGAACATGAGAAGCGTTGCTGCTGCTGCCACTCGCCGGCGTCTCTCCAGGAACTGTAGTACTGGCGGTGGGAGGAATGGTAGGAGCCAGGTCGCTGACGGTGGTATCTGTTTCTCCTGCGGGTCGTTCCAGTACTGGATCTTGGATCGACGGAGCAGTACTGTTGCTCACAGCAGCAGCATCCGAAACCTCAGCAGGTTGTTGTTGGACTACACCGACCATCTCTGCTCCGGAACTTTGATTCTCTTCGTCTTCACGATCTCCGTCACTGCCTTGGCCGTCTGGAGAAGTATTTGTTGGTTGACCTTGGGAGATTTCCATCGGAGGTTGTTCTGGTGTAGGCGGCGTGGGCGGTGTGGGCGGCATTGGCGGAGGCGGCACCCACCCGAGTGGGCGAGGAATATGATTGACTAGAATATGCTCCCGTCAGGAAATTATCACCATAAGTAACCAGAACTAAGCTCATACATTCTCGGGCATGGGCTTTAAAAGATGAAAACGTGAATACGGGTCAATAAGCGCGAACTAGATGGAAAGTCTAGCTTTGACTCACAATGATCGTCCTCCTGTGGACAAATACCAACAACCAACTCTCCATCTCCCTCTTCGCCTTCTTTCTTGACATACTGGAACATATCGGGACAATCCTTCCTATCCCTCACAGCGCGAGGTAGTGTCCCCTCGGTATGAGCGTTTGCGCGTTCTTTGATCCACCATTGCTTCGCACCCCAATAGAACACCTCAAGTGCGCATGCACGGCAGACCTTTGACAGATGGAGGTTGACCGCTCGAGGTCGGCTGGAAGGGTTAGCGACGTTGGCACTGGTGTTTGCATTGGAGTTCGTGTCGGGGATGGGGGCGTCCCCTTGAGCAGCACCGGCGGGACTAGAGTCGGTAGAACCCTCGTTCGAGTTGGAGGATGGGATCGATGGGACAGACTCGCTACTGCTGGTGCTAGTAACAGCAGTCCCACTCGCAGAATCCGAAGTGGATAGCGAACCTTCATGTTCTTGACTGTTGTCCGTGCCGACGGGTGCGCCGGTTGGAACAGATGTTGGCTCTACCTCGACCGGTTGTACAAATTCGGCTGCTGCGGAGTCTAGAAGGATAGCTAGGCTATCTACCTCAGGTTGAGGCGTCGGCACTGATATGGGAGTGATTGCCCTTGTTTCCACAGGAGAAGTAATTCCATCTGCAGCAAGTATCGCATCTACCAGCGCGCTCGCTTCTGCTATTGCGTCCGAAGGTTGTTCAGGGATGACCAGCTCCGCTGGTGCAGACTGCGCCGGTGCAGCATCAGGCATTGCTGTATCGTGCTGAGGCGTGGGCACTGGCTCAGGATTGGAATTGGAGACTGGTTCTGTGCCTGTGGATGGGTCGGGCATGGGATTCGAGCTGGGATTCACATTGGTATCGGGTGGCTGGTGGGGTTCCTCAGGCATTTCCGCGTCGCGAGGGTTGTCGTCATCCTGCTGCTCATCTGATCCACCCGCAGCTCCAGCTTCCGATCCACTAGTTGAAGCCGAATCGGTCTCCACATTCCGCTGTCGCTGTTGAGAATCGTTGAGAGCGGCGGCAACCGCCTCAGGGAACATCCCTCGATCGAACAGCGGCTTCCACTTTTCTGGACCCCTCAATATGTTCTCGACTATCTGTGATGCGTCCAGCGGTGAGTCACAGGAATATTGTTTCAACAAAGCATCACTCACCGACACATAGATATGCCTTGGACCGATTCCCTGATCCCGCAAATAATCGACCAAATACTCCCACTCAACAGCGTTCACACAGAAAGACTGATACGCCTCCGGCGTAAGGATGAGGTCACTCAAGCCCTCCAGCAATGCAGGCTTGGCCTCCCTAACCCTCCTCGCATGACAACGTTGTGGACTCACCAGTCCACAAAACGTCTTACGGCAGAAATCGCAGCGTGAGGTCGAAGGTGCGCCTACAGCGTGCAGGTGCTCACATGAGCCGCAGACAGCATGGCCCGGGGGGGGACCGCCGGTAAGAAGCGAGGCGCGAGAGATATCAATGGAAGGATCGATGATAGGTTGAGGGCAGACCCAGTTAAAGTCATTTGGAGAGTTGCAGTGAGGGCATGGACGGTAGTATGCGTCGTTGTCTTGGGGAGGTGCGAGTTCCGGGGATCGAGGGCGAGGAGTGGGAATCTGTAAGCATATTAAGGTTCCAGCATCAGATATATATGAGGTCGCGTACGCGAATGCTGCTACCAGCTGTGTATATTTCGTTTGCCTGCTCCATCTCGCGTGGAAGACGGGCCTTCGAGGGCACTGAACGCAGATAAACTTCTATTATGGATTGAATCGCTCGAGAAGGTATGACTTGGTTGACTGCTTGCCGACATGTTGGACAGGTCACGCCGGTATACTGGACAGGCAGGTATATGAGTAATCATGCAGGTCGCAAGAGGGTGGGGAATGAACTAGAAAGGGAATCCACTGTCACCAATGGCAAGCACTCGGTGAAGTGAGGAAATGGTCGTCCAACCAAGCCCAAAGGGTCATCGTTGTTCCCATCCTATTCTTGTGAAGGCAGCAGTGAAACACGCGCGCTTGAGCTCAAACTATAGCAACCACTGTACTGTTTGATATCACAGAAACCATTGAAGCCCCTCTGGCCATTCGTAAAGTTGGACACAACCTCACGCCACACAATGCCCGGAGGGCGCAGTTCCAGCGGAATAAGATACTGAACCCAGAACTCACCTTTGTCCACATCGTATAACAGCTATAGGAAGGGTGAGCAACCTGTGTAGATCATTGAGGGGAAACCACTAGCGAACCACTGACCTGCCGCAGAAATAATGTTGGCATGGAAGGGCGATGACGGGATTGTAGCACAGCGCAGAGCAGCACGGGCAACTGAGCTCGACCTCCATCTCCCTTACGAGTCGGGCTGCGTCTGCTCCATCCCCGCTCTTGTCGCCGCCACTGTCGCTCTCGCGTTTCCGCCGCTTGTTCGAAGACTCCGGTTGAACACCAAGTTCGTCGTCCATATCTCCTGCAGGTCGCTTGAGCGATGCGGTGCTGCTCGTAGGGCTCGCAGGTAAAGGTTCGGCCAGGTTGTTGTGATCGCTGGGGGCGTTATCGGCGTCGCCGGCGTCTTCTGTGATGACTCGGGCGACTTCGAGCTCTGATTCTGTGTCCATTTTAAGGGCAGCGGATGACTCGATGCAAAGCAGGTGCTTTGATAGACGAGTCGCGTCGCCGCCTCGTGGTGGTCGGAGTCTAGAGATGTCGAGCTCTTTGTCCGGAATAGCGGCGCCCGTCGGGTAAGGGATAAGACGTGTGAGTGTACTTGATTAGGCTGGCGCAATGAAGTTGTGTCAGTGCAGTGCCAGCAGACACCCACACGTTTAAAGTAATGTTTAATAGGAAAGCCTCAGATCTCCACCTGGCCCTCTAGCTGTCCAGGCCCTAGAAGCCAAATGACGCACACGTGGGCATCATTGGAAGGTAGCGCAGATCAATGGGTCAGCACACTGCATGCAAGAGCAGGACTCGTAAATGTGGCTCAAAAATTGGTCATTATGCTTGGTAAACGCCACGAATACCTTCTGCGAGACATATGATGGATCAGAATGATGGAAACTCGGGGCATAGGGAACTTTTCGAGCTGTGTGGCAAGGACTAAGCCATAGCCGAGGCCACGTGGATAGGCCACAATAGCACACTGTAGAATGTGAGTATTCAATGTGAGTATCCATACAGTATGACCTCCATCCCAAAACGTACAGATTTTGCCACCGACAGGCCGACCTCGTCAAGAAAATGGAAACCCATCGTGCGCGAAAGGAGACAGTTTTACGTACCAGCAGAGTGGGGTGTTGTCTTATATTTGTCTGAGGAAGGCTTCAGACCCGTCTGCGGATGGCTCGGGATAAGAGTCGGGTGAGTGGCGAATGAGTGACAAACCACTCAACTAATTGACATAGCCAAACAAGAGATGAGACAGTTCGATTCACTGCTTGATGCACCTTGAGACCATCCTCCCAGCACGATTGGTTGCTGTTGCAAGAATTGCGATGGCGGAGAAGGCGTTTCGGAGGGCGAATGCCTGATTTCTGAACTAAAATGGGTCTTGTAACTCGAACACCTGAGCCGTTTCACTCGCCCGAAGGCTTGCCGGGTAAACGCAATGCGACCTGGAACCCCCCCCCCCACGCAACTGACAATGCTAACTTTATATTTTCTATCAACAAACAGAGTCGGGTACTTTGTTTTGTGGTTGACCGACAAAACCCAGGAAATAAGAGGTTGACTTGAGGAAACGGTTTATAGCCCAGAAGCATACCGTGATTGATGCTGAGAACTCGGACCGAATAAGTTACTTTGATGTTGAGATAGAGGGCCCCAGTCTATCGAAAATTTAGAAGCCATTCCATCGAGCATGGATCGTGATATTAATCGCTAATCGCCCAGGTTCATCGACGATATCAGTACCAAGTACCCAAACGAAGACATGATATCAAATTTCCGCAAGGCACTTCTGAGCACAGGAACATGCCCTACGAGCACTTTGAAGAATGACGCCAAAGCCAAATTTCCTAACTTCGTCCTTGAAAATACCCACTATGCGCGCTCAGAACATAACTGGCAGCGATTCATTGGCTGGTTGATAACCTGTGCCTTCAGCCTTTCGAAAAGCATCACCCGTGCATTTCGATCCCATCATGGCTTGCTGGCCTGCCGATCCAGGCAGGCACCTGGTACCGAAGTTTTCGGGAGGCGAAATAACGATCGTATGACAAAGATTCGATAGCTTCATTAGTCCCTCTAGATTTTGTATACAGAGTCGCACTGAGACATTGTTTTCGTACCTAGAGACATCGTTATTCTTAGAATGTCTCCTTTGCGGAATTGCAACAGTCTCCTACCATTATTCTGCCAGAACATCTTCTCTTTCTCGTACTTTAGAGCCCCGCTTGATTATTCACACTGACCCGCCTATCCGAGCCTCCCTCGAACACATCTGCAAACGCGCCCTGGATCTCTGGGATCATATCTTGAGTTAAGGTCGCTCTCCCATGCTTCTCAAATGCTCGTCTTGAGATAGTGCGTGTGAGGATTGCAGCGCCGACCGAGGATAGCAGGGGAAGGCGGGAAGACGCGAGTGCGGTACTCCCCGGGGCTTGTGGTCGGAGATGTCTGTGGTCGCCGGAATGTGAAACAGGGAGATGTCAATAATGAACCGCTTATGGTCGCAAAAGGGAGGTTGGGACTCACGCGTAGACTCCCTCTTCATAATTCTTCGACCAAGCCAACATACATGCCGTTATTCCGGACAGAATATCACCTTGACCCCCGCATCGTTTGAGACCCCCGCGAGTTACGATCTGCTCCCAAGCTGAGCGACCATAGAGGAATGGATCCAACTAGTACAGACCTCCGCGGTTTCTCGTTCGCCAGTGGTCGTTGTAGAGTGCGAGAATGACACAATATCGGTCTCGCCCTTCTGGAAAACCGTCACCCCTCCGAGTGCATTAGAGAGGGTGGTCGCAGCTTGTGTCTTGGACGGGAACGAACTAGGCGGCGGAAGATTCTAAACGAGGGGTTAAAGTATGAAACGTTGAGCCGTATCGCGTACCAAGGCCTGACACATCCTTGCAAACTCCGCGACATTCGGGGTCACAATGGCCTTTCGGTATCCCTTGATGAGCTCGGGGTCATTTTGTATTAAGAAGAGTGCATCTGCGTCCAGAACAAGGTATAATCCCGCCTCACGAGCGAGTTGAATCGCAACCCGAGCGAAAGCTTGCATGTGCGGCTCACGACCCAGTCCAGGCCCAACCACCAATACATGGAGTCGTGGGAGGAGAGCATGAAGCGATTCCTCCAATTGCGGTATCGACCTACGTAATGGTCATCAATTTATAGGCACGGCGTACGGGCGACGGCCACACGAGACAAACTTACGTTTCTGAGGCAAGGAGAGGGTAGACCATCAAGTCTGGTGTGTAGCTCTTGATAGCGGGTGCTGCCGTCGGGGAACAAATGACATGGGCAAGGTCTGCACCCTGCGCTCACGTCACTGCTCTATCGTAACGGCTCTACTGACTTGCTTGATTAGTACCCACCGTCCGTAGTGCGGCAATTCCAGCAAAGTAGGGTGCTCCAGTATAGCTGCATTGGTATGAAGAGGGTTGGATATGATCGTTCAGGTGCAACGAAAGCATATACATACTCCCTACTGCCACCAAATATGCCCACTCGACCTATATCGATGGAAGATATAGTCAGCCGATGAGTAGAGGGCGATCACGCCGAACCCACCAGCCTGTCCCTTGTGCAGTGCAGGGGTCAAAGGCGGGATAATCAGCTTGACTTGCTCTAGAATTGTCTTTGACATTTTATCTGCTCTCGGGTTCTCTTATTTCGTTTTTCTAGTTTCGTTGAGGCCGGGTGGCGGTAAGATCGGACGCCAAGTTTCGATCAAGGTTGCTTTCGCAGATGAACGTCATTCTCACCCACAGCGAGGACGACACGCTTGACGTGTTCGCAGACTCGCTGGGAGTGTTATTCGACCACGCACCTGTGGCGGTAACCCGCACGGCGATCTGGACGCATGAGCCTAGCGGGATTACGCTCGCCGTTCCGCAGGTTGCGGAGGCGAAGAACTGGGGTCTCCAAGCGGATGCGATATGGGTATCTTCAATCTTCGTAGCGGAGAATTTGGACATGTTCTTCGGCCATGATGGGCTCGATGGAAGGCACGTCCTGGAGTTGGGCGCAGGCGCGGGAATGACAGGGATCTCGATTGATCGGAGGTGGAATGATGCACGGGTAGTTCTCACAGATTATCCGGATGCAGGCATACTTCGAACACTGCAACAAAATGTAGCCAGGAATTTGGAGCCAGCTGGGACACGCGTGCAAGTCAGAGGACACGCGTGGGGCAGTACAGAGGGGATAGATGAAAACAACTATCATGTTGTTACAGCGATCGACACGCTCTGGACTTCGGAAACCCATGTGGCATTATGCCAATCGATCACACAAGCCTTGAAGAGGGAGGAGGATTGTAGAGCGTACATGGTAGCCGGTATTCATACTGGCAGATACGTTCTCGATACGTTCCTGAAAACAGTCGTGCAATACGGGCTATGCATCGATTATCTCGTTGAGCTTCGTGTTCGAGATGGCTACGAACGAGATTGGTATGCAGGAAGGGAAGACACCCGTGAATGGCTACTGTACATCCGCTTGCGGTGGTCGGTCGACATGTCCCTAGACTTCGCAGCGCAGCCGCGTAGTTTGCTTATCCCCCACATTACCGAGAATGACTGACGTATATATACATTCAGGGTGTTTCTCTGTTGTGGAGGCGGGCCCTGGCCGAGTGCGGGGCTCGTTAGGCGCATACGTATTGTATTTAGAGGTAGACGAAGATGCTAAGGCTACAAATGAGTGGGGAGGATGATAACGGAGCCCTGGTTTACGACTTTATCCAGTCCGTGCAACTAAAGGTGCGTGATATCACGCCCAAACACGTAATTTATGGCCCTGAGGAAAGGTGTGAGGCAAGAAAAGGTTAGGAGCCGATACATGCTTACCATAATAATGGGATCCGGAGTTTGTTCCTCCACGAGATCGTCATGGTGAGGTATGCAGTTCGCCAAAGGATCCAAGCCAGCCACCTAAACAAGCAACAGGGTAATTACCAATGGACTTTGAGAAGAGACTTTGAGCATACCCTTTGAGTTCCCATCGTCCTTGGTCCTGTCCAATAGCCTTCCATTCCCCCAAATACGCGAGGACGCCGTAGTTTCGGAATTTGAATGGTGCTCCAACTGCCGCCTCTGGGTCCTCAGGTGCTATGATTTCCTTTTCTTCCTTCATCACTTCATCCGGTGTTGCTCGTTCGTTCACAGAATGGTCGGCAGGTGTAGGCTTGTTTCGCGCAAGCGATTCAAACCACTTACGCATCCAGACACCCTTTTGCGAAGCGACCTGAGCAGTCAAAGGGAGCTCCATACCCTCGATCACTGCACAGTCTCCAAGAGCGTACACGTCCTTGATCAACTTGGGCGGTTTCCCTTCTTCCGTGGGTGCATCTTGGATGACCCGAAGCCACCCATCTGTAACTAGCCGTCCACCTTTCGGATCCTTCTTGACGCCTCGCAAAGATTTGATAAGCGGGGTCATCTCCACGCCGGTACTCCAGACCAACATTCCAAACGGCACCTCGCCCTCTTCCCTGACGTGTAAAATTCCATCATCAACGCAAGTAACAGTGCGTCGCGTTCGTACTTCAATGTGCTGCCGTGCAAAATGCTCCGTGGCATATTGAGCGAGTGCTGAATCGAACATTGAAAGGATGCGCGGGGCGACGTCGTAGAGCGTGATGCGGACACTCGTTAGCAACGTTGGATACTTCTTGGATAGATCATCGTGGATCAGATCGTGCAGTTCTGCAGAGAATTCCACGCCAGTCGGACCCCCACCCACAACGCAGAAGTGTAGGAGTTGCGCCCGTCGTGCCTCGGAGGTGGAAGGCAGGGATGCTTCTTCGAAGCATCGGAGGATGCGCCTCCGGATCTTGATGGCGTCCCGAGTCTCCTTTAGGAAGTAGGCATGTTCTTGCACACCAGGAATGCCAAAGGTTTGTGTATGTGAGCCGACTGCGATTACGAGCTGGGGTACGCGCGTCAGGTAAATGAGGGCATCGCATAGATAAAGTGATACTACACCTTGTCATACTTGATGTTGAACGCCCGCGATTCCTCCCATCCGTGGAGAGGGCTTACACACCTGAGCTCCTTCTTTTCAAAGTCTACAACGAAGAGCTTAGGACGTTCTAAGGAAAAGCTCCAGAATGGGTGACTTGCCTATTGAGCTAACGCTGGCCTCGTAGTATTCGACTCCTTTAGGACCTCGAACACTCTCTAAGGCAGTTCGGGGCTCGAGAGTTCCGACACTCGTAGAAGCGAGGAGAGGCGTAAAAACAAAGTAAGGTCTTGGAGAGATGACAACAGGCTGAAATTGTCGAACGGGAAGGTTTCGAAGAAGCGAGAATCCGCCCCATCCTGTGCCAAGCACAACGAGACGCGTGCGACCTACAAATCACGATATCGTCAGTCCAAATCAGGCACTGGATGCATAGTGCTGCGGAATAATTGTGTGACCCGCATTCCGAGAACTCTCCGAGAACTCGGAGGTTGCGCTCATTGCTTATTGCGTTCCTGAAGACACGGCCTATCGTGCATATAGAAACGCGAGAGTGTGAATATAGGGCTGTTAGAGCGTAACGCTCCGCGCTACGACGCCCACAACCGTTCGGCACCCAAAAATGGCATTCAGACCCACCAGCTTGCTGATCATCAAGCCGCTGAACGGATATCCATCGCTTGGCTACCTGCGAAGCCAATGGTCCTATCTTACGAGACAAATGTCGACTTGCTGGTATCAGCGACATGGGCGAGGTCAAGTTGCATGCAATGGGGGTTTGAAACCAGTGCTTGCGTTCAAAGCTTCCGATGTTTCTGGAAATGTGGTTGGCGTTCCTTGCCATTCGGAGCGCTCGCCTGAAATGAATAAGATGCTTCAGCAATGTCCACCCAGTTGCCGTTATCGGGCCGGGCAAACCGGAAATGGGCTTTCAAGATGGATTTATGGAATTTTCGAAATGTGGATGGATGGTTCAAGGACTAGTCCCCTATGCTCTTACTGGAGAGACTTGGGGATATCGAGCAACACGGCTGATTGGGACTGCTTCCAGATATCAAAGCATTGAGATAGCCACTATGAAGCGCCGTAGCAGCACTGCATACAATGATTGCGTCTCGAGACAAATATTTCGTCAGAGTGTACCAAACACCATGGGAAGGTCGTTAACATATGCTTTAACAGGATCTGATGCAAACAAAACAGCATGAAATATCGGGTTTCTCCCCCTAAAAAAGCTGGACATGTTGGGGATTGAACCCAAGACCTCATGCAATCCCAAGAAATGCGAAGCAAGCGCGCTACCACTGTGCCACATGCCCGGAAATCCACAGACTAAGCACCCAAATTTAGATAAATCATTGTCATAATTTTAGCTGGGAGTCATTACCGCCATAGGGGTCGGGACGGAGAGGACAGGGCAGAGTAGAAGTAGTACCCGATTGAGGATGGGAGCACATCCAATCACCGGCAAAGATCGAGCGCGGTACATCCAACCTCACCTCTGTTCGTGGAGTGTCTCGGATTAACGATCGCGAACCCTCTATCTCATGAACAGAATGCGATCATTCCGAACTACGCATTCCATGTAGTCTGTCACTCCGGCAAAGGATCATATATTACGCCTTGTCATCCCGAGGCGTCATTGGACTGAAGCAAAGGACGTAGTTGCCACTGGCAGGAATGTTGCGAGATTGGAGACTTTAGACATCCTATCATCTCAATTTACTTCTATGGTATCAACAACCACCTACGTATTCTTGGTCTGCGTTCTGGTGCTGCTTGCGCTCGAGGTGTTCTATTCACCCCTCGCAATATGAAAGAGAGTAAGGAAGGCGTAGTTGTTTATATTCAAACAGACTAGTATCATAATCTCCCTCCACGCTTGGACCGTGGCAGATTTTTGGTCTGCATCCGAACTCTACCCAGCTCTCACCCACTCCGCTCGTCACTCTAGCGACTCTGCCGGCTCTACTTACTCCGCGTGCGAGCCTACGGTGTCGACACCCTGCCTCTTGCCCACCTCAGGCTTATCACATGTCATGCACTTCGTGCGATCCCCTCTCCTATTCATTCCACTCCATACAGACGATCCCAATTTTACCGCCGCACAACGGGACATTCAACTGAACGGCAAGTAACTCAGCGTCCGCGTGTATGCCCCCTCCTTCTCCAGGTCACGTCGGCACACATCATAGAGCACCTACTAATGAAACCATGAGCAAAACTATGCCCTTCCTTGAACTCCGAAATTAAACTGCTTGGTCTGGACCCCCTCAAATGGGACCGCCCAACCAACGTCTTTGCACCTCTATCAGCGTCTCTCACATACGCGGCTATATTAATTCCTTGTAGGAATACACTCATATAATGGAGGGGAGCCTCACTTGGCACAAGCGATCCACAGTAAAGGCCGTCTTGAGACAGG
>Ga0307513_10004522_pt1 | contig 18539 bp, 14 predicted proteins | sample 15_EM_MG_FD_202174 | JGI IMG/M metagenome (GOLD analysis project Ga0307513, IMG submission 202174) | Populus trichocarpa ectomycorrhiza microbial communities from riparian zone in the Pacific Northwest, United States - 15_EM | ecosystem: Host-associated > Plants > Roots > Unclassified | place...
AAGTGCAGCGGAGATGTTTAGGATGATGCAGGAACTTGCGCTAGAGGTACTAAAAGGTTTGGAACGAAGTGATGGAACGTACGAGTGTCACACTACAAGGTTAGCGAAACAGATAAAAGTAGCAGGGACGTTTAGGAATGGAGGAACTCTGTATGTAAACGAGGCAGAGGTAAGGGACTAAGGGATGTCTTGTTTTGGAGGAAGTTTGATGGTATTATGTGAAAGGAAGGAGACGGTGATCGAATGCGTGTGGAGAACTTGGACGAAGTTGAAGGAATGTTTTTCTGTTCGGTCAACTTTGTATATATAGGACACCGCTGGCGATGTCGAAAGAATAAGGACCAATACACACTCTACCGATCATAGCCTATATTTGAGAGGTTATGAGCCCGGATCGCGACTCCACATAGCCTTCTATCAACCCTATTCATTTCTTCCCCTCTTTGCTATTCCACAATGGCTACAACTCGGGCAGCTGCCAGTGCCGCAGCTAGCACATCCTCCTCTTCGGCAAGCCCAGCTATTCACAACCCGTACACCTCATTGAGTCATTCGATCGAAAAGCCAGATGGATCCATGGCCACTGGTACATGCAACTATGTGGCATGGAAGTTTCGGGTACTCTGTATTCTTAAAGAAAAAGGCCTTGCGCGCGCTCTTGAGCAAACTACTGCTGATGGGGATTCGGATGTTAGCCAGGCTGCGACAGAACGAATAAATGATCAAGCCTTCACCATCATATCTCTTAACATAAAAGACTCACAGATTCCACACATCCAAGGAGCAACAAATGCAAAGCAACCCTGGGAGGCTCTTGCGAAGGTTCATCAAGGGATAGGGTCTAATGGGCGTATGGTATTGATGCAAAGATTGTGGAAGCTAAAGCTAAAGGACGGACACGACATGTCAGCACACCTGAACAGCTTTCAGGAGCTATCGACCCAGGTAGCTAATCTCTCGCCTGATGCACGTGGGATACCAGATAGTGATCTTGTCTCGATGATAAGTCTCTCCCTGCCTGAGTCCTATGAGCCGTTAATTATGGCTATTCAGTCTCGCTCCGATCCAATTACCTTTGACTTCTTATCGGGCAGACTACTGCAAGAAGCGACACGCAGGCAAGCTGCACGCAGTTCCGTGACTGAAAAAGAGAGCCAACCACTTTCAGCTTTCGCCGCTCGGTCAGGTTTCCGTACTCCCGCATTCCACGGTCGAGGGAATGGTGGATGGAGCAACAGGTGATTTGGTAAAGGCAGAGGAGGGGGTCCTTCGGGGGCATATCGGGGAAGAGGTAGAGGGACTCTGGGCCCTGGAGTTAGTGGTCGTTGCCACTATTGCAGCAAGGAAGGGCATTGGAACAATGAGTGTCTGAAGCGTAAGGCAGACTTACAAAGAGGAAATGCAGCAGGTCATCTAGCCTTTGTAGGCCTGGCAGGACAAGAAAATGGAACGACAAATTGGATTATCTATTCTGGGGCGTCACGTCACCTGACAGCTGAACGGAGTCTCCTTGAAGACTATAGCGATATATCTGCAACATCTATAACGATCGGAAATGGAAAAGGCATTACAGCAATCGGCCAGGGAAGCATTACCCTTAGATCCGCCACCGGAACGATACACCTTACACAGGTCCTTTATGTACCTGAAATCGGAAGCAATCTTATCAGCGTCGCCAGCATCGTCGATCAAGGCTTCAAGGTAGAGTTTACTACAACAGGGTGTATGGTTAGTAAACAGGGAATAGAGAAAGCCATAGGAAAAAGACACGGGAATGTCTACTTGCTGACAGGGCTGCAAGAAAGAGCCTTAGTGGGACTCACAGAAACAAATGATCGAACGACATACGAAATATGGCATCGGCGAATCGGTCATCGAAGTCTAAATTCGCAAGCTATCGAAAATATAAAAAAGTCAGCAACTGGCTTCGAAGTCCAACCCATGACGGGAATGAGTACTCAGGTATGCGGAGTTTGCCTACAAGGAAAGCAGAGCCGGGCCTCTCTCACATGCAAGAGGGCAAAGTGCGAAGATATCCTGAACACAATACATATGGATGTCTGTAGCCCCATGCAATCTGTTGGGCGGATGGGTGAAAGGTACTTTACGACCTTTATCGCTGAAAGGTGAGTCCGAACAGGGATCGCACTTCTAAGGCAGAAGTCCGAAGTATTTGAACGGTTTAAAGAATACAAGACGAAGGTTGAAAGGGAAACCGGAAAGAAAATAAAATCTCTGAGATGTGACGGAGGAGGAGAATACACAGGGCAGGTGTTCCGGAGATATTTGCAGGAGGAGGGGATTACGCAACAAGTGACGCCACCCTATACACCCGAACACAACGGTATCGCTGCACGGGCCAACCGAACTATAATGGAAATGGTTAGGTGTATGTTGTTTGATTCCGGATTAGGGAATGATTTATGGGGAGATGCGGCTCTTACAGCGGTTCACATAATGAATCGTCTACCTGGAAGTGCCCATCAGTTTCGTACACCTTTTGAGATCTGGTTTGGAAAGGCGCCCTCTATTGCCCACTTGCGAGCTTTTGGTTCGTTCGCTCACCGGCACATTCCAGCACAAACACGAAGGAAACTTGATCCACAATCTCCGAGGTGCCGTATGATAGGATACGATGAGGAACGTAGAAGCAGAGTTTATCGGGTCTTGGACGAAGAGTCTAGACAGGTTTGGATCACACGAGATGTTGTGTTTGACGAAACACTACCTACAGATTCAGCTTTACAAAAGACATCACAGACCACACCGGAAGTTGTGGACAAGGAGGACATACCAATTGCTATACCTGAGCCGACCGGAGAGACCAATCATCGTCATAGAGATAGGGAAGTTAGCGAAGACACGGATATGGATTCGGAAATCGGTGGTTTACCATTACCTCCAATCGATCCAAGCGAACAGGATTTGTCCGTCGACAACAGTTATGATTTGGATACAATAGTTGTACGACTACCCGGTCCAATCCCGCCACTGCGAGTAGCGCCACCCAGGGCAGACGTCGCCACGCCCCAATGACGCCTTAGGTCGTGGGAAATGTTTCGCTGTAACCCCGGGCAGGCCTTGTTGGCAATTACAGAGGAGCCACTTACCCTGCAGGAGGCTTTAGCCGATCCGGATGCTGCAGCATGGAAGCGTGCATGGGAGAGTGAGTTGGAATCTTTGCACAAGAATCACACATGGGTTATATGCAAGTTACCGAAGGATCGAAACATGGTGGGCTGCAGATGGCTTTTCAGAAAAAAAGACGACGGCAGATATAAAGTACGCCTTGTAGCCAAAGGATATTCGCAGACCCCGGGAATCGACTTTAACGAAACCTGTGGACCAGTTGCAAAGTTTACGACGATACGAGTCCTCCTCGCCCTGGTAGCCGAGAACGATTGGGAACTTCACTCTATCGATGTGAAGACGGCCTTCCTAAATGGAGAGTTAGAAGAAGAAGTATATATGGAATGCCCTGAGGGCATAAAAGAGGACCAGCCGCCCGATTCTGTCTGCCGGTTGGTAAAGGCAATTTATGGGCTACGACAATCACCACGCGCATGGTATCAAAAGATTCACACCTTTTTCACGGACCATGCCTTTATTCAAAGTACGCAAGATTATAGCCTCTATATTCACTATGGACGTAAGGTTATTGCCTTGGTGTATGTGGATGACCTCGTTCTCGCAGCTGCTAAGATAGAGGATATTAGTTGGATAAAAACAGCACTGGCGCAGGCATTCGAAATGACGGACTTGGGGGAACTGAAAGTGTTTTTAGGACTCGAGATTAGGGGAGACCGTAGTCAACTACTTCTAAGTATAAGTCAACAAAGATATATCGATCACATTCTTAAACGTCATGGTATGCAAGAGTCGCGCCCTAGCCTCACACCCCTCAATCCGAATACCCGTCTACAATCGGACCCCATCGGGGAGTCTTCTTTACCTGATACGCAACACATTAGTTTGGAAGTTTACCAGTCTGCAGTTGGATCCCTAATGTATGCAATGCTTGGAACCCGTCCAGACATTGCGTACTCGGTTGGTCGAGTTAGTCAATTCAGTCATACTCCAGAACCGGCCCATTGGATTGCAGTGAAGCGGATCTTTCGCTATCTTGTGGCAACCCGTCACTATGTACTACGGTATGGGTTAAACAACAACACCGGCGGATATTCAGATGCAGACTGGGGCGCAGGGCATGATAGGAAGTCTATTGGGGGCTTCGTATTTCTTATGAATGGGGGCGCCATTTCATGGGCCAGCAAGAAACAATCCTCGATCGCTCTCTCTACTACCGAGGCTGAATACATGGCCATGACGCAAGCGACAAAGGAAATCATGTGGCTCCGGATACTACTAGATGAGATCGGAGCCTTCAAGCATATTGGTTCGATCTCACAACTGCACGCTGATAACCAGGGAGCTATAGCATTGGCTCGAAACCCAGAATATCACGCACGTACGAAGCATATCGACATTCAATATCATTTTATCCGCGATCAAGTGACGGCAGAGAAAATTCACCTTCGGTACTGTACGAGCAGCAACATGGTCGCCGACATTATGACCAAAGCACTTCCGCGAGTCGCACACCAGAAACACATGCTGGCCATGGGAATAATCGAAGGCCACGGAAATGGAACTCTTCGCGAGGGGGCGTGTTAAAGTTTTCACGTAGGTTCCATATCTACGACACAAACTACAACAAGGAACGTTTGACTTAGGAGAAGCTTGGTTTCGAGAGTGTGGCAGAAGATAGGAGTTGAAGTTGTAGTACGTGTGGGTAAATGGTTAAGTGCAGCGGAGATGTTTAGGATGATGCAGGAACTTGCGCTAGAGGTACTAACAGGTTTGGAACGAAGTGATGGAATGTACGAGTGTCACACTACAAGGTTAGCGAAACAGATAAAAGTAGCAGGGATGTTTAGGAATGGAGGAACTCTGTATGTAAACGAGGCAGAGGTAAGGGACTAAGGGATGTCTTGTTTTGGAGGAAGTTTGATGGTATTATGTGAAAGGAAGGAGACGGTGATCGAATGCGTGTGGAGAACTTGGACGAAGTTGAAGGAATGTTTTTCTGTGCGGTCAACTTTGTATATATAGGACACCGCTGGCGATGTCGAAAGAATAAGGACCAATACACACTCTACCGATCATAGCCTATATTTGAGAAATTCATCGTGCCTTGTGGGGCTTTCTTTCTACTTGAGATTTCTTGAAAGTAACAGTTGTTTGCTCGTACTTCTCCTGTTCCGCAGAGTAGATATCATTACCCGAATATTTTGTTTTGACTACTTTTACATTTTTCTCCTTTTCTTCCCGCGACTCTCATGCCTGGGCTGCTGTAGTAGCTTATGGTTCCCAAGAGGCGCGATTGAACCCTCCTTCCTTCCTTTCATTCAAAAGGCACATCGACGCATATGATATGTACCGAACTGTGTGCACCCCCAAACACCCTCTTCTGATCCTCCTCACACCAAATTGATTCTCCTCATGGGCCCCTCACCTCTTCCATCACTTACCTCCCCCACCATCCTCCCATCCTCAAGCTATCCTCCTTAATCACCTCCTCTACCACTTGGCAGTACCCCTAGAATTATCTCCTATACATTACCAATTTTTCCCTCTCTCTTTTGTTTTCCAGGCCATTCCTCTTTTTACCCCCCGGGCCCCCCTTACGAAATAGCAATATCTTTCACGATAATTTCCTTCATATAAATTGTGGGTTTCCCGTCGGGGCTTTTTTTTTTTGTTCCTTTCATTGCCATCTTACCCAGTTGCCTACCGTATCAGAGTTCCCTGCCTCCTTCTCAATTCCTGATGAGTTGTGCTAATTACAGATTATAAAGAATCTCCATTGAGCCCAACGAGTTCTCTTTTGCCGGGCAATCTTCAGTATGTACGCTGCACCACGAGCTACGACCGGGGTTTTTACTCCTCATTCTGCATCCCCTCTCCGCCCTCCCGTTCTCAATCACGGGTCACTTGAGCATGCCATCCTTATCCCCACCACCCTTCGCTATCATGTAACCGAGCTTCACCAGCGGTTTGTATCTCAATTGCCACCTCCTACTGACGAATTTGCACTCGAAGAGGGGAAATCACCCGTCCCAAGCTTCTTTCCCGGTTTTTGTCCTTCCTGGCGCGGCAGGTTACGGAAGGGGAGGATGACGCACCAGGAACCTACAAGGACCTTTCACATTCTGACTGAATTCGAAGCCCACGCTCAGCGGGGCAATGCAGTTCATGCTCTGGCCGCTCAGTTGCCTCGGGCCAAGATGCCGGACGCTGTCGGGCCCCAGTACGGTGCTCGCCACGCCGCTCATTGACCCATCAAAGCACACTAATCTGCTCTATTTTGTGCCGCTGCCGAAAAAATGTTGAAAGTCACCGGCGATCACACCGCTCACCTTGGAACACGACCGTTCCAAACATCATTCCTATTCTGTTTATTGTTGCGCGTTAGTCTCATTTGTCACTCATTATAAATCGGAAGAGGAGGAAGTACTATACCTGGTTTGTATGCTAGCAAGAAGAATCCGCATCAATGACCGCGAACGGTCGGAGAGCATTGCGGAAGATATATCGGACAGGAGAGCGTGTGGGAATGGGATATTGTCCGTGGTCGGGTGGATTTCCGAGAGACATTGTGAGCGCAGAAGCTCTTTGTATTTACTATATAATCCCACCCTTCGGCACGGTAGATAGATAGGCAAGCAACGAATACAGACTTCCTCCTCCTCTATACTTTCCTCTCCGCTCATACTCGCATATCCTCCGAAATCATCACCTCATAACAATAAAAAACCGCTGGCGTTTATGAAGTCTTCGGAGGGCAAGGAAACACTGAAGAATAATTTAACGAGCTTGGAGAAATCTTCACCGTTTATGGCGAATTGGAGGTGAATTATTTTGCGCATTGTGTCTGGTTACTTTCGTCACTTTCTCGAGGTTCCCGCGGAGGCAAAGCGTATTCCAAGAGGCTTGATATTATTAGATGGCTGCAGCATGAGGAATGCACCCCTGATCTTACCTATCTAGTTTCAGCTCCCATGTATTTCCCCTTGATTGGGCTGGTGCAACTGGCGCATTACTGTGTAGCTTTCAAAACCCCCGCCCAGGGGCCTGGGGAACTCCGAGAAGGGCTCTCAAGTACGACTGGCTATCGTCAAGGCATTGTTTCTGCGGTCGGGGTCGCATCTGCATCGACTTGGGTTTCATTCCACCGTATCACGTCCGACACCCGCACCATCCTTTTCTGGATCGGTTGCCGTTCCCAGCAAACATATCCCTCACCTCACTAGCTCCTAGCGCCCTGCAAGACTCGATCAATGAGTGTGGAAAGTGTTCCCAACGGTCCAGTCCGTCCGTCTTCGGGGGAGGACGGGACGGACTACGGCTCATAGTCCGTCTTTTTTGGGGTGCTAGGACGGACTACGCCCGGGGAGGTGAGGATCGTACGGACTATAGGGGACTATAGTCCCGGCGCTTGGACCTCCTGTACTAGCCAAGCTGATCATATACCTCCAAACGAATTCTTTTCACATCATGAGACATCACTCTTGCAGTCCCCTGCCGTCCCTTGCGGTCCCCCGTAGTCCCCCACCGGCTCTGGCGATCCCCTGCCGTCCCCTGCCGTCCCCTGCCGTCCCCTGCCGTCCCCTGCCGTCCGCGCCGTCCACCCCCCTGCCCTGAACTAAAATGTCTCACCCTGTAGGGCCCGCCGTCCTGCACTTAGGACGCCCCGGACGGACTACAGATAGCCGTCCCGTCCCGTCCGGGGCTCTTGGCAGTACCCCCGCGGGGCCCCGCCGGGCCCCCGGACGGTTGGGAACACTGAGTGTGGAGGTACTCCATCGCCCATGCCGTCGGTACGAGACCTGCCTATCGCCCGGGCCCCGCACCATGTTGATATTACGAATACGTATTTGCCCGAGGATAGGCATATCCACCTCTGCTTGGTTAATGGTGCGGTGAACGTTGTCATAACCGGTCCCCCCCAATCCCTCTAGGGCCTTAATCTCAGTCTGAGGAAGGTCAAAGCGATAACGGTATTTGGCCAGAATCGTGTTCCTTCTACCTAGATGAAGGTTCGTTTCACAAACTGTTTCCTGCCTATATCGGTACCGTTCCACTCTCCATACCTCGAATCTGCGACTGGTATCATCTTTGAGGACCTTAAAGAGATCGAGGCTATCACTAGGCAGGATCTCGCAACTCCCGCGTTCCACACCTCCACCGGCCAAAACCCCCTCAATAGTTCGGGCGATGAATCAATCATTGTTGAATTGGTGAATATGAATACTCAGCAGCCGGTTCATTGCGAAACCGCCACGGTTTTCCCCAGGGCGATCCACGCCCTTGAATTTAGTCCTGGGGGCGTTTCCGGGCAAGGTGTTCTGTCTCATCGCAATAAAGACGGCACCGGATACGCATAATCATAGCGGGCGTTTTCGAAAGCACGAATAGTGAGGTTGGATACAAACCCGAGCTATTTGCCGGAGATTCCGAACATGCAGTCGAACATGCAGTTAACCAGCTGAAGTAGCAAGGCCCTAAATTGGTACGAACGAAACAGGGAGCGACCTTCGTTGATCCAAATTTTCTCGGCTGCTTGGACTGCCGCCTGTCATGGTTGTTGGGATGACACCTTGTACAGTACTGTCCTGTGGGATTTTGTTGCGGCCACTATGAACGCCGGGTATCAGATTGAATTGGTCGGTGAGTTACATTTCTTCGGAATTTTGCATATTCTATGCTGACGCAAATTGGCAGGTGGTGGTTATTCCAATGACCTGATTGACCCGAGCCGGGGGTAAGAGGCTTGGGGGACACGGAAGTTTTCACCACAGATGACCCTGAGGCATATGAGATTGGCGATTGAATTTCTTTGGAGAGAGTATCTGATACTGAGAATTGGATACACGTTCACATCGCAAACCCTGCAGCATTCATTCCGGAAGAGGGTCACGGAGATTGCAATGCGGAGATCCCGGGTCATTACCTGCCTGATAAATTCTACGTCTTGCTTCCAGCAGCAATCGCCGGTGTATTGTTAGGGGTGGCGCTCCAACAAACCAATAATGTCCATAAGCATAAAGGTCAGCGACAACGATGAGATCCCCGACTACAATATCCAAGCAGGTTTAGTCTGGCACGTGCGAAGGACGACATACGACGCGGTACACCTCGCCCTAGGCAGCTATAAAACTATCGAATCCAAGGCAGACATAACGATTGGCAAGTTCACAAAGAGCAAGAGAGTGTCACGGGATGCAAAGACGCTTAGCGACCGTTTACCTATAGAAGTCCGTCTCAAAGCCTACAATGATGCCGACCGTTAAGAGGGGCTTGACAGTGGGGGAGGTGCGGCCAAGTAGGTGGCTTTTACCTAGAGTACGTAACGTAACTTTTTGACGGCCTAACTACAAGAATCTAGGACCGTGGAAAATTGGCCAATCACTTTCGCGCCGTTTATCAGATAACGCTTGAGACACCACCGTCTAGCACAACCACTATTACAAATTTCATTTCAAGAAAGATACATGCAGTTAAAGGTATGTAAAGAAAACAGAATAGTTGAACGTCTAGCTAATATATTGTCTAGTATATAACTGAAAGCCCGTTTGCCTAACTGACTTTCTTTGACTGTTGGCACTGTCTCTGGTTGCCAGACGGCAGTCTATAGGGGAAACGGGCCCTTACTCCCCGCCAGCTATGGAATTTAAGGAAGCTCCGGAACACAGCCCTCACTATGCGCCATCACAGAACTACGAGTGGGTTAATCACAGCTGCCTCCTTGGGTCTGAAAGTAGAGGTGTGCAAATGCCTCGGCTCTCAAAACCACCCTCACAACTCCAGCTACCCTGTTCTCTACAGCGGGCCTCCACCGGGGATCAGACAGTGACCGATTCAATGGACCTCGAGCTTCTAGACTCCCAATTGGTGGTGTCAGAGATGATGTCGCTAGCAAACAGCTTCGCATCGATCTCGTCCGGAGCGCGGGCTCGCAATGCCATACCGAGTAATGGAGTACGACCACCGGTGTTGTGAAGTCGTCAAAGCCATTGAAGAAACAGTGCTACCCTCCAGTGTTCGCAACGGGGCAGTCTGTCCGTCCCGGGCCAGGGCGAGGACGGATGACATTTGGTCGTCCCGTCCCGTCTTTCCTCAACTTGCCCGACAGGTTGGGACAAAGGGCCAGGACGGACGACATTGTGTCGTCCTCCACCGTCCCCCACCGTCCTCTATCGTCCTCTATCGTCCTCTATAGTCGTCTGTCGTCCCCCGCCGTCTTCCGCTGTTTTCCGATGTTTTCCGCGGCTGCCCGCCGTCCCCCGCCGTCCCCGGCGGTCCTATGTAGTTACCTGCCGTCCCCTGGCAGAAGTTGTCTCAGGTCGTGGGGCTCGTCGTCCTTGCTAATGACGGCAGTCCTGGGAATTCAAGAACGAGCACGAACTACATTTTACAGTCCCGTCTCGTCCGGGGGTCTTGGCAGTCCCCCCACCGGGTCCTACGGGGGCCCCGGACGGCTGAGAACACTGCTACCCTCTCACAGGCCTCCGTGGACCGTCCTTCGAATCGACAATCTGCCGACTGATTACCCTGGGACAAACCCACCTCTAAGCCAAGCCGGGACTACAAATGCTCATGGGCTTACCAACCGGTTACGGGAAAACTACTCGTCAACTTCGTCAATACTTGGACATGGTCGCACAATACCGGATACAATCCGCTCTGCTAGAACAGGTACTGTGGGGCGAATACCAGGTTTCTCATACTCTAAATTGTTTTTATTTCGTTCTATGTACTTTGATAGTTTTATAGCGCAGGTAGTGGCGGAGGGCATGGCTGGATCGGTTGTCACGAACTTGGAGATTAGGGGTAGGGTTCATAGGGCTTGTAGCTATCATGGAGACTGAGAGAGAGACGAGAGCGAGAACAACCACCTCAACGGGCGAGGACTTTCCGTACCGAGATCTTTTCTTTGTGAACTTATCGATTCCATCTACGTGCTCGGTGAATCCCGATAGTGTGTGTGGCGACTGTCTTTACCGGTCTTTTCTTTTCTTTTCTTTTTTCTCTACAATTTCCCGAGATTCAATCATTTACTTCGGCAAGAGAAGTATTTTCCTTTCAGAGGGAACCTCCGCTTGTACCCGTTTGTCCTTTTCAGTACCGAAGACTGCCGCAGATCTAGAACCAATAGTAACTGATGTTCAATATGTGAATGCGGCACAATCTATTCTATGTGGATAATGCCTCGCAAGTACGAGGGGGGTTGCGAGGCACACTTAGCAAGGAGGCGAAGAAGGGATTGGTAGGAGTTCCGGTTCTTAATTCTTCTAAGCCAGGTGGCGGTAGCACCTTATTTATAGAAAAGTGCGAGTCCATATGCACAAGAGAAATATAGGGAAAACAATGTAAGAAACATAAGTGCGAACATGTTTGACCCTGAAATCCAGCCAAGTAAATCCCAAATAATGTGCGTGAAAACAAAAGGGTGTGGAGCAATTATTAGAAATATCATGACCAAGAATAGGGCATAAGAGATGCATAAATAACAGTAAAATCCTAAATACCTGATTGGAAAGCACATGTTAAATCCAGCGATATTATCCTGAAATAAACAATAACACACCACAATACACATCTTAGCTGTAGTAATGTAAGTGGTGAACAGGCGGAGCCGAAACACAAACTAAGTAAAAGAATACACGCCAGTGTGTAGACATAGGAAATATAAAGAAAATTTGAACAACTGACATCCAGCGGACAGAACAGATAGCAAAGCATGTCAGGAAGGAGGCCAATCACGTATAGTTTGCTATTGCCATCCAGCGCGCTTGGGAGATTAGATTAGAGAGTTAGACATTCCTGTAGAAGCTCAGCTCCCTAGTGATGGATATGTGTTGCTTTACCATACCGTGTGCTTGCATTGTCCCGGAGATGTGACTTGTTGCCAGGATGCGCTTTGCAGCTAAGAGCAATGTGGTTGGGGTCAGTGTGTACGATGTCAGACTCTCTGAACCCTATGTGTCATTTGAGTTTACAAGGATGGTGGAGATTCCTGCGCAGAAGGTTTAGGGAAGACTATGTTTTAAAAGTTGTTGTTATACAAGAAAACTCCTCCATATCCACTTAGTGTTCGTTACGGGGCGGGGCGGGGCGGGTTTTCACTCGCCAGGCCCCGCCCTTACACGGGTCCGGGGGGGGTATTTTTCGGGTAATCCCCGCCCCGCCCCCGCCCGGGGCCCACCCGCACTCATTCCCTGGACGGGGCCCCGTTTGTTACCACCCATTTTTAACGGAGACCCGTCCGGGGTATGGGTGGGGCTGGGGCCTGAGCGGGGACAGGGGCAGGGAATGCCGAAAGAGACACCCCGCCCCAGGCTGTTGAGCCGGGCAGGGCGGGGAAAAGGGCCGGAGGCCCGCGTTTTTCGGGGCCCCGTCCGCCCCGTAACGAACTCTATATCCACTTTTACAGGGTTCAAAATAGTCGGTGGAAGTCAGTCTAGTGGAAAGTCCAGTCCAGTCTAATAGTGGAAATTAGACAGCCTGGACCGTCAGAACTATTGAAACTGACTCAACTATGGCTAGTTAATCCAGGCCCGCCAAGCAATAGGATATGCGATTTTTATCACAATATATTAAATTCAACTAAAGCCTTTCTTCATCATACTTATTGTTTCCATGATTATACTGTGGAAATAGTTGAGAAAATATGTTCTCAAGTATCAAACTATTATGGTGCACTAAGTAAGTGATATTACATGACCAACTGCCACAATATGCGAGAGGGTATTCGATCCGATTTATCCATCTTGTAATTACATTTCCACCCCACCCAATCCTCTCCAAGATGTCCTTTCAACCGGTATTAAGGACCTGGTAATTTATACTGTGGCAAGCGGCTTTAAATTCTTACTATAACTACAAGCACTATTATTGTCACGATAATTGAAAGCCATAGATCAAGAGAAAAGAATAGTTTGAAATCTGAAAATTTTGAAAGAATCGGTACTGGGACGTACTTGAAGGTCGGGTACTTGAATGTTGTTGGAGGACTCTTGTAGTTAGGTTTAGAAGTATATCGTGATAGAGCCTAATACCTCTAAACCTTTAATGGAGAGATAAGGTATATATATATTGGTTAAAAGTAAACTTGCAATTATGTTGACTAGTTGCTAGTGCCTGATTCAATTAGTACAGAATGCTGTTATGAGCTGTTTTGTAGTATCAATTATACTATTATGCTATGATTGGCCCCTTTGTAAGGTTAATTGTAATACTATGATATTCTTGCCTTAAGCACAAATACTATATCGTAGTCTCATTGACCCCTTTGGAGAGTCATTTTATGACACAATTAAGCTTGCTTAAATTCTCAATAGTTGTGATATCACATCATGGACTCAAGAAAATCTACTATATTGTAGTCTCATTAACCTCTTTGTAGACGCAATCACCATATTATAACATTATTAAGCTTTGTTAAAATCTCTATCTTTGTAAGATGATATCACCGACTCAAGAAGATATACTATATTGTAGTCTCATTGACCTCTTTGTAGAGGCACTTAGCATCTTATAACATGATTAAGCTTTCTTACAATCTCAAAAGTAGTAATATTGTATTATTGACTCAAGAAGATATACTATATCATAGATATATTAACTCAAAATGACATACTATATTGTTATCTCATTGACCTATTTAGGGAGGCAATTATCTGATTATAACATCATTAAGCTTTCAGAAAAGCTTAATTGGTACCCTACACATCATTCATCTCTTCTCTAGCTATCATCTTAGTATGATATTATTGACCCAGCTGTAATCCATCTTATGATACTATTATTACTCCTTGTTTAATATAATGTCATAGATAGTGCTGTATATGATATTATTAATATCTATCCTTGTGCGTTTTAGTAAAATATACTTCCATATATGCTACTATCAACCTTTTTCTAAAGTATCGTACTATGATATGATTGATATTTGTATAACAACTAGTTCTCTATATAATATCATCGACCTGTGTCAATAGTGATATCACATTTGATTCATCTTTCAACCTTTCACCCTTTCAACCAACCAGAGTCCTAGGCTTGGGCCGATACCTAACCCTGCAAAGCAAATCTGAAACTCAGCCAATGAGAAGGCTTTAAAGTGACAAATGTCTTAAACTATCTGCTTATAGATTATAGATACTTCTATTCTTAGCGAGTGTTGGCCTGGGTGCCATTATTACTGTCATATGATCATTTATAAAGACTGGTCTTGGACCGGTCCAAACCGGACCGGACCACCCAAGTTAGTCAGGTCCAGTCATCGACATCAATCAGGACGGGCCAGTCTGGTCCTGCCTCCAAGGCTTGACCGGTTGGACTATTGGGAACCCGCTCGTCAAGTTTCCTTCACCCCATCTACCCCGCCTCACACCTTTCACCGCGTATTCTTCTAGCATATTCTAGCAGGGGATATAGGTTCCTTTGCGGTAGGGCAAGGCACCGAGATGTGGACGAAAGAAGTGCTTGTGATTAACAATAAGAGTGAGCGCTGGTGACTAAGAACATATATACTGGGTCGTCAGGTACCCAATACTTAAAGAATCACAATCGCTGATTAACAAGTTTAGTTTGATCTTTCAGTTAAATCAGCTCCAAGTGAGAGTGTGGATGGTGTAATATAATAGATTGAATTATTGAATTTAACCAAGACCTGCAGGTAAATGGCGTGCTTTGTGCATGAAATCATAACAAGTAAAGCATATAATAAATGGCTCCACTACAACCCCTATAATCTGGCAAAAACCGGATTTACCCCAGTGAGAATTCCCTTGGACATACCATTTCGTCGCTCTCCGATTCCACCCTGATCTGTTTAAACTGTAGGGGGTCTCTTCAACTGTGGCGAATTGGCCTTCTTCGATTCCTTTAAGGCCTGTTCAGCAACAATGGGCCCCACCGTTGGGCCACCGGTTCTCCTGGGAAAATCGTCTTCTCCCCATTTTGAAATGTAAGGAAAATTGCCATTTGTATGTCGGGTTGGAACAACCCATTGCCAATTGGGCAAAGCTCAGCAGCACCGTGTGGAGGCCTTGGAGAAAAGTCCGTCTGGTTGCGCAGAGGTCATAGCTCATTACGCACGGACCGGACAGCCACTAGCATATATTGAACCACCGTTTCCCCGGAGTTGAGAACCTCGATGCTCGCTACAACTCGCATTCTCGTCTCCAAGCTCGCTACAGCTCGCGTTTTTTGTTACCCACCCACCACCCGAACTCTCTCACTCTCTCACTGCGCCCTCATTGTCACCTAGGGATCTATCGGTGCCAACGATCTCAAGCGACAAGGGCAGCGACATCTCCCCCACCGCCTCCGCCAGTGGAATCATGCAACAAGGTTGATTGATGGAATAGCTCGTTTATATGGTCTTGGTTTTCTTACTTCATTCTCTCATACTGGTTACTTCCCCAATGTATTTCTTTGGCTTTGGAAAAATTGAGTGGGGGAACAGAAGGGAACTAGTGTATCCAAACAGGCCCTTAGTTTTACATTCGTTTGCTTGAGCTTCAAGACCTTTGCCAGATTATGTGGTATGGCAAATCTTTAGCGAAACGATCCTCCTATCCTTCCATCGATTACTACCCTTAGCCACGCTCTTCCGCTGCAAGGCGTGTTTCGTTAAGGGCCCGTTTACCAATAGACTGCCGTTTAGCAACCAGAGACAGTGCCGAGAAATGTCAAAGAAGAAAAGTCATTTAGATAAACGGGCTTTCGGCTATATACTATACGGTATATTAGCTAGACATGCAACTATTCTGCTTTCTTTACATACCTTCAACTCTCTATCTCTTTCTAAAAATGAAATTTGTATAAGTGGTTGTACTAGAGGACAGCGTCTCAACCGTTATCTGATAAACGGCACAAAAGTGTTTGACCAATTTCTCACAGTCCTAGATTCTTATATGATAGCTAGACCGGCAAGAATTTACATTGCCTACTCTAGGTAAGCGCGATCTCCTTTGCCGCTCTCCCGCCACTGTCAAGTTCCCCTTAGCGGTCTGCATTGTTTCTGGCTCTTCGACGGGCGTCTATAGGTAAACAGGCCCCAAGTCTCCCCGCCCACTCCCATGCTAACAAAGGAACCACTAGCGCCGTAAAGGCCCCCTCTATCCGCCCACGGGCATCGAACTCTTTCATTTTCCTTCAGGCTCTTCCGTTCCCCCTCTGGCGGGTATATTAATTTAAGTCTAATGGCATTCCCGCTGCTTATCTGAACAATGAAACAACCACCCAGGCATGCGAAGCAGCACCCAACGACCTAGAACAAACTGTATGTCCCAGACTATCAAACCGATCGCTAGAAAAATGTGCGCCGCGATGAGAGACATGAAAAGCAGGTCTGGTAGGCAAGATGACTTCTGCCCCAATCTGAAGCCTATTCCTGGGTGGCTGGTCTGAACCCTCTAAGGATGTTATCTTACCATCCGTTAAGGAACATCGTTTGCAGAAGCAAGTCTCTATCAGGAGTGCACTCTATATGCAGTTACTCACAATTGCCCCAATAATCCTTGTCCTATGGTATATCTCTTTTCTCCTATCTAAAAAATACTAAATACAGTCTATTTATCATTCAGAGAAGAGGGTGGGTATAGCAAAGGTAGAAGTGAAAAAAAGTACAAAAAAAAAGGTATGGATTTATAAACAGCGGAAAATTAACTAGGTTAAGATGAAAGGTGCAAGCGATAAACCAATAATTCTCACAACAATAGAACTGTTTCATGCCACTGACCAGGCTCTAGTGTGGTTTGTAACCAGAAACCCATAAGCCCCCATTCGACCGCACATAGGTGGAGAGTTTCAGAAAAGTGTAATAACCTATTTGCCCTTTCCACCTTATGAGATTACCTCCGCCTACAAATGACGGTGTCCAGGGACAACTTCGGTAAGTAACGGTTGAAGCCGGAAGGAATGGCGATTTCCACGAGGTGATATCTCCTGAGCTTCAAATCGCGCTGCAGGCTGCCTCTCACCAAGACTATAGCAGCGCCATCCATGTCATGCAGTGCCACATAGCTGCAAAGATGCGCGGCGTTATACCGTTATGAGCGGGCTTCTCTAGGTTTACTTCTCCGCGGCCCAGAGTATAATTGCCACTAATTCATATCGCTTTTCGCTGGCGTACGATAGCGGTGTTCCGCCGTCATTATTTGTTCTATCTGGGTTGACCTCTTTCCATCCCAGCAGGATAGGCGAACGGTATTTGGCCAAAGTCATCTGGCGTATTGGAGTTAACCTCTTCCTGACCGAGCAGTGCTTTCACCATACCTTCAAATCCGTTCCCAGCAGCATGCGAGAGCAGTGTTCACCAGCCCTCATCTGGCTTTTCAGCGTTAACCTCTTCCCGACCGAGTAGAATTTTCGCCACACCCTCATATCCTTCTGTAACGGCATACCAGAGCGGTGTACAGCCGACATTATCTGGCATGTCAGGATTCACCTCGTCCCGCAGGAGTAGTATATTTACCACCTCCACATTTCCCTCCTGCGCGGCATAAGAGAGCGGTGTGCGACCGTACTCATTCGCCTCATCAGGGTCGACATCTTGCCGCGCCAGTAATATTTTAACTACTTCTTCATGGCCACTGCGAGCAGCCCATGCAAGCGGAGAATCTTCGAAAAGGTACCCCTCGCCGGTACAATAACCCTGCATCTCTATTAAGGCAGCTAAAACCTCGACAATTCCGAAGAACGATGCGCAGTGTTGTCCACCGAACCGGATGGGGGCATCGGACTCCTCCGGAAAGTACTCCTCCGGAAAGTAACCATAAATCTCAGGGTTGTGTTCTATAAGGAGTCTTGCCGATATGTGGTCATCGTATTCCTGAAGGAGCTCCAGCGCAAGTGATCTGGCACAGTCCGAGAGCTCCCTTTTCGCGTGGACTCCCCAGTAGGCAGAACAATATATTAGAAAGGGCTCAAGTTCGTTGGGGACCCAAGATTCGGCCACCAGGGCTTTGACATGTTGGGAATTCAAATATGTCAAGCATATCTCTGCAATTGCCGAGTGAGGCCAACAAAAAATATCGGGACGGGCCGAAAGATACTCTTTGAGGGTAAAGTGGATTAGCCGCACAGTCGTTCCCTCCTTATCTACAGAAATAAGGCCTTGACAGCAGCCTACTAATGTAGCTATCGAAGGAACGTTGTCGGGATTGAAATTCTTGGAGCCCAGCTCGATTGCGAGGGCGTGGCAGAGCTCGCCTGCCGCCAATGGCTGTTCCGCATAACTAACCCACATCAAAGCTCCCAGTCCGAGTCTCGATTTATCACCGCCCTGGACCTTTATCCGTTCAATAGTCGCACCGTAGACACCCTCCAGCCCCGGTCCATCTGTCATTTTACCGAGTCTCTCTCGTCTCCGATGTACTGTGGACTCTTGCAAGATTGATTCGATGCTAAGGGAAACGAGCAGAAACCTAAAACTACCTATTAGCTGACAAGGCGGGATGGGAGCC
>Ga0307513_10004523_pt1 | contig 18536 bp, 17 predicted proteins | sample 15_EM_MG_FD_202174 | JGI IMG/M metagenome (GOLD analysis project Ga0307513, IMG submission 202174) | Populus trichocarpa ectomycorrhiza microbial communities from riparian zone in the Pacific Northwest, United States - 15_EM | ecosystem: Host-associated > Plants > Roots > Unclassified | place...
CGGAGCAGCCGACTTGGAACGCCCAGCGCGGCTCGGCCATGCCGATCCACCGCTACCGCCCCTTCGCCCAGCTCGTCGAGCCGGTCTCGCTGCCCGATCGCACGTGGCCCGAAAAGGTGATCACGAGCGCGCCGCAGTGGTGCGCGGTCGACCTGCGGGACGGGAACCAGGCGCTGATCGACCCGATGTCGCCCGCCCGCAAGCGCAAGATGTTCGAGCTGCTCGTGCGCATGGGCTACAAGGAGATCGAGGTCGGCTTCCCCGCGGCGTCCCAGACGGACTTCGACTTCGTCCGCGAGATCATCGCCGACGGCGCGGTACCCGAGGACGTCACGATCCAGGTGCTGTCGCAGTGCCGGCCCGAGCAGATCGAGCGGACCTTCGAGTCGCTGCAGGGCGCGCACAAGGCGATCGTCCACATCTACAACTCGACCTCGATCCTGCAGCGGCGGGTGGTGTTCCGCGAGGAGCGCGAGGGCATCAAGAAGATCGCCACGTCCGCGGCGGAGATGGTGCTCGAGTACGCGCAGAAGAACTCCGACACCGACTTCCGCTTCGAGTACTCCCCCGAGTCCTACACCGGCACCGAGCTGTCCTACGCCGTCGAGGTGTGCAACGCGATCACCGACATCTGGCAGCCCACCGCGGACCGCCCGGTGATCATCAACCTGCCCGCGACGGTGGAGATGGCCACCCCCAACGTGTACGCGGACTCGATCGAGTGGATGCATCGCAACCTGGAGCGTCGCGAGTCGGTCGTGCTGTCGCTGCACCCGCACAACGACCGCGGTACCGCGGTGGCCGCGGCGGAGCTGGGCTACCAGGCGGGCGCGGACCGGATCGAGGGCTGCCTGTTCGGCAACGGCGAGCGGACCGGCAACGTGTGCCTGGTGACGCTGGGCATGAACCTGTTCAGCCAGGGCATCGACCCGCAGATCGACTTCTCCGACATCGACGAGATCCGCCGGACGGTCGAGTACTGCAACCAGCTGCCGGTCGGCGAGCGGCACCCGTGGGGTGGCGACCTGGTGTTCACGGCGTTCTCCGGCTCGCACCAGGACGCGATCAACAAGGGCTTCGACTACCTGCACGACCAGGCCGGCCGGGCCGGGGAGCCGGTGGACTCGTACCCGTGGGAGGTGCCGTACCTGCCGATCGACCCGAAGGACGTCGGCCGCACCTACGAGGCGGTCATCCGCGTGAACTCGCAGTCCGGCAAGGGCGGCGTGGCGTACGTGATGAAGACCGAGCACCAGCTGGACCTGCCGCGGCGGCTGCAGATCGAGTTCTCGCAGGTGATCCAGCGCTACACCGACAACGAGGGCGGGGAAGTGTCGCCCGCACTCATGTGGTCGACGTTCGACACCGAGTACCTCGGCCTCGCCTCGCCACTGGTCCTGCACGAGCACCGCATCAGCGACGACGGCGAGGGCCACGACGAGATCGCCGCGTCGGTCGAGGTGGAGGGCGACCGCCACGAGGTCACGGGCGGGGGCAACGGCCCGATCGCGGCGTTCGTGGACGCGCTGGCGTCGGTGGGCTACGACGTCCGGGTCCTCGACTACACCGAACACGCCCTGACCGCCGGCGACGACGCCCGCGCGGCGGCCTATGTGGAGTGCACCGTCGGCGACCGCGTGCTGTGGGGCGTGGGCGTACACAGCTCGATCGTCACGGCGTCCCTGCGTGCGGTCGTGTCGGCCATCAACCGCGCGCACCGCTGACTCGCGTGCTTTTCGCGGCGGCCGCCCCGTGCGGCCGCCGCGCCGGTTACCTTGTCCGCCAGGAGTTCGGCGAGTGAGGTGCTGATGGAACCAGCGTGGCTGATCGTCGCGAACGTGTGCCGGGTGCGGCCCTACGGGGAGTGGCACGAGCCCCGGCTCGGGCTGCGGTGGTTGCGGGCCGGCGCCAAGGTGTACGTCGTCGGCGGGTTCGGTGGCATGGGGTTCGACTCGGTCACCGTGGTCGGACGGCATCGGCACGGAAACCGTTTCTTCCTCCAGCACGTCCAGTCCCGCTACCTCGTCGACTGGCGGGTCCAGCTCGTGTACAGCCCCACCGTGCTGCGGCTGGCGACGGACGACGAGGTCCCGCCGTTCTGCTTCCGGGGCCTGGAGCCCGGGCCGGACGGGTCGGCCGAGTACCGGGAACGACTCGAACGGCTCGCGGGCTCGTTCGCCGCGCACAGTGTCCGCGCCGAGCTGACCGGGGGCCCGTGCGACGGCACCGAGATCGGCCTCGGGCCCGGCGAGCCGCCCGCACAGCTGCTCGTGCCGCTGCCGGCGCAGCCCACGGACGGGGTGCGCTACGTACGCCGCGCCTGGGACAGGACCGTCGCGTACTACGACCACGCACCCTCGTCCGTCGACGCGCCCTGAGCCAGCCCGTGGCCTGTTCGGCATGCACAATCGTCTAACGGTCGAGATTGCCGTTCTGAATGGCGCGCGTAAGCGCCCGCATGTTTCCCCGCAAGACTGGGCCCGCCACATTCTTGGAGTCTCGCAACTGGTCAAGCGTATTGCGAAGCTCGACGCAGTTGGCGTCATTTTGGCTGCGACGCGACTTCCGCCATGTGCCTCTAGGTGTCACAATACTTCTCCATTCGACTACGCAAGTCGCCGATAAAGTTGACAGAAGCGTCCGGTTGCAGAGATACCTTGACGACCCTGTCAATTGCTCGTTTGTAGGCGTCCACATCGCCATCCTGATGCAACATGAGCACCGATCGCCGGGTACCGACGAAGATGATGGACGCCTGGCTTGTCTGAGTGCGCTTCATGGCGGTGGCCCGACTTGACTCGATGAGCGCAAACGCTCCCTCCAGCCCCGGATGCCAGCCGCAATGGTCTGGAATGATGCGCAGCTCTACGTTCGGGCGCGCGGCCATCTCCATGAGGTGCTGAAGTTGGGCGATCGTGACTTGCTTTCCGCCAACGTCTTGGTTCAGGGCACCGCGCCCAAGCAGCACCAGCAAGTCGGCCGGACTTGGCTTGGCGATGACCTCCCTGCGACCAATCCGGGAGGTGACACGCGACGCAATCTCACCAGTCGGCACACCGCCCGCTGTCATAATCGCTTGGATGTAGTCACTGGTTTGCAGCAAACCAGGAACGAGAAGTGGCGCCACTTCGACGATGCGGCTAGCGTTTTGTTCCCAATCCACATAGGCAGCCATCTGCTGGCGCTGTTCCGGCAGGGTGATTGCGACCCACTGAGACTCATCGGTGCCATAGGCCAGCGTCATGATTTCGTCGTATCGATCGCCGTCAACGTCCAGCTTGGTGAGAATCTGAGCGACCTGTTCCGGCTTGGGCGTCCGCTCGCCTGTTTCCCACCGAGACAACACACCCATATCGCGCTTGATCGCCGACGCCAGCTCGCGCAGGAGCATGTTCTTGTCCTCGCGGGCCTGACGGAGCGCTGCGCCGAGTGCTCGTGCCTTTGGGGTTCGAGCCACCTTGATCTCCGTGGTTGTCGGCCGGTAACAGCATAGCGTTACCGGGTTATCGGCAGATGCCACCCGTTGCGCGTAGGCAAGTTCCTTGTTCGACTTACCGACTTGCCAAATACTTGGCAAGTCATGCAACGCGCAACCTACCAGGCTCAACAGAGACGACGCGGCGGCCGACAACCGACTGGAGAGAGCAAGGCATGTACAAACTGAGCGGCGGCGCATGGGTGGACATCAGCGAGGGCTGTCCCGTGTTCTGCTCGGTATCCGGGAGCAACCAGGCGTACGTCCTGATCGGTGACACGCCGCACCAGTACGAACTCACCTTCGCCATTGAACCCATGCGTGATCTGGTGGCCAAGACCACGGCGGCACTGGCCGAGATGGACGCACGCCACGAGCGGGAGGAAGCCGAACGTGCTGCTTGCGAAGTGCCTGCGGAGCTGCCCGCATGAACAGCCTTCCACCAGATGATGCCGTGTTCGGGCGGGGTTAGAACCTCAGTCGGCCGGTTTCGGCTCCGGGTCGGGAGTCGCCGCGCCGGACGGGTCGACGGTCAGCTTGTCGACGTTCTCCGGGAAGTGGCAGGCCACCTGGTGCCCCGGCGCGAGGTCGACCAGCGGCGGCTCCTCCACCGAGCAGATGTCCTGCGCCTTCCAGCATCGCGTGTGGAAGCGGCACGCCGGCGGCGGGTTGATCGGGCTCGGCACATCGCCGGTCAGCCGGATCCGCTCGCGACGGTGGCGGCGCGCGGTGTCGGGGATCGGCACGGCCGACATCAGCGCCACGGTGTACGGGTGCATCGGGCGCTCGTACAGGCCCGTCCGGTCGGCCAGCTCGACGATCTTGCCCAGGTACATGACCGCCACGCGGTCGGACACGTGCCGCACCACCGACAGGTCGTGCGCAATGATCACGTAGGTCAGATCGAGCTCGTTCTGCAGGTCCTCCAGCAGGTTCACGACCTGGGCCTGGATGGACACGTCGAGCGCGGACACCGGCTCGTCGGCCACGATCAGCTTGGGGCGCAAGGCAAGCGTGCGCGCGATGCCGATGCGCTGACGCTGCCCGCCGGAGAACTCGTGCGGGTAGCGGTTGTAGTGCTCCGGCGAGAGCCCGACCAGCTCGAGCAGTTCCTGCACGGCCTTCTTCACACCGTTGGGCGTCTTGACCTTCTGCAGCCGGAACGGCGCGCCCACGATCGTGCCGACCGTGTGCCGCGGGTTCAGCGACGAGTACGGATCCTGGAAGATCATCTGCACGTCGCGGCGCAGCGGGCGCATCTTGCCCATCGAGAGGTGGCTGATGTCCCGGCCGTCGAAGACGATCTTGCCGGCGGTGGGCTCGAGGAGGCGGGTGAGCAGCCGGCCCGTGGTCGTCTTGCCGCAGCCGGACTCGCCCACGAGCGACAGGGTCTCGCCGCGCTTCACCGAGAAGTCGAGCCCGTCGACGGCCTGCACCGCGGCGACCTTGCGCTGCAGCAGACCGCGGCGCACGGGGAAGTACTTCTGCAGCCCGGTGACGGTCAGCATCTCGTTCCCGGGCTCCGGGTCCGCGGTGGGCGCCGCCTGGTCGGCATCAGCAGTCACAACACTCCCCGTCCTTACAGCTTCGGCTTGATCTCGTCGTTCCACAGCCGCAGCCGGTGCTCCGCGGACAGGTGGCACGCGATCTGGTGGCCGTCACCGATGTCCCGCAGTACCGGGCGCTCGGTCTCGCTCTTGCCCTCGTTCAGGTGCCCGTAGGTGCAACGCGGGTGGAACGGGCAGCCGTCCGGCACGTTGATCAGGCTCGGCGGCGTGCCCGGGATCGGCAGCAGCCGTTCCGAGCGCTCGCGATCCAGCCGCGGCATCGAGCCGAGCAGGCCCCACGTGTACGGGTGTTGCGGCGCGGTGAAGATCTCGTCCGCCGTGCCGTACTCCACCGCGCGGCCGGCGTACATCACGAGGATGTCGTCGGCGAGCTCGGCCACCACGCCGAGGTCGTGCGTGATGATGATGACGGCGGAGTTGAACTCCTCCTGCAGGTCCCGGATCAGGTCGAGGATCTGCGCCTGCACGGTCACGTCGAGCGCGGTGGTCGGCTCGTCCGCGATCAGCAGCTCCGGGTCGCAGGACAGCGCCATCGCGATCATCGCGCGCTGGCGCATGCCGCCGGAGAACTGGTGCGGGTAGTCGTCCACACGCGACTTCGGGTTCGGGATGCCCACGCGGTCGAGCATGTCGATGGCGTGCTTGCGGGCCACCTGACTGCTGACGTCGTGGTGGATCCGGTACGCCTCGATGATCTGGTTGCCCACCGTGTAGTACGGGTGCATCGCCGACAGCGGGTCCTGGAAGATCATCGCCATGTTCTTGCCGCGCAGCCGGCGTACCGCGTCACGGCCCAGGCCCACGAGGTTCTGCCCGTTCAGCATGATCTCGCCGGAGATCTGCGCGCTGCCCGCCTTGTGCAGTCCCATGATCGACAGGCTCGTCACGCTCTTGCCCGACCCGGATTCGCCCACGATGCCGAGCGTCTGCCCGCGATCGACCTCGAACGACAGCCCGTCGACCGACTTCACGACGCCGTCGTCGGTCGGGAAGTGCACGCGCAGGTCCCGCACGTCCAGGTACGCGCCGGGCGGCGGCTCGGCCGGGCTCGGCAGCCCCGAGTCCGGATCGACGTAGATGTCTTCCTGGTCAGTCATGCGGTCCGCACCCTCGGGTCGACGACGGCGTACATGAGGTCCACGATCAGGTTCGCCAGGATGATGAAGAAGGCGCCGACGAGGGTCACGCCCAGCACCTTCGGCAGGTCCTGGTTGATGATCGCGATCACCGCGTACTGCCCGATGCCCGGCAGCGAGAAGGTGGTCTCGGTGAGGATCGCGCCGCCCAGGAGCAGGCCGAGGTCCAGCCCGAAGATCGTGAGGATCGGCGTCAGCGCCGAGCGCAGGCCGTGCTTGACCACCACGGTGCGCTCGCGGAGCCCCTTCGCCCGCGCGGTGCGGATGTAGTCCTCACCCATGGTCTCGAGCATGCCGGCGCGGGTGAGCCGGGCGTACTGGGCCGCGTAGAGCAGGGCGAGCGTGATCCACGGGAGTATCAGCGCGGACGCCCAGTCCCACGGGTTGTCCTGCTCCATCGGGTTGGTGCCGCCGGGTGGCGTCCACTCCAGCGTGTAGCTGAAGATCGACAACGCGAGCAGACCGGTGAAGAAGATCGGTAGTGACACGCCGGCGAGGGCCACGCCCATCGCGGCTCTGTCGAAGAAACTGCCGCGTTTCAGCGCCGACAAAACACCGGTCGCCACGCCGCCGACAACCCAGAGCAGGGCCGCGCCGCTGGCGAGCGAGATCGTCACCGGCAAGCGGTCGAGCAGGTCCGGCAGCACCGGGTTCTGCGTGATGAACGAGTAGCCGAAGCAGGGTGCGGGGCAGTGCTCGATGTCCAGGCCGGTGTCGAAGTCGGCGCCCGCCACCAATCCCTTGGCGAACCGGCCGTACTGCTCGTAGAGCGGGTCGGTGAATCCGAGCCGGTCAGCCGCAATCTTGATCTGCTCCTCGCCGGCGGTCTTGCCGACGTAGCGGGAGGCCAGATCCTCCGCGGACGCCCCGCCCAGCCGGGGCACCCCGAAGAAGATCAGGAACGTGACCGCGGTGACCACGAAGAGCAGCAGTACCGCGGCGATCAGGCGGCGAACGATGTAAATGATCACGTCGTAGCTGGCTCTGGCAACCGGCGGGTCGCACGGGGTTACCGTGCGACCCGCCGGTCATCCGGCGCCGTTCACCTACTTTCGCGCTACTTTTGCACGCCCATCGTGGTGTAGTCATACATGTTGTAGGCGTCGCTGATGAACACGTTCGTCAGCCGCTCCGGGCGGTACAGCAACTGCTTCGCCCAGACGCCCGGCAGGTAGTAGGCGCCTTCCATGACCTTCTGGTCGATCTGGCTCCACATGCCCTCGCGCTCCTTGTCGTCGAGCGTGGCGAGCGCCTTGTCGAGCAGGGCGTCGACTTCGGGGTCATTCACGTTGAAATTGGTGTTACCCGCATCGCGGATGACCCGGCTGTCGACGATCTGGCCCAGGAAGCCGAAACCGTCGTTCCAGTCCGCACCCCAACCGTAGACCCGCAGGCCCAGCTTGGTCTTCGTGGAGAAGTCCTTCTTGCCGGCGTAGAGCTTGCCGTAGTCACCCTGGGGGTAGGCCTTCAGCTCGGTCTTGATGCCGATCTTGTCGAGGGACTGCTGCAGCGCCTCGGCGGTCGCCTTCTCCGCGTCACGCTCGGCCCGGTAGGAGATGTTGGTCGAGAAGCCGTCGGGCTGCCCGCACTCCTCCAGCTCCTGCTTGGCCTTCTCGATGTCACCGGTCGGCTTGGACTCGGCCTCGTAGAGGTCGATCTTCTTGAAGCCCGGCACCAGCGGCGGCATCATGTTCGTCGCGATCTTGCCACCGCTCCCGCCACCGTACGCGCGGAGGTAGCCCTCCTTGTCGACGGCGTACATCACGGCCTTGCGGCAGTGGATGTTGTCGAACGGCTTGACGCTGTTGTCGAACGACGTGAACCAGGTCCGCGCCTGCTCGGCCGTGTCGGAGAACTGCTTGAGCTGTGGGTCGTTGAGGATCTTCGCCCGCGTCTCCGCCTGCACGCCGAGGCCGGAGACCGCCACGTCCAGCGCGCCGGACTGCAGGCGCTGGTCGATGTCGGCCTGGTTGACGTTCAGCGCGACCTCGATCCTGTCCGGCAAGGCCTTGCGGCCGGTGTCCGGGTCGGTCGCCGGGTCGTACTGGTCGTTGCGCGTCAGCACGAACTGCTTGCCCAGCTCGTTGGACTCGAACTTGTACGGGCCCGTCGAGACGACGTGCTCCTTGTACTTGGTGCCCGTGTCCTTGGCCGGCGGCACCGGTGCGGTGGACGGCAGCATCGTGAGGTAGTCGAAGCCCGAGAACGGCTTCGACAGGTGGAAGATGAGCGTCCGGTCATCGGGGGTCTCGATGGCCGTGAACTTCTTCATCGTCAAGTCCTTGTCCTTGAACGGGCCTGCGTAGCCCTTCAAGTCAAGGAAGTCGTTGAAGTAGGTCGGGCCGTTGACCAGCACGTCCTTGTCGAGCGAGCGAGCGATGGCGTACTTGACGTCGACCGATTTGACCGGGGTGCCGTCCTCGTACTTGATGCCCTCACGCAGCTTGTAGGTCCAGGTCTTGGCATCCGAGCTCGGCTCGCCGAGGCTCTCCGCCAGGTCCGGCACCAGCTCGTTGGACTTCGCGCCCGGGGCGGACTTGAACGTCACGAGCGACCGGGTGTAGTTCCGGATGAAGTTCCACGAGTAGCCGTAGTAGGTGTCGCCCGGGTCCAGCGAGTCCCAGTCGGCGTCGTTCGCCATCTTCAACGTGCCGCCCTTGGTGTCGGACGGGTTGTAGACGTTGTCGACCCCGGCATTGAACTTGGGAGTGCTGTTGTTGCCTCCCCCGTCCCCATCGTCGCTGCTGCTCCCACCGCCACAAGCCGACAGGCTCAAGGCGAACGCCGCGGTGGCGGCGATCGCGGTGATTCTTGTCTTCTTCATTTCCAGTTGCACCCTCTTTGTTGGTTGGAGCCAGGCGGCTCGGGACGTTCGGCAGCGTTCATGTGCTAGCGACCCCGGGGGTCGAGTGCGTCGCGGAGCCCATCGCCGAACAGGTTGAAGGCCAACACCGTGATGAAGATGGCCAAACCCGGTGGGAACATGAACCACGGATCGACCTGGTACCACTTGGTCGCCGTGTTCAACATCCCGCCCCAGGTCGCGGTCGGTGCCGGCACGCCGACACCGAGGAACGAGAGTGCGGCCTCGAACAGGATGTTCGTCGGGATCAGCAGGGTGGAGTACACCAAGATCGGCGCCGCGAGGTTCGGCAGCAGTTCCTTGGCGAGGATGTAGGGCGAGCGGCCGCCGAGACTGCGGGCGGCGTCGACGAACTCGCGTTCGCGCAGGGAAAGCGTCTGGCCGCGGACGATCCGCCCGATATACGGCCAGTTGAAGAACCCGATGACGAACACGATGATCGCCACCCGGAGCCAGTAGCCGCGCAGGCCCGCCAGTTCGTCCGGCATGGCGCCGACGAGGGCGAGCGCGAACAGCAGGAGCGGGAACGCCAGGAAGATGTCCATCAGCCGGCTGATCACCGCGTCCACCCAGCCGCCGAAGTAGCCGGCGACCACGCCCATGACCGTGCCGATCAGCACGGAGAGAAGCGTGGCGAGGAAGGCGATGAGCAGCGAGACCTGGGCGCCGTAGACGACCCGGCTGAACAGGTCGCGCCCGTTGATCGGCTCGACGCCGAACAGGTAGTCCCAGCTGACGCCGCCCAGTGCGCCCTCGGGCAGCGACGTGTCGGCGTTGACCTGGTCGTAGTGGAACTCGTTCGGCGGGTGGCCGAGAAGCTTGACGACCAGTGGCGCGAAGATCGCGACGAGAACGAGGAAGATGATCACGAGGGCGCCGATGAGGGCGACCCGGTCGCGACGCAACCGCGACCACGCGATCTGACCGAGCGAGCGGCCTTCGATGGCCTTCTTGCTGGCGCCCTGGAGCGTGACTTCCGGTGGCGCTTCGGCGGTCTTGCCGGTTGTCTCCAGCGGTGCCGTCATGCCGTGACCCGTCGGATCCCGTCCGGCCGCGGTTCGATACGGGACGACTCGCCGATCAGGAGAGTGGTAAATCGGCCTCGCCTGACGGGTGGCGCGAACCGCGGGTAAGCCATCGCGCAATCCTCCCTGCGTTGTCGGGATCTCACCGCTCGGTGGCAGACCCTAGCCCCTGTGTTCAGCAACCTTTAACCAGGTGAGGTTACGATCCGGGAACACGAGCGCAGATTTGCGCGTAGCGATAACTCTTGATCACACTCTGTGGTCAGCGGCGGCTTTTGTTCCGTCTACGGGGAACCACCCGTTTTCGAACCGTTGCCATGCCATCAGCCGAGTACGGGAGCTCTCCCCGTCCCGCGCGACCGCTCGCTCGAGCCGCTCACCGGGGTCGGCGACCTCCCGCCAGACGAGCGCGGAGAGTAGGGGGCGAACCGAACGGCGTCCGGCCGAAACGCCTTCGAGCAGCAGAACTTTCGGCGGGTTGACAGTGATCATGGCTCCCGGGCCCGGCGTGCCGTCCGTCCACTCGGTTCTCGTGTACGAGCCGGGCCGGCCGGCGGCGAGCGGATGGAGGACGCCGTCGCGCAGCCTTGGCCACCACGCGACGGGGTCATCCCACGTGGCGAAGTCATCCGTACGGATGATCTCGGCGCCGAGTTCGCCGGCCAGCTCGTCGGCGAGCGTGGACTTGCCGGACCCGGACGGCCCGTCGATCGCGACGAGCGTGACGGCCCCCAGCCGCGGCGGCCCGGGCCTCACACCGTGCGGCGGCCGGACAGCGCGCGGCCGAGGGTGAGCTCGTCGGCGAACTCGAGGTCGCCGCCCATCGGCAGGCCGGACGCCAGCCGCGTCACGGTCAGGCCGGGGAAGTCCCGAAGCATGCGGACGAGGTAGGTGGCGGTGGCCTCGCCCTCGGTGTTCGGGTCGGTCGCGAGGATGACCTCGGTGACCTCCTGGTCGGAGATCCGGGCGAGCAGCTCACGCACCCGCAGCTGGTCGGGCCCGATGCCGGACAACGGATCCAGCGCACCGCCGAGCACGTGGTAGCGCCCCTTGAACTCGCGGGTGCGCTCGATCGCGAGCACGTCCTTCGGCTCCTCGACCACGCACACCGCGCTCGGGTCGCGGCGGGCGTCGCGGCAGATGCGGCAGGTCGCCTCCTCGGAGACGTTGCCGCAGATGTCGCAGAAGACCACGCCTTCCTTGACCCGCTGCAGCGCCTGCTGCAGCCGGGTCACGTCCGCGGGGTCGGCGCCGAGCAGGTGGAAGGCGATCCGCTGCGCGCTCTTCGGCCCGACGCCGGGCAGCCGGCCGAGCTCGTCGATCAGGTCCTGGACGGGGCCCTCGTACATCTGCGGCTACATGCCGGGCAGGCCGAGCCCGCCCAGACCACCCGCGAGCCCGCCCATCCGGTCGGCGGCGAGCTGTTGCGCGCTGCTGCTCGCGTCGCGCACCGCGGCCACGATCAGGTCGGCCAGCGTCTCGGTGTCCTCGGGGTCGACCGCCTTCGGGTCGATGGTCAGCGACTTGAGCTCACCGGAGCCGGAGACCACCGCGGTCACGAGCCCGCCGCCGGCGCTACCGGTCGTCTCCGTGTTGGCCAGCTCCTCCTGGGCCGTCATGAGCTGTTCCTGCATCTTCTGGGCCTGCTGCAGGATCTGCTGCATGTCGGGTACGCCACCGGGTTGCACGCCGGCTCCTCTCATCGATGTCGTGTCCCAGCGTAGTCGCGTCGCGCGTGTGGCATCGTGAGCGCCGTGCGGAGACGCTTTCTCGCGGTGACCTGCCTGCTCCTCGTCGCCGGCTGCGGCTCGCCGGAGGCAGGCCGGCCGGCTCCGGCCACCTCGCCACCACCCGCGACGACCACGTCGTCCCCGCCGCCCGCCGCGTCCTCGGCGCCGCCGTCCACCACATCGCCGACCACGAAGCCGCCGAAGAAGCCCGCGCCGACACCGGTGTCCGGCGTGGTCGTGCTCGACCCCGGCCACAACGGCGGCAACGCGTCGAACCCCGCCGCGATCAACCGCCAGGTGCCCGCGGGCCGCGGCCGGACAAAACCGTGCAACACCACCGGAACCGCCACCGCGGCGGGCTTCCCGGAGCACGCGTTCACCTGGGCCGTTTCCGTGCGGGTGCGCGACATCCTCACCGCGCGCCGCGTCAAGGTCCTGCTGACCCGGCCCGACGACACCGGCGTCGGCCCGTGCGTCGACGCGCGGGCGGCGGTCGGCAACAACGCCGCGGCGGCCGCGGTCGTGTCGATCCACGCGGACGGCTCGACCGACGCGGGCGCGCACGGTTTCCACGTGGCCTACTCGGCGCCGCCGCTCAACGCCGCGCAGGGCGAGCCCTCGATGCGCCTGGCCAACACGATGCGCGACGGCCTGCGCTCGGCGGGCTTCCCGCTGTCGACCTACATCGGGTCGGGCGGGCTCTCCCCGCGGGACGACCTCGGCGGGCTGAACCTGTCGACCCGCCCGGCGGTGCTCGTGGAGTGCGGGAACATGCGCAACGCCGCCGAGGCCGCCAAGTTCTCCAGCGCGGCGGGGCAGCAGTCGTACGCGGACGCGATCGCCGCCGCGATCCTCGCCTACCTCGGCTAACGGTCCAGCGGGCGCGCGCCCAGCTTGTCGGTCAGCAGCTTGACCATGTCCGCCTCCGGGTTTGGCGGCGGGTCGGGCTCGGGGCCGTCGCCGGAGTAGTAGTCCTCCTCGTCCGGCGGCTCGGGCGGAGGCGGCTCGTCGGCCCGGACCGGCTTGGTCGGCGGCACCGACGACACCGGCGGCCCTGACGGCACCGGCGGCTCCGGCTCGCGAGGCGGTGGTTGCCGCGCGGGCTGGGCGGGCTGGGCCGGGCGCTGGTAGGTCGGCGGTTCGGACTTCGCCGGCTTCGGCGCGGCCGCCGCTCCAGGTCCGCTGTTGTCGGCGTGCACGCAGCGCACCTGCCAGCTGCCGCCGAACACGTTCTCCAGCGCCTTGGCGATCGCGTCGACGTTGCGCGACTCGGCGAGCCGGCGGGCGAGCGGGGCGGCCGTGTGCCCGACGGTCACCGTGTTGCCCTCGACGGACTGCACGCTCGCGTTTGTGAGCATCGCTTCCGTACTGCGGCTGACCTTGCGAACCTCGGCCAGGAGCTCCGACCACAACCGCCGGACACCGGCCGCGTCGACGCTGCCCTGCCCGGCCGGCTCCCCCGTCGCCGCGGCGGCCGGCGTGGTGACGGCGGGCGTGCTCGGCTCGGGTGTCGCCGCCGGACGCTGCTCCGCCGCGGACTCGGCTCGCCTCTCGGGCGGGCGCTGCTGCTCGGGCGGGCGTTGCTGCTCGGCCGGGCGCGTCGGCTCGGCGGGGCGCGGTTCCTCTGGGCGCTCGGCCGTTCGCTGCTGGCCTGCCGCCGCCCCGGCCTCGGCCGGGGCCTGGGACGGACGCTCATAGACCGGCTCGGCGACGCCGCCGCCACCCACGGTCACCCGCCGCTCGATGCGCTCCAGCCGTTGCAGCACGGCCGAGTCCGCGGCCGCGTCGGTCGGCACCGCGCCGGGCAGCAGCATCCGCGCGCACAGCAGCTCCAGCAGCAGCCGCGGCGCGGTCGCGCCCCGCATGTCGACGAGCCCCGTGTGCACGATCTCCGCGTACCGGGTCAGCGTGGCCGGCCCGAGGTGCTGGGCCTGCGCGATCATCCTGTCCAGCTCGTCGCCGGGCGCGGTGACGAGCCCGCGTGTCCCGGCCTCCGGCACCGCACGCAGCAGCACCAGGTCACGCAGCCGGTCGAGCAGGTCGGACGCGAACCGCCGCGGGTCGTGGCCGGCCTCGACGAGTCGGTCGACCGTGCCGTACACGGTGGTCGCGTCGTTCGCGGCGAGCCCGTCCACCATGTCGTCGATGAGCGCGACGTCGGTGACCCCGAGCAGCGCCACGGCCCGCTCGTACGTGACGCCCTCCGGCCCCGCGCCGGCGAGCAACTGGTCCAGCAAGGACTGCGTGTCCCGTGCGGAACCGCCACCCGCGCGAATGACCAGGGGAAACACCGCGGGCGCCACCGTCGCACCCTCGTCGGCGACGTTGCGTTCGAGGAGCTCACGCATCGGGCTCGGCGGGATCAGCCGGAACGGGTAGTGGTGGGTGCGCGAGCGGATGGTCGGCAGGACCTTCTCCGGCTCGGTGGTGGCGAAGATGAAGACGAGGTGCTCCGGCGGCTCCTCGACGATCTTGAGCAGGGCGTTGAAACCCTGCGTGGTCACCATGTGCGCCTCGTCGATGATGAACACCCGGTACCGCGACGAGGCCGGCGCGTAGAAGGCCCGGTCGCGCAGCTCGCGGGCGTCGTCCACGCCGCCGTGGCTGGCCGCGTCGAGCTCGACGACGTCGACGCTGCCCGGGCCCTCGGGGGCGAGCGCGATGCAGGAGTCGCACACGCCGCACGGGTCGGGCGTCGGCCCCTGTTCGCAGTTCAGCGAGCGCGCCAGGATGCGCGCACTGGACGTCTTGCCGCAGCCGCGTGGGCCGGAGAACAGGTAGGCATGGTTGACCCGCTTGGCGGTCAACGCGACCCGGAGCGGTTCGGTGACGTGCTCCTGGCCGACGACCTCGGCGAAGGTCGCCGGACGGTACTTGCGATAGAGGGCGAGCGCCACGGCCGCGACCATACCCGCCGGCACCGACGCTCCGGCCACCCACTGCCGACGCCGGATCGGAGGGCTACAATGACCTTGGACCCCACGCGGCGTTCATCTCGTGAACTTCCCCAGGGCCGGAAGGCAGCAAGGATAAGCGGGCTCTGACGGGTGCGTGGGGTCCCTTCGTGTCCAGGCGACTCCGTGTAGCGCCGGTTATCCACAATGGAGCCGGTTGTCCACAGAATTGTTTTCGTCCCGCGGCACTGTCGGTATCCGGATCTAGTGTGGCGTCATGTTGCCTTGGTCTTCCGAACTTGCAGGTCGTATCGAGCAGGACGTGGTGCGCAGTGAGCTGCTGCGCGACAATCCGCTCGGCGATCCCCACGAGCGCCCCGTGTACGTATACCTGCCACCGGGTTACGACGACGACCCCGGCCGCCGGTATCCGGTCGTGTACACGATCCAGGGCTATACCGGCCACGTCGCGATGTGGTTCAACCGCGCGGCGTTCCGACGGCCGTACCCCGAGCTGGCGGACGAGCTGTTCGCCACGACGGACACGCCGCCGGCCATCGTGGTGTACGTCGACGCGTGGACCGCGTTAGGCGGCAGCCAGTTCCTCGACTCGCCCGCGACGGGGCGCTACCACTCGTACCTGTGCGAGGAGGTCGTGCCGTGGGTCGACGCGCACTACCGCACGCTCCCCGACCGTGATCACCGTGCCATCTCGGGAAAGTCGAGCGGCGGCTACGGCGCGATGATCACGCCGATGCTGCGCCCGGACCTGTTCGGCGCGCTGGCCACGCACGCTGGCGACGCCCTGTTCGAGGTCTGCTACCAACCACATTTCCGCGACGTGGCCCGCCTGTTGCGCGACGAGTACGACGGTTCGTACGAGGCGTTCCTCGCGGACCTGCGGAGCCGGGTGCACGGCACGAAGGACAGCGACATGGACCTGATCGAGATGTACGGCTACGCCGCCGCGTACTCGGGCAACCCGGACGGTTCGGTGAGCATGCCGTTCGACGACGTGGGTGCGCTGGTGCCGGAGGTGTGGTCGCGATGGCTGGCCTGGGACCCGACCCTGATGCCCGCGGCGGAGCCCCGCTACGCGGAGGCCCTCCGCACCCAGCGAGCAATCTGGATCGACGCGGGCACCAGGGACGAGTACCACCTGGACTTCGGCGCCGAAGCCTTCCGCCGAGCAGCGGCGAAGTCAGGCGTCCCGGAAACGTCCGTCCACTTCGAACTCTTCAACGCAAAACACGGCGCCATCGAATACCGCTACCCACTGGCCCTGTCCTGGCTGTGCACCTACTTAACCTGACCCACCCCCCGCCTCGCACCACGGCGATCGGGCCCCGCAGCTCAGCTCCGCTGCCCTCCCAGGACGCCCCCTGAGCCGAGCCCGAGCCGCGACCGTCGGGCCCGGCCAGTCCCGATCGACCGACCTACTCCCGCACACCGTCCGCCCCGCCCGAATACCCATCACCGCACCCAGCAGAAACCCAGCCACCAACTCCACGCCAAGGCCCACCCACCCGACCCCTCAGGAGACCAGCCCGAAACACCCATCCGACGCCACAAACCTCGCCCCTCAGCGACAAACCGGCGCGCACTCAGCACGGCTCGCCGAGGCGCGCCACCACCCTCGGGCCGACGCCGATCGCGAACCACCGAGGCCCGTCAGTCCGAACGTCCGCGCTCCCGGTCAGCGTCCGCCCGCCGGCACGCCGGCTGGCGCCCCAGCCGCCGCGCTTGGCGTGGCTCAGCTTGACGGGCCACCAGACCTTCGGCCCGTCAGCACCACGCCCGCCGACGTGATCACGCCGCCAGTCACGGCCAGGCCGTGCAGCGTGCCGGTCCTCGTGTCGCTGGTGATCGTCTCCTCGCGCACGCGGGTCATCAGGAAGATGTTGTAGTCGATCCCCCCAGCGCCACCAAGAAGATGAAGCCGAACAACGGAATCGCCGGGTCCGCGCCCGGGTAGTCGAGGAGGTGGCGCACCACGGGGTTCCGGACGTTCGCCGACGTGTTCCTGCTGCTCGTTCGGGACGGTCACGTGCTGCTCGCGTTGCGCGAGAACACCGGCTACGCGGACGGCCAGTGGAACCTGCCCAGCGGCAAGGTCGAGCCGGACGAGGACCTCGCGAACGCCGCGCGGCGCGAGGCACGCGAGGAAATCGCGCTCGAGCTCGGCGATCTCCGGCTCGTCACGGTCGTGCACCACCGCGCGGCGGGGCACGAGGCGCGGTTCGGCTTCTTCTTCGAGCCGGTGGCCGGCTGGCCGGGCGAACCGCGCAACGCCGAGCCGCACAAGTGCGGCGGCCTGGCGTGGTACCCGCTGGACTCCTTGCCTGCCAACACGGTCCCGTACACCGTGGCCGGCGTCGACCTCTACCGGCGCCGCGAGCCGTACGGCCGCCACGGGCATTGGCCGTGACGGGCCGAGAACTCGCGCACCGCGTGTCGCGACGTAGCTCGACGAGGGCCATGCTGAGCGCGTGAGCCGTTACCTGCTCGACAACCGGCGCCCGGAGGCGGGCGAACGGTTCGCGGCGTTCGCCGAGTTGTTCGATCCCTGGACGTTCCGGCACATCGACGACCTCGGCATCGGCGCGGGTTGGCACTGCTGGGAGGTCGGCGCAGGCGGGGCGTCCGTGCCACGGGGGCTGGCCGAGCGGGTCCGTGAGCAGGGGCGGGTACTCGCCACGGACATCGACGTGTCATGGACCGTGGCGGCCACCGGCGACGGGCTCGAGGTGCGCCGGCACGACGTCGCCCGCGACCCGAGGCCGGACGAGGAGTTCGACCTCGTGCACGCCCGCCTCGTGCTCGTGCACCTCACCGACCGCGCGGCCGCGCTGCAGAACATGATCGACGCGCTCCGGCCGGGCGGCTGGCTCGTCATCGAGGACGCCGACCCCGCGCTGCAACCGCTCGCATGCCCCGACGAGCACGGGCCGGCGCAGCGGCTCGCCAACCGGCTGCGTACCGGATTCCGCACGCTGCTCGCCGAGCGCGGCGCGGACCTCGCCTACGGCCGCACGCTGCCCCGCCTCCTGCGCGACGCCGGACTCGCCGACGTCCACGCGGACGCCTACTTTCCGATCACCTCACCGGCGGGCGCGGTCCTGGAGGCGGCGACCGTGCACCACATCCGCGATCAGCTGCTCGCCGCCGACCTGGCGACCGCCGACGAGATCGAGGCCCACCTCACGCACGTGGTGCGGGGCGACCTCGACCTCACCACGGCACCGATGATCACCGCATGGGGCCGAAAGCCCGCCTAGCGGGCGTCCCTCGGCGTGTCGCGGTCCGGGTCGGTGACCTCCGGGTTCACCAGGCTGCCATCCGTTCCGACGCCGTCGCTCTTGTCCGCGCTGCGGTCGGCGCCGTGCTCGACCGCCGGTTCCTCAGGGCTGCGCAGGCTGCCGTCGGTGCCGACACCCCGGCCGCCCGGTATGTCGTGTCTCGTGTCCTCTCGGACGTCGTCTTCGTGGGGCATCTCGCCACCTCGTTCCGCTAGGTAATCCCTGGCAGGCGTACCCGCGCCAGCAGGCCCCAACCATCGGGTGAGCGGCAGGCCGGCAATCGATTTCCCACCCGAGAGGTGTTTTGAGCGGCCACCGGCCCCTCCGGTAGGCTGCCCGGCGGAGGATTCGCATAGTGGCCTAGTGCGCACGATTGGAAATCGTGTTGGGTGTGATAGCCCTCGCGGGTTCAAATCCCGCATCCTCCGCACTCTGAACAGGCGAAACGCCCGGCGTCCGCGATCTTGGACGCCGGGCGTTCACCATGTCTGAACTGCTGAGGGTCTCAGTTTAGGTCTCAGACTCTTAGCCTGCCGATGCCGGCGC